>ERZ780167.2951-NODE-2951-length-12760-cov-18.960094_pt1 | contig 12760 bp, 10 predicted proteins | sample MGYA00510982_ERZ780167 | MGnify/ENA primary metagenome ERZ780167 (study PRJEB29588, sample SAMEA2146107) | human gut metagenome | biome: human gut; feature: human-associated habitat; material: faeces | place: Denmark | collected 2008/2010 ... | reverse complement strand
TTCCGTATGCAGATCTTGTTCTGCTCATCGAATTTCACTTTCTGTTCGATAGCAACAATACCACTCTGCTTTTATATTGTCAACAACTTTCTTTTCACATTTTCTTGATCTTTTTTATTATTTTCCCTTTTTGTCGGCAATCAGGGGCTTGATGGCAGAATAAATCTCACTGGTGCGCTTGCTGTCCTTGAACTCCTTATTCAAGGCATTATTGATACCCTGCTTGGTCTTGTACTGGCGGATGAATTTTACCACCTGCGGGACGATGGTCTGATCTGTAAGGACTTTTTCCACGGCTAAAGTCAGTTCATCCGGTTCTTCCGCGGACTTCTTCTCTGCAGGCTTCTTTTCTGCGGGTTTCTTCTCAGTAGGCTTCTTCTCTGCAGATTTCTTTTCCGCGGTCTTATCATCTGTCTTTGCAACACTCTTCTTTCTCGTGTTGCTCTTTTTCCTTGAAGGCTTCTTCACGGGTTGTGCAGGCTCGTCCACCGTCTCAGGCTCCGGCTGTGCGGGCTCTTCGAGTGCATCTGCCTTCTCCGGCTCCGGCTGTGCGGACTCTTTGGTCTCTTCCACCGGCTCTGGCTGTGTGGGCTGCGGCTGCTCTGCCACATCCTCTGCAGTGGTAACGACTGTTTCTGCCTCATTTTCCTCTTCTGTCAGAAGATTCTGCTCTGCCACAGGATTCTTCCCCCATAAGAGGTTACGAATGATCCGCACGGGAACTCCCTGCGCCTTCCAGTACACCATGAGGCTGGTGAAGCCATTGTCCTTGGTCACGATAAAATAATTCGGGTGTATCCCCTCCCTCTGCTGTTCGCAGATCAGATATCCCAGATAGGTTGCCAGCTGGAAATCCAGTGCATTCTTGGTACCCACCGCTACTTTGTGGTAAATGATGTTTGCCTTCGTCTCATTTAATTTCCGATGCAGGTCAAAGGTCATGCTGTCAGCATTATCGCTGTAGAAAATACAGACAGTATCTTCCTCCGTCAAAAGCTCCACGCCTTCCATGCCACGGCTTTTTACATTTTCGAAATCAATCAGATAATATGCCATTACGTTTCCTCCATGCTCGTTGTCCCACTGCCTTCTGTATCCACGGACTTCTCTGTCTGTTCCTCTTCTGTCACCGTCATCTCCACAGCATCCGTCTGTTCTGTCTGTTCAGAAGTCTCTGTATCTCCCATGGGATCTGCCGCTGTTGATGTCTTAGTATCCTCAAGAATTTCCGGCGGCTCCTGCTTTTTCTTCGGAAGCTTTTCGCGGATACTCTCTTTCCAGCCGGAGAATACTTCCTTTGTCCGCTTTTTCCATTCTCTTCTCTTTGCTGCACGCTTCTGTCTGGCTTCTTCCTTTAATTCCAGCTTTTCCTGCTTTTTCGCCTGCTTCGCCAGTGCTTTTTCTTCCAGTTCCACTTCCTTGATGGCAGCCTTTTCGATATCACGGATGTAACGATTGGCCTTTTTATGATTCTTACGATCCAGTCTGTAAGGGTCATACAGGAAATAGGACACCGCTCCCAGCAGCAGAAGCACCACTCCGGCTATCGTAAGCGCCGGTACGATAAGGGCATACTCTGTAAATCCCAGTTCATAGCACACAAACACGATCAGCATCGACGGGAACAAGAGCAGATACAGAATCCTCGTCAGGACATCCAATATTGCATGCTGTCTCTTCCCATTGTTCAGCAGCGTTCCCTCGATGGCTGTATAAAAAGCCATGAAAATACATAATTCCGAGCCGAAACCATGGAGATATCCACAGATTCCGGTCAAGATCAGCGACAGAAAAAACATGCCGAACGCTGTTCCCCGATACAGGGCATAGCGGTATTCCGTCATTCCCTGCAGCTTGTCCTCACTGATGCCGTGCATCTGGTAGACATCCTTGCGGATCAGGCGTTCAAACTCTTCGTTATACCGCTGCTCCTCTTTGGTATTGCGCAGGTGGTCTTCCACCGCCTTGCTCATCTGCTCAATATATTCCTGCTCCTTACGGATGCGCCTGGTCCGAAGCTGCTCCAACTCATTCTGACGTTTTACTTCCTCTTCCAGCTTACGTACTTTGCCGATCCTGGGATTTTTCACCGTGATCTCCGTAGGCTCCGGGAGCACTGTGCTTTCTTTTTTTCCCTGTTCTTCCTGTTCTTCCATTTTGGGGTCCTCTTTCTGTGTGTGATCCGTTAGTCCTATTATAATTTTTCCCACGCAGAAAAACAACCTTTAGTTCCCCTTTTCTTCGGTTTTCTCCCAGCCTGCCATCAAGTGCAGTTCCAACGGAACGTTATAATCTGGTTCTCCGCCTTTTTGTGCAAAAAAGCGGGATGCAGGCAGGGTCTCCACCCGTATGTCTCCCTCATCCGTCGTGAGATACCAGCCTGCGAAATGATACCCTTCCCGTTCCGGAGTCGGATATCCACACAGATACACTGTTCCACCGGAATATTTCGGTGTCAGTGCATTATACGTCTGCGATGGTTGTCCTGCAATCGTTCCTCCATTGGCATCCAATACCATAATCATCTGCCATGCAGCAGGATCCTGCGAGTTCCACACCGCGTGAATATCCACACTGCGATTGCCTTCCTCATCCGGTTTGATCCTGGCTGCATCCTCTGCGGTAAAGCTTTCCGTAAGCAGACTCCACTTCGGATAGGTATCCTTCTTACCTGAAAAATGTGCCGCCCATCCCAGGAATGCAAAGCCTTCCGGCGTCTCCGGTTGCGGCAGAGCGATCACTTCTCCGGCAAGGAGCTGTTCTATGGTGATTTCTCCTTCTTCCAGGATTCTCTCCCAGGCGTCAGCAGTGGGATTGGCCAGGTGAGTCTCATTATATATCTTGTAATATAAGATGCCGCCTTCCAGAGGATATTGTCCGTCGACAGGTTCTGACGTTTCTGCTATTGCGACGTCTGTTTCTGTCTCTGTTGTCACGGACTGTACATGGTCATTCTCCCTGCTGTCCCGATTCTCTCCGTTTTCATCGGGTGCCTGTATCTCCTCCGTTGTCTGTGCCGGTATTTTCGTCTGATCTGCCTCAGTTCCATACACGCCGCAGCCAAGCAGTACACAAGCTGCCAGCATACAGAGTATGCGCATTACTTTTCGCTTCCGGCTTTCACTGAGTTCCGTTACCCCTTTTTCCACAGGTTGTTTACTCTGCAGATATTCGTCCGGCAGCGACGGATATTCCGGGGCTATGGAATTCGGCGGGAGTGTCTGGTATTCCGGTAGTATATTGTTTTCCTGTTTCTGCATTTTATTTATCCTATGATATTTATGATCTTCTTTGATCTTCATTTTCTCTTTTATTACCGGATCCACCCATTATTTATTATGCACATCCAGCTGCGGGAAGGGGCACTCTACACCCAGCTTTCGAAAGCCCAGCAGCAGATCGTGATTCAGAATACGCATGCCGGAATAGATATTTTTCTCCGAGACTTCCACTACGAACCGGAGCAATACTCCGGAATCCTGCAATGCCTGCACTCCTACATACACAGGAACTTTTTTCATAGTATCTTCATGTGCCTTGTAGATTGACTCAAGGAGTTTCGGCAGTTCACTTTCCAGCTTTTCAAGATCCGTTTCATAAGGGATGCTGATATCGCAGACAGCCTTGGAATAATTGTCGGAGCGGTTCAGGATATTTTTCATTTCGGAATTATTGATGATCTTCACATTGTCACCGGTATCCGTGATACAGGTGGTGCGGATGCCGATGCTCGTCACAGTTCCACGGAAACCGTTCACCTCCACGATGTCTCCCACATTATACTGATTCTCCAGCAGCATAAAAGTTCCTGTCACCACATCCGCGATCAGACTCTCCGCGCTGAAGCCGACGATCAGAGCCAATACTCCGACACTGGCAATGATGGTAGTCATGTTAACTCCAAGGATCGTCAGTCCTGCGCACAGGATCACCAGAAACGCAATATATTTTGTCAGACTGGATAACAGAGAGAGCACAGACCTGGCTCTGTGATTCGCCGGTTTGATCAGCCCCAGGATCCATACGATCAGACTTTTTAAGAACAATACCCCGAAGATCAAAAGCAATAATTTACAGACTGCAACTGCATTGACCGTAAATATCCTCCCCAATTCCTCTGTCTGAATCTGTCCGGTTCCCAGCGCGATTCCCATAATAAGTACTAAAAGCACTGCATACACGATTATTTTTTTCACATTTTTCTTCTTATCTTTGTCTTCCATTTTTCCCTTGTTTTCCTCCTTTGCAAACTGCTTTTTGATGGTTCATTTTATCATTTTTACGGAGCAAAACACAGTTGACAAATGTCTCATTATGGTAATATGTGACTATTTCACAAATATAGTAATGATTCCTATTATTATATTTGTTACTTTATTCCATTTTCTTTTTTCAGGAAAAGAGATATACTATATACAGAAACAAGGAACTGTTTCCATTAACCACAACGTAAAAGAAAGGATGATAGATTATGGCAAAATTATATACAATTACTTTAAACGGTGTTACAGAGGATACTTACAACAAGGCAACGGATTACATTCAGGCAAATGCCCTGCGCCTGAACTATCGCCCGGCTGCTTCCACCATTGATGCGGAATTTCCGGATGATATTGATCCCGCCAAAGCTCCGGAGCTTGCTGATGCTGTGATCCGTGAAGTGCATCAGACTCTGTAATTGTTTGATTTTTACTTTGGCAAAATAGCAAAGCAAAAGTCCGTCGATGCTTTAACGCACCGGCGGACTTTTTTATTTTGACTGCTATGCTGTCACGCGTCAAATTATAGTTCCCACCTACGGCAGTTTTACCGCAGATTAAATGCGGTATCTCCTTCATATCATCTATCCTAGCCATGTATTTGCATAGCTGTAGAGACACGGGTGTATATATAACATTTTACTTTCTTTTTCAACCAAGTCACTCCTATTTGGGTAATACTAACGGCGGATTCTGCAATAATGTTGCCATAACCGACGCATATTTTTTTGTTCCATAATCCTCAACAATACTTGTTATTCTTGCACCGGCATCTTTGGAAGATGCACCGCATAAGAATACTCTTTCATCAGCAGTTCCATAATCCAATACTATAAATCGATCATGGAATATCTCACCAGTTTTCTGCATGGAAATTTTTACATTGGGATACTCTTTGCAGAAATCAGTAAATTCTATATTATGAAGCTTATTATTTCCAACATTGTCACTAAAAAGAATAATAGATACTCCTGACTGAGAATTCTTTAGATGAACCAGTGTTCTTAATCCAATATAATTATCAACGACATATATCGAGACCTTTGCCTGTCTATAAATTGACGCATATACTTCATCAGCGCTACTAAACTTCGCATTATACATGAGCCACTTTTCATCATCATCTGAAATGAAGCTATTCATCATATCAGCAAGCTCAGATTTTGTTACAACATCCTTCAATCCCTCCACAACATCGGAGATTTGCTTTTCAATAGATATCATATCTGAATTTATCTTGCTAATTTCAATTCTGTTATTGGCAGTCTCCATACTTAGCTGAAGTAGTTCGCGCTGCCCTATCAATTCTCTGTTTTCTAATATGTAATCTTTCATTTTTTTGAATGTTCTCACGAGGTCAATACTCTGCTTAACTGCAAGGTCACCTTTAAGTATCGTCATAAGCATGTATATACCTTGTTCAGTAAAAGCATTAGGCAAATATCTTGAACCGCCCCAACTTGAGGTCAAATTTTTTGACCTCAAGTTGTTAACCTCTTCCTTGGTAAGTTTAAATGCAAAATCTGATGCGAAACGTTCACTGTTATTTTTGACCTGTTGATTAAAAGCTTTGGTTGAATAACCATATATTTTAGCCAAATCAAAATCAAGCATTACCTTATAACCTCTTACTTCATAGGTTTTGGCCTTAATTAATTCCTCTGTTACTTTGACAATTTTTATTTCTTCTTTTTTATCTTCTTCCATGTATATTCCTTTCACTGACATTGTTTCTATAGTTTGTTTTAGCGAAGTAGCAAATGGCAGCCACATTATTATAAGTACATTCAATCCTGCTTAGCTTCTAAACAGGTCGGATTCGATACGTTTAAATTCATATATCCTGCGCAAACACTCTCATATCACTTACATCTGTTATCCAGACTAATTTCTCCAAATCAATAATTTGATCTGTAAAAATAGTATCAATTGCATCCGGGACTATCATTTTTACAAGTAAATCTGTATGAATTCTTAAGTCTATAGCATCTGAATGATAACCTAAAACATCAAATTCATAATCTTCTATCCCCTTCATATTCAAGTTTTGTATGCACCACTGAATATTTTCTACCGTGTTATATTTTGAAAAATCTCTATCCACCTCAGTATGTGAGAGATTAATTATACGTTCTTCTACTCGATCTGAATAATAAGAAAAGTAAGGAAGCTTTATATTTCCCATCTCATCAATATGGATTTCGTTCCATTGCTCACCCTCATCATCTTCAAGAACACTATAAAATATTCCTTTTCCAACTACAAATACTTCCAAAGTCATGGATCCATCGGATGTTATCGATGACAAATACTGAATATCCAATCCTAATTCCCGAATTTTATCTAAATCGAAACATTCTTTATTCTTAAGATAGTTAATCATTGACTTATAGTAACTATTATCATGATGACTATTCATAAAACGCTGTAATGCTTCATCAAATTCTTTCGGGATTTCATATTTCTCCACATATTGTTGCTCGGATTTGCATCCAGTTTTTATCTTCATCATATTCAAATATTCTTTTGCCATCATGAATTTAAGTGGCTGAAAGCTTATGATACTCGCAATCTCACTTCTCAGTGTTTCAACCTTTGTTACTTCTAACATACCCATTTTCTTGAAAAGTTCTTTGTCATCTGAAATCAATAAATTAAAATCAGTTTCTGCGATACATTTCCTACAACCAGGGATCTCAACAATCTTATCAGAATATTTCTTGCAAAATGCTTTCTCCGATATCTCCATCATCTTTGTAACATCCGATACAAGAAGATACATTTTCACCTCATGAAATATTTTTGTCTTAAACATAATGCTTTTCATTGCATCCCCCTATTCTGGCTTATCATCCTATTAGTATTAACTACTAGTTCTGTTCCTCCACAATACTCTCCATTGCTTCCAGCTTCTGCAAGGCCTTCATATATGCCATCAGTCTTTTATACTGCTCATCACCCAGACTATGTATCTGTTTTAAAATTTTAATATCTGACCTAGTAACTTCATAATCCATATCTGCATCTTTATATTCCGAGTCAATTCCCTTCCCCGTTAAAAGCTGTTCAGGAGTAATATCTAATGCATCACATATTGAAAGCAAACAATCCGCTTTTGGATTTGTCTTTTTCTTTTTCCAGTCACTGATGTTACTCGTTGCAATTCCAGTTCTTCTCGACAGTTCCAACTGGCTCATGTTCTTCTGCTCCATTATTTAAAAAATTCTTTCCCTGATAATCATGTGTGTTCCTCCGTCATGTTTTATATCCGTATTTGTCGATTTTATTTCCGTCTATACGGTCGTTCTATCATGTCATAGCATTTCTTTCAATAGGAATGATAATTCTTCATGCGAAGATAATTATCAGGATCACTTTGTTTTTTAGGAACCACTCTATCGGGGCAATTGATGATTCCTAAAAATAGGCAATAAATTAGAAAAGCCCAAACCGCAAGGGTTTGAGCTCCATTTGTACATTCGTAGTTTCTGCTTTTGGGTATAAAATCTCCGCTGTCAAAATAGAATATTCAAAATTTTTTATTCTATTTAAGATTTTCCACATATTCTTCCAAGCACATTCCACTCTGATGAATCTCCTCTGCTGCTTTTTTCCCCACATAGCGATAATGCCAAGGTTCATTAGCAACTCCTGTAATGCTTGTCTTTCCGGACGGATATCTTTGAATAAATCCGTATTTGTATGAATTCTCCAGTAACCAGTTATAAACATCATCACGAGAACATTTAGAAGTATCTGCATTGATATCTACCGCAAGTCCAAGCTGATGCTCGCTTGTCCCCGGTAATGCTCCCCATTCCATTGCTGTTTCCTCTGCCATGTGTTTTGTATAACCTTCACTTCGATATGCGGCTATCTTGTCATCTAAAATCTGTTGCTGCTCCTCTGCTGTTCTGTAACCATCTCTAACAAACGGATATACACCTGCATTTCTCGCATCATCAAACATTTCCTGCAAGTATGGATAGATTCTTGAATCTATTTTCTGACCATTACTCAATTCCATGAGATCCATTTCATAATCATCTGGAATATAATTATCCCGATTTACCAACACCAATTCCCATCCATACTTATCACTTGCAATGGGATGTTCTTCCTGTTTTATAGTCCCAAAACCTTGTAACTTTTCCGGTAGCCCGACCGCATCATTGGTTACAAATGTATGTCCTACATGAATAAGAAAGAAAAGAACGAACAACAGAGTTATCTTTTTCAGAAAGCTCTTTTTCCTTTTCATCTACTTAATCTCCGTTTTATGATAGATATGATACATAAGCGGAACCATCAAAATACTTAGGATTGGATAAATGACCAGCATGATTGGTATCGAGCCGACAATCTTACCGCCAATATGATATAAATCAAATGTATTGATAATCTCATTGATCTGTAGCAAGCGGTCTGGGAACACACCCAATATTCCCGATAAGAAATCGAAATTTGATACAAACAGTGGTAAAAACAGGATTGCAAAAGGTATTGTAACCGCAACAACTGCTGTATGCGTCTTTGCTGACACAAGCATAGACAGAAACAGGCAAAATACGGTTCCAATATATCCGGCAACTACCGTGAGCAAATACAACTGCATATAGGTGATATTGTAAAAAGATTTCCAATGCCAGAAGCCTGTCTGTATCATGACATTTCCACCTTGCGATCCAAGACATCCCAATACCACAAGTGAATACAGCGATATTACAATAAAGTAAATAACTGATACCACGATAAATCCTGCCATGATCTTTGCTCTCGTTCCCCTATCCCTTCCGTATTTTGTTGAGAAAAATATGGAATCCGATTTCCAACTAAATTCATTGGAAAAGATACCTGACACCAAGAATGCTGACACAAGCATAATGAGCATAATAATCGTCTGAGCGTAACTCAGTGCTGATTTCCAGCCATCGTAGTCCTCATAGTATAAAGGTGCTTTCATCTCACGGTACTGCTCTATCAAAAATGCTTTCTCGTTTTCATCGAATAAACCATCAGCATCTTCGGAGTTCAACCATTTTTCCAAACTCTTTCCACGGTTCTCATAGATCTGTCCCACTTCTTCTTTCGATAAGGAATCAATACGATAATAATTAAAGTCTCTAAATTCGCAAAATCCCATATTGATCATGTCCTTGATTTCTGAAAACCCTTGTACCTTGGAATCATGCAATAAGTTAGCAGAATCATCTCCAGGGCGAATGGGATATTCTTCACTAATCTTTTTATATTCATCCAGGACCGCTTGTAATGCTGCTTCATCTAAAACACCTTTCCACTTCTGCTTTTCTTCCCGCAGACTCTTTGCTGCTGCGATTCCTGTATGAGATTTGCCCTGCTCATCCAAAAAACTGACATTCGTGATTGCGAAATAGCAGGATATCAAAAGTGAAAATAACAACACGACCAATGATACTTTACTGAGGCTCTTAGAAAAGATTTTCTTAATCTCATATCTAATCATTCCATCTCACCACCCTTTTCACCGAAATAATATAAGAACACATCCTCCAATGTCGGCTCCACCACAGATGCTCCAGCAATCGGTGGCTCACCGGCAATAATACGCAATTCCACCATTCCCCTTTCCGATTTCATATTAGACACCTTAAATTTTTTCATCATCTTCGTTGCATCTGCCTGTGATACTTCACACGCATATACCTTTTCCTGCATAGAAGCAAGTGTCTGATCAAGGTTTCCCTGCTGCATGATTTGTCCATCCTTCATCAGCCAGATTTCATTGGCAATATACTCTACATCTGAAACAATATGCGTCGATAAAATAACAATCCGATCCTCTGAGAGTTCACTAATCAGGTTTCTAAAACGCACCCTTTCCGTCGGATCAAGTCCAGCCGTAGGCTCATCCAAAATAAGAATTTTGGGATTGTTTAGCATTGCCTGGGCAATTCCTGCTCTACGTTTCATTCCACCGGACAGCTTCTTCATCTTCTTATTTGCTGACTTTGTAAGTCCAACCTGTGCAAGCAAGTCCTTTACCCGTTTACCAGCAACCATAGGTCGAATACCCTTTAAGCTGGCAATATACAGTAAATAGTCTTTTACTGTGAAATCCGGATAGAATCCGAACTCCTGAGGTAAGTATCCAAGCAAATTTCGATATTCTCCATCCATTTTGAAAATATCCTTTCCATCGCACAGAATCTGTCCGCTTGTCGGTGGCAAAAGGGTACAGATCATTCGCATAAGCGTTGTCTTGCCTGCACCATTCACACCTAAAAGTCCATATACTCCATTCTCTATCGTCAGGTTTAAGTTCTCTACTGCCCGAAAGTTCCCAAACTTTCTTGTAACATTAACCATTTGTAATTTCATATAGATTTCCCTCCATCGTCGAACATAAGCGGTTGCAGTCATGTATTGCCTTATACACAGCACCAATCAGGAAACAGCTTGCTAATCCAAATAAGATACTCCATACAGGAAATGTAATCTTAGCATAAATAAAATCATTCATTGTAACCATCCACCAGATCACACTCCACAAAAAGCAACCGAGCATGGATGCTGCCTCATTCAAAGCGCTACTGTTTAACATGGCAAAGCAGATTCCAGCAGCAACGACCATTGGGAACAAAAACTGCACCAAAATATCCATAAACTGCATTCTCATACCCACACAGCAAACGAACATAAATAGCGTTATCATAAATACATCCGCCACTCCTATCAAAAATACTCGTGCGGAATAGATCTGTCTGAGGGAATATAGGCACGCTGCCTCAATCTGTAAGGAATCACTTTCTTTGTTTCTCCAAAATTCCGGAATGATCATAACGATAAAAAGGACAGAGGAAGTTCCCAGTGTTCTCATCAAATATTCGCTATCATCCAGATAATTCATGAGAAAAAATGTCACTATCAGTAATGCTGCCTGCAACATCCACCATCTCTTTCGAATCAGCCGAAATTGAGAAAATAAAAACTCTCCATAGCTCATCGTATGTTCAGACTGAACTTCCATCATAACTTCCTTCGATTTTTGAATCGTTTCCAGAATCTTTTCTTCTCTTGGAATAACTTTTGTTTCCGTTTTATAGTTTTGTATCATCTTTTCCAAATTCATCAGAGTCCTCCTCTCCCAAAAGTTTTTTTAATTCTTCTTTTGCCCTTTTATGTCGGTACTTAACCAGCGGCAAGCCAATTTGTAAGATATCAGCTACCTCTTTTAGCTTACAGTCTCCAAAATAAATTAACAGTATCACTTCTCTTAACTCTGGGGCTAACCTGCCAAGTGCCTGTTCCACATCCATTCGTTTTTCTTTCCTATGAATACCGCCATCCGAAACCAGCTCTCTTTCCAATATTTCCTGCTCTACACTCTCTGCCTTCCATTTCTTTGCGTAGTTCTTACATAAATTACCTGCTATCACATACAGATAATTCTTTGCTTTCCCAATATGCTGATAAGATGCAATATTTTCCATAAATCGAAGGAAGGTTTCCTGTGTGAGATCTTCTGCTTCTGCCTGATTCATACAATGATATCTGCAATAGGACAGAATTCCTGCATAATATTTCCGTACAAATTTATCAAAAGCCTTTTCATTGCCCTGTTTCATTTGTAGGATTAAAAGAAAATCATTCAAGTTGCCCTCCTTTCCCATTTCAGTAATGTATAAACGTTTATTCCATTCTAATATATATAACAACTGACCGCACAAAAAAGATAGTCTATGTTTTAGATTTCTCAAAAAAAGACACCAACCCTCTATGGTTGATGTCCTAACACTAGCATTTGTACTCCTCTATCATCTGAAAATGTCTCAAAGCATCCTCAATTGCCTTCTCCTTCACATAGTTCTTTATCGCTTCATAGGTGGCGCCCTTCTAAAATCCTGACATATCCATATCTTCAAGAGACATCTCAACCTTTACTTTCTGAGAGTCGATTATACCCTTGGAAAGTAAGACAACCGTCTCCACATTCGCGGTCCAGGGGAACTGGTCCACGGCAACGGCTTTGTCCACGCGGTAGCCATTCTCTAAGAATACCTCCAGATCTCTCACCAGGCTGGTGGGTTTGCAAGAGATGTAGACGATATGATCCACCGCGTATTTTATAATTTTCGGCAGTGCTTTGGGGTGGATGCCATCTCTGGGGGGATCTAAGATGATCATGTCCGGCTTCTCTTCCACTTCATCCAGTACTTTCAATACATCTCCGGCAATGAATTCACAGTTATCCAGTCCATTGGCGGCGGCGTTTTTCTTTGCTGCCTCCACGGCTTCCTCCACGATCTCCACACCGATGACTTTCCCGGCGGCCGGTGCCATGAGCTGCGCGATGGTGCCGGTACCGCTGTAGAGGTCGAACACGGTCTTGTCGCTGCCACCCAGGTCGCCCACATAATCTCTCGCCGTCTGGTACAGTACCTCCGCACTGTAGGAGTTGGTCTGAAAAAAGGAGAATGTGGAGATCTTGAATTTCAACCCCAGCAGTTCCTCATAAAAAT
>ERZ780167.2949-NODE-2949-length-12769-cov-4.027922_pt1 | contig 12769 bp, 9 predicted proteins | sample MGYA00510982_ERZ780167 | MGnify/ENA primary metagenome ERZ780167 (study PRJEB29588, sample SAMEA2146107) | human gut metagenome | biome: human gut; feature: human-associated habitat; material: faeces | place: Denmark | collected 2008/2010 ... | reverse complement strand
TGCGGAATTATTTTTTTTAAGAAACATGGAACGGGTTCCACAAACAATAATTTACTCATTTAGGGAGGAAAAACTATGAAGAAAAAAAGTTTAAAAAAGGTTACATCTGCAGTATTAGTTGCAGCGATGTCGATGGGACTGCTTGCTGGATGCGGAGGAAGTAAGTCATCAGGAGAAGCAAAAACGGATGCGGACGGGGCAACCGTCATTAAATTTGGTATTCATGTGGCAAACCCAAAAAAACAGGAAACGGTTACTTACAATATTGTTCAGGGATTTAACAAAGAAAATAAAGGAAAATATAAAGTAGAATTCGTGGCAGCTGATACAGAAGCACATTCAAAAAATATGAAACTGGCAGCACAGGATGGAAGTCTTCCGGAAATTGTACATTTAGATTCAGCGGAGGCACCGGAATACAATGAGGCCGGATACTTATTAGATATGTCTGATTTTCTGAAAGAAAATAAAGACATTGATGATGCACTGGATGGTATGGAAGATGCATTCAATGATGGAAAAGTACAGTATGGACTTCCATATCAAAGTAATGTTCAGGGATTTTTCTATAATAAAGATTTGTTTGATAAAGCTGGGATTGCTTATCCAACAGATGATACAACTTATGACGAATTCCTTGATATGATCGCAAAACTGAAAGATTCAGGAGTTACACCAATCGCAATCGGAAGTAAGAACAGTGGATACTCAATGTGGGAGTTCAATGAATTCTTTTCAAGATATGGATGGGGAGATAATGAAAAATCCTATACTGGTGATAAGGCAAAATATTCAAACGATGATATGAATGCATGTTTTGAAAAAATAAAAGGACTTGCAGATGCCGGAGCATTTCCGGAAAATATGGCAACAATCGAATATTTTGACGCAAAACAGCTCTTTAATGAAGGAAAAGCAGCAATGTTCGGAACAGGTCAGTGGGACTGTGCAGAATTTGATAAAAATATCGGTGAACACATTGGATTCTGGTGGGGACCAAAATTTGAGGATTCTTCTTATGAACAGAATATTGCAATGAAAGTTCCGGCAGCTCCGCTGGTAGTAAGTTCAGCGGTAAAAGATAATGATAAAGCAAAAGAAGCTGTGTATGCATTTTTGAAATATTATTATGGAGAAGAAGCAGCAAAGATTTCTTATGAAGGATCTATTTTCCCGGCAACCAATTATGATGGTATTGCAGCAACAGATTCACAGTATGCAATGAATGCAATGATCACAGCACTTGGAAATGGATGGAAAACACCAAAAGCAGCTCCGGATCAGATAGTTACTCCGGCAGTTCAGGAAGCAATGTATGATGCAATATTTGGTGTTATGCAAGGAACATACAGTCCGAAAGATGCTTTAAAAAATATGGATTCGGCAGCAGCAAACTAGACAGACGTTAATATTGGCTGACACTGCATGGGACCGCCATGAAGATTTATCATGGTGGTCCCGGATATAAAGAGGATGAGCGTATGCATTGGTTAAGTAAAAAGAGATACAAGATAGGATTGGTAATTCCGACACTGGTTGTGTATATGGTATTTATTATTATTCCTATTGGAATGTCAATTGGATATAGTTTTTCAAAATATTCTGGAATTGGAAAGGCTACATTCAACGGATTGACAAATTATATGAGATTATTTAAAGACCGTTTGTTTTGGATATCCTTAAAGAACACAATGATTATGTTTATATTGGCATTTGTATTGTTATTGTCTTTATCTTTTCTCATTGCTTTGTTACTGAATAATAAATTAAAAGGAGTGGATTTTTCAAAGTCATTAATCTTTTCTCCTGCGATTATCGCACCGATCATTGTTGGAATTATCTGGGTTTATATATTAGATCCAAACATTGGTATTATCAATAATGTTTTGGATGCGATAGGGGCATCTGGTTTGAAACAAAAATGGATAGGCGGCAATACACTGTCTCCGTACAGTATCGCGATTATCTATTTCTGGCAGCAATTAGGATATCTGGTAACGGTATTTATTGCAGGTCTTAAAATGATACCGGGAGAGGTGTTGGAAGCAGTTGAAATAGATGGTGCAAGCTTTATACAGAAGACAATGTATGTCACAATTCCAATGATGAAATCAACGATTTCAACAGTAGCGGTTCTGATCATTACAGGGGTGTTTAAGATCTTTGAAATTGTGCAGCAGACAACAGGAGGAGGTCCAAACCATCTGTCTGAGACGTTGGTTACATATAGTTACTCAATGACATTTAACAGTGGAGATTATGGTTATGGAATGTCTCTGGCTACATTTACATTCCTTCTTTCACTGGTGATCACAGGTATTTATTCAATACTTACAAGAGAAAGAGGTGAATAGGAATGGTACCGAAAAGAAAGAAAATTGCAATGTATGCTGCGATGATCATTATAACAGCGATTGTTGTATTTCCATTTTTATGGATGGTATTGCTTTCGTTCAAATCAAGTTCAGAGATCATGTCTAATCCATTGGCAATGCCGAAGGCATTTAATCTCGACAACTTCAAACATGCATTGGAAACATTAAACTTTCCACAATTATATGCGAACACTTTTGTTGTATGTATATTATCTGTTGTGTTGGAACTTATTATTACATTCTGCAGCTCTTTCGTAATTGCAAGAATGGAATTTAAGCATCCGAAGGCAAAGAGTTTATTGTATGGATTTTTGATTTTGGGATTATCTGTTTCACCATTTATTTTATTGTTCCCGGTATATAAGATTAATATCTTTTTCGGGTTGAAAGGAAAATGGGCATTGATTTTTCCATATGCAGCAAGTTCGATTTCATTCAATACGCTTCTTCTGACAGCATATTTGAAACAGCTTCCTACGGAAATTGACGAAGCGGCTGTAATAGATGGCTGTAACATCTGGCAGCTGATGGTGAAAGTTATTTTGCCAATGGCAAAGCCGGTTATTGCAACAATTGTCATTTTTAACGTGTTATACATATGGAATGAATATCCGTATGCATCTGTAATGCTGAAAGATGTATCTGATTATACACTTTCTATGGGAGCTTCATTCTTCAAAGGAAATTATACGGTAGATTATGGTGGAATTGTAGCATCCAGTCTTATGATTATTGTTCCGGAACTGATCTTCTATGGATTATTCCAGAAGAATATTGTAGAGGGTATGACAGCGGGAGCTGTGAAAGGATAATTATTAACAAAAAGAAAAGGAGACTTATATTATGAGCAATGTATCAGGATTATTTAAAGATTTGACAACTGTAAAAAAAGCCAGAAACGGAAGACTTGCCAGCTGGGATCAGAGAGGTAAGAATCAGGATTATTGGGAAATCCCGGCAGGTGAGACAATCTCTCTTGGAGAAGTGGAAGGACCTGGATGTATCACACATATCTGGATGACTTCTTCCTGCAGAAAAGTAGTAGCACCAAGTATTCTTGATCCGGTATTAAATGCCTCAGCAGCTCCGGTTATGGAGATTCATCCGGCACTTGGAGTTATCTGGGATGATTATGATCCATTCTATTATAGAAAAGTTCTGATCAAGATTACATGGGATGATCAGGATACACCAAGTGTACTTGCACCATTGGGAGATTTCTTCTGTATTGGTAACAGTTATCCGGGCAATTTTTCTTCGCTGCCATTTAATGTTTCGCTGAAACCAGAAGAAGCAGGAAGATATGGAGCTCCTTGTTCTGTGTCATGCTATTTCCCAATGCCTTTTAATAAAAAAGCAAAAATTGAGATTGTAAATGAAAACGAACTTCCATTTATTTTATATTTCAATATTGACTATGAAATGTATAAAGAGCCACTGGATGAGAATACAGCATATTTCCATGCAAGCTGGCACAGAGAAAATCCTTGTCAGGGCTGGGGACCAGACCTTCAGACAAACTGTCCGGAAGTTAATAATGTAACCAATTTTAAAGGTGAGAATAACTATACGGTGCTTGACGTAGAAGGAACGGGACATTATGTAGGATGTAACCTTACTGTAAAACACTACCAGGGAAGCTGGTGGGGAGAAGGAAATGATATGTTCTTCATTGATGGAGAGGAATACCCGTCATTAAATGGTACAGGAACAGAGGATTATTTCAACCATGCATGGGGAATGCAGAAAAATGCATATCCATTCTTTGGAACTATTGTACATGAAAGCGATACAGATGGATTCCAGGTATCTTACCGTTTTCACATTACAGATCCAGTAAGATTTGAGAAACATTTGAAAGTTACGATTGAACATGGACATGCGAACCATCTGTCAGATGACTGGAGTTCAACGGCATACTGGTATCAGACACTGCCAACAGCAAAACCAATTACGATTCTTCCTGTAGAAGAGAGAATTCCAAATGTACCGGTACTTCCAGAACGCAATCTTCAGATGCCGGAATTAACAGAAGAAATGAAAGCAGCGAGAGAATCATGGGCAAAACGCTGGGAAGAGTATAAGCCTGCAAGAGAAGAACAGTTCAGAATTAAAGAAAATAAGGCCCGCCGGGAATCAAAGCTTAATACTGAATTTGCAAAGAAGCTTCGTGAAGAATATAAGTAATAATATCGGAGGCACAATATGTCAAAAGAACTGATGATTGAAAGAATAGAAAAAGCCCAGAAAGAAATTGAAGCAAAAAGAGAAACCGTACAGCAGGGAAAATTTCGTCAGGACTATCATTTTATGGCAGAAACCGGATGGATCAATGACCCAAATGGGTTGATATATTTTAAAGGAAAGTATCACTTTTTCTATCAATATAATCCATATTCCGGATTTTGGGACTGTATGCACTGGGGACATGCTGTCAGTGAAGATATGATTCATTGGGAGTATCTGCCATTAGCGCTTGCACCAAGTGAAGTATATGATGATCATTTGAAGGGGGGCTGCTTCTCCGGCAGTGCGATTGAACATGATGGAAAGTTATTCCTGATCTATACAGGAACCTGTAATAATGGAAATGGGTTTGAACAGGCACAGTGTATCGCATATAGTGAAGACGGGATCCACTTTGAAAAATATGAAGGGAACCCGGTGATCACAGCACCGGAAGGTGTTCCAACAGATCTGTTCAGGGATCCGAAAGTATGGAAACATGATGATACCTATTATGTAGTCTGTGGAGCAAGCAAAAATGGATTTGCACAGGCAAGACTGTATAAATCGACAGATATGTTCCACTGGGAATTTGTCAATGTCCTTGCAGAGAGCAGAGGCGAATGGGGCTATATGTGGGAGTGCCCGGATTTTTATCCGGTAGGAGATAAATATGTGTTGATGTTCTCTCCGATGGGAGGAAAAGAGCGCACCAGTGTTTATCTGGTGGGAGATTTTGACTATGATACCGGAAAATTTTTCTATACAATTTCAGGGGAAATTGACTGGGGATTTGATTATTATGCACCACAGTCATTCCTGGCACCGGATGGCAGAAGGATTCTGGTAGGATGGGCGAATGCATGGGATTGGATGCCATTTTGGAAAGACTGGGGTCCGACATATCAAGAAGGCTGGTGCGGATTCTATAACATTCCGAGAGAGGCAGTATTAGCAGAAGATAATACATTAAAGTTTATTCCTGTAAAAGAATTACAGGATCTCCGGAAGAATAAGCAGGAAGAAGCGGACATTCTGATAAAAGAAGACGAGAAAAAAGAACTTCGGAGTGGCTGTGTTTATGAAACGGAAATGCGGATAAATCTGAAAAAATCAACTGCAGACAAGATTAAGCTGAACTTAAGAATGTCACAGGGAAAGAAGACAGAGATCCTATTTGATCTGAAGAGAGCGGAAGCATATTTTGACCGTAATAATTCCGATGGCTGGAGTAAAGGAGTCGCAAGATGTCCATTGAATTTAATGGGCAAAGAGCATCTGGATATTCATATTTATTCTGACAAAATTTCATTAGAAATATTCAGCAATGATTATCAGAATAATTTTTCTTGTAATATATATAATGTGGATGATGATCAGAAAAATGAAATGACAGCAATTGGTGGAGATCTGATGATTGAAAGCATTCGGTCATGGGAACTTGAAAAGACAATGAAATAATTATTCTCTCTCTGAAAAGGAATAACAAACCAGATTAGCAAAGGTTTGTTATTCCTTTTGCATATTATTTATCTAACTTAAGTCCCGCCAGTGCCTGTGCAAATGCGTTATTCACCGGTTCGTCATTTTGCTGCTGCTGTTTCTTCAGATATTTCTGGACATCGCGCTTAGATACGCCGGCACCTTCTTTGGCACGACGGTTCTTGAATGCTTCCAGCTTCTCTTTGTAGCCGCAGGAGCATACAAATGTCTCACTGTCCCCCTTTTTGATCAGTTCCATCTTCTTGTGACAGTTCGGACATCTTGCATTGCTGGTGCGTGCGATCGTCTCGCGGTAGCCGCATTCACGGTCCTGACAGACCAGCATGCGGGAGTTCTTGCCTTTGACAGAGAGCATACGCTTGCCGCAGCGCGGGCATTTTGTATTAGTCAGGTTATCGTGACGGAAAGTTCCGTCGGAAGTCTTGATATCCTGAATTAATTCTTTGGTGTAGCTTTCGATATCTTTGATAAATACCTGTTCTTTGTGTGCTCCTTTGGCAATCTTGGCAAGTTCCATTTCCCAGGAAGCGGTAAGCTCCGGTTTTTTCAAATCTTCCGGGACTAATTCCAGAAGCTGTTTTCCTTTGGATGTCAGAAGAATCTCATTTCCCTTCTTTTCCAACAGGAAAGAGTGGAACAATTTTTCAATGATATCGGCTCTTGTCGCTACGGTTCCGAGTCCGCCGGTTTCACCGAGAGTTTTTTTCATCTTATTATCATCAGAAGACATATAACGTACCGGATTCTCCATGGCGGACAGAAGTGTCGCTTCTGTAAAACGGGCGGGAGCTTTGGTCTTACCGCTTGTGATATTCGTGCGTGTGACAGTCAGGGTGTTGCCTTTGTGGAGAACAGGAAGTGCCTGCTCTGAAGCCTTTAAGTACATATCATTATTTTGGAAATCTTCTCCAAAATCTTCAGAATCTTCATAATCCCCGTAAGCATCATACTGTGAAGCAGAGGAACCGGAAGATACAGCATCGGCATATACGGCCTTCCATCCGGCGGCTTTGATGACCTTTCCTTTTGCAGTAAATGTTTCACCTGCGGCTTCAGCTTTCAGTGTAGTCTGCTCATATTCAAATGCCGGATAGAGGACGCTGATAAAACGGCGTACGACCAGATCATAGATCTTGCGTTCATTGTTCGACATATGTTCCATCTGGACATATTCTTCCGTCGGGATGATCGCATGATGGTCGCTGACTTTTTTATCATCTACGAAGGCTTTGCTTGTCTTAAGCGGTTTCTTTAAGAGTTCCGGAATATATTTCTTATAAGGTCCGATATTGCAGGCTTTCAGGCGTTCTTTGATCGTTGGCACAATGTCCGTACCGATATAGCGGGAGTCTGTTCTTGGATAGGTGAGGACTTTGTGGTGTTCGTACAGACTCTGCATGATATTCAATGTCTCCTTTGCGGAGAAGCCAAAGCGCTTATTGGCATCGCGCTGTAATTCCGTCAGATCATAGAGGCCCGGGGAAGGTGTCCGCTTGGATGAGGTATGCACATCCGTCACGGTAAGTGTCTGGTTCTTTAATTTTTTATCAAGGCCGGTTATCAGGTCTTTGTTAAAGGAGCGCAGGGAACCGCTTTTCTTTTGCTGCCATGTCCATGTGACGATAGAAGCCATAGTGCCGACAGAACCACCGGTAACAGAAGTTGTACAACGCAGTCCATAATAATCTTCCGGTTTAAATGAACGGATCTGCTGTTCGCGGTGTGCGATCATGGCAAGTGTCGGTGTCTGTACACGTCCGCAGGAGAGCTGGGCGTTATACTTGCAGGTCAGTGCACGGGTGGCATTGATCCCGACCAGCCAGTCTGCCTCTGCGCGGCTTCTTGCGGCATGATATAAGTCGTTGTAGGCACGACCATCCTTCAAGTGGGCAAACCCTTCTTTGATCGCTTTATCGGTAACAGAGGAGATCCACAGACGGCGGATCGGCTTATGACAGCTGGATTTGTCCAGGATCCAGCGGGCAACCAGTTCTCCCTCACGTCCGGCATCGGTTGCAATGATGATCTCAGAGACATCTTTCCGGAAAAGCTGTGTCTTTACATTATGGTATTGTTTGGATGTCTGTTTGATCACGACGAGTTCCCATTTCTTTGGAACCATCGGGAGATAAGACATATCCCAGGCTTTGAATTTCTTATCATATTCTTCCGGGTCGGCCAAAGTGACCAGATGGCCGAGTGCCCAGGTGACGATATAATTGCTGCCTTCGATCGCACCGGAAATGTTCTTGTGACATCCGAGAACACGGGCGATATCGCGGGCAACAGATGGTTTTTCTGCCAGTACGAGTGATTTCATATATATATACTCCTTTCAGATATAGAAAAACCCCGAAAACATGATGTTTCCGAGGTTATATAAGAGGCGCCAACCAGATTTGAACTGGTGATAGAGGTGTTGCAGACCTTTGCCTTACCACTTGGCTATGGCGCCATGCCTTACGTACTGTTAAGTATAACAAATACGTAAGATGAAGTCAAGAAAATCTGTATGTTAAAATCCAAGATCTTCATTTACCAGAATGACTTTGATGCGCTGCGGTGTCTTGGAATATCTGGTGATCAGGATCTGACAGCAGATCGTATCCGGTGTTTTGCAGTCAAAACAGGCACCTGTTTTGCAACAAGGAGTGCTCAGGTTGAAACGCTGTGCATTGATCGGCGCGGCTTCATTTCTTGCACGGGACATGGCAGAATCTACATCGCGTGTAACTTTATTCATTCCGATGATCATCAACACATTCTGTGGTCCGGCAGCGATAGAGGATACACGGTTGGAATGTCCGTCAATATTGATCATAATTCCATCTTCCGTGATCGCATTTGCACTGGTCAGGAAGTAATCACAATCATATGCCGCAAGCTCGATCTTGCGCTTATCTTCCGGTGTCGGTGCGGTATCGCGGTTGTATACCTGATAATTTCCCTGACAGACAGCTTCTTTTAAGCCGATCTCATTGACAGACATGGAACCGCCCCAGGAGATGCTGCTTCCTTCCGGGATTAATTCTAATGCTTTCTTCAGAGCCTCTTCTTTGGAGTCTGTATAATAAGCTTCCATGTTGCGGGCTGTAAGTTCTTTTACAATCTTTGCGCCTAACATCTGGTTTCGTTTGATTCGATTCTGATCCATAATGAATCCCTCCCACGTTTATGTTGTTTAGATATTTCTACTTGAAATTATAACACAGATTCAGGTCCGTAGTCTTTGAAATCATGCAGAAGTTGAGGGGATGATCATTTATATACTGCGCTTTTCCAGCCTTAAAATATAAAAAGAAAGCATGATGTTTGTCCGGTTCTCATTGGTCAGGATATCATAATCCAGAAGTTCTTTTATCTTATTCAGTTTATACGACAGCGTATTCTTATGACAATAAAGTGCATCTGCGGTATGGATGATACTACAGTCATGATCAAAGTAGACTTCCAGGATATGCAGATAATCGGTATGATGCACAGCGTCATAGTCAAGAATCGGGCCAAGTGTGGAGTTCAGGAAATCCGTTGTCAGAGATTGATTGTGGATATCGGCCAGAAGTTTGTATACACCAAGCTTATCGTACTCAAGGAAGTTCTTTGGGAGAGCAGTTTTGGTGAGCTGATAGGCGGTAAATGCGGTCTCGTAAGAGCGGTGAATGTCTGTAAGCTGCGAGACCGTAGTTCCGATCCCGACATAGACATCGGAGTTATTCTGACAGACATCGTAGAGCTTCTGAGATATATCGTTTACAGATTCACCGGCAAACAATACGATCAGATGCTTCCCTTCTTCATATACGATCCCTTTAGACATGAAATAACGGATCTTCTTTTCCAGCTGTTCCAGGTAAGAATTACCGGAATCACTGTCATAAGTGTGGCAGCTGATCATGAGGATGGTATAGTTCATGTCGCGGAAGAATCCATTGCTTTCCAGAGGATTCAGATAGGAGTCTTCATTCTCGGGGTAATAGATCGCATTTTTCAAAGCAGCGGCAAGACTGGTCTCGCGGTGTTCGTTTTTTAATAGAATCTCAGAAAAGATCCGCATGATATCAATGAACGGAGTGTCCCAGGAAGTGGAGAACAGCGGAAGCTGTATTTCATTGCAATAGTCGATAATCTCCTGGGAAAATGCAGGACGCGATTTTACAGAGATGATCAGTCCGCTGGCGTGTGCATCTTTCAATGACTTTAAGAACTCTTTCAGCCAGTCCTGAGAGGTAAAATTCAGACCGGAGTTAAAGATCAGTTCATCACCGTGGAGCAGATGGGAGAATTCACCCTGTTCGACGGTATGGATCCAGGTTACTTCTTTATCATAAAAACTATTGGTATGAAGGATGACATCAAATTGGTTGTTAATTGCTTCATACAGGGACTGTAATTTAATTGCCATAAGTGTGGTCCTCCTGATATATGTTGATCAGAGTATAGATATATTTTATCATAATTGTGTGCGACACACAATTTATAGAATAAAATCTGTCGATTAAAACTATATTCATAGTGAATTTCATATGATATATTGTATGAGAAGTACAAAAGAATGAATATTCAACCCCGAAAAATGTGCTTCTAAAAAATCCATTCTCTAGATTTTTAAAAGACGGAAAGCTCTTCAACGAAAGTTGAGGAGCTTTTTGCAATTCCAAAAAGCAAAAAACAGAGTGCACTCTATTTACAGGTAGTACCAATAGTGCTAGAATGAGTAACATATTGGTACCACCAGGAAAAGACGGAGGAATGGAAAAATGAAAACAATAAAAAATGGGAAAATCGTAATTATCGGAGCAGGACATGTAGGATCTCATTGCGGACTGAGTCTTATGATGCAGGGACTGGCAGATGAGATCGTATATATTGATATAGATAAGAATAAAGCGGTAATGCAGGCACTTGATCTTGATGATATGGCCTCTAATCTGGACAGAGATTTTACAGTGAGAGCCGGAGATTATTCCGACTGTGCGGATGCTCATATTGTTGTGATGGCGGCCGGAAAGAGCCGTCTTCCGGGGCAGACAAGGCTGGATATGTTCGATGATTCGATCAAGATGATGAATACGATCGTAGGACCGTTAAAAGAGTCAGGATTCCATGGAATTCTGATCAGCATTTCCAACCCGGCAGACATCATTGCTGATTTCTTAAGAAAAAGACTGGGACTTCCAAGAAGTCAGGTATTCAGCACCGGAACATCTCTGGATTCAGCAAGACTCCGCAGAATGTTATCTGAGATCACCGGCGTAAGCCGTCATTCCATTCAGGCTTATTGTATGGGTGAGCATGGGGATTCACAGTTCATTCCGGTATCACATATACAGATTGGCGGAATACCGGTAAAAGAATACCTGAGCATTCATCCGGAATACCGGGATAAAATGGATTTTGATAAGATCAGTGCGGAGGATAAGGTCTGTGGATTTCACATCGTAGAAGGAAAAGGCTGTACAGAATTTGGAATCGGTGCCGTACTCAGCAATATTGCAAGAGCAGTCATGCATGATGAAAAGAGGATCCTTCCGGTATCCGTTCTCCTTGAAGGAGAATATGGAGAACAGGGTGTTCCGGCGGGAGTACCATGTGTAATCGGGAAAAACGGTGTGGAAGAGATTCTGGAAATCTCCCTGACAGAGAAAGAAAAAGAGCAGCTTCATAATTCATGTAACGTCATCCGGGGATTCGTCGAGAAAGCCGATCAGATGTAAAAAATCGTTAATATTTTAATTACTTTTTGATGTGTTGCATTTTACAGCGTCCTATGTTACATTGACAACAGAGTACAAAAAGAATCAGAAAGAGCCAAAAACAGTGCCCCTCTAACAACAGAGACCGGAACAGGATAACCGGCAGACAAGTATGTCTTAACTATGACAAATATACATCGGATATGCCAGTTGTATCGAATGCATCATGTACTACGAATTGTCTCGCACCAATCTGTAAAGTTCTGGAAGATAATTATGGAATCGAATATGGGCTGATGTCAACGATTCATGCCGCAACTGCAAAACAAAAGGTTGTGGACAGCCGTTCCCAGAAAGACTGGAGAACCGGACGTTCGGCATTTGGTAACCTGATTCCATCTACAACGGGAGCCGCAAAAGCAATCTCACTTGTCATTCCGGCTTTAAAGGATAAGATGAGTGGTATCTTCAGATTTTATCGGAGATTCACATGCATCGATCTTTGATGCAAGGCAGGGAATTCAAGTGAATTCCCACTTTTTCAAGGTCATCTGTTTCTATGACAATGAGTGGGGATATACAAGTCAGATATTCCGGCTGATAGAGCATATGGACAGGATAGATCACAATCGCTAATAATTAAGATGACGACAGGGGCATGTAAGATCTGATTCTGATGTAACATGTTTGATTTTATATCATACACTTCTGTAAGGAACATATGGATTCGTTATTACGATTATGAACCGGACAAGATGCGGACAGAAAAAAGCAGGCAAAGCTTTTGCTGTCCGCAGAAAATAAGAAAAAATCTGAAAAATAAAAATTTTTTGGAAAATTCAAAAAAACACTTGCCAAACAACCGAGTTTATGATATATTAAATCTCGGTCGTGTGAAAAACACAATGACAAATAAATATACGGCTCCATGGTCAAGCGGTTAAGACATCGCCCTTTCACGGCGGTAACACG
>ERZ780167.2944-NODE-2944-length-12780-cov-4.734853_pt1 | contig 12780 bp, 9 predicted proteins | sample MGYA00510982_ERZ780167 | MGnify/ENA primary metagenome ERZ780167 (study PRJEB29588, sample SAMEA2146107) | human gut metagenome | biome: human gut; feature: human-associated habitat; material: faeces | place: Denmark | collected 2008/2010 ... | reverse complement strand
TGCCGCACCTCGCTCGCCGTATCGGCACTTAGAATTATGCGGTATTGCCCTAAAAGATTTGGCAGGATAAAGACGACCGGGATCAAAAACAATCCCTGCCGCGCGGCGGCCACCACCGACGCTTGCCACGCCATCGGCCATATTGTAAAAGCTTGTCACCAGCATACTGATAACCGTGGGCGCAGACATTTCCAAAATCAGGCGGCGCACCGGTGCTTGTGTCATATAGCGCACGCGCTCTTCCGCCGTCATAGCTGTTGTTTTCATCGTTGTACTTCCTTGCCGCAGCACTGCTATTGTACCGCAGCCGGGCAGGCAATGCAACGAAAATCGCTGCTGTTTACGCATAAAACCGGGGGCTTCCGGTTTTATGGTTTTCGTTTACTTCTGCATGATGTGAATTCCGGCATACGGTTGTTTCTTTGCTGTTGCATAACGGGGTTGATAAAATTTCCGTGGCGGACTTTGTTGGTGATGACCCTGCAACCCTTGACCGTTACTATGCCCATCTTATCAATGATGGGAGGGTACAGGCAGCAAACGCAATGAATTCCATCATTGGCTTTGCCGCCACGGAAATACCGGCTGAATAAAAAATTGACTTGTTACCACGAAAAAAGAAAAAGGACGGCAAAACCTGACGTTCTACCGTTCTTCATATGGTTGCGGGGACAGGACTTGAACCTGCGACCTCCGGGTTATGAGAAATCAACTATGTATCGTTATATATGATATTTTGTACCATTTGGCAGGCAATCGTCCCATAACGCAAGGTCTATTTTGTGTAAATCATACTACATTGTCCCCCTGTGTATCAAGCGTTATTTTCCGTTTTGGGGGCAGCTTTGGGGGTAAATTGAGCACACTTTAGATATTTTTTATTCCAGATTATTGAGCATCTCACTCAACTGTTGGACATTAGAAAAACTTTTTTCGTATAACTCATCCCAGATGGTAAGTGCCATCTTGACAATTTCGTCGTCACCTTTGTTGTCGTCCAACAATCGAAGCACTGAATCGACAAACTTTGGTGCATCCAAGAAATACCAGTCTGAATTGTCTTGCTGATCGGATGCAATGGCTCGGAGATACACGGCGTATTCCTTTCCTCGCAACAACGAAGCATTCAAATATTCTAAAAATGCATGACTTAGTCCTGCCCCTTGATTGGACGACATAAGGAATAAGACGAATTCTTTATCACGTTCCAAGTCAATCCGGTCATCATAGAATAAGCGATGGAGCGCTGTAAGCTTCTCCGTTATTGCTTGAACACAATACCGAAGAATTGTTTCACTAAGTTTTCGAGATAATTCCTCCCGGAAGCAGTATACAGCATTTTCACAGATATTCTCCAGCTGTTTATGCGATAATTGATGAGTTTGCAACCAATTCAATGATTCAATATCATTGAAAAGCAGCACCAAGGCGCACAACTGACCTGCCGCACGCTCTGCAAGGTCATCCACTTCCGATTGGCAGCCTGTTTCAAGAAGATTTCGATAGTACGCAGGCCCATTTAAAAAGTCGCGCCTTATCAAATACCATGCTCCGCGTGAAGCAATAACCCTGATGTCTTTTGCCAGCAGCTTTTGGAGAGCGGACCGTGCAAACGCCGGTTCCTTCTCATAAAACATCGAGACCAATGGCGGAAGTGCGAATCGTACCGAATCGTTTATATCATTGGCTGCATCCGTCACAGCCTCTCTAACCTTATATAGCCACTCGGGATGTTTGCCAACAAGATCCGCCAAAGTAAATAGAGCTTCACCTCTTACACAATTGAAAGAGCTGTTTTTTATTGTATCTACTGTTTTATTCTGTGGATCGTCTTTAGAATGGATAACGTATGCGTTTTCCTCCGGGTTTGGGTGATTACGAGCCAACCATATAACGATTTGCAGAATGCTTTCTGGCCAACCCGCTTCAGCAGTTTGTCTGATGAGGTGAAGAATTGCCCATACAATATTGACATCTTTATTCCGAAAATATTTTTCGATAAGCTGGCAGACTGTAGTTCTGTCTATTGTCATTTCAGCATTTTCAGCTTCCGCAAGCCCATAAAACACGGTAGAAACATAGCCCGAATAGCAATTTGGGGGAAAGGAAAGGGCAAGGGTTGCAAAGCGATTTGGGTGTTTTTTCACACACACTTGCAGCGAAGATGCAAACATAGAAGGTGACGTCTCTACATACTCTCCTTTTCGGTTTTGCCTATCCTTAAATGGTTTCATCTTGTCTACCGGCGCAGATATGATTTCCAGCCATTTCTTATCAGATAGATATTCTGCCTGTCTTTCAATTGGAGACACCACTCTTCCCGCGTCTTCGCTCCAGATCCCTGCATGATAAAAAGGAACACAAATCCAATCGTTCCGTTGCACAACCAGCAGTAAGTCTTGAGCCTTTTGTGATAAGCGTTTTCCATCTATTGCAGGCAGCAACTCTTTTTGCAGATGTCCCCAGTAAGCATAGTAGACCGGCGCATATTGGATTTCACGATTGACTTGCATCCGTTCTCTGTATTTTTCTATCGCCATAGCTGGATCGTCATTCCATTTGTAAATCGTTTCTTCCAACAGTTTCAGCGTTTGCTCATCACAGGATTTTGAAAATTTAGAGATGATTTTCTTTGTGTAGGAAAGATAGTCCTTTTCATCAAAAGTATAGACAAAAATTTTGTTCCGGAAATCTTTCAACAGCCATTGCAACACTCTTGTGGCAAAAGCATCTGGCAACAGAGAGGCCACATGCATAACCAGCTCATGACCAACAATGGAAGGGGGCTCCGGGGGATAAACAATCGTGTCAAACGCTTCTTGTGGTTTCTGTCTGACATACTCTTCCAGTGCTGTTCTTACAAACTCTACAAGCTTCCGTGCAGTATAATGTGAATGCTCATATCTTTCCCAAGGTCTATTTTCCCATACAGTTTGGTGGTATGGTCCGGGGCACTTAAGTTTTTGCGTGATGGAACAAATGTACGGAAATAATGTTTTTACGATTTCAGAGTAATTTTTCTGCACAATTTTCGTGCAATCGTTGTCATCACCAAAATGAATGTTTTCGCTTTCCCAAAGGTCTCCTGCTTCGAGGACTCCCTTCATCAGTTCTAGTAACCGTTTGATGGGAAGATGTGACGGTCTCCAGAATACTGTCGAATGTATAAATTCTTGCGGATATTTTTTGAGAATCTCCAAGCGAAGTGCAAATACTTCGTCTGTATCGCTTGCTACATCCCGGGATAAAATCGAAAGAATTTTTTGGTCAATCTCCTGTGACTGGAAGGCATATGGCTGCACACACGCAAATACAAAGTCTGGTGCTGAATCACTAATCGACTGCAATAATTGCATACCATCCTTATCCAGCCACGTTTGCTCACACCCGTCAAAATAGTGCTGAATAAAGTTGAGATGTCCCAGATATACCGTACGGAAAATGAACTGTTTCCACTTTGAGACTTCCTGATATTGCTTTACCAAAGAAAAAATACCAGGTTCAATTTCCCCATCCCATTGACCAATAATTTCAAAAACAGCACATTTGAAATAGTAATGAATATCATCACATTCCAGAATATTTTTTGCCTGTTCAACAAAGACATCGGGGTCCGAATCCAATAATGTTTGTAATACCATCAAAAAGCGATACCGCAGAGCAGGCAATTGCTGTTTTACCGGCCGGTACAAGTCAACCAGGTTTGCTCCTTCATATAGTTTCTCAATCACTTTTTGGGCGAGAAAATAGTCCAAGAAACTCTGATGTGTAAAGGCAACACTTGTACGATTGATTACAAGCAGGCCATTGGATACAAAGGCTTCTAGGATGTTCTTATCATCATTAAAGATGGTTCTGGGCAAGGCAAGTCTTCCCTGACGGTCCATGAGGGATACGATTTTATCTTTACAGCTACAAACACGCTGATGATCCAAAGACATTTGCTGGCAATTATTCAGGATCTGAGACCACCATTCCTCCATCAGCTGGAAGGAAGATGTCACAGCATTCCGTTTATCATCACTTTTCAAGTGCGACCAGACAAGTAATGAAGAAGGGATCTGCAGTGTCTTTTTCAGTTTTATCGGCATATGTACATAGAGTTGTCCGACAATATTTTGAACCTCGTTATCCGACAGCAAGCCAACTTGTATCTTCGACCATTTTATGGTATCTTTCTCTTTTGGCTGCTCGAATAATGACTGAAGTCCTGGATCTGTCTCCAAGTCAAAGGTTCTGGATACTAGAAGGATGGAAATCTGTCCTCCATGGTTTTTGTTAATTTCCTCTGCCTGACGGATCATCTCCTTACAGACATCCAAAGCGCTTGCCGAATGCGTGCTCGTCCATCGCAAAGAGTCCACCTGATCAAGGATCAAAACGCACGGCTTTTGTGGCGCGAAAGCATTCAGACAATATACCGGTGACTGCGGAAGCCCTAACTCTTTCCCATAGTCATCTGCCGATTTTTGTGGAATTTCTTTATCCAGTTTAATAGCGAGATACAAAATTTCTTTCTTTTTCAAATACTGAATGAATTCTTCTGCGCAGCCACTTTTTCCTGCACCTGCTCGTCCATGAAGAATTAAGGAGCTTCCCGCTTCAAACTCCTGAATCATTTGTTCGGTGGCGCACCGATGCAGCAGAACACCATTTATGGGTGAGAAGTATCCCCAACGCACATCATTGAGTGTCCGGATCTGTAGAAGTACCCGTTCATCTCGGCGTATATCACGCAATGAGATCTTTTGTTTTTCCAGGTATGTCATAAGATCGTGCGCTGTTATCTTAACTCCATACTGTCGATCATCATTGGCGTATTGTTCCAACAAAATACGGACCGTTTTTGCAGGACCAAAAAACATATACCCGATTCGTGCTTCTAAATCCTCTTTTTCTTCACGACTGCGGCCATATGTTTCAAAGCGGCAACGAGCTAAGATTTGTACCAGTTTGGCACAATCGTCCGAAGCACTCACATCCAGTTCGAGATCCTCAGCAATTGAATTGAAGTAAGCTTGATAGCGTTTTGTTAGCTGATACTTCACAAAGTCTTCTGGAGATGAGCTGGTTCTGGCTCGGTCACAGAGTGAATCCAAGCCGTCATACCCAAGCGGTGAAATAAAGATATATTCATTTTTCGTATTTGCTTCTACTATTTTTTGGGCATTGGAGAAAATATCATAGGACCGCAGATCCGAAATCCTCCAATGGTCACAATCTCCGTTACTTGCTTTGCATTGATAGTATCTTCTTGTTTCCTCTTGGTCAACTGCAATAAATTCTGCAAAATCAGAGTTTCTCTCAACAGCTTCCACTTGTATATATTGAAATTCTTCGTTGATCAATTGCAAGAACAGACGTGCCAAAAAGCGATTCTCATATGTATTTCCTTCTTTATCTGCTCTTCCGCCATGTTCTAAACTCACAAACTTACACCTCCTCGCAGAAAAAGGCGCCCTCTATTTTAGCGATCCTTCAGCAAAAATGCCATGTACAACGGTAAAGTAAGAATCATACCCGCACGTCCCACATTATAATCTCCCAACTTGATGGCACTGTTGACGTGGTACTTTTCCGGGTGATTGAGAATCGTTTTGGTACTCTTTGTGTTTCCTGTTGCTGCTTTTACTTCCACCAAGGTACATTGGCCTTTATATCGAATCACAAAATCGACTTCCAAACCGCTGTCTTTGTGAAAATAATAGAGCTTCCGCCCCATCTTTCCAAAAATATCTGCAACTAGATTTTCAAAAATGGCGCCCTTATAGGCATACAGCTTTCCCTGTAGAATATCATACTGGGTTCCATCTTCCAACATACTCACAAACAAACCGCAATCCTGCATATATACCTTGAATACATCCTGCTCGGCATTCCCGTCCAGCGGCAGCTCTGTAATGGAAAGATTGTAGCACCGTATGATAATCCCGGCATCCTCGATCCACTGCAGGCTTCCCGCATATTGGGCAGCCGAAGAGCCTTTCTTCACCACAGAATACTGGAACTTCTTATTTTCCTTGCTGAGCTGTTTCGGTATAGACTGGAAACATTCTTTAATTCGTGATTTGTCTTTTCTTTCCGCATACTTTACCATGTCGTCTTCATAGGAGCGGATGATATCCCGCTGAATCTGCAAAACCTGATCCATTTGTTTGGTGTCTACAAATGTCTGCACCGCATCGGGCATTCCTCCAACCACCGCATATTGCAGCAAAAGCTGGCGCATACGATTATGAAGAGCTTCCGGCACTGGTTCTTCTTTTTCCAACCATCCTTTCAAGAAATCAATCACCGAATCCGCAATGCCATTGGCCCAAAGAAACTCCTCGAAATCCAGAGGATACATATCCAGTACAGTTTCTGATCCTACCGGAATGGATTTAGGTTCTTTGCCATACCCTTTTACCCCCAGCAGTGAGCCGGTTCCAATCACATCGTATCGTCCATCTATCCTGAAAAACTTGAGTGCTGTCCGCGCTTCCGGGCATTCCTGAATCTCATCCAGGATAAGCACCGTATTTCCGCTTTCGAATACCGCGTCACTTCCCATCAGTGCGGACAACATCATGACAATGTTGTCTACTTCCAAGGAACCGGAAAACACTGCCGCATAATCCGGATTTTCAAAAAAATTGAGATACACAACATTCTTATAATTTTTTCGTGCAAAATCCAAAACGGAAAATGTCTTTCCGCACTGGCGACATCCTTTTATAATCAATGGTTTATGGTTTTCTGTATTTTTCCATTCCATCAATTTCTGCTCAATCTTTCTTTTCAGCAACTGTTTTCGCCTCCTTAAACTGTCCTTATTTTCAGTATAATAAGGGCCTCATATTTTTTCAAGCGACTTTTAGCGCAATTTGTCAACTTTTTCAAGCGACTTTTTCTTATTTCTACTTATTTTTCCTATTTTTTCTTCATTTTACTCTATTTTACCCTTTAGTAAGCAACACTAATTTTGTTTTTCTTACGAAATCGGATGAGTTTGTGCTATACTCTCTCCTGCATGTCAAAAAAAGGAGGTTTATAGCAACATGCGATATTCTGAAACCGTACATCAGGAGGCCTATCAACTCTTCCTGCAAGGGTACGCCTGTCGGCAGATCAGCGAGACCTGCCACGTTCCGATGTCAACCATCTACCTTTGGCAACGCCGCTGGCGAGAAAAGCTGTCCGGGCAGACGCTGAAGGATTTGCCCCTGGAGGATGCCAGAACCCTTCTGCTGACCACCCAGGCGCTCCGCCGGGAACTGGAGGAGGCGCAGCGGGATCTGCAGATCCTGCACGAGAGCGGCATCCTGCGCACCATCCCCATCCGGGACCAGTCTCTCTTTGCGCGCAAATACGCCGACCAGGTTCCCTACATTTACAAAGTGTTCGAACTCAGTTCCAGCGCCTTCTTCCGTTACCGGAAGGAACCCGCTGTGCCCTCCGAGCGAGCGAAACAGCAAGCGCTGTACCGGAAAGAGGTACAGCGCATCTTTTTGGAAAGCGGCGGGCGGTTCGGCGCGGAGCAGATCCGCCAGAAGCTGCGGCGAAAAGGCATTCGCCTGGGCAAAAAGCGCATCCGGCAGATGATGGATGCCATGGGGCTGATCAGCTGTGAACCGCTGCAGACCGAGTATCTGCCCCGGCAGCCGGAGGTTCCTTTCGTGGCGGAGGGCAGCCATGTCGAAATTCTATGACGATGCCCAGAAGTGGCAGCTCTACATCCGGCACCGACGGGGCCGGACACTGACGCAGCTGCAGGATGAAACCGGCATCACCGACAAGCCCCTGCGCGCATGGTTTCGCGCTTTCGACGCCCAGCTGTCCTGTCCCGACAACCAGGACCTGCTGCGGCTGCAGGAAGAGCTCCGTGCGCTGCGGGAGCAGCACCGGCAAACCACCGCAGAACTGGAGGCTGTGCGCACTATCGTGCAGCAGGCTCTGCCGGAGTTCACCCGCTTTCAGGCCGCTTGCCGCTGGATTCCCGTCTATGGTCCCAACCTGACCTGCCGCCTTTTCAGCATCCGCAAATCCAACTTCTACTACCGCACCCAGCGTCGCCCCGCCAAAACCCAGAACCAGCAGCGGGACGAGGTGCTGCGCCCGCTGGTGGAAAAGCTCTACCTGCGTTCCGGCAAGCGGATCTCCGCCGAGGCAATCCGGCAGAAGCTGCTGGACCAGGGAATCTCCATCAGCAAGCGGAATGTTCTTTCCTTCCTGCGGGAATGGAAGGCAGACAAGGGAACCACTTCTGCCTGTATGTCTGTGGCAGCGGCCCGGCGCCGTTTCTGCTATCTCAACCTGCTGGACCGCCAGTTCAATCCGGAGACCCCGAACAAGGCCTGGGTCAGCGACATCACCGAGCTGCACTATGCCGGGGGCAAGCTCTACCTGTGCGTTGTGCTGGACCTATTCTCCCGCAAGGTCCTGGCAGCCAGGGCCTCCTGCCAGAATGACACCGCCCTGGTGGCCCGGACCTTTGAGACCGCCTTTCTCCGGAGAGGACGGCCCCGCGGGCTGCTCTTTCACAGCGACCAGGGCCGGCAATATACCTCGGATTACTTCCGGGAATTGCTGGAAGAGTTCAGTGTCCGGCAGTCCTTTTCGACGCCCGGCGTCCCCTATGACAACGCCGTCATGGAATCCTTCTTTGCCAGCCTGAAGAAAGAAGAATACCACCGGTATTTCTATAAAAGCATCGGCGCACTGTTGGATTCCGTGCGGCAGTACCTGCTCTTTTCCAACCGGCAGCGCCCCCACAGTCGGTTGGAATACCGAACACCGGAGGAGATGGAACAGCTGTATAAAACGAAACAGGCGGCCAGTACATTGACTGACCGCCTGCTTCCTGCCGACAACCTATAAAACATAAGATCCGGCTCTGTATTGTAGAATAAAAAATTCCACAATATGGAGCCGGATCAGTTGTGTCTGTGTGACAAAAGAGATACCCCTTGCAAGAACTTAGTTAAACCGTTCAATTTCCATTCTCATGAGATACATGAAATAATGAAATCGGCTTTTGGGTTGAACTCATTTTTTGAAACGCAGCCAAAACGCCCCAATTGAATCAATGAGTTTCACTTTTCTCATCTTAAAAGTTGGATTCATTCCATTTTAAAGATTTGTTCTACTTGTTCAAAAGGCAAAACTGAGCAATCCAAAATCTTTTGCATATCTAATGCATCAATCAGTTTTTTTGCTCGCTCCCCTTTATGATAGACGGCTTGTGTACGGCATAGTCGACGTTGCTCAATAAACAATTGTTTTAGCTTTGCACTGCCCTTCCGTCCGGAAGGAATGTCCTCTTGCGTCAAATCAGAATCCAATCCCATAAAGCAACTGATTCTATGAAGGTCCAACAAAAATATATCTTCTATGTCTGCGTCGACAGCCATGTCAACGATTTTTTTGACACCGCGTTGAGTGTTTATCATCTTTCGAAAAGTTTCCCAGTCGCCTTTATAAAACTTTGTTACATCAGCATTATATGAATCTGTATCATAGCAGAGAAAAACCGTCCATGGAATTTTCTTTCCCTTTGCTTGGACACAATTGTTTTGGAACCAGTTTGCTGAATTGTGAATCTGGGTGATTGTTCCAACTGCATTCATTTTGATAATTCGAACACCGAATGGTCCACGCACAGTGAAAAACGTCTCAAATGTTTCTGAGTCTTGATTCTTTTCTATCGAACAATTTGGATGTTTTCGAGCAAAAAAATACAATAATCTTTCGTAAAAGACACGCTCTGTAGCCCCTTCTAGAACAAATGCAAAACCGGATTCGTAAGAATTTTCCATCAGAAACCCTCCAAATAATTCTGCAGGGTTTCGAAAGATGAACTTTCTCCTGACATCAATTCAAACAGATACTCTCCGACTGACAGACCATAAGATCGCGCAGCGTTTAACAGCTTTTTCTCTTTAGTTGATGCAATTCTTCTGAATTGAGCAATACCGAGCTCTTGCATAGAACCCACATAGAGCTGTCTAGGCTTAAGGTACTGTACCAAATAAGGTGAGTGACTAGAAATCACAAGACAAGTATTTTCCAACGTTTCAGAAATGATACTCAGTAAATCCTTTAGCATTTTAGGATGGATGCTGGTCTCTAATTCTTCGATTCCAATGCAGGAAACGTGGTTACAGCTAGCAATAAAAATATTAGCTAACAGCCAAAATATTCTCTTGGTTCCGGTGGACATAGAAGCAAGACTAACCGGTTGATTAAGCGCATCACTGAAAATAGTAACTCGATATACCTTATCTTTGAGGTGAAATGGTACAGGCGGAATATTATCATTTTGCGGTATATTATCATCTTTTTGGTCAATTGCATTAGAGTAAACCAATCGCAAACTTTTTCTTTCACCCAAATTTAACTCATGTGCCTGTATATCAATAGATGAAAAGTCGGGGAAGAGAGAATACACAGCATCTTCGAACTGATAATATTGTTCCGGATACATTTTCTTGAGCTGGTGAAGCGCACGCGGAATATCTTCATCATCAAAGCGAATGTGCATATCATCGTCATCCGCTATTCTAATGGGGGTCGGTTGAAACCTGTCTTTGACATCTAATGTGTCGCATACTCGATATTCAAATTCTTTGAGTGCTTGAATGACAGATGTATACTCCAAGTCATCAATGGAGGAAAGAACATCTATTGCCAGCACATTTGATTCGAGCATAAGGTTACGGAACGCACTGGTAGACTTTCCTTTTCGATACTGATTGGTTGGTCGCTTTAAGTATGCCGAGTATCGTACGCTTTCCGTTGGTCGCATTTCGAGACACTCATCTATGATTTTTTGACCTGTTTTATCATCACGATACCATAAGAATGTGAAGCCATAGTGAACGAATCTATATTCTTTTTGCTCCGGCAACTCAAATTCTATATCAAATTGGAATGGAGCGCAATCCAAATTTCTGGCGATGGGAATCCCATCGGACCACGCCATCATCATTGTACGTTGCTTCGCGCCAGCAGAAATAAAATCTGTTGCAAAGTCTAATGCTTCCAGCAGATTGCTCTTTCCGTAATTGTTAGGTGAAACGATTGCAAGGGTCTTACTAGTGAAATTCAGCTTTGTGGACTTCACGTTCTTAAACCCACCGACCATCAACGACTTCAAAATCATATCTGACACCTCCCACATTAAGGATAGCGAAAATCAATTCAAACGTCAAGATAATTCAACTTGAATTTCTTGCAAAATATCATGTTTTTTTGAAATCAGCGCCTTGATTATTGATGATTCATTTTAAATCAATCGTTTTCACAAAGTTCGGCTTTGAACTTTCACATGGTTACCAAATTTTTGAGTTTTCTCGCTATGCATTGCTCACCACTACACCTCATTTCTACAGCTTTTTATAAGTGAACACAAAAATATAACAAGGCCTATGTCATTAATGTAACTTTTTACAAATTATTAAATCATTCCTGTAAAATCGCCTTCACCGTATACCCACCCACAAATTCAATCTTTATCTCATCAGCAGATAGCACAATGACTTTCTCTACAATCCGTGCAATCAAGGCATCTGAGTATTCTTTGATCCGGAAATATTCGGCGCTCAACTGATATTGGGGATCGGCAGCTTTTTGCTGGTTCGCAGTCAGAACTTCTATTTTCTTTTTCAGACCGTCGATTTCTTTACTGGCGCGTTTTACTTTATCGTCCAGAAATGACGCATTGCATTCGAGAGATAAGTCCAACAGGTGATCGAATTCCTGCTGGGCATCTGCAACCTTTTGCTGTAATTTCTCCAGTTCTGTTGTGCCACCTTGCAAATCGTGCAGGATGCCGTTAATCTGCATGGCGGTTTCCTCAGTATAACTGTCTGCAAGATTTTGAATAGCTTTCAACAGTGTATTATGCAAAACCGTTTCTTTCACGGATGGTGAGGTATGACAATATCTTGTTCCGTAGGCTGTACGGCTAACACAGCGCCAGACGATTTCTTTTCGGCCGTGGATGTTCCAAGTCACGCGCTTGTACCTGAAATGCTAACGTGCGTGTTGCCATGTTGCTGACTCCCTTCGGTTTCTCAAAAAATGTGGTTACGGCCTGTTCAATGAACTGCGATGTGGTGATGCCCTGTTGTTCCAGTTCATCTCTGATTTGCTGATGCAGGTCATCCGGGATGGTTACGGTCAATTTGCTCATTTCAGCTTTCTCCTTTTATGCACCTAGTTTGTTGTTATAGTAAGCGGCCAGTTTTCCAAGATTGATGTACCACTTCACCCCGGACTGGAATGCGATGTCCGGATTTTCACGACATACTCGGCGAAGATAGTAAGGCGGAAGCTTCATGATTTCACTTGCCTGTTTGATGCTGACAATTTGTGGCAGGACAATTTTTTCTACAACGCAACCCGCCGTCTGACGATTAAGCATACATTCGTTCATTTTACATTCTCCTGTTCTTAAGCTGAATTTGCAACCGCTTTTTGTCATTGATAAGTTGTTTTTCGATTGCAAAGCAAGCATATCACAAGTGTGATGACAAAGCTATTCACGAGAACCAACGATAATGAGATGCATAACTCGGCAATTATGCCCATAACCAACAATTTATGATTTTATGTTTATTACCACATGGTAATCACCACCTTAAAGTGAAGCTAAAAAGTTGATTGCGGAAGGCGGAATTATATCTGTTGCTCGGGTGCGAGGAATTGCCCCCGTGAAAGTGACTACCTGCAATTCCTCGCGCACCACCTTGCGGATGCTTTCTTCCAGCCTATCCGTTTGTTCTGCCGCAAGGATGG
>ERZ780167.2941-NODE-2941-length-12782-cov-5.070794_pt1 | contig 12782 bp, 8 predicted proteins | sample MGYA00510982_ERZ780167 | MGnify/ENA primary metagenome ERZ780167 (study PRJEB29588, sample SAMEA2146107) | human gut metagenome | biome: human gut; feature: human-associated habitat; material: faeces | place: Denmark | collected 2008/2010 ... | reverse complement strand
ATACAAATCACGATTGCTTAAGAAAGGAGAATACACATCCGCAAAAGGAGCCATGTCATGAATCAAAAGGCCACATTTCAGCATACAAAAGCATATCTTTCATGATACATTTAGGTATATTTTGCAGAACATGGAACAATACATTAAAATTTAAAAATTCTAAGTTTTATACATAAAATAATACCACTCATCCAATATCCGTCATTAACCATATTTGAATATTACCTAATCAAGACATTTATGAATAACAATGGTTTGCCAACTAAACAATTAACAAAAGGCATAATAATCATCGCAGCATGATTTTACGAAAAACTCATCACTCGTCATATCCGAACATAACATATTGTGTTTCATAGATATGTAATGTGACAAATTGAGTTTTTAACTCATCACGCAACAAGTAAATCATTATCTTGTTGTCCTTACCTAAATTTGGTTGACTTCAAATATATGATTCTCTCCATGATATCTGCGTGACGAGTTGACAACCCAACTCATCACGTTCTAACTCTCTGTTTGTCAGGATATTACAGCAAATTGCAACGTGTAATGAGTTACTAATGAAAAATATTCTTACAGCAGCCCAAAATCTGTGACAGAACACAGGAAAGCCATACATAAGAATATACAAAAAAGGTGGATACACATTAATGCGTATCCACCCTATTTATATTGAATATATGACTTAACGTCTTATTCAGCAAAACACTTATGCAGCCTTAACCTCTGATGTCTTGTTGGCCTTGCGACCTAAAGTGATGTAAGCAATAGGAGCTGCAATGAAGATTGAAGACAGTGTACCGAATACAACACCGAGAATCATCGCGAACGAGAAGCTGCGGATGCTGTCACCTCCAAGGAAGAAGATACAGAGCAATACCAGCAACGTTGTTGAAGACGTGTTGATTGTACGTGCCAATGTCTCGTTCAGAGAGTCGTTGAATATTGTCCAATAGTCACGCTTCTTGTAGAGTCCGAGGTTCTCACGTATACGGTCGAACACAACCACCTTATCGTTGATTGAATAACCGATAACGGTAAGGATAGCTCCGATGAACGTCTGGTCGATTTCGAGAGAGAACGGAACCAGACCCCACAATGCTGAATAGAAGCCGATAACGATTATCGTATCGAGAGCCAGAGCCACTGTTGAACCAACAGAGAAGGCTACATTGTGGAAACGGATGAGGATGTATAAGAAGATGGCTATAAGAGCGAATATGACGCTTATGATAGCTCCGTAAGTGATATCCTTAGCAACTGACGGACCCACCTTGGCACTACTGATAATAGAGCCGCCTGCGCGTACATCAGGATTCTTGAACACCTCTACGCTCTTCTGTGTCACCATGCCTGCGCTTGAGAGCGACTTGAACAGGATGTCCTCTACCTCGTTGTCAACTGCCGGATTGTTAGAGTCAATCTTATAGTTAGTTGAAATACGGATGGTCTTGTGGTCTGTACCCAATGCAATTGCGCTCACTGTACTGTTCGGGAATGCCGGACGGAGCACTGCAGTTACCTGCTCAGGCTCTACGGCCTTCTCAAGCTTGATTACATAGTTACGTCCACCTGTGAAGTCGATGCTCTTGCTGAGACCGCGAACTGCGAAACTGATAGCGAACAGCACAACTGCAATACCTGCTATTGTGAAGGTCTTACGATACATTGACATAAAGCCGATGTTTGTGCCCTGCAGGAACTTGCGAGATATCTTTGTTGTGAAGTTCTGGTTCAGCCACTTGTCTTTCTTCATCTTGTGCTCATAAACGAGACGTGTAAGATAAACGGCTGTGAAGAATGAGCAGCAGATACCGATTATAAGAGTTGTGGCGAATCCGCGGATAGGACCTGTACCGAAGACATAAAGGATGACACCTGTTATGATTGATGTAAGGTTAGAGTCGAAGATAGCAGAGAAGGCGTTGCCATAGCCGGCCTCGATAGCCTGCTTGAGCTGCTTGCCCTTGCGTAGCTCTTCCTTGGTACGCTCATAGATAAGCACGTTAGCGTCGACGGCCATACCCAATGACAGCACGATACCGGCAATACCCGGCATGGTCAGCGCCGCCTGGAAGGAGGTTAGAATACCTAACGTAAAGAAGAGGTTAAGTATAAGTGCCAAGTTGGCCATCATACCCGGAATCAGGTCGTACATGACGATCATGTAGATCATCAGCAATACGAAGGCTACAACGAACGAGATAAGACCCTGCTGGATTGACTGTGCACCGAGTGAAGGTCCTACGACGTCCTCCTGAACGATACGTGCCGGAGCAGGCATACGTCCAGACTTAAGAGTATTGGCAAGGTCCTTGGTATCCTCGATAGTGAAGTTTCCACTGATAGAAGACTGTCCGCCGGGGATTTCGCCGTTAACTCGAGGTGCGCTGTAAACAGCATCATCGAGCACGATGGCAATAGCCTTACCCACATTAGCCTTTGTAAGGGCTGCCCAGCGGCGTGCACCGTCTGAGTTCATGGTCATGCTTACCTCAGGAGCACCTGTAACGTTGTTAAACTGGTCTGTAGCATCTGTTATCACGTCGCCTTCAAGCGGAGCACGTCCGTTGCTCTGTGTAACCTTTATTGCATAAAGCTCGAACACATTCTTTACAGAAAGTCCGTCAGCAGGCTTAGCGCCCCAGAGAAGTTTCAGGTTAGACGGGAGCACCTGCTTGGCAAGTTCAGATGTGATAATCTTGTTGATTGCTGCTGTATCGCGTACGTTAGCATATCCTACAACGCTCAGTGAGCCCTGCGGAGCCAGCTGCAACATAGCCAGCAGAGGATTCTGCTTCTTGGCGAGAGCGAGCTGTGCATCAGTCTCAGTAGCCTTGGCAGCGCTCTTTGCGTCGTTCTTTATCTGGAACTTAGGCTTAGCCTCTGCCTTTGCGGGCTCAGCCTTGGCAGCTGTGCTGTCGCTTACGGCAGTTGTATCAGCGGCAGTAGCAGACGAACCGGCAGCAAGGCGCTGGTTGATCTGAGCCAGATACGGAGTAACCTCTTCGCTGTTGAATGTCTCCCAGAATTCGAGGTTGGCGCTACCCTGAAGAAGTTTACGGATACGCTCAGGCTCGCGGATACCAGGCATTTCTACCATGATACGGCCCTGCTGTCCCTCAAGTTTCTGGATATTGGGCTGAACAACGCCGAACTTGTCGATACGGTTGCGCACTACGTTGTAAGAGTTGTCGATAGCCGACTGAACCTCTTCGCGCAGAGCCTTCTCCACCTCAGCGTCAGAGCTTTGTGTGCTCACCTTGCCCTTAAGCTGCTGTGTGGCAAAAACTTCAGCCAGACGATGTCCGGGCGCATTCTGATGATAATACTTAATGAAAAGAGAGATAAAATCACTCTGACTTGTCTCTTCCTCCTTCTTAGCCTGCTCCATTGATTTAACGTAGGCAGCGTCTGTCTTGTGGTCAGCCAGCACGTCTACAACATCAGGAACAGAAATCTCGAGGATTACGTTCATACCGCCTTTAAGGTCAAGACCCAGACCAATCTGCGTCTCCAAGCACTTCTGGTAAGAATAAATACCCAGATATTTAACAGAATCCTTGTAGTTCTGCTGGTCAATCGGGTCTTTAATCTTTGCTGCCTGACTGTCGTAATAGCTAGTTGCGACAGAGAAAGACAAATAGAAAATGCTTGCAAGCGTCAGTAAGACGGCTGTAACAATTACAATTCCTTTGTTTTGCATTTTGATTATTATTAATTTTTAATGTTTTTTCGAGTTTGATATTAATAGGGCACAAAGATAATTATTTTTTTAAACTTTGAAAAATTTAATGCCTCTTATTATTCATTTTAGCGGTTATTTTTATCCTTTCCACGCTTTTTGAGCCAACAATAAATGGGGTAATGGTCTGAATAGCCGATACTTCGGTCAACTTTGCACTTATAGGGCTGCCACAGCTTTGAGCACATTATGTTGTCTATGCGCACAAAGATGGCGTTGTGGTGATAGGATATGCCCAGACCGTTGCCCGACTCAACATAACAGTCGGTAAGCTCGCGCGCCAGAGTGCGGTGAGTGTACGATATGGGGTTGTCGTTAAAATCGCCGCAAAGAATCACGTTGTCGCCGCTCTTCCTCACATATTCGGCCACGGCCTCAGCCTGCGGCGCACGTATCTTGGCCGACTCTCCCAGCTTTACTGCCAGGCGTTTCGACTCAGCCCTCACCGTGTCGCTGCCCGCCTTGCCCTTAACCATGTCCTTGAAGCCGGCACGGTCGGCAAGCGACAGTCCGGAGGTCTCAAAGTGATTATTCACCACAGTAACCGTGTCGCCGTCCATTTTCACCTTAAAGGCAGCACTGACGTTGCCCTTAGACACATAGTCGATGCGCTCACGCGCCACTATCGGATACTTGCTCATCAAGACGAGACACTCGCCCCCGTCCTTGCTCCTCACAGAGTCGATGTATTCATATACGCCCTTTATCGCGTTTTTTATGTCATCGTCAATGCGTGCTTCCTGCAGGCACACGATGTCGGCATCGGCAGCCACAATATATTCAAGTATCGGATTGTCGTGTCCTTCGGGGGCATTGTCGCTGGCAAAATTATGCACATTATACGACATCACCTTTATAGAGCCAGGCGGCACGTCGCGGCTGATGTTTAGCGGCCAGTAAGTACGCACGGAAGAATAGCTGACAACAAAGCCAAGCAGGGAAATAAGCATGTACCTGCGCCTGAACACCGCGAAAAAGACTAGAAAGCAGAAATTGATAAATATAAAGCCGGGAAATATCAGTCCGATATTGGCCATTATAGGATGCTCTGTCGGATTGATGCGGTCCGACAGGCCTACCAGAAACATGGTAACAGCCGTTGCCACATTGGCCCCGGCTATTATCTGCAAAGTAAGGTCTTTAATTTTTTTCATTCACAATGAAGCACATCCGTCATGTGCTATTTTCCTCCGTCAAAGAGTTTACGTTTTTCCTCCTCGCTCAGGCTGTCGTATCCGCTTCGTCTAACCTTGTCGAGTATGCGGTCTATCTCGTCCTGTTCAGCCTTCTTGCGGGCGTTATAGTCCCAGTCTGATTCGTTTCTTGTCCTGTCATATCCTCCGGCATTGTCCGACTTGCGGTGAGAGCGGCGCTCCCAGTTGCTCTTCAGGTTGTCGAAGAACTGCTGTCCCTTCGACCTTCCGAAAGTGCCTCCGCCCGGATTGTTGCGCCAGTATCTTATCAGCAGCCATCCGAAGAGCATACCACCGAGGTGGGCGAAATGAGCCACACTGCTGTTTGACGTGCCGAGAGCCGACAACAGCTCAACAACGATGTAGATGCACACAAACCACTTGGCCTTTATCGGCAGCGGAAGCGGGAATATGAACAGGCGCTCCTCAGGAAACAGCATGCCGAAAGCAAGCAGCACACCGTAAATGGCACCAGACGCGCCTACTGTTGTCCAAAGATTGAGAATGGCCGAGCTGTTATGCGCCACTGCCATTATATCGCCGAAGCCAAAGCCCGGTATCTGGTCGCTGGCAAGCATGTAGAACTCGCCAAACTGTGTTATCAGCTGTATAAGTCCGGCACCGACTCCGCAGACCATATAATAGAAGAGAAACTTCTTAGGTCCCCACACATTCTCAACCACGCAGCCGAACATCCACAGGGCAAACATGTTGAAGAACAGATGCGTGAACCCGGCATGCATGAACATATAAGTGAAGAGCTGATATATCTGGAAATCGCGCGCAAGGAAGAAGTGAAGTCCAAACACGCTGTTCAAGTCGATGCCCTGACGGCCGAACACCCATGTGGCGGCGAACATCAGCACGTTGATAATCAGCAAATTCTTTGTAATAGCAGGTATTCTGAACATACTCAAAATAATTTTTCTAGCATAATAAACGTCGGCAAAAATACTAAAAATATCTGTTATATAGCATAAAGCAGGGCATATACCAACTTTTTTCATTAAATTCTTCACTTTTTTTTATTTTTTGTTTGACAAATAAAATGATTAGGCTATATTTGCGATAAAAATAGGTTGGGATAATTTTATACTCTAATATTTTAATAACAATTTTAATTATGAACAAAACAGAACTTATTGAAAAAATAGCTGCTGGCTCAGGTTTGTCAAAAGCTGATTCAAAGAAAGCACTCGACGCAACCGTTGCAGCCATCAAAGACGCTCTCGTAGCAGGAGATAAAGTTGCACTTGTTGGCTTTGGAACATTCAGCGTTAACGAGCGCCCGGCTCGCGAGGGTATCAATCCTTCTACAAAGGAGAAGATACAGATTGCTGCTAAGAAGGCTGCGAAATTCAAGGCCGGAGCAGAATTAACTGATGCTTTGAACTAAATAAAAGCTTCGAAAATACATAAGCCTGTATCCATGCGGATGCAGGCTTTTTTGTTTATCGCCACCGGCTGATGCGCTGAAACATGTCAGCACCGCCATCTATAAGAAAACGGCAAGCAAACATACAGGATTTTCACTTTATATCGAGAATATTCAGGCCATGTTTTTCACAGGCATTTCAGGCATCTGAAAAGCAGACGGTAAAACTTATACAAAAGCTTAAATAGCAACCTTGCGCATGATAAGACAAAGCATCATGCAGCAGCATAATGCCAGACTGAGGCGCATCAATAAAACTATAAAAGAAAGGGAACAGAAAATAAGTAATCTGTGAAAAAAAGAATTTGTAAGAATAAGAAATAGAAAAAAGTCCAGTCTAGCTTGTGTCTTGATTTTCAACAGTGTAAATGATCTTTTTTTAAAAAAACGGGAGGAGACTACGACTTTCACAAGCCCAAATGTCTCCACCCTCCTGCAATCGACTAATTGGATATAATACAAATTGATACACGGTTCATGTCGTTGTCAGCAAACGGCTGGACTTCAGACCCTTTGTAAGAGGTCTTTATCTGCGACGCAGACACACCGCATTGTTCTATAAGCATCTTCTTAACAGCCTCCGCACGCTCTGAAGACAAGCGGCTGTTTATAGCGGCAGTGCCTGTTCCGGCATCAGCGTAGCCTGTTATTTCGACAATTGCATTTTTATGATTGTTTAAATATTTAGAAAGTTCCACTACCTTTTCGCGCTCTGACTCACGGATAACGCTTGAGTTTATCGTGAAGAATACGTCGCGCTTCATGCCCTCGTCCTTTACCTCTTCTACAACGGGCTCGCTTACAGGCAGTTTCTCTTCTACAACAGGCTCCACGACAGTCTGCTCTACAGGCTCCGGTACCGGGGCAGCCTTCTTCTTGTAGGTCTTGCCCAAACGTATTGAAACGCTGGCAAGAGCGTTGAAATACCAGTCGGCATTGCCTGCCTTCTTTGAGTTGTACTTGTCTGAGAGAACGTTTGCATTGCCTTCTATACCGAGACTGACACGATCACTCAAACGGAAATCAAGAGCAAGTCCGCCACGGCCTACAGGACGAACTTTTGTGCCGCTCCACAGATAAACCAAGTCATAACCTTGACCTGCAATATTATTAGCCTCATCGTTACCAAAAGCGATATTCGCAGCACCGCCAACAAAAGCAGAAACATTTACCGTACGATGAGGATTGTATCCACAAATGGCATTTGAAAGATTGAACACGACATCGATACCCGGTGCAACATACTTGTATTTATAAGTAATATTGCGTGAAACGCCATCTTCGATGTACCCATTAAAACCTCCTTTGCTCTGCCATGCACCGACAGCCAGTCTTGCACTTAACCATGGATTAAACTGCCAACCCAACCCTATCTGAACGCTCGGTGAAATAAGTTCAGAGAAATCAGACTCACCAAGTGTATACTGGGCTCCTCCCTGCACCTGCAGATATGCGTGGGGCTGGAAGATATATTCAGAAGAAGACTCCTGCGCATTAACAGACGCGTTTGTCGCAAATATCATTGCGGACAGTGCGATAAATAGTTTCCTTTTCATACAATTTCGTTTTTGGTTACTTTTTCTCAGAATCAGCCTTTTGCTGTTTTCTGTATGCTCTTTCAACTGAGTCGCGTTTATCCGGTCTTACAACACCCTTGTCGCCATATTCCGTATTTGTCAGACAAAGCACCCAGTTGCCCATATAATCAACAGGCTTAAAGAACATCTTGGTTGTGATGTCTGGCATATCGCCTTCGGCTTTTTTTATGATTACATGACAGAGCACTTCATTGGCATAATATTCGTCAAATTTTATCTACTCTATTTTGTAGTCAACCATCGGAATAGACTCCAGCATGGTTTTCACCTCAGCCATCTCCTCATTGTCAAGCTGCTGCGGCTCTCCCTTCTTGTCAAGATCGTTCCGATAAAGCATGGCTGCTGCCTCATCAAAGTTCTTACTCTTGGCATAGCTGAAGAATTTGTCTACAAGTTCTTTGACAGCAAGCGTATCCTTAGCTGTCATACCCTGTTCAAATTCGGTCTTCTGCGGTTGCGGTTTCTCCTTTTTGCTTTTACATCCGGCAAATACAAATACAAGAGCAAACACGCATATTAGCGCCAAAAGCCTGTTAAATCTCATTTTATTAGTTTTCATTTATCTTTCAAATTGAAAAAAGAAGGCGGAAGCTCCGTCCGCCTTCCTTAATCATGTCTAATCAAATTAGCGTCTCTTAGCTGCATTACCAGAAGCTGCATTTACATTCAGCTCAACTGTTTCATGCAGTACGCCCCACTTATAAGTAACAGCGAGAGGTATACGAACCTTGAAGCTGTTAGCGCGGCTCATGTTCTTCTGTGTAAGAGTTACAGAACCCATGTTACCAAGCTTGATAGCGCCAGAAGGCTCAGTGAAGGTTACTTCAAAGTCATTAGCATCAACCTCAGCCCAATAACCGCTATAATTTGTTTGGATATTTCCAGAAAGTTTAATGCTCTTAACATCATAGAACTTCCAGAACTCCTTCTGCTGGTTGCTCTTTTCCCAGAATGTCTTAGGATCGTAACCGTTGAAGTCGATGAAGTTCAATGTAACAGGCTGTGTCAAAGTACTGTAATCATTAAGCTGCATATCTGCAATCTGGCTACCTTCTATAAACATCGGTTTGATAACCTTAACATTGAACATATTGTTCTTTAATGTTATCAGATCTGATGCCGGTTGACAAGTAGTAGGCTTAACAACAACTGTCAGAGTCAGAGCATTAGCCAAAGCACCTTCTACATAATCGTAATTATTTATAATGTCTTTAGCTGCATTTGTTGCACCAAGAGTAATTGTTCCGCGTACTGGTTCAATCTCTGCAAGTAATTCACCTGAAGTAGTCGTTATTCTGGTTGATGTTACATTAATATAATATCTTGCTCCACTTTCACCTACATACTGAGTGATAGCCTGATCTGCTATCGGTGCGAACTCATAAGTTACATTTGCACTAGCTGCAAGAGCAGGATAAGTTCCAGAAATAGCATCTTTTATAATCTGTGCAGGAACCTTAGAGAATGTATTCTCAACAACCATTGACTGATATTCACATGATGCAGAAGGATCTGTTGCATTACCTACCTGAATATGTAATTCATCATATCCAGCCTCACGTGAGTTGGCAGCATGCCAGTCAGCAGTCTTCTTATCACTATTCTTGATTGTAGCTTCAGGAGCAATATTACGAACTGCTGGTTTCCATGTCAGAGGAACATATACGTCTCTCTGTCCGTGAACTGTGTTGTTAGGCTTGAATCTTACCCAAACTGTTACAGAAGTCTTTGTTCCATCGCCAAAGATCTGATAAGCCTGATTGTTGCTAACAGTCCACTTCAACACGTTTGTCTCATATCCGGCTGTACCATCCTTTGTATTTACGATTGTACCTATCTGATCATCTGCAGCAATCACAGTGAACTTGTTCTTGTTTGCATCATAAGAATACTGAGCAGCATTCTGTGTGTTCCAGTTAAGCTCGAGAGTATAGTTCTTTTCAAACTCTTCCTTGCTCATGTCAAGTGTACCGAGAACGTGGTTCTCAACCTCTGCCCATGTTATAGCTGTTACGTTATTCAAAGCAAGTGCACCATCACAAGCCACAGTAAAGTCTTTATCAACAGGGTTAATATCAGTCTCAGGAACGACAACCGGATCTGTTGTAACGTCTGTAATCTTAACAACGATATAGCCTACCTCAGCAACCTGTGAGTTAGTGTTCTCGTCAACAAGTTTAACACGTACAAGCGGAGTACGGCCGATTATCTTGCGGCTTGCTTCTGCACCGTCAATGCCATGAACCTTAAGTATGCTGCCTTTGATAGTTGCGTGCTTACTTTCGTTAGTCTTGTCTGCATCATTTGCGATGTAACCGATAAGTTCATAAACCAGCTTGAATTTCTTCTTGTTGATTTCAGCCTGATCTCCCCAGAAAGTTTCTTTCTTGTTGTCAGCAAACATATAGTGAACGTTAATCCACTTGTCAAGATTAATACCTTCTGTATTGTTGTATGCAATCTCAAGTACAGGCCACTCATATTCACCAGCTGCGTTATGCTTAACGGCATCAGCTGCAGAATATGCCAGATGGTTCTCGCTGCTTTCATCTTCAGCTGCATTTCCTGTGGCAGACTTGTTGATATAGAACTCTTTTATAGCATACTGCTTCAGGGCTGCAAAGTCAGATGTAACGATTGTATCATTGCCATTGTAACGAAGAGCGGCAACATCAACTTTACCATTATTGATGTTTGCTATGCTGTTAGCATTCTTCATACTGAAGTAAACATTGAGCAAACCAGTAATCTTGCTATCTTTCTTAACGCTGTCAACCATTATATCGTTTGCATTTGCTGCACGTGTATAATTTGCGTTACTTACGATGAAGCTATATTTAGTCTTATCCAGTTCAACCTCTGCGTTAGACGGATTCATATAATAAGAAGCTGTAACTACTGGAACTACGCTAGTCTCAGAAGATGCACGCTTCTCTGCATAATCATTCGTCTGATTTGCATCCAAATCAGGAGTTGCCAGTCCAGCAGTAATAGCCCTATAATTGAAAGACCAAACACCGATAGCCTCGATACCCTGATAATACTCCTTAGGACTATATACGAGAGACTTAAGCTGTCTGCTCTCAAGGCTGAATCTGTTGATGATCTGTCCTATAATAGCAGAATTCTGAGCCAATTCCTGATAAATATTATTGATCTCATTTTCAACCCAAGACATACGATTTACCAAATCAGCTATTTCATTAGCCATCAGGTCATCGATTCTGTCGTTAACAGCCTGAATCTTCTCATCAATAAGACCTACTGTGCTGTCATCGCCAGTAATAGCGCCGAGCTGTGTTCTCAAAGCATCAATCTGCTTCTGCAAATCAGCATCTTTTGCCTCTAATGATGAAATGGCAGAGTTGAGAGCATTTACCTGATTCTGAAGTTCTGTACGCAACTCTGAACCAAGAGCAGCAATCTTATCATTAATGTTGTTCTCATTATCTTTCTTGTACTTTTCAAAATCTGATACAAGATCAGCGATAGACTGTTTAGCCTGATCGGCAGTCATTTTTACATCAGCCAACTTCTGGTCTAATTCAGCAGCCTTGTCCTGAAGGTTCTTGATGTCTGTTGCATGCTCTGTCACTGTTGCCTGAATAGTTTCAACAAGGTTATTTATCTTTGCTATTTCAGTGTTGATGGCAGCTACGTTTGTGTTAACAGCATCGCTAAGTTCCTTTAAGTCAGCACTAAATTCTGTTTTAAGGCCTTCAATTTCGGCATCAATCAAACCCAATTTCTCCTCAGCTGCAGCAATACGTACTACGGCGTCAGCAAGGTCACCCTTAACAGTTTCTATTTCAACGCCAAGTTCTGCTTTCAAGGCAGCAACCTGTGCATCGGTATAAGCCTTTGCAGCGTTAAGACCCTCTGTAAGTTTTGCGTCAAGGGCAGCCAGACTTTCTGCCATGTCAGCAAGTTTCTGAGAGTTTTCTGTAACCATCTTCAGGATAGCCTCATCCTTACCCTGCAGAGCAGTAATAGCATCAGCATTGTTCTTTATAAGAGCGTTAACCTCAGCCAACTGAGCATCTGCCGCAGCCTTGTTGGCAGCAATCTGCTCCAGTGCTCCGTCGATCTTATCGCCGAGAGCTGAAATCTGGTTGTCGAGCTCACCTTTAACTGTTGCAAGATTTTCGATAACACCGTTCAGGATGTCTGCGTTCTCGTCAGCCTTCTGCTGAGCTGCGATAGCCATATCCTTGGCGCTCTGAATCTCGCCGTTAGCTATATCAATAGCACTCTGCAGCTCTTTGTCTGCATTGAGCAAGCCATTAATAGTTTCTTCCTGAGTAGAAACTTTAGAAGAGAGAGCATCCAGCTCTGCGTTAGCTGCATCTATTGAAGCCTGCAACAGAGCACAAGCTTCCTCGATGTTCTTCTTTGAAGCCTCGATTGCAGCAGCCTGTGCGGCGGCAGCCTGAATGTCAGCATAGCTCTTAGCATCAGCTACGGCCTGCTCAAATTCTGATTTTGCATTGGCCAAAGCTGTCTCAAGTGTAGCGTCTTGAGCCTTAAGGGCCTCAATCTCGATGGTGAGATTGTTAATCTTCTCCTTAACCATCTCGTCGAGCGTAGACGCATTAGTCGTGATTTGTTCCTGCAGGTTATTGATGTCGTCATCGTAGTCCTTACAAGAGACAAACATGCTCATTGAAGCGCAGAAGCACGCCGCAAAGAACATTGAACTGAAAAATCTTTTTTTCATTTGACAAATTAATTTAATTAAAAAATATTTAGACTTACTAGGAGTGAAACGTTTAGAATTACCGACTTATGAAGCGGATGATATTATCGGA
>ERZ780167.2939-NODE-2939-length-12787-cov-21.253849_pt1 | contig 12787 bp, 10 predicted proteins | sample MGYA00510982_ERZ780167 | MGnify/ENA primary metagenome ERZ780167 (study PRJEB29588, sample SAMEA2146107) | human gut metagenome | biome: human gut; feature: human-associated habitat; material: faeces | place: Denmark | collected 2008/2010 ... | reverse complement strand
GTTTTTCCCGGCTCTTGACTTGGGGAAAATGAGGATTTTCAAATAGAAACCGCCCCGGCGAACCATTCTTCATCCGGGCGGCTCCTATCGCAAGATTTCCGTTTTTCCCGGCTCTTGACCGTCAAACATAAATTAGCTCATGCTATGTGTTCTCCTTTCTGCTCGGCGGCAGGGGGCAGCTGCTTGGCTTGCTCTTGTTCCTGCTGCGCTTTCCATTGTCTGCGTTTCTTTTCCATATAGCGTCGATTGTATTCTGCTTTTTTTGCTCGGCGGCGTTCCTGTTCCGCTAACGCGGCCTTTTCTTCCTCGGTCAGTTTCACTTCCTTGTGAGGGATGTCCACCTTACCAACAAAATTAAAGAAAATTTCAATTTCCTGTATTCTGCTTGCTCCTTTGCCCTGGGCTTGGTGGACGAGGATTTTTTCTACAAACTCATTTATCATGGCAGGGGTCAACTCGGAAAAGTCTGTATATTTTCTGACAAGGGAAAGAAACTTTTCGGCGTTGATGGTTTCCCTGCTTATGCGTTCAAGTTCCTGTTGGTCTTGGGAAACGATTTCTGTCAAATCGCTTAGCTCGGCCTCGAAATCTCTGAGCATTTGTTCAAAAAGGGTATCGGAAAGTCGGCCACTTACATTGTCCTCATAGAGCTTTCGGATTAGGCGGGTCAGTTCATCGGTACGCTTCTCGTTGCGCTGCTTCCGCTGGCGAATGGATCTTGCAGCTTTTTCCTGCCTGTCCTCGGAAGCGGAGCAGACCTGTGCCATAAACTCAGCTTCATTGTTCAACGCATAGTCACAAACGCCCTTGATGGCTTCCAACAAAAGCTCGTTTACAACAGCAGTACGAATAAGGTGCGTCGTGCAGTATTTATCATAATGCTGGTTGCCCAAATCATAACGGGAACAGTTGTACTCGTCACGATCCGGACGCTTTTTCCCGTTGGGTCTGCCCGCCCAGTCACGCGCGTTTCCGGCCTTGCCCCTGTGGTTATACATCTTTGCACCGCAATCCGCGCAAAACATCAAGCCGGTTAGTGGATTGGCCTTTCCTATGCTGTCTGTCCGGCGAATGGTTTTCCGTAGAGTTTGTACGCGTTCCCATGTTTCCTTGTCGATGATAGCTTCTTGTGTGTTCTCAAAAATGACTAAATCCTCTTTGGGGGTCATTTTGACGCGCTTATCTTTATAGCTCTCCTTATAAGTCCGAAAGTTTACCGTATGCCCCATATATTCCTGCTTGGAGAGTATGTCGGCAACTGTACCGCCGCGCCATGTGTAGGGGTCTGCGGCATTGTAGTTTGATTGATGGTTTCCCATACCGCGCTGTGCAAGATAGTAAGAGGGGCGCTCAACCTTTTCCGTTGCCAATATGCGGGCAATTTCATACGGGCCTTTTCCCTCAATGGCCATGCGATAAATCCGGCGTACTACTTCGGCAGCTTCCTCGTCGATAATCCAATGGTCTTTGTCGTTGGGGTCTTTCTTGTAACCGTAGATACAGTGGTTGCTTGTGTGCTTGCCGGACATACCTCTTGCCCGTAAAACAGAGGTTATCTTACGGCTGCAATCACGAATATACCATTCGTTCATAATGTTCAAAAAGGGTGCAAACTCGCTGCTTTCCCGTTTGTCGCTATCTACTCCGTTGGTAATGGCAACAAACCGCACACCTTTCTCTCTGAACATCACTTCGGTGTAAAAGCCCACCTGTAAATAATCTCTACCGACGCGGCTCAAATCTTTAACAAGGACAGCAGCGATTTCGCCTTTTCCAATGCCCTCAATCATGCGCTTCCAACTTGGGCGGTCAAAACTTCCACCAGACCAACCATCATCTGTGAAGTGGACGCAATTCGTAAAACCGTTGGCTTTCGCATAGTCCTCCAGCATTTTCTTTTGATTGATAATGCTGTTACTATCACCTGTGAGGTCATCGTCACGGCTCAATCTCTCATAAAGGGCGGTGATTTTACCGTTGCCTAATTTCTTGGGTTTCATGGGAACGCTCCTTTCTATGGGTGATTTCTTATCCCCCTTTCACAGCATATATCTTCGGTGTAGGGCTTCGGCGGCTGGGTGAAATGCTCGGTAACAGCAACCTCCGCACCATCAAAAATCTGCCCTTCGGTGAAGTCTGGGAGTGTGCCGCCGTCCCCATCCGCTGGCTTTTCCTTCAGGGAGGTACGGAAAATGCGGTCGATCTCCCGCCAGCCTTCGGCAAGGATGCGCTTGCCCTTTGCGGTGAAGGCGTGTTCGCCGCAGTCGAAAGTTACCGTGACCGCCTCATACTCATACGGTTCCGCCGACGCACACAGTAGCTTGCAGCAGACCAACAGCAGAAGGTTTCGTTCACCAACGGGGAGCAATTTCAAATCCGCTTTTTCAATCTCCATAGTCGGGATGATAGCATGGTGGTCAGATACATCCTTGTCGGAGATCATGGCCTCCACCAGCGGGAAGAAGTTGCTGATCCCGTCAAAGGGCGGCACCTTCGCCGCCAGATGGATGACGCAGGAGGCTGTTTCCGCCATGTCGGAGGTCAGATGCCGGCTGTCCGTGCGGGGATAGGTCAGCAGCTTCTTTTCGTAGAGGCTCTGGGCGTAGTCAAGGGTCTGCTTCGCCGTGTATCCGAACAGGCGGTTTGCCTCCCGCTGCAAGGTGGTAAGATCATAGAGCTTCGGCGGCTGTTCCTTCTTCTGCTCCTTCGTGACGGAAGTACAGGTGACGGTCACATCCTTGCACATAGCCGCTGCCTGTTCCGCCTCCGTTGGATCGGTGAACTTTTCCGACACCGCCTCGGTTCCATCCAGCGTCAAGCGCAGCAGATGATACTTTTCCTTGTGAAACAGCGTGATCTTCGCGTCACGCTCCGCCAGCATTGCCAGTGTGGGTGTCTGAACACGGCCCACATTCAAGGTGCGGTGATAGAGAACGGAGAAAAGGCGCGTGGCATTGATCCCCACCAGCCAATCCGCTTTCTGACGGCAGAGGGCAGATTGATATAGGGTCTCATAATCGGCACCGGAGTGCAGGTCAGAAAAGCCCTCCCGGATGGCACTGTCCTCCATTGAGGAAATCCAGAGACGGAGGACCGGCTTGCGGCAACCAGCCATTTCATACATCAGTCGGAAGATCAGCTCACCTTCACGCCCGGCGTCACAGGCATTGACAATGGTATCCACGTCGGGGCGATTCATCAGGGCACGGAGATTTTCAAAAGCATCCTCCTTGCCTGGTGCCAGCACATAGCGGAACGGCTCCGGCAGAATGGGAAGATCGTCATAGCGCCATTTCTTGAAATTCTCGTCATAGCCGCCCGCATCCATCGGGGATACCAAGTGCCCCACACACCAGGATACGAGAAGGCCGTTGCCCTCATAAAAGCCATCGGCCCTGGATGAAGCACCCAGGGCCGACGCGATAGATTTTGCTACGCTCGGTTTTTCTGCGATAATCAGTTTACTCATTCTTTTCCTCCGTTTCCTCGTCCTCGGTCAGATATTCTTCTTCATCCTCCAGGTCGAAATCATCCAGATCAGCGGGAACTTTCTTTCCCTGCTTCGGTTTCAGCACCAGGAAATAGACTGCCGCGCCGCCTCCGGCTGCAAGGATCAGCAGCACTGCCAGGATCGCCCCGGCATTGCTTTTCTTTTCGGGTTCCGGATTCTCCGGTTCGGTGGGCTCCGCAGCTTTCTGTTCCGTGCCAACACATTCACTAAGGTTCTTTACGCAGACCGGGCAAGCGGTATTGACCGCTCCGGCCTGGCACTTCTCCGTACAGGTGCAGACAATAGGTGTTTCCGCCTTTTCTCCATCCTCCGTGAGTGCCATGAGGTCGGCTTCATCCACCTGGTTCAGAAAATGCACGGTTTCCTCGCCCTCGTCGTCACGGTCGATAATGAGATAGAACACATTGCCGTTCTTCGTTTCCACTGTAATAAACTGCTTGCCGCTGGCGGTCGGGCTGCCAATATCGTCAATCAGCGAAAGGTTCCCGTCCGGAGTCAAGGCGACACCGCCATTCAAACCGCCGCCCAGCATCCCCAGCAGATTTTCCAGCGTTTCCGTGTCCAGAGAGAAAGAACCTTCCCCGGAACCAGCCTCGCCGTCACTTACCGTCATGTAGCCGGAATAGACATAGCCGACTTTCTCCGGCAGGATGACCTTCAGCCAGTCGCCGTCCGTGCCGATCACCTTCACGGTCGTTCCGTTGGGAAGCTGAGTGAAGGCGGTGTAGTCCATTCCCGCACCCGTGCGGACATTCAGATTGCCGCCGCCCGTGGTGACGGTGCCGGTCTGCCCGGAGTCATTTTCGCCGGAACTGAACTGGATACCATCCTCGGTGACGGATACCGTGACCTGGCTGCCTGCCAGAGTGGAAAGCAGATCAGAAACATCACCGGCCGTTTCCTGTTCAGCCACGGACTCCGTGCTTTCCTCGCCGCCGCTGGCAAAGGCGGTGACAGAAAAAGCGGCAGTGCTGAGCACCACCGCCAAAAGAGCCGATACCATTTTTGTCATAAAGTTATGCTTCATCCTCGTATCCCTCCGTTTCCTCATTCTCGGTGTTGCCCTCCTGCAGCATACCTTCCGGCAGGGAGATCATACCGCTGGCATAGGCTTTCAGGAAGGCAGTCAGTTCCTTGTTGTCCATCTTCACGGCTTTCACCATGCGGACGATTTCCAGATTTTCTTCCTCCGCAAGCTGGGCCTCCAGCGCACGAAGGCGTTTCTGCTGCTCCGCGATCTTTTCTTTGGTTTTCGCAATGTCATTGCGGATCTTCTGTGTCGTTGCCATAAATCAAATTACCTCCATATCGTTTTTTAGTTGTAGGGCGGTCGCCCGAAAGCGTAAAAGTGGGATTGCCAGTAGCTTGTGTTGATATCTGCATACTGGATGGGGTCGCCGCAGTGCAGCATTTTTCCACCGCCCACATAGATACCCACATGGGAAACGCCCGGTGTATCGTAAGTGCCGACGAAAAAGATCAGGTCGCCGGGTCTTGCGTTGGCAGAGGATACCGGGGTGGAAATATTGTAGAGCCCTTGGGCTCCCAGCCTGCCCGTATTGCAGACGCCGCTTTGCGTCAGCGCCCAGGATACGAAGCCAGAGCAATCAAAAGAAGTGTTCGGATTGCTGCCGCCCCAGACATAAGGATAGCCGATGTACTTCTCCGCCTCGGTAATGAGCGCCGCAAAGGTTTCATCTTCCAGTGCGGAAGGCGGGATATCATAGGTGGTGGGCGGTTTGGTGTACTTGTCTACATAGCCGGAGCCTGGGAACAAATCTTCCCGGTTCCCCAGCGTTGCCATATAGACCGCATACAGGGAAAGCGTTTCTTCGTCCATGATGTAGACCGGCACATGGGAAAGGTCGAAGTTTTCCAGCTTCACCTTGCAGATATAGTAGTTGTACGGTACTTCCACGTCATAGTCATTTCCCTCGCTGTCTGTCCGTGTCTCCGTCCGATAGCGCACCTCCACTTCCACGGTCTGCGTCAGGATGTACTGCTTTTCAAAGAGCATTTGCAGTTCCGCCTGAACCTCGTCGATGGTGAACACCCCTTCATGGAACGCCGTGAGAATGGAGATCAGCACATAAGGGTCATGCTCGATCTCATCCAGATCAAAACGGTATTCGTCATATCCGGGGTGCAGAGCCTCATAGTGGTCCAGCTCATATTGAAGCTCCTGCTCCAGTTCGCAGTAGGCCGCCTCCGCAGCCAGCATATCCGTGTCCTCGGAGAGATAAGAGGAAGTGAACACGCCGCCCACGCCGGAGCCCGCCATCATGGAACAGGAAGATACCCCGCCAAACAGCAGGGCAACACAGGCGCCAATGCCGATCACCAGCAGCACCGCCCGGCTATGGTGCTTGATGTAGAGGAATGTTTCCTTGAAGGCGTCCTTTGCTTTCTGCGCCGCACTTTTCGCCGTAGCTGTTGTGTTCTTTGCGGTTTTCTCTGCCTGCCTCAGCTCCTTTGCATAGTTCCGCTTGATCCGCTGTTTCTGCAGAAAGCGGGATACCGGGTTAGAAGCCGCCAATGCAGGATCATCATGCAGTGCCTTTTGGTAAAGGTAGTCGGCGTTTGCCTTAAAAGAAGCCTGCTCTGCCTTCGCCGCGTCACGCCAGGGCTTTGTGCGGTGATGGTGGACGGCGGCACGGACTTTGCCTTTTCCGTAGGCAAGCCCACGCTCCGTCAGCACCTCGCCCTTGTGTCCGGCCTCAACACCCACATTTTCCTGTTCCACCTCATGCACCTTCGCATGGGCAGCGTGGACGATCTCATGGACCGGCCGAGAAAGCGGATTGTGCCGCAGGCGTCCATTGGGGCGTTTCTCCACTTCTTCAAAGTGAAGCTGCGTTTTGCCTTTTCCGGCTGTCTCGTCAAAAACACGCTCGGTACGGAGAACTTTCTTTGTGGGGATAGCGGCTTTTGCCGCGTCCAGCCTGTCCGCCGCACGGTCGGAACGGTCGATGTACTTTCCAAGTACGGGATCGGCACGTTCTTCCTCGGTAAATTGCAGGCGGGAGGACGGGCGCTGCCTTGCGGCAGAACCATCCCGCACCGCCTGGGTGTCAGCCTTTTCCGCCTTTCGTGCGCTTTTCTTCTCATGGTGTTCCGCCGCACGCAGGGCAAGGTCAGCCGCAGCGCCAGCGGATTCTTCCGAAGAAGCGGACAGCTCCGTTTCCGGCTCCCGGCTGCTGATATGTTCCACCTCTCCCGTGGCAAGGTTTTCCGATACCGCACCGTCACGGGTCATTTTCTGCGTGATCTTATCGGTCGCTTTCAGTTCCCTCATAGGCAGTCACCTTCCTTTCCATAGGGGCAGAAGTCACCGCAGGTGCCATTCTCGATCATGGCGATATAGCGGAAAATGGGATAGGCCTGGGGCGGGCAGACCGCATTTCCCAATGTTTTCAGCCGCAGCGCCCGGTCATCCATGCGCTCGGTCATGCGGGGGATTCCTTCCGGTTCGGCGGCCCAGAGGATACGTCCGTCCATCCTTTCGGGAAGCCCATGAGCCATTCCACCCAATCCGGGTTCAGTGCTGCCGTTTCGGACACCGGCTGTTCCTGGGAGATGATCTGCGCCGACAGGTTCCCGTCCTTCTTCGCTGGATCGAAGGCCGACGGCTTCAAGGTCGAGCGGAAACCGTCCGACGCCACCGGGGTCAGATAGAATACCGCCGCCGACAGGCTGAGGCTCCAGATCGCCCCGTTTCGGTTCCTCTTGCGGAATATCCCATTGTCCGACAGGAACACATCCAGGCTTGCCGCGTCCCTGGCGGTGTTGTTGTCGGAGGCAAGGGGTGTGGGAAACATCAGCCGCGACGATAAAAGTTCGCTGGCGCTCATGCCATGCGCCGACGCCGCAAGCCGGAAATACGAATGGGAGAACAGCGTATCCCGCTTTTGCCAGGTCAAAGATCGTTTTGTCGAGCCCCATATTGATGAAGCCAGCAACATTTTCCCCAAGCACCCAACGGGGCCGCAGCTCGGTAATAACGCGGCACATTTCCGGCCACAGGTAGCGTTCATCCGCAAAGCCCTTCCGTTTTCCGGCGGTGGAGAAGGGCTGACAGGGAAAGCCGCCTGAGATAACGGTAACTGTTTCAAGTCCTGTTTTTTCAAAAAACGCCTCCTTCGTGAAAGTAGTAATATCCCGGAACCTGGGAACATCCGGCCATCGTGCGGAGAGGACGGAGTGCGGAAAATCCGCCCACTCACACTGGCAGACGGTTTCAAACCCGGCAGCCTCCGCCGCCAGGTCCAGACCGCCAATGCCGGAAAACAGGCTCACATGGGTCAGTTTATTCATGGTTCTTCGGCGCACGGAACGGTTCGATCTCACTTTCCAGCTCCGCAAGGACCGCCTCCATATCCGCCGTGACCGCCTTGCTTCTGGCAATCAGCCGGTTCATCACATCAAAGAAGGTTTCGCCCTCCTGTTTTTCTTCCGTATGCAAATAGCGGGGATCATTCATGTTCGTTTTCTCCTTTCCCGGTTTCACCAAGTTTTGTCGTCATAATGCTGTAAAGCTCGTTGTCCTTCGGGAAGTCATCCACAAAAGGCAGGATCACATTGCCGAAGAAGATCAGCCCCTCGCCGGGGCCTGCGTTGCTGATATGCGCCGCCTGCTGGTTGGAGATATTCAGGCGCTCGCAGAGGATTTTCCTGTCTCCGCTGGCCTGGTTCAGAAGGTACACAAAATCGCTGTTTTCAAAGATGTTCTCGATCTCCGGGGAGGAAAGCAGGTCCTTAATGTTCTGCGTGATCCCCGTGGGGATACCGCCCCATTTGCGAAAGCGTTTCCAAATCTCCACGCTCCAGGTACCGACCTCGCCGCGCAGCAGAAGGTGGAACTCGTCCACGAAGTACCAGGTGGATTTGCCCTGATCCCGGTTTTGGGAAACACGGTTCCACACCTGATCCTGGATCACCAGCATACCCAGGCTTTTGAGCTGCTTTCCCAGCTCCTTGATATCGAAGCAGACAATGCGGTTGTTGATATCCACATTGGTACGGTGGTTAAAAACATTCAGGCTGCCATGCACATACAGTTCCAGTGCCGCCGCGATCCGCTGTGCCTCCGGCTCCGGCTGCCGCTTGATCTCGTCATACAAATCTTCCAACAGCGGCATATTCTCCGGGCGGGGGTCTGCGATATATGGGCGGTACACGATCCGCACGGCACGGTCAATGACCGTTTTTTCCACTGGCTCCAGACCGTTCCGGCCGCCTGCCGCCAGTTCACAGAACGACAAGATAAAGTCAGATTTCAACGCCAGCGGGTTATCATCCTCGCTGTAATTGAGGTTGATATCCATAGGGTTCACATACTGCGTGCTGGTAGGCGAGATTTTGATGACCTGGCCTTCCAGACGGTTCACCAGCGGAAAATATTCTGCCTCCGGGTCGCAGATCAAGATATCGTCCTTTGTATTCAGGAACACACCCACGATGGAACGCTTTGCGGAAAAGCTCTTACCGCTGCCGGGTGTGCCTAAGATCATGCCGTTGGGCGTTTTCAGCTTTTTGCGGTCAGCAAGGATCATGTTGCCGGAAGTGGCATTGAGCCCGTAGTAGAGAGCTTCGCCGCCGTGGAAAATCTCCTGTGTGGTGAAGGGAACGAACACCGCCACCGCCGAAGTGGTAAGTCCGCGCTGTATCTTAATGCGGTTGACACCCAGGGGCAGAGCCGACACGAAGCCGTCCTCCTGCTGAAAGTCCAGCCGCACCAGGGAGCAGTTATATTTCTGCGCCACGCTTGCCGCACGGAGAAGGTCATTCTCCAGCTTTTGCTTGCTGTCCGCAAAGTTCACCACCAGGAAGGTCATCAGGAACATTCGCTCATTTCTGCTTTGCAGGTCACGGAGGATATTCTTTGCCTCGCCTGCATAGGTGGCAAGGTCGGTGGGGATGATATCCATATCGAAACCTTCCCGCACCGCCTTTTTCTGTGCGTCGATCTTCATACTGTCAATGTCGGTGATCTTCCGCTTGACCGTTTTGATTGCCTCGTTCTGATCCATGCTGCGGATATGGAGGCTGACAAGCAGCCCGTTGTCCGTATCCAGCAGTTCGGTGAGCATACGGTCATCCATTTCCGGTGCGCTGATCTGCAGAAAGGACACGGCACAGAATTTATCCGCCATCGTGAACTTCCTTGCTTCACCGAAGCGGAAAGAAGAAGGTGCGATAAAATCCTGGACCGACAGGCCGGAAGGGGCAAGCCAGCTCCATTCAAAGGCAAACCGTTCCCCGTCCGGGTGCAGGATGCCGTGGAGCATTTCCAGCCACTCCTTGCCGCCAAGCTCCTTTGCCAGAGCGCCCATGACCTTGAAATGGTTGAGGGCGTCCATGACGATCCGGGAAAATCGTGCCCGTGCGGTTTTGCTGTCCCGTGCCTCGATGGTGAGGGTCAGATACTTTGTCTTGATAAGACCGTTGTTGCCCCGTTCAAGCTGCTTGCGGAGCATTTGCGTGTAAAGCTCACGGATATGGTCGAAGTGATCTCCCTGCGCCGCGATCTCGATACGCTTTACAAAATCCTCCCGGTTCATGCGGCGGCTCACAAGGGAGAGCTGCATCCCGATAGAAGCGTCATGGGCGTTATACATATCGCAGAGGGCTTCAAAGATCGCCGTCTGGTCGTCAGGCTTTGCAAGCTGATAATTCACATCCTCGAACTCGATACACTTCGACCAGGTGTGGTCGTCCAGCTTGCACAGACCGTCCGGGTACATCTGGCGGAACGGTAAGGTGTCCTGTGCGGAATGTACCTTGCCGTCGCCTCTGGCAGTTTCCAGAATACGGCTGATCTCACGCTTTTCTGCGGCGGTCAGCTTTACCGTGGGTTTTGCCGCCTGTCGTGCCTGCGGCTTTGGCTTTCGCTTTCTGAACAATGGCTTTCACCTCCTTTTCCGCCTGGGCCTGCCGCTCCAGGGCTGCGTAGAAATTGTTTGTCTGGTAAGGCCGCTCTTTCGTCCGCAGGAACATACAGCGGATGACCTGTCCGGCCACCACCTCCAGGGGTTGGCCGTGCCGCTCATACATGGCGAGCAGAAAGAACGGGAGCATGACGATAATCATGCAGAACGCGGCGGCGCTGTTGCTGGCCGTGCGTCTGAGCAAAAAGAAAAGCGGTACTCCGATGAGTGCCGCCGCTCCGAAACATATAAGCTGCCGTTTGGTAAGCCCAAACAGCACTTTGGATTTTACTTTCGTCAAATCCTTTGGAATGGTTACATACGCCAATTTATCAAGCCTCCTTAATGCGCTCCGAACAGGCTCTTAGAGAGGCTGCCGGTCTTGAACAGGGCGAAGCACAGCAGGACCGTGTAGCCCATGCAGGCCCATATCGCGCCTGAGATATTTCCGTCCGTGGCGATACTCTGTACCAAAACAGAGTAGATTCCCACGCACACCATGATTAGAAATGCCTGGAACGCCAATGCAAACAGGGATTTCAAGTAGTTCTGTCCTGTATGGCTCCAATCCCGGTTTGTCATAGTGGCAAGCGGAATCGGTCCAACGGAAGTTGTCAAATACACCTCGATCATGCGGCCGTAGATGACAAGCATGATACAGATGGAAAGGGCGTTCATGGTAAGTCCCACAAAAAGGGACTGGAACCACAGCCCGAACAGTTCTCCCGTGCCCAGGGCTTCAAGCTGCGCCTCCATATCCGTGATGACGCTGCTGATATCAATGGAGGTATTTCCGATGATGACGCCCGCGCTGCTGTTCACAACACTTTGCCCCACATCGAAGATACCCATGACGATATTCCATGTGTTCGTCACAATGAGAACGGCACAGAAGGTCTTGAAAATCCACTTGAAGAACATCCAGGTATCTACATCGTGCAGATTGTTTTTCTCTGTCACAAGCTGGATCAGCTCATAACACATTACGAATGTCAGGATAGGGGGATTTGATTGGATAGGATTTGATATCTCCGTACTTGATAAATCAGTTCTTGATGGATCGTTACTTGATCTATCTTTATTTAATTGGGCGGGTTCTTCCTGAACAGGCGTGACCAATGTTGGATTTACCTGTACGGGATTTTCCCGTACAGGTTTTTCCTGTGCAGGTGTCGGCTCTTTGGGCTGCTCCAGAATGGTGTACTCGATAGAGCCAAGCTGACCGTTTGCGCCTCTCACACGCTCACGGATCAGATAGCCGTGTTCCTCCAACTCTCGGATGCCGCCGCTGATGCTGTCGATGCCGTCCTTGCAGATACGGGCAAGCCCCTTCATGGTGTAGTCCCAGTTCTCCGGCAGGGACAGCATGAGGGATAAAAGTCCCTTTGCTTTCAGCGACAGGGACATATCCCGCAGATGGTGATTCGACATGACCGTGTAATCACGGGTCTTTTCAATACGGAATACAGCCACTTCCGCACCTCCTTCCTCTGGTTTTGATAAGTGTTGATTTTCGGTGTTTTCTCCGCCTGTATGCCTCCGCAGCCAACTACATGGGAAAATACTCACGCCCGCTTTGGAACGCAAACCACAGCGGATAAAACAGCGGTTTTTCCACCCTAATCTCAACACCTTTGATGGCGTTCACTTGGGTATAGAAAAAGGCGACTGTTTTTCAACAATCGCCTTGAATTTGATGACTGAATATGAAGTTACAAGCAAGAAATTTTGTTGTCCGAAAGCCAGAAACCGTTGATATTACTGCGTTTTTTGAAAAGTTCTGTATCGCCACTCGGACCAGAAAGTCCTGATTTCTTGCAAAATCAGGACTTTTTCCGTACTTTTGCGCCCAATAACTTACTTCCCATTTTTTCTGACCCAAACGCTGACCCCAACGGGAGCGGATAGCGGAAAGCACTATACCGCGCCAGAGAGAATGTTACCCATTGTTTTTGCCGCTTCATGCTTGGCAGAGGTCGTTACATGAGCGTAGGTGTCCAACGTAAACCCTGCTGAAAAATGCCCCAGCATGCCAGATACGGTTTTGATGTCCACACCGTTTTGCAGTGCCAGCGTTGCGAAGGTGTGGCGCAGGTCATGAAAGCGTATCCTCGGTAGACCCGCTCGTTTCAGCACCCGCTGGAGCATGTGCAGCACGCTGTCCGGTGACATGGGGCCTCCGGTGGGTGACGGGAACACCCATTCGCTGTTACCCGTTTTTCTTCTTTGTTGCATCAGAACGCTTATCGCATCCGCCGACAGCGGCAACGTGCGGTAGGCGTTTTTCGTTTTCGGCGGCATCTCAATGATTTTGCCGTCGATGCGCCCGATCTGCCGTTGAACCCGAAGG
>ERZ780167.2934-NODE-2934-length-12802-cov-2.327606_pt1 | contig 12802 bp, 13 predicted proteins | sample MGYA00510982_ERZ780167 | MGnify/ENA primary metagenome ERZ780167 (study PRJEB29588, sample SAMEA2146107) | human gut metagenome | biome: human gut; feature: human-associated habitat; material: faeces | place: Denmark | collected 2008/2010 ... | reverse complement strand
TTCGATAAGGTTCGTGAAAGAGCCAAGCTGAAGCAGTCAGTGTCCAGACTGGTCACGATTCTGTTTCCAGAACTGGAGAAGCTCGTTCCCTCTCTCCATATTGCTTCGGTTTATGCGCTCCTCAGTGAATATCCCGGTGCAAAACAGATTTCAGAAATTCATCTCACCAAGCTGACAAACCTTCTTGCGACAGCATCCAAGGGTCGTTATGGCAAAGATAAGGCTATCCAGATTCGAGATGCTGCCAGAACTTCCATTGGTTCCGTTATGCCTGCTAAATTTCTGGAACTGAAGCATACCATTAAACTCATTCGGGAACTCACCTCCGAGATTGATGAAATTGAAGTTTCTATTCAGAAAATCATGGATGAAGGCTCTGAAGCGGTTACGCCTATGCACGCAATCTACATGGATACGGTAGACGGAGCACTGAGAAAGAAAGGAATGGCATTTCGCGTTAGGTTTGAATATTCCAAATATGTTGCGACCTTGAAATGGGGCGGAAGTGCAGAGGAAGGTCTTCATGTGCGCGGCGAGCTGAACGTTGCGGTGGAGGAGGATTTTTTGAAGAATCCTACGCTTGATGTGTTCAAAGGAAGCGAAATTTATGACGAAATCACCGAGACTGTCGGGAATTCCGAGCTCGTCCCGGTAATGGAGATGAATTATGTTCGCAGAGAGGTCCGGGTGGATACGGGGGTGTCCATAAGCGTTCTCTCGGTGGATGAAGGCGAAATCAAAACGCTCAACGGTGATGTTCCGATTTTGGAGCTGGAAATTGAGCTTTATGCGGGAGATAAGGACGATATGATTGCTCTTGGACGAAAATTAGAGGAAAAATATCATCTAAAAAGAGGAAACCGCAGCAAATTTCAGTGCGGTTTGGAACTTTTAGGCTTTGTATAAAGCCTTTTTTCTTTTTTGCAAGCAAATTTTTATGAAAAACATGATAATTTCTTTACTTTAGGGGTAATAAGAGTTATAATAGTTAGGATTATCAGAGGTTTTAATACATTTAGGAGGATATATTTTAATGAAAGCAACATTTATTTCAAGAGATAAGAACACAGTTAAGTTTACAATGGAATTCACAGCTGAGGAATTCGAACAGGCTCAGATTAAGGCTTACCAGGAAGCAAAGAACCAGTTTGAAATCCCGGGATTCAGAAAAGGCAAGGCTCCGAGAAGCATTATCGAAAAGCACTACGGTGAAGGCGTTTTCTTCGAAGACGCAATCGACGCACTGTTCAGACAGTTCTACGGCAATGCGCTGGCTGACCTTGACCTTGAAGTCATTGACAGCCCTGCAGCTGAATTCAGCAAAATCGCCAAGGGCGAAGGATTTACCGTTACAATCACGGTAGAATGCTTCCCTATCGTAGAAGTGAAGGACTACAAGGGCGTAGAAGTTGAAAAGGTTGTTCAGGAAGTTAAGGATGAAGACGTTGAAAACGAACTTAAGGCTGTGCAGAAGAGAAACGCAAGAATGATTCTGGTTGAAAGACCGGCGAAGGAAGGCGATACAGTTCTGTTTGACTATGCAGGCTTCGTAGGCGACGAACAGTTCGAAGGCGGCACTGCAGAGAGACAGGAACTCGTTTTAGGCTCCGGCATGTTCATTCCGGGATTTGAAGAACAACTCATCGGCACAACTCCGGGCGAAAAGGTAGATGTAAAAGTTACCTTCCCTGAAGAATACCATGCAGAAGAGCTTGCAGGCAAGGAAGCGGTATTCCACTGCCTTGTTCACGAAATCAAGGAAGAGCAGCTCCCTGAACTTGACGACGAATTTGCAAAAGATGTCAGCGAATATGACACTTTGGAAGAATTAAAAAATGCCAACAGGGAAAGACTAGAAGCATATGCCAAGACTTCCGCAGAAAACCAGATGAAGGATGCAGCAATCTTAAAGGTTGTTGAAGCAAACGATGTTGAAATTCCGAGAGCAATGGTTGAAGACGAAATCGACCGCATGATCGGAGAACTCAACCAGCAGCTCAGATATCAGGGCATTACAATCGATAAATATCTTGAATTCACAGGCAAGAGCATGGCTGACTTCAGAGAAGAAGTCAGACCGGAAGCAGAAAAGGCTGTTAAGACAAGAATCATCCTTATGGGAATCGTAGAAGCGGAGAAGATTGAAGTTTCCGCAGAGGAAATGGAAAAAGAACTTGAACTTATGGCAGCTCAGTATCAGATGACTGCTGACAAGATCAAGGAAATGATCGGTGTTGAAAACCTTACATTCCTGCAGAAAGACTTACAGGTAAGAAAGGCAATCGACTTCATCTACGACAACGCGAAGATTAAATAATTCATATTTCAGAGATAGAAAGGGGTATAAAGATGGCTTTGGTACCATATGTAATTGAACAGACAAGCAGAGGGGAAAGATCTTATGATATTTATTCCAGACTGTTAAAGGACCGGATTATTTTCATAGGAGAGCAGATTGACGAGCATATCGCCAGTCTTGTAGTCGCGCAATTACTGTTTTTGGAGGCTGAAGACCCGGAAAAGGATATCTGTATATACATCAACAGCCCGGGCGGTTCGGTTACTGCCGGAATGGCGATTTACGATACGATGCAGTATATTAAACCTGATGTTTCGACGATATGCGTGGGAATGGCTGCCAGCATGGGGGCCTTCCTGCTTTCGTCCGGAACGAAGGGAAAGCGTTATGCGCTTCCGAATGCCGAAATTATGATTCATCAGCCGCTCGGCGGAGTGAACGGTCAGGCAGAAGACATCAAAATACATGCGGAATGGATTTTGAAAACCCGCGAAAAGCTTAATCGTATTTTGGCATCAAATACGGGTCAGCCGCTTGACAAGATCGAACATGATACGGACAGAGATAATTTCATGGGGGCAGAAGAAGCTTGTCAATACGGACTTGTTGACAAGGTAATTGAATCCAGATAACAGGGGGAAGACAATGAGTAAATATGATGATGGAAAACAGCTGAGATGCTCGTTCTGCGGCAAACCGCAGAATCAGGTGAGCCGCCTGGTTGCGGGCCCGGGTGTTTATATATGCGACGAGTGCGTCAATGTATGCCTTGATATTCTCAAGCAGAATTATGACGAACCCGGACAGAAAGCACAGCAAAGTGCATACAAACTTCCGAAACCAAAAGAAATCACGGAAATACTTTCAGAATATGTTATCGAACAGGATGAAGCAAAGAAGGCTCTTGCGGTTGCGGTTTATAACCACTATAAGAGAATTACAAGTGCAAACACGGATGAAGACGGCGTGGAACTTCAGAAGAGCAATATCGTTATGATCGGGCCCACCGGTTCCGGAAAAACATTGCTTGCACAGACACTTGCAAAGATTCTCGATGTACCGTTTGCGATTGCGGACGCTACTGCGCTTACGGAAGCCGGTTATGTCGGCGAGGACGTTGAAAACATCCTGCTCAAGCTGCTTCAAGCAGCGGATTGGAACATGGAAAAGGCTCAGAAGGGCATTATCTATGTAGACGAAATCGACAAAATTTCAAGACGTTCGGACAATCCTTCGATTACGCGCGATGTCAGCGGTGAGGGAGTACAGCAGGCACTGCTGAAAATTCTCGAAGGCACGGTTGCAAATGTTCCGCCGCAGGGTGGGCGTAAGCATCCGCATCAGGAATTTCTGCAGTTTGACACCACGAATGTCTTGTTCATATGTGGAGGCGCCTTCGACGGACTTGAGAAGATCATCCAGAGGAGAATGGGAGAGAAGGTAATCGGCTTTAACTCCGAAATCATGCTCGAAAAGCCGGAAGAGGCAAAGATCCTTTCGCAAGTGAGACCGGAGGATCTGCTTAAATTTGGATTGATTCCAGAATTCATCGGCAGACTTCCTGTCATGGTTACGCTCGACGAACTTTCGGAGGATGCACTCGTACGCATCATTACGGAGCCGAAGAACGCCCTGCTGAAGCAGTACAAGAAACTGTTTAAAATCGACGGCGTGGAACTTGAAATCAAGGAAGATGCAATCCGTGCGGTGGCACAGAAGGCTCTTGAGAGAAAGACAGGTGCAAGAGGTCTTCGAAGCATTTTGGAAGGTGTAATGACAGATATCATGTACGAAATTCCGTCGCGTGATGACGTAACAAAATGCATTATTACCAAAGAGACAATCACAGAAGGCGCACGACCTATTTTGGAAACGGGAAAAAAAGAAGAAGTTGAAGCTTCATAAAATAGAAAAAAGATAGGCGGCTCCGGTCGCCTGTTTTGTATGGAGGAGAGTTATGACAGAAAGAATTACAATGCCATGTGTTCCGCTTCGCGGACTGTCGGTTTTCCCGAGAACGATTCTTCATTTTGACATCGGAAGGGAGAAATCCGTCAGAGCGCTGGAAACAGCAATGGCTACAGATAAAATGTTATTTTTGACATCGCAGAAGGACGAGAACATCCTGCTGCCGACATCGGACGATTATTATCACATCGGTACGGTTGTAAGAGTAAAGCAGATGCTCAAGGTTCAAGGCGATGCGGTTCGCGTGCTGGTAGAGGGACAGTATCGCGCAAAACTTGAAAATATCGTCAGTGATGATCCGTATATTTTCTGCGAGATAACGGAAGCGGAAATTATTCCCGCAGACCCGGCAGAACCGGAAGTACAGGCAATGATGCGTTCCGTTTTGGACGCATTCGATGAATATATATCGCTTCAGCCGAATGTAAAGGACGAAGTTTATGACCTTATCAGTTCGATTGAAGAGCCGGATATCTTTGCGGATACCCTGGCAATGCAGCTTGACGTTAAGCTCAGCCTCAAGCAGGAGGTACTTGAAGCACTTGATGTCAAAGAAAGACTGCAGATTTTAAACAGAATCATACTGGAAGAAAATCAAATTTTGAATCTCGAAAGAGACATCAGCGAGAAAGTGCAGGAAAGCGTAAAGCAGAATCAGAAGGAATACATCCTGCGCGAGCAGATGAAGGCAATTCAGGACGAGCTCGGATACGGCGAGGAAGCGGCGAGCGAGGCGGCAAGATGGACCGAAGAACTGGAAGCACTGGGTCTTGATGAAAAAATAACCGACAAGGTAAAGAAAGAGATAAACAAATTCACCAAAATGGTACCTTCTTCGGCAGACAGTGCTGTAATAAGAAACTATGTGGAGACAATCCTGGGGCTTCCTTGGAAAAAATCCCAGAAGACCAATTCCGATCTGAAGAAGGCGGAAAAGATCCTCAACGAAGATCACTACGGACTGGAAAAGGTTAAGGAAAGAATCCTCGAATATCTTGCGGTTGTACATCTCAACAAAGCAATCAAAGGTCCGATCATCTGCCTTGTGGGACCTCCGGGAGTCGGAAAAACTTCCATTGCACGCTCCATCGCAAGGGCAACCGGCAGAGACTTTGTCAGAATGTCGCTCGGCGGCGTCCGCGACGAAGCAGAAATCAGAGGACACAGAAGAACATACATAGGGGCGATACCGGGAAGAATCATCACCTCAATCAAGGATGCCGGCACAAACAATCCGGTCTTCCTGTTTGATGAAGTTGACAAAATCGGCGCCGATTTCAAAGGTGACCCGGCATCGGCGCTGCTCGAAGTGCTTGATCCCGAACAAAACAAGGAATTTACGGATCACTTCCTCGATGTTCCGTTTGATTTGTCTAAGGTTATGTTCATAACGACGGCAAACAGCATCGAAACGATTCCGCGTCCGCTTCTGGACAGAATGGAAGTCATCGAAGTTTCGGGATACACCGAAGAAGAAAAGGTTAAGATTGCACAGCAGTACCTGATTCCGAAGCAGATTAAAGCGCACGGTTTGAAACCGAAGAATTTCTCCATCAGCGAGAAAACGCTTCGCGATCTGATTAATTACTACACGAGAGAATCGGGCGTAAGAAATCTCGAGAGGGAAATCGGAAGCCTTTGCAGAAAGGTTGCACGCAAGATTGTGAGCAAGAAAGGAACCGCCTTCAAGATTACACCTGCGGGACTTGAAAAGTATCTCGGCAAGAAACGCTTCCGCTACGACCTGGTTGAAGGCGAAAGCGAAGTCGGAGTAACCACCGGAATGGCGTGGACACAGGTTGGCGGCGATACGCTTTTTATCGAAACGGCACTTGTTCCGGGGAAAGGCAAAGTACAGCTTACCGGACAGCTCGGAGATGTAATGCAGGAGTCCGCACAGGCGGCGATTACCTACATACGCTCTATCGCTTCAAAATACGGAATCGAAGATTTTTATGAGAAATACGATTTACACATACACGTTCCGGAAGGAGCGGTTCCGAAGGACGGTCCTTCGGCAGGCGTTACGATGTTTACATCCGTGATGTCGGCACTTACCGGAAATCCGGTAAAGAAGGATGTCGCAATGACCGGTGAAATAACTTTGCGGGGCAAGATTCTCCCTGTCGGAGGAATCAAAGAAAAAATTCTTGCAGCTCACAGAGCGGGCATCAAGACGATTCTGCTCCCTGCGGAAAACGAACCGGATATCGATGATATTCCTCAGAGCGTAAGAAAAGAGCTTCATTTCGTGCTCCTCAAAAATGCTGAGGAAGCATTGAAATATGCTATGGAAAAATGTTAGGAAATGTAGTATGATTATTAAGAAGGCAGAATTGGAAACCGTGGCTGTCAAGAGAAGCCAATATCCCGAAGATAATGTGCCGGAGATTGCTTTTGCGGGAAGATCGAATGTGGGCAAATCGTCCCTTCTGAATCTCCTTACAAACAGGAAGAGCCTTGCACGCGTGTCGGGAGCACCCGGAAAAACAAGGACAATCAACTTTTATCGTATCAATGACGAATTCAGAATCGTAGACCTTCCGGGATACGGTTATGCGAAGATTTCAAAGAGCATATACGAGAACTGGGGAGATATGATGGAAGAGTATTTCCAAAACAGGCAGGGCCTCAAGAAGGTCGTGCAGCTTGTTGACATCCGACATGCGCCGTCGGCACAGGATGTCCAGATGTACGAATATCTCAGGCATTACGGGCTGGACGGTCTGGTGGTGGCAACTAAGGCAGATAAGGTTTCCAGAAATGAGATGCAAAAATGCATGAAGACCATCCGGCAGACGCTGAAACTCGGTCCGGATGATTTGGTTATTCCTGTGAGTGCCCTGAAACGGCAGGGCCACGACAATCTTTTGGCTGAGATTGAGAAACTATTGGAGGGATAGATGCAGTTTTTCAGTTGGACATTTATCAAAGGCAGGCTCAAAGCGATTGTAAGCATGATGAAGGACAAGACGGTTCCCACAAGGAAGAAGGCGCTTGTCATCTTCGGGCTTATTTACCTTGTTCTGCCTGTGGATTTGATTCCGCCCGTCCTGTTTCCGTTTGGATTTCTGGATGATCTGGTTCTTTGGATTTGGATTATCTGGCATCTTAAGGATATATCAGAGATGATGTTTTTAATTACCTTCCTGTGACAGAAATAAACCGTTGATTATTCCAAAGATTTTAAACACAAAAATATAATTGAGGGCGTAGATTACACCGTAGAACACGACGGAAAGGACGAAAAAGATGCAGAATAACGCAGTAGGAAAAATTTTATTTACCAGAGAGCAGATTGAACAGAGAGCACATGAGATCGGACAGCAGATCAGCCGCGACTATGAAGGTGAAGAGATTTATCTCGTCGGAACACTCAGAGGTGCCGTTATGTGGATGGCAGACATGATGAAAAACATCATAAACGACACCGAAATCGACTTCATTGTGGCTTCAAGCTATGGTTCGGGAACGAGCACCTCAGGTGTTGTAAAGATTAAGAAGGATCTCGACGGAGATATTTACGGCAAGAACGTTATCATCGTTGAAGACATCGTAGATACCGGAACAACGCTCAAACATCTCAAGGCACATTTGGCCGACAGAAATCCAAAGAGCATCAAAATCTGCACGCTTCTTGACAAACCTTCAAGAAGACTTGTTGAAATGGAAGCGGATTATGTGGGCTTTTCCATCGACAATCTTTTCGTAATCGGCTATGGGCTTGACTACGACCAGAAATACAGAAACCTGCCGTACATCAGCTATTTGGAAGGCTAGACGCGATACGGACGCATAAACAAGTTTAATATTTTTTAATGTAAAGGAGATACATAAAATGGTATACGAAGTAAAAATCGGATTATCAAACAAGCACCTTCATTTGAGCAAGGAACACATCGAAATTTTGTTTGGAAAGGGACATGAACTTACACCTACCAAACCGCTCGTTCAGCCGGGTCAGTTTGCATGTGAAGAAAAAGTTGACATCGTAGGACCGAAGAACACACTCAAGGGCATCAGAGTACTTGGACCTGCAAGACCGGAAACACAGGTTGAACTTGCTATGACAGACGCAAGAACAATTGGAATCAAGGCTCCGGTAAGAGAATCCGGCAAGCTTGAAGGAACTCCGGGCTGCAAGATTGTAGGACCTTGCGGAGAAATCGAAATCGACCACGGCGTAATCGTGGCATTAAGACACGTTCACTTAAACGACGAACAGGCTGCTGAAGCAGGCGTGAAAGACGGTGAATTCGTAAGCATTAAGATTGAAGGCGAAAGAGGCCTCATCTTTGAAAACGTTCTCGTAAGAGCAGGTGCAAAGCACGAAAGAGAAGTACATCTTGACACAGATGAAGGAAATGCAGCAGGATGCGGTCCTGATGCAGTATGCACAATTATTAAATAGTTTTGTTGTGGGGTAAAGGCTGTGCAAAAGCAGCTCTTACCCCGACTTTTTAGCTGAGGAGAACTTTGATGAGAAATCGCAATATTTTGCTTTCCGTATTGGCGGTCATTACGGTAACCGTTTTTTTGGTTACGTTATCCCAGAATTTAGTAGTCAGGACGGCTGAGGTATATTCTTTTTATTTCAATGACTCAAGCGCAGTTTCAAAATTGTATGTTGACTTTACGAATAACGAATTTGCAGACGAAATCGTGAGGTTTATGAACTCTTGGAAACCGGATGAGTTTCAGATCTATGAGGATACGGGATATGACATGCAGAGGATTTTTGACGAGGATGAAAGCTATAATATGATGTGCGTCAAGAAATGGGTGGATATCAGTCTCATTTTGTGCATTGTGAGCTTTATTCTGACTGTGGCAATTTACTGGTACTTGATCGTGAAAGAGAACGAAAAAAAGCTGCTCAGAAGAGGATTTCGCTTTGCTGCAGTGATCGGTGCGGTAATTTCGGCAACGGAGGTGTTCCTGTTTCTTTCAAACCGGGGCAGACATTTTCTTGCGGATTCCATGAACATGATTACTCTGCCGGAAGATGCGAAGCTGCTTACGGTTCTGGGCCCTGAGTTTATGTCCACGGCGGTAATCTTTTTGGTTATAGTTTCGGCAGCCGTATTCGGCGTGGCAATCTATGTGAATTACAGACTGACAAGATCACCAAGGATTTTTTTTTAACCGATATTTTTTAAAGTGAGGGAAAAACGATGATTTATGTGCATTTAGCAGATGGATTCGAAGAGATAGAAGCAATTACGGTGACCGATGTTCTCCGCAGAGCGGGAGCTGAGGTCTGCACAGTGTCCGTTTCGGATAAACTCGAAGTGAAAGGAACGCACGAAATTGAAGTGAAAGCGGACATTCCTTTTGACAAAGCGGATTATGAGTCATGCGAGATGATTGTGCTTCCGGGCGGCATGCCGGGGACCACGAACTTGCTGAAACACGAGGGACTCATGCATGAGATACGCAAAGCAGCCGGTGAAGGCAAGTGGGTATGCGCGATATGTGCGGCCCCGATGGTACTCGCCGCAGCCGGTGTGCTCGACGGCAGACAGGCGACGATTTATCCGGGAATGGAGAATTACATTGCCTGTGCAACGGCATCAAACGAACCTGTTGTCCGCGACGGAAACATTATAACGTCCAAGGCTCCGGGAACCGCCATGAAGTTTGCACTGGCACTTGTTGAGGCACTTTACGGCAGAGAAAAAGCAGAGAGGATAGGAAAAGATGAGCTACGTAGTTGATTACCATATACATTCTTACTATTCCGACGGGACGATGAGCCCCGTTGATCTGGTGAGAAAATACAAAGATGCCGAGTACGATATTATTTCGCTTACCGACCATGACGGCATTGACGGACTGAAGGAGGCGTCAATCGCTGCGGAGGCGCTTAAGATAAAATTTGTGCCGGGGGTTGAGCTTTCTACAGAGCATGAATTCGAAGGCTTCAAAGAGGACACGCCGGAGAAAGAAAGAATGAAGGTTGAGCTTCATATGCTCGGCTACGATTTCGACCCGGAAAACGAGGCACTCACGGAAAAGTTCAAAGAACTTAAGGCATACAGAAAAGAAAGAAACGCTGCGCTTGTTGCAAAACTCAAAGAAATGGGATTTGACATTGACCTTGCACAGCTTGAAAAAAACAGCAAAGGCGGATATATCGGAAAACCGAATATCGCACATGCACTTGCGGAAAAAGGCTATGTTAAGGATTACAAAGAGGCATTCGAACCGGGAAGAATTCTCGAATCACCGGAAATAAAGGCAATTCGAAAGAAAAAACTTGATGCCGAAGAAGCCATAAGTCTGATTGCAAATGCAGGCGGAATGGCGGTACTTGCGCACCCCGCAAAGATCCGCGGAATGGGAGAACGCGGAGGAGAGATATTTTGGAAAAACATGGACCTTCTCATAAGAGGTCTTAAGACAGCGGGACTGAAAGGCGTGGAATGCTATCACCCAAACCACAGTGAAGAGGAAAGCTGGAGGCTTTTCCAAATCGCTTCCCAATATCATTTGCACGTAACCGAGGGTTCGGATTTTCACGGAGAGGAGAATGAGAGAAAATGAAAGTAAAATTTTGCGGAGCATCGATAGGAGTTACCGGCTCCTGCCACATGATATCCACGAACAACCATAAGATTCTTTTGGACTGCGGACAGTTCCAGGGCGGCAAGGAAATGGACAGAATGAACGAAGAACCGTTCCCGTTCAACCCTGCTGAAATTGAATGCGTTATTCTCAGCCACGCGCACATCGATCACTGCGGCAGACTGCCGCTCCTTGTAAAGCGCGGATTCAAAGGCCCGATTTACTGCACGGACGCAACGGCGGATCTTCTGGATGTTATGCTCAAGGACAGTGCATACATTCATGAAAAAGATGCCGAATGGCAGACCAGGAAAAATTTAAGAACGGGCAAACCGCCGGTTGAGCCGCTTTATACGATTCAGGATTCCGAAGCGGCACTTAGACTCGTAAAACCGATTCTGTACGATCAGCTTGTGGAGCTTAACCCGGACATGAAGATTGTATTCAACGATGCAGGACATATCTTGGGATCGGCAATTACGGAACTTTGGGTAACCGAAGGTGACAAGACTTCCAAGATTGTTTTCTCGGGCGACCTCGGCGTTGAAAACAGACCGATTCTGAGAGATCCGGTAAAAATCAAAAAAGCAGATTTCCTCATTATGGAGACCACCTACGGAAACAGGCTGCATCCGGAAAACGCAACAAGCATCGACGATCTCATCAAGATTACGCTCAAAACCATCAAGCGCGGCGGCAGTGTTATCATCCCTTCCTTTGCGGTAGGCAGAACGCAGGAACTGATTTATCAGTTCAACATGTTCTATGAGCATCATCCGGAATATGCGGACACGCTCGGCAAGGTATATGTATACATCGACAGCCCAATGGCAACGACCGCTACGGAAGTCTTCAAGAAAAATGCACAGGTCTTCGATGACGAAACAAAGGCATACATCATGAGCGGTGACCATCCGCTTGACTTCCCGAATCTCAGATTTACAAGAAATACTGCGGATTCACAGATGCTGAACCAAGACAAAACTTCGAAAATCATCATTTCAGCCAGCGGCATGTGCGAAGCGGGCAGAATCCGTCATCACCTAAAGCATAACCTTTGGGACAGCAGAAACAGCATTGTTTTCGTCGGATACCAAGCGGAAGGCACTTTGGGAAGGATGCTTGTTGAAGGGGCGAAAGAAGTAAAACTCTTCGGAGAACCGATTATGGTCGGGGCAGAAATTTACAATCTCGAAGGTTTCTCGGGACATGCCGATCAGAAGGGTCTGCTCGACTGGCTCCAGAAAGAACCGAAACACATCTTCCTCGTTCACGGCGAAACCCAGTCGAAGATTGATTTTGCCGCAAAAGTAAAGGAAGTCTTCGGATATGAACCGATCGTCGTAAACGGCAATACCGAATATGAACTTGAAACAGGCGAAATCCTCAGCAGAGAAGAGGTTATCCGAGAGGCCCTTGACCAGGAAGACATCGAGAAACTCAAGGACAAGCTTTCGTCGATTAAGGGTGAGCTGGATACCGTGATTGCAAGCGCGGAAACAGCAGTTTCGAAGCAGATTTCGCTTGATAAGCTTACGCAGATAAACAATATCGTTCAGGAACTCGAAAAAGCATCACTCAACCTTGGAGCATCTGTCCTTGCAGAAGACAGAGATACAAGGCCGTTGACAGAACAGAATCAGGAGAAGTAATCATGATGGACAATGTAATCGTAATTGGAATCGCGGGCGGAACGGGCTGTGGCAAAAGCACGATGATAAACAGAATTAAAGAAGAATTCAGCGAAAAAATAACAATCATCAGCCATGATTTTTATTACAAGCAGCACAATGATATTCCGTTTGAAGAGCGGAAGCATCTCAACTATGACCATCCAAACTCGTTCGATACGGATTTGATGATTGAGCATATCAAAAAGCTTGCACAAGGAGAAAGCATCGAACGGCCGGTGTATGATTTTACCATACATAACTGAATTGATGAAACGGTTACGGTGCGCCCTGCGAA
>ERZ780167.2927-NODE-2927-length-12827-cov-3.649233_pt1 | contig 12827 bp, 8 predicted proteins | sample MGYA00510982_ERZ780167 | MGnify/ENA primary metagenome ERZ780167 (study PRJEB29588, sample SAMEA2146107) | human gut metagenome | biome: human gut; feature: human-associated habitat; material: faeces | place: Denmark | collected 2008/2010 ... | reverse complement strand
CGCATCGTATTCCAGCGGTTGGTCGAAGGAGCGGTAAAGGGCTTTCGACAGGATCGGACGCAGGGTCTCGTTGACCAGCGTCGACTTGCCCGAACCGCTGACGCCCGTCACGCAGATGAATTTGCCCAGCGGGAACTCCGCCGTGACGTTTTTGAGGTTGTTGCCCCGGGCCCCGCGGATCACGATGCTCTCACCCGTGCCCTTGCGCAGCGTTTCGGGGATCTCGATCCGCCGGCGTCCCGTGAGGTAGTCGGCGGTGATGGTATCGGATTTCAAAATGTCGTCGAAAGTCCCGGCGGCGACGATGTTGCCGCCCTTGCGGCCCGCGCGGGGACCCACGTCGACGATAAAATCGGCGGCGCGCATCATGTCCTCGTCGTGCTCGACGACGATCACCGAGTTGCCCGCGTCGCGCAACTCCTCGAGGCTGCGGATCAGCCGCTGGTTATCGCGCTGATGCAGACCGATCGACGGCTCGTCGAGGATGTAGAGCACGTTGACGAGTTTCGAGCCGATCTGCGTGGCGAGGCGGATGCGCTGGCTCTCGCCGCCCGACAGCGAACGCGACGAACGCGCCAGCGAGAGGTAGCCCAGCCCCACGTCCATCAGGAACCGCAGGCGTTCGCGGATCTCCTTGACGATCTCCTGGGCAATCTTCCACTCCTTCTCCGAGAGCTGTTTTTCGATGGTGGGAACCCACTCCGAGAACTCGGAAATCGACATGGCCGACACCTCGGCGATGTTCTTCCCGGCGACGCGGAACTGCAACGACTCCTTCCGCAGGCGCGAACCGCCGCAGACCGAACATTTGCGGTAGACGAGGAACTGGTCGCGCCACTTCTGGCCGTGCTTCGAATCGTCGTCCTCGGTGCGGCCGATGTACTCGGCCACGCCCTCCCACGAGAGGAACTGGCGTCCGCCCGAAGACGAGAACTCCTGCAGGTCGACCGTCAGCGGCTCGGAATCGCCGTAGAGCACGGCGTTCAGCGCCTCCTCGGAGAAACTTTCGACAGGATCGTCGAGCGTGAAATCGTAACGGCGGCCCAGCATCTCCAGAATGGCGAAAAGCATGTTGTTGCGGTACTTGCCCAGCGGTCCGACGGCCCCTTCGCGCAGCGAGAGGCGGGCATCGGGAATGATCTTCCCCACGTCGAAAACCGCCTCCTCGCCCAGTCCGTTGCAATGGGGGCAGGCGCCCTTGGGCGAGTTGAACGAGAAGGTGTGCGGCGCGGGGTCCTCGAAGGCCACGCCCGTCGAGGGGCACATCAGGTGGCGCGAGTAGAAACGCTGCTGCCCGGTCCCGTAGTCGTGGACGGCCATCGTGCCCTTGCCCTGGCGCATCGACTCCTTCAGCGAGGTCATCAGCCTTTCGCGGGACTCCTCGCTGACCACGAGGCGGTCGACCACCAGGTCGATGGTGTGTATCTTGTAGCGGTCGAGGCGCATGCCCGACGATATTTCGCGGATCTCGCCATCGATGCGCGCATAGATGTACCCCTTCTTGGCCAGCGACTCGAACAGTTCGCGGTAGTGGCCCTTGCGGCCCTTGACGATGGGGGCCATCAGGGCGATCTTACGCCCGGCGAAGCCCGTGAGAATCAGCTCGGCGATCTGGTCATCGGTATAGTGGACCATCTCCTCGCCCGTCACGGGCGAATAGGCCCGCGACGCCCGCGCGTAAAGCAGGCGCAGGAAGTCGTTGATCTCGGTCACGGTGCCCACCGTCGAGCGGGGATTCTTGTTGGTGGTCTTCTGCTCGATGGCCACCACGGGGCTGAGACCCGTGATCTTGTCCACGTCGGGACGCTCCATCGTCCCCACGAACTGCCGCGCGTAGGTCGACAGCGTCTCCATGTAGCGCCGCTGCCCCTCGGCGTAGATCGTGTCGAAGGCCAGCGACGATTTGCCCGACCCCGAGAGGCCGGTGACGACTACCAGTTTGCGGCGCGGAATTTCGAGGTCCACGTTCTTGAGGTTGTGAACCCGGGCGCCCAGTATTTTGATCGTATCTTCCATTTCAGGTATGTAAACGTGCGGAACGTCCGGTTTATTGGATCGCAAATCAGCAACGTGCAAAGATACGTTTTTTTTCAATACATTGTCTTCTCCGCAGTTGTCGCGGTCAGGGTTCCGACGCTGAAAAAACGAAGTCCGCCCGAATGCCTTGCGGCATTTCGGACGGACTTTACACGAATCACCGGTATTAACGCCCCTACTCGTAGGTCTGGAGGATATACCAGTTATCGGAAGGATCCTCCGGGAACGACACGTCGATGCGCGTAGGATACCCTTCGGCGTCGAATTGGTAGGTCAACGCACCGTCGGCATCCGCATGTTCCGACATCAGGTGCTTGCAGGAGACGCCGAGCACGCCGATCCACTGGCCCAACTGATCGAAAACATCGGAAGAGCCGAATATATCGGGCGTAACGATCGGATACATGTAGCCACCCTTGTTCTCCCGGGCCGAATAGCTGTACGTGCTATGGTCCGTCTCGCGGGTGATAATATCTTCCTGGTTGAAAATGCCGTCGCCGTTATGGTCGTGATGGTAATATTTATGCCCGTCATACTCATCATAACTGCCGTCACAGGTGTGCACGCTCTCGGAATAAGTGCTCACCACATTCCCGTTCACCCACGTGGCATTGCAAAACCCGTCGAGTTTCCCGGCATTGTCCGTCATCCGATAGGAGACCAGCTGCCTCTGGTTGTTATAAGTATAGTATATCTTATAGAGCACGACGCCTTTGTGCTGAATAACCGAAGAGCGGGCCAGCCCCGCCGCATTGAGCGTATAGGTAACCTTAAACACGCCCGGCTCTCCGAGGACCTCGCCGCCTTCGAACTGATACCAGACTTTGCCATCCTCGTAATTGATCGGAATTTCCAGCGTCAGGCCGCCCTGTGTTACCTTAATCTTCGACATCCGCCGATTCGCATCGTAACTGTATTCGATGGCGCCGTTTCCCTCCGTAGGATCTTTCGACTCGACCCGTTTGATCTTCTTATCCGCCGACGCCGGGGGAGTTACGAAACGCTGCTCGTCGAGTTCCGCCGCGGAGGGAGTTCCGCCGGTCGGGGCGATCGTCATGGAGGCTTTGCCGTTCCCCACGTCGCTGATGGTGATTTTGCCGAAATCGCTCAACGTGAGTTCGTGCAGATCGGCGGCAACGGAATAGGTGCCCGAAAGCAGGTAGATATTGTTCTCCGCAGCCCGGGTAAAGGGCGTTTTGGATAAAAACGTATAAAGGCCGTCGGTTGTGAACTCGAGCGAAACATAGTTCGAACTCTCCGCAAAAGTCCACACTTTGGCGATAGCCTGCTTCAGTTTGGCCTCGGTGTCGGGATATTGCTCCTTCCCGGCGGCTGCCTGCGTGACATCAATCGTCGCCTTTTCACTCCCGGCCGTCACCGTAATCACCGCCGGCGTCGGAGCTGTTTCCGACGTATTGGGATCGGCGGAAACCGTGAACTGACCCTCCCCCGCAGCGACCTTGCACCAGCTTTGCGAAGACTCGGCTTTCCACGCCGGTTGATTGGTGACGACCTTTACGGTGAAGGTCTCCGTCGCCGCAGCCGTAAAGGCAATCGCAGTTTGGGGACTGACCGACAAAGTCGCCTTATCCGGAGCCGGATCGTCCTTCTTGCATCCCGACAGCAGCACTGCCGCCAACAGGAACGATGTAAAGATTTTGGATTTCATACGCATTTTTTATTGGATGAGAGTGATTTCGAGATACGACACGACAAAACACAACAACCCCTTGTCAGAGTCATTATATAATCGCGGAAAGCCGGATTCAGAAATTCAACCGGAACAGCGCGAGGGGGGGGGTAAGTCGATCGACAGCCGAGAGCCAATGGGGAAGAAATTTACCTCCCGTTTCATTTCCCGAACGAAAACCCGTTCTATCGCTGTCAGATCGTTTCATAGCTGAAAACAAAGGTATTCAAATTCCGCTGAATTCAAAATAAATCAGCGGAAATAATCGTCTGAAGGGAAAAATAACAGGCATTGGCGTCCCCCGCGCGCATGACACGTCTATTTTAAAACGAATTCGTCGGCATCCCGCCACGCGGGGAATTTTTCGCGGAACGCCGCCAGCGCCCCCGTGTCGAACACGCCCGTCAGAATTCGTTCCCCGCCGCCGGCTTCGACCATCGTGCGGCCCTTGAAGTCGACCAACGCCGAATCCCCGGCGTAACGGGCCGCAGGGTCATCCCCCACCCGATTCACCCCGGCCGCATAGCACTGGTTTTCGATGGCCCGGGCGCGCAGCAGCGTCCGCCACACTTCGCGCCGCGGCGCAGGCCACGAGGCGCAGCACAGAATGGCGTCGTAATCGCCCCGGCAACGGCTCCAGACCGGAAAACGCAAATCGTAACAGACGAGCAGCAAGAACCGCACGCCTCCGTATTCGACCACCGCACGGCTGTCGCCGGGCGTGTACTGGCGCGCTTCGCCGCCGGGTGCGAACAGATGGCGTTTATCATAGCCGATAAATTCGCCCGAGGGTTTCACGAAATACATCCGGTTATAGAAACGTCCGTTTTCGGCAACGGCGACGCTGCCTGCGACCGCCTTGCCGTATCGGGCGGCCCAGCGGCGCAGGGCCGTGACGACCGCCCCGCCGGCCCCGTCGGCCACTCCGGCGGGATCGAGCGTGAAGCCCGTGGCGAACAGTTCGGGCAGCAGCACGACATCCGCTTCGGCGGCAGCGACCATCGGTTCGAGCCGCGCGAGGTTCCGCGCGGGCTGTTCCCAGGCGATGTCGCACTGGCAGAGGGCGATGCGGAGTTCCACGAAAATCAGAGCTTATAGACGGTCAGCGACGACGCGCGGTCGCGCTGGTGGAAAAGCGTCACCCGGCAGGGCACGAAATCCGACGCCGCACAGCGCCACAGGTCGATGAACTGCTGGGGATTGCGCTCCGTGAGCGGGAACCACGAACTCTGCACCTGCACCATGATCCGGTGTCTGGCGCGGAACGTGTGGGCGATGTCGGTCGTGCGGAAAGGCACGGTCTCGGGGTTGCCCGGCACGAAGGCTTTCGGACGCGCGAAGCCGTCGCGGTAACGGCCGCGCACCACGTCGCCGCGGACGAGCATCTGCATGCCGGCCTTTTCACCCTCGTCGGGGTAAACGTCGATCAGTTTCACGACGAAATCGGCATCCGAGGTCGAAAGGGCCACTTTCAGCGAAGCCTCGACCGGACCGGCAAGGGTCACGTCTTCCGCAAGCGGTTCGGTCACGAACGTCAGCACGTCCTTGCGGCCCTCCAGAAACCGCTGGTCGGCGATCATATACTCCTTGGGACGCCGCGTGCCGGAGGTTGCGATATACGGCACGGGGTCGGCAGGATCGGACGTATAGCTCGTCGAGGAGTTTTTCACCGTCGGTTTTTCGGTCGTGATGCGGCCGCCGTCGGCGAGGTAAAGAGTCAGTTTGCGGGCCTCGGAAGGCGTCCACCGCCCGAACGTATGCCAGCGGTTGTCGCCCGACGAGAAAGCCGCCACGGGCGCCAGCCGGTCGACCGTGTCGCGCGCCCAGAGGTAGCAGTCGAAAAAGGGCGCCTCGAAATGTTCCATATAGTAGGCTCCGGAGGCCTCCTCTCCGAAATCGAAGTCGCCCAGCGTACGCCCGTCGCCGCGCCATGCCCCGTGGGCCCACGGCCCGACGACCAGATGGAGCGGAGTCCGGGCGCTCTGGCGCAGGACGGCTTTGTAAAGGTTCCAGGCCCCGTAGCAATCCTCGGCGTCGAACGTGCCGCCCACGACCAGCATCGCGGGACGGATGTTGTAGCAGGCCCGGCGCGTGTCGCGCGCGCGCCACCACTCGTCGTAGTCGGGATGTTCGGCCATCTCCTCCCAGAACGCATTGGGTGCCAGCAGTTTCGTCAGGTCAGCCCGCGTGGGGCGCTCCGTGAGGAAGAACGTGCGTTCGTCGGGCGAGATCGTCAGCCCGCGCCGCGGCATCTTGTCGGTCGGCTCGTGTCCAGCGGGCGTGTTCATCGAATTGAGGAACCGCACGGCGTCGCTCAGCATCAGCACGCCGTTGTGGTGCACGTCGTCGCCCATGTACCAGTCCGTAACGGGGGCCTGCGGCGAAACGGCCTTCACGGCCGGATGCCCGCTCAAACCGCCCATCAGGGCGTAGAATCCCGGGTAGGAGCATCCCGCGAAACCCACACGGCCGTTGTTGCCGGGAATGTTCTTCACCAGCCAGTCCACCGTATCGTAGCTGTCCGTCGTCTCGTCCACGCTGCCGAAGCCCGCGGGACGCACGTGCATGAACTCGCCCTCGCTCATGTAGCGGCCCCGGACGTCCTGCTGGACGATGATGTAGCCGCGGTCGACGTAGCTGCGCATGTAGCCTTTTTCGAAACTGCCGGGAAACTGTCCCTCGCCGTAAGGTCCCGTACCGTAAGGCGTCCGGAAAATGATTATCGGGGCCTTGCCGGGGGCCTTGGGCGTGAAGACCGAGGTGTGCAGGCGCACGCTGTCGCGCATGGCGATACGGTATTCGGTCTTGTCGTAAAGCGTGCTGACAGGCTGGGCGCACGCGGCGGCCGCTACCAGCAATCCCGCCCAGAGCAGGAACAGAAATCGGCGTAGTTTCATCATTTCGGGAGATTTTTACGTTTCGTAAAGATACGGTTTTTCGGCCAATCCGCAAAACTTTCGCTCCGCAAGCCGGCAAATCCGCCGCATCTTCCGGCAGTACGGCCCGCGAAGTTTGGATTCGGACGAAAATAAACGTACTTTTGCAGCGTATATACCGGAAAAACCATGTTGAAAGCAGGACGCATACAAACCCTCACCGTAAGCCGCGTATCGGAATACGGCCTATACCTCGCCGACGAGGAGCAGAACGAAGTGCTGCTCCCCAACCGCTACACTTCGCTGACGGACAAGGTCGGCGACCGGAAAGAGGTCTTCCTCTACCACGACTCGGAGGACCGCCTCGTGGCGACGACCGAAACGCCGCTGCTGCGCGAAGGCGAAGCGGGCTATCTGCGCGTGGTGGACAAGACGGCCCACGGGGCTTTCCTCGACTGGGGACTGCACGGCAAGGACCTGTTCCTCCCCAACCGCAACCAGCAGGGCGGCATCCTGGCCGGACACAGCTACATCGTCTACCTCTACGAAGACAACATCACGGGCCGCTGCGTGGCCACGACCAAACTCAAGAGTTTCATAAACAACGACCTGATCACGGTGAAACCCCGCGAGGAGGTCTCGCTGCTGGTGGCTTCGGAGAGTGAAATCGGCTTCCGCGTGATCGTCAACAACCGCCACTGGGGCATGATCTACCGCAACCAGATCTTCCGTCCCGTGGCCGTCGGCGACCGGCTGAAAGGTTACGTTAGGCGTATCACCGAGGACAACCGCATCGACGTGAGCCTCCAGCAGACGGGATTCGCACAGGTGAAGGACTCGGCGGAGGTGCTGCTCCAGCTGGTCCGCGACAACGGCGGATTCCTGCCCCTGAACGACGACAGCGCCCCCGAGGAGGTGACGCGCCTCACGGGAACGAGCAAAAAGGTTTTCAAACGCTCGCTGGGCATGCTCCTCAAGCGCGGCGCGGTCGAAGCCGGCGAAAAAGGCATCAAAATCCGGAAACATGGCGAAGATTAACACCGCGGAGCGCGTTTCGGCGGAAGCCTCGGACAATTTCGTTTTCCAGCGCTCGCTGCTGGCCTACCACGCCGCTTCGGCGCGCATCGCAGGCGACGTGCTCGAAATCGGAACCGGAGCCGGCTACGGCATCGAGGTAGCCGCGCCCCGGGCGCGGCGGTTCGTCACCGTCGACAAGCACGCCCCGGCGCCGGAACTGCTCGACCGCCCCAACGTCGAGTTCCGGCAGGCAGTGGTCCCGCCGCTGGACTTCCCCGACCGAAGTTTCGACTGCGTGATCTCGTTCCAGGTGATCGAGCATATCAAACGCGATGCGGAGTTCGTGCGCGAAATACACCGGGTGCTGCGCCCCGGGGGACGGTTCATCGTGACGACCCCCAACGCCCCGATGTCGCTCACCCGCAACCCGTGGCACGTGCGCGAATACACGGCCGAACAACTCCGCAGGCTGCTCGCCGCACGGTTTTCGGAGATCGAGACCCTCGGGGTCTTCGGCAACGAAAAGGTGATGGACTACTATGCGGAAAACCGCCGCGGCGTCGAACGCATCACGCGCTTCGACATTCTCGACCTCCAGCACCGCCTGCCGCGCTGGATGCTGCAAATCCCCTACGACATCCTCAACCGCATGAACCGCCGCAAACTCCTCCGGGAAAACACCGAGCTGACGACCTCGATCCGCATGGACGACTACCGCATCGAACCGGTGGGAGACGGTTGTTTCGACCTGTTCTACATCGCGGTGAAATAAACGAGGGAGGTTTTCGGAAACCTCCCTCTCTTTTTCTATTCCAGCGTCACCCCGAGGCTCTGCCCCGCGCGGAGCCTCTTGCGGACGACCTCCCGCCCGTCCTGCGTCACGGCGACCTCCATCCCCTTCGCCGCACGGCGCACCTCGATGTCGAACGCCGAGCCGAAGGCGCGCACGTTGCGCAGGTTCATGCGGTCCCACGCCGCGGGCAGGCGCGGCGTCAGGGTAAACGACCGGAACCCCGTCGGACGGATTCCGAACACCCCTTCGGTCAGGATGCGGCAGTAAAGGCCGCTCTCGGCCGAAAGATGACGCTGGGAACCTTCGGGCCACGCCTCGATGGCGTAGGGAACATGGTCGCCCAGCAGGCGCACCCCGGAATAATAGGACAAATAGCCGGTGGCCTTCTCGGTCTCGCCCGAGGCGTAGACCCCGCGCAGGGCGTAGAGCGTCGACCGGTCCCAGAAGGTCTTGTCGCCCGACCGGGTCAGCAGACCGTTTTCGGTCCACAGTTTCGGCGAAAAGAGCGCCTCGACGGTCGCCTCCTTCCGTTCGTCGATGCCGACGGTCAGCGGAATGCAGATCCACGCACGCAGACGGTCGTTGCCCGTATAATAACGATAGGTGTCGAAGCCCTCGACCATGCCCCCGAAATGGCGGTCGATGTTTTTCCGCAGCGCGGCGGCCTGACGTTCGTAGGCGGCCAGCTGCCGGGCGGGCTTATGCAGTTCGCGGCCCAGCATTGCGGCCGAGAGCAGCGCGTCGTAATAAAGCGACGAGGTGCACAGGTTGGCGTCCCCGGCCGGGAAGCGGCCTTCCAGTTCGTCCGAATCGGAGGCCACCACACCGTCGCCGGTCAGCCGGCGGCGGCAGTACTCCAGACACCACTCCACCAACGGCCACACTTCGGCCGCTTCGGCGGCATCGCCGCGCGCCAGCGCATAACGCGCCGCACCGTAGGCGATCATGGCTGCATCGCCGCGGTCGCCCGCGCCGTTCCAGATGTCGGTTCCTTCGGCTATGATCGAACTGGGAATCGGCCGGTAGTCGGGATTCATGTAGCGGGCGAAATAGCCGAACGAGCAGAGCGCCGAGCGGTTGCCCCGGTCGTAGCCCAGGAAAGGGAAGAACGGGTTGATGTACTCGGCCTGGTCGTTGGCCCAGATCGCGGCATAGAAACGCTCGCCGCCGGGACCGTGCATCAGGCCCTTGGTGTCGTAGATGCTCTCCGCAGCGCGGATTTTCGCAAAGGCGAACATGGCGTCGATCACGGGATCGGGGGTGTCCAGCACCAGATTGCGCTGCCATTCGGCCACCAGCGCACGGCGTTTGGCGCACTCCGCGTCGGCGTTCAGCGCCAAGGCTTCGTCCCCGGACCGGCGGCCGCTGAAAAAGGCCCCGAAAGCGACCTCGGCCCGCGGAGCGAGCATCAGCGCCGTGTCGCCGCAGATCTCGGCCACCAGTTCGTAACTGCCCTCCACGCCCTTTGCCGGAGCTGTCCGGATCACCGAACGCGCCCGGGGAATCTCAACGTAAAGCGGCTTCTCGCCCGTATTCTTCAGGATGTATTTTTCGCAGAAGGCAGCCTCGTCGACCGACGGGAAAAGGACACGCGTCAGCGAAAGCGAGCCTTTGACCGCCGTCCAGTCGCTCTCGACGGTCATCGTGCCGTCGAGCACGATCCGGCGGACCTTCTCCTGCTGAAGGCAATTCTCATTGACCGAGAGCATCCGGGGAACGTTCCACGCGAAACGCCGCATCAGCGAACCGTGCGTATTGTTCGGGATGGTGCGCAGCATCGGCCACACGATACTGCGTTCGAACCGGAAACTGCCGTCGGCGCCGACACCGTAGCGCAGGACGGCGGAAATCCGCAATCCGCTCATTTCGATATGGTCCCGGTGCGAATCGCCCTCGCGGACATTCCACACGATGGCCGTGCTGTCGGGAACCACCTCCCAGCGGGTTTGCGTACCGGCGAGGGCAGGCGCCGTCAGACAACAGAGAAACGGCAGGAAAAAGCGGCTGATGCGGATCATGGAGTCGGGGTTTTCGTTTTTAAAATAAGTCGTATTATTTCGAATCATAACAAAAATACGATAAAAAACGAACTCCGCAAAAAAACGACGGCGGCATATTCCACGGAACGCCGCCCGCCGGAGGAGGCAAAACCCTTTCGCCGCAATTTGCAGCCGAGTTTTTTTCACCGCTCAAAACATTGGTTACCAACCACATAATAACACACGCACGATGTTTTGCCGATTTTTCTTTGTTTTTCTCGTTTTTTTTATACTTTTGCAAATCAGCCATAACGGGTTAACACCCCTTGAGGACAAATAATCCGTTGACAATTGGGAACTTAAAAATATTGTGACTATGTATTGGACGCTTGAACTGGCATCGAAACTCGAAGATGCCCCCTGGCCCGCAACGAAAGATGAACTCATCGACTATGCAGTACGTTCGGGTGCGCCGCTCGAAGTGCTCGAAAACCTGCAGGAGATAGAAGACGAGGGTGAAATCTACGAATCTATCGAAGACATCTGGCCCGACTACCCCTCCAAGGACGATTTCTTCTTCAACGAGGAAGAATACTAAAAAGCGATTTTGAGGCCGGCGGCCTCAAAATAAATCAATGCGAAGCGGCACGATTCCCGGAATGTGCCGCTTCGCATTTTACATACCCGGCCAGGTCAGGGAATCCACAGGACCTCGTCGACGGCATAATGGGCCGTGAGGGTGCGCCCCAGCAGGTAGAAATAGTCCGAAAGCCGGTTCAGCCAGACCAGCGCCGTGGAGTCGACGCCGTATCTGGCGTCGGCACGGAGCGCGGCGCGTTCGGCGCGCCGGCAGACGGTGCGGCACACGTGGCACATCGACACCACAGCGTTTCCGCCCGGAATCGTGAATTTATCAATCGGTTTCAGAACCTCCTGCATGGCGTCGATGCGCCCTTCGAGCCATGCAACGGTCTCCGGGTCCAGCGGAGCGACCTTGTCGCTCCCCGACTGCCCCGTGGCCAGCAGCGCCTCGACCGACATCAGCCGCGAAAGAATGCGGTTCAGGTCGCCGACCGACGACGCCAACGCAGCGTCGCCGCGCATGTTGTCGGCCAGCAGAGCCGTGAAAGCAGCCAGTTCGTCGACCGTACCGTAAGCCTCGACCCGTTCGTCGGTCTTGAAGACCCGCTCGCCGCCGATCAGCGAGGTCATTCCCTTGTCGCCCGTTTTCGTGTATACCTTCATATCCTGAAATGTTGTTTCGGCAAATGGTTGTTGAAAATCAGCAGGTAACCGCGGTTATCCACCGTCGTCGAAGCGTGTCCCGCGATAATCTGCCCGCACAGCGCTTGCCGTTCGCAGCCGTCGTAGGGCGACATCAGCGCCACGGTATGCCCCGCTTCGGCCGCCGCACGCACCAGCGCGAGCGTCGCAGGGCGCGGCAGGCCGCACGTGGCGACGCAGAATTCAGCATCCGCACGATTCAGGCCAAAGGTCGTATAGCCGCAATGAATCATCAGATTCTGCAACTGCACCGCCCGACGGCGGGAAACGCCCGCCGTGAGCAGGGCTTCGTACAGGTCCCGGCGGCCCGGCAGCAGGTCGTCGCGCATGAAGACGCTGCGCACAATGTCGTAGACGAACGGCGAATGGACTCCGTGACCGCGGAAATAACGGGCGCGTGAGAGCCGGTTACGCAGTTCGGAAACCCGCCCGGGCAACCGGAAAGAAATGGGATGGCCGACGATCTTCATAACGTCTATTTTTTCAGCGACCCGGCCAGGCGGCCCGTCGAAAAGGCGATCTGGAGGTTGTAACCGCCCGTATTGGCGTCGATGTCGAGCACCTCGCCGGCAAAATACAACCCTTTGACTTTCAGCGACTCCATCGTATAGGGATTCACTTCGTCACAGCGCACGCCGCCGGCCGTCACCACGGCGTATTCGAACGGCGCATAGTCCGTGATCGGGAAAGTCAGCCCCTTGAGCGTACGCACCAGACGCGTGATCTGTTCCTCGGTGATTTTGCCGACGTAACAGTTCGCACGGATGTCCACCTCCTGCGCCAGCGGCATCACCAGCGGCTTGGGAACCAGCTTGCGCAGCAGTTCGCCGAAGAACTCGTTGGGTTGCAGCCCGGCGATTTCACGGGCGATGCGTTCGTACAGCACCTCCTCCGTGAGCGCGGGTTTCAGGTCGAGGACCAGCTTCACGCGCTTCTCTTCGATCAGGGCGTCCACCGCGTCGCGGCTCATGCGCAGCGCCACGGCGCCCTCGATGCCGCGGTCGGAAAATCCGATCTCGCCGAACTCCTCGCGCACGGGTTCGTTATCGACATAGAGCGTCGCGCGCACGTTGCGCAGCAGCACCTTGTCGAGGTATCTCATCTGGGCGTGCGACGACAAGAGCGGCGTCAGCGACGGACGCAGCGGCTCC
>ERZ780167.2925-NODE-2925-length-12830-cov-6.381292_pt1 | contig 12830 bp, 3 predicted proteins | sample MGYA00510982_ERZ780167 | MGnify/ENA primary metagenome ERZ780167 (study PRJEB29588, sample SAMEA2146107) | human gut metagenome | biome: human gut; feature: human-associated habitat; material: faeces | place: Denmark | collected 2008/2010 ... | reverse complement strand
AACACAGCATACCAGATGGATTCTGAGAGTGGAGATGCCATTATTACGGTAGATTACGAGAACCATCCGGTAAAAGGAAAGTTGACGATCTATAAAAAAGGTGAGATGCTGACCGGATTTAAAAAGGATTTTGTTTATGAAGAAAGATACCTGAAGGGTGCATCATTTCATGTCTATGCAGCTGAAAATATCTATACACCGGATTATCAGAAAGATGAAAACGGAAACAGACAGCTGATCTATGCAAAAGATGCACTGGTAACAACGGTAACGACTGGAGAAGACGGAAAAGCAGTTGCTGATAATCTACCACTTGGTTCTTACTATGTAGTAGAAAAGACTGCACCGGAAGGATTTGTCCTGAACCATGACAGATCAGATGTCGCATTTGTCTATGCAGATCAGGATACACCTGTGATCGAACAGGAAGTGACGGTTGGCGATGACCGCCAGAAAGTTGCAATCCAGGTAGAAAAACAGGATGCAGAAAATGGTGCAACCGTAGCAGGAGCTGTCTTTGGTATCTATAACAAGGCGGATATCAAGGCAGATGGAAAAGTGATTGTGAAAGCAGATACACTCTTACAGAAAATGACTTCTGATAATGATGGTCTTGCAGCATGTACGCTGGATCTGCCACTTGGACAGTATTATGTGAAAGAGTTAAAAGCACCGGTGGGATTTGTATCCTCTGATGAAATTCTGAAACTGGATGCTTCTTACCAGGGACAGGATGTGAAAACAGTAAAACTGAAAACAGTGAAAAAGAACCAGCCGACAACAGTAGAAATCACAAAATCTGATGTAACAACAGGTGTGGAACTGGATGGGGCAAAACTCACCGTTCTTGATAAAGAAGGAAATGTTGTGGATCAGTGGATTTCTGTAAAAGATCAGCCACATGTGATCAAACGACTGACAGTTGGAGAGGAATACACCCTTCGTGAGGAAATGGCACCTTATGGTTATCTGAAAGCAACGGATGTGAAGTTCACGCTGGAAGATACCGCAGAGATTCAGAAAGTAGAGATGAAAGATGAAGTACCGACAGGACTTCTGATCATCAACAAAAATGGAGAGTTTTTGGATAAAGTGACACTTCTGGATCATGTAAAAGGTACTGTGGAGCATCTCTTTGAATATGTAACTGGAAGTCTTACAGATGTAACTTTCGATGTATTTGCTGCGGAAGATATCAAAGCGGCAGATGGTGTCAGCGAAGATTATTTCAAAGCAGATGAAAAAGTAGGAACCATTACTACGGATTCCAATGGTGTTGCACAGATGGGAGATCTACCGGCTGGAAAATACTATGTGAAGGAAGTAAAAACAGCCCATGGTTATGTGCTGGACGGAGAGCCGAGATATGTTGACCTTTCCTACCGAGACCAGAATACACCAGTCATCACTTATGATGAAAAATGGCAGAATGCCCGTCAGAAAGTAAAGGTTACGGTTCTGAAGAAAGAAAAAGACACAGAACGTGTTCTTGCAGGTGGTGTCTTCGGTCTTTATACCAGTGAAGATATCAAAAATGCAAAGGGCGAGGTACTTCTTGAGAAAGACAGTTTGATCGAGCAGCGAGTAACAGATGAAAAAGGACAGATTACTTTTACGGCAGATCTTCCGGTAGACGGAAAATACTATGTGAAAGAGATCTTTGCGCCGGACGGATTTGTTACAACAGAAGAAGTACAGGAATTTACCTTTGAATATGCCGGAGAAGACCAGGCAGAAGTAAGCTACGACTTTACTTTTGAAAATCAGCCAACCACAGTGGAGCTGTCCAAAACAGACCTGACAACAGGTAAAGAACTTCCAGGTGCACACCTGAAAGTAACGGATTCAGATGGCAATACAGTAGATGAATGGACTTCTACGGAAGAATCCCATGTGATCAAAGAACTGGTTGTTGGTAAGAAATACACCATGACAGAGACAAAACCGGCAGATGGATATGTCACTGCAGAAAGTATTACTTTCACAGTAGAGAATACAGCAGAGGTTCAGAAGCATGAGATGAAAGATGATGTGACAAAAGTAGAGATCAGTAAGACTGATATCACAGGAGAAACTGAGATTCCAGGTGCGAAACTGACGATTCTCGATAAGGATGATCAGGTAGTAGAGAGCTGGATTTCCACAGAGGAAACACACTATATCGAAAAACTGACAATCGGTAAATATACCTTACGTGAAGAGCAGGCACCGAAAGGATATCTTATGACTGCTGATGTGACATTTGATGTGAAAGATACCGGAGAAATCCAAAAAGTGGTTATGAAAGATGATACTGCTAAGGGAAAAGTGATTCTCAATAAGACAGATAAATCGTCAGGAGAACCACTGAAAGGGGTAGAATTTGAACTCCGTGACAGCAAAGGAAAAGTTCTGGAAACCTTAAAGACAGATGCTGCCGGTCATGCAGAAAGCAAGCTGTATGAGATTGCCACATTTAAGAATGGCAAATATGATACCGCTATCAAGTATTATCTGGTGGAAACAAAAACACTGGATGGATACACGCTGGATCAGACCAAGCATGAAGTGACATTTTCTTATGTGAATGACAGTACACCAGTTGTGGAAGTTACTTTCAATCTGACAAACGAGAAACCGGAAGTTCCAGAAACACCGAACACACCGGAGACACCACAGTCCCATGAAGAGACGAAGATATCAAACGCACCGAAAACAGGTGACAGCACAAATATCTGGCTGCCGATCCTTCTTCTGGTAATCTCCACAGGAGGTATGGCAGGACTTTATATCAGAAAAAAGAAAAACATAAAATAGTAAAGTAATTAATTTGCAGTAAAGGGGGCCCTGAATCAGGGCTCCCTTTTCAATACAACTAATGAAAGAAAGGAACAGAAAACTATGATGAAAACAATGGAAAAAAGACAGGAAGCAAAAAAGAACCAGGAGAAAACTTTAAAGAGAATGATGGCTTATCAGAAGAAAGCCGAGCAGATGGTCAGTAGAAAAAGAATGAACCATCACATGATCAGAAAGGGGTAAAAGCGTATGATGAACAGAAAAGAATTTTATGAATATGTCAAAGACAATGTAAAGGAGTATCTGCCAGAGTCTTACAAGGACGCAGAAATTACGCTTCAGGAAGTAGAAAAAAATAATGGATTGAAGCTTACTGGCATTACAATTCCAAATGGAGATCAAAGAATTGTACCGAGAGTCTATCTGGATTCCTTCTACCTGGAATATGTGATTGGAAAAGATGTGGATTCTTGTGTTGGCGATGTGGTTGATATGTATATTGAAGCACAGGATAAAGCAGAATTTATTAAAATGGGAGTACCTGACATTTTCGATTATGAAAAAATGAAGGAAAAACTGCAGGTGAGAATCTGTGACCAGGAGTGGAATGAAGAACGTCTGGCAGACAAAGTGATCACGGAACACGGGGATTTTGCAGCCTATTATGCAGTAAATCTGAAAGAAAATGAAGAGGAAGTCGGCAGTATTCCGGTAACTATTTCTATGATGAATGAATGGGGAGTATCCGTCGAACAGATTCAGGCGGATGCAATGACGGCAGATCGAAAACGTGGTGCAACACTTATGGATATGAATGAGATTATAAAATCTATGATTTTTGGTGAAGAACCAGAAAACCTGCTGAATGAAAAAATGGATATGGAAGCCATGGAAAAACCAATGTTCTGTCTGACAAACAAAGCTAAGATGAATGGTGCATCACTGTTACTGCAGGAAGACATCCGAAAACAGATTGGGGAATGCCTGGGTAGTGATTATTTTGTCATTCCATCTTCCATTCATGAAGTGCTGATTCTCCCTGATAACGGAATTTTTCAGGTCCCGGAACTAAATGCGATGGTAAAAGAAGTCAATGAGACACAGGTAGAAAGAGAGGAACAGCTGTCAGATAAGGTTCAGTTCTGTGATGGAAAGACAGCAGTCATGGAAAATGCTGAGCGCAGGGAGGCTCGTTTGGAGAAAGAAAAAGCAGCCGAAAAAGCGGAAATAAAAGGTGGAATCCATGGAAGACTGGAGAAAGCCAAAGCAGAGATCAAGGCAAAAGAGGCAGACAAAACGCCAAAGAATAAGTCAAAAGATCTTGCAACAGCATTATAAAGAGAAACAACGATAATTTTAAGGGGACTGTGCTAAGCAGTCCCTGATTTTATGAAAAGGAGTAGCGCATGGCAAATAAATTATATGCAATGGAACAGCTGACGGAAGAGGTGGCAAAAGATGTAGCTGCCAGTCCGCAGGAATGGATGCGGTTCCTAAACACGGCATCCAGACTGTACAAATACACTTTTCCAGAACAGCTTTTAATTTATGCACAGCGACCGGAAGCAACTGCCGTAGCATCCATGGAAATCTGGAATCAGAAGATGTACCGCTGGATCAAAAAGGGATCCAAGGGGATTGCCTTGATTGACAATACTTCCGGACCGAAAACAAAACTTCGGTATGTATTTGATGTGCAGGACACTTATAAAGTGCGGAATCTTGGAAAGGATCCTCAGTTATGGAATCTTCCAGTAGAAGGAGAACATCTGGTGGCAGATTATCTGCAGGAGCAGTTATCACTGGAAGATACAGAAGGAGGACTTGCTGAAAGTCTGCATCAGGCAGCGAAGGAGAGTATGCAGGAATGGCTTCCAGATGCATTGGAAGAACTGAGACTGGATGTGACAGGGACATTTTTGGAAGAACTGGACGAACAGAATCAGGAAGTAGAATTCCGGGAACTGATGACCAATAGTGTCTGGTATGTATTACTAAACCGGTGTGGACTGGATGTACAGGAATATCTGGATGCAGAGGATTTTCGGCATATAACGGACTTCAATCAGCTGAAAATATTAGGACATCTGGGAAGTGCAGTCAACGAGATCGGCAGACCAGTCCTGATGCAGATTGGACGATATGTTCTGAATGATCTGGAAAATGACCTGAAAACGGTTGCAAAAGAAAAAGAAGTAGTCTATAATGAGTTTAACACGTTAATTCGTGAAAGCAAGACAAGTAACACAGAAGATAGAGAAGAAAATAAGGAGGAGACGGACTATGAGAGAGATCAGTTACAGCCAGAACGGAGAATACCAGATTCCGGATATCAGCCTGGAAGAGACGAGAGGAACAATCGGGAAGTACGGAATGATGAGGAAAGAGTATCTGAGAAACCACAAGGTAGCCAGGTTCAACATTCTGACACTGCAGAACCGTCTGGACAGTCATCTGATGGAGATCGACAGTCAGGCAAGGCAGAGAGTAGACAACCTGATGAACGAACTTCTGGAGAAAGATCCGGCACCGGACAAGATGGCAGACACAATGGCATGGACCAGACACATGAACCAGATCAAAGCACAGGCAGAGGAGCTGGTAATTCAGGAGATTATTTACAGTTAAGCTTGTTCCCAACAGAAGAGGAACAGTTAGGAGAAATAAGGAAAGCGGCAGCTGCATTAGAACAGCCAGCCGCTTTTCTTATTTCTGATGAAGTGGTAGACGATATTCTCCGAACAGGAAGCGGACAGAAAAATACACTGTTTCACATCACTGCAAGATTGATCGAAGGTTTGGATAATGAAGAAATGCAAAGCTTCTTGAAAGAGGAATATGGTACTGGAGGAAAAGGATTTACCATAGATGGTCAGAAAATTAGTATCTGGTACGACAACGATGGTATTCGTATCCGGAGAGGTGACTCTGCAAGAAGAAACTTTGACCGTATCGTTACGTGGGAAGAAGCTGCTGACAGGATTCGGGATATGTATGAGGAGGGAAATTACGTTGATAATCTTATCTCCAATAATGCTATCGAGCAGGAACAGAAAGAAATGACAGATCTTCTGGCACTCCATTTCCGTGATACGAGCAGAAACAGAGAAGAACGGTTGTCCTATTCTGACTGGCAGGATGTAGTGGGGGCGGCTTGGACAGATCCGGAAGAAGCAGCTGCGACAGCCTATCGTTTTGAATGGCTTCAGGAAGATATGGAAAAGAATCCAGAAGATTACCATCGTTGGGAAATCCAGCATAATCCGGAATATTTCCAGCGCTATAAAGATCTCCAGAGGGAGCGTTCCTGGGTGGATCAGCAATTCAAGGTAGAGCGACCGGCACTATCCTTTATCACACAGGATGAAATTGACGCAGTGTTAAGAAGAGGCGGCATTACTGCAGGAGGACGTAACCGAATCTATGAGTATTTCATGGAACATCATGATATGAAAGATGCAGCTGAGTTCCTGAAAAATGAGTATGGAACAGGTGGTTCCTCACCCGGAATACTAGGAGCAGATGCTTCCGACGCATCCCATGATGCAAAAGGATTAAAACTTGCAAAAGGGAAAATTGGCAGTCCAGAGGTAGAAGTTTTATTAAAGTGGAACAAAGTTGCAGAACGTGTCCGCCAGTTAATCCGCACAGATGATTATTTGTCACCTGAAGAAATAGAAAAGTACGAAGAACGACAGGAAGTACAAAGACTGGCAGATTTGGAAGAAGCACAGCAGATGTTAGGAGAACAGCTAGAGCAGGATACTTTGACTGCTGAAGATATAACTGATTTGCTATTAGTTGATTCAGAATATATGTCTGGTACCAGAACAACAATTCATGATTTTGATTGTAAAGTTAAGGGAGAAGCGAATCGACTTCAATACACATTAGAATATCATGATGATGGAGAAGGTTTCACGATTCATACGGAAAAAGATGATATTTGGAATCGAATGTCAACACAAGAATTGGAACGTCTGGATGTAAAACTCGGACAAGAAGTACTTTATTATCATTATCACAACAAAACTGTAAATGCGGATACCTTAGATGAATTACGGGAAATCAGGGAAGAAATTATGGAGGAAGAGTCCTCGTATTTTACTGCTATTTCTCAACGTGTGTGGACAGATTATGATAAAAAAGAAAAAGAATTATCGGGAGAAGCTGAGGTATCGGAAGAAAAAGAATCTTTGGAAGAGATTAACGAAATAGCAGAACCGATTCCAGCAATGAACTTCCGCATCACAGATGATGAGCTTGGACAGGGTACAGCAAAAGAAAAGTTCCGTGCCAATATCATGGCTATCCAGTTGTTAAAGAAATGTGAGGATGAGAATCGCAATGCAACACCGGAAGAACAGGAAATCTTATCCAGGTACGTTGGCTGGGGAGGTCTTGCAGATGCATTTGATGAGACAAAAGCTGCATGGGAGACAGAATATCTGGAATTAAAGACGGTTCTTACACCAGAGGAATATGCTGCAGCCAGAGCTTCCACCTTAAATGCTCATTATACACAGCCGATTGTGATTGAAAGTATGTATCAGGTGTTGGAAAATCTGGGATTTGCAAAAGGAAATATTCTGGAGCCGTCTATGGGAGTCGGGAACTTCTTTGGAATGATTCCGGAGAATCTAAACCAGTCCAAACTCTATGGTGTGGAATTGGATAGTATCAGTGGTAGAATTGCAAAGTTGCTCTATCCAGATGCTAATATTCAGATCAAAGGTTTTGAGAAGACAGATTATCCTAATGACTTTTTTGATGTGGCGATTGGAAATGTGCCATTTGGTGCATACAAGGTCAATGACCGTCAGTATGATCGCTATAATTTTATGATTCATGATTACTTTCTTGCCAAGACGATAGATCAGTTACGTCCAGGTGGTGTAGCGGCACTGATCACAACGAAGGGAACCATGGATAAGGCGTCACCGGAAGTCCGGAAATATCTGGCGGAGCGGGCAGATCTGCTAGGAGCAATCCGACTGCCGAACACAGCTTTTAAGGCAAATGCAGGAACAGAAGTCAGTGCTGATATCCTGTTTTTCCAGAAGAGGGAAAGCCTTACGAAAGAAATGCCGGAATGGATAAATCTGGATAGTGATATCAATGGTATTACAGTCAATCAGTATTTTGTTCAGCATCCGGAAATGATTCTGGGTGAGATGAAAGAAGTGTCCGGTCCGTATGGTATGGAAACAACCTGTTCACCGATTGAGGGAGCAGATTTGGAAGCACAGTTAACAGAAGCAGTGAAACACATTAAGGGAAGCATGGTACCGGCAGTAGATGTGGAGACAGAACTGGATGAGATGCCAGAGAGTATTCCGGCTGATCCGAATGTTAGAAATTACAGCTATACGGTGGTAGATGATCAGGTATATTATCGTGTCAACTCTTTGATGAATCAGGTGAAAGTGCCTGCCGCCACTGCAGAACGTGTGAAAGGCATGGTTGCAATCCGTGATACCGTCCGGGAGTTGATCGCCATGCAGATGGAGGAATCTGTCACAGATGAAGAAATCCAGAAACAGCAGGAGAAGCTGAATCAGGTATATGATACCTACACGGCAAAGTATGGAGTCATTGGAAGTAATGCCAACAAACGGGCGTTTTCTGATGACTCTTCTTATTGCCTATTGTGTTCTCTGGAAGATCTGAACGAAGATGGAACATTGAAGCGAAAAGCAGATATGCTTACAAAACGAACCATCAAAAAGGCAGTAGCAGTAACCAGCGTAGAAACAGCGACAGAAGCGTTAGCATTATCTTTGAATGAAAGAGCAAAGGTGGATCTGACCTATATGGCACAGCTGACTGGAAAGACAGAAGAAAAAATCACGGAGGAACTGGTTGGAGTTATCTTTAAGAATCCACTGACAGACCAGTGGGAGAGTGGAGATGAGTATTTATCTGGAAATGTCAGGGATAAATTAAACACTGCGAGAACCTTTGCAGAGAGTCACCCGGAATTTACACCGAATGTCCGTGCTTTAGAGGCAGTTCAGCCGAGAAATCTGGAAGCATCCGAAATTGAGGTGCGTGTTGGAGCTACTTGGATTGAACCTTCAGATTATCAGGATTTTATGACGGAACTGCTTCATACGCCATGGTATCTTGTGCAGAAGGAAATACAGGTTAAATTCTCTGAGGTAAATGGTGAGTGGAGGATTACAGGAAAGAATGCCGACAGTCCAAGAAATGCGTTTGCCTATGCAACGTATGGAACTGAGAGAGCAAATGCCTATAAGATTCTGGAAGATACCCTGAACCTGAAAGATGTACGCATCTATGATAAGAGTGTCAATGAGAATGGTGATGAAATCCGTGTCCTCAATAAGAAAGAAACCATGCTGGCATCACAGAAGCAGGATGCCATGAAAGCAGCATTTAAAGACTGGATTTTTAAAGATCAGCAGAGGCGTGAACGACTGGTAAAGGTGTACAATGAACGATTTAACAGCATCCGTCCCCGTGAATACGATGGTAGTCATTTGACTTTCCCAGGAATGAACCCAGAAATAGAACTTCGTCCGCATCAGAAAAATGCTGTTGCACACCAGCTTTACGGAGAGAATGTGCTTCTTGCTCATGTAGTAGGAGCTGGGAAGACCTACGAGATGGTAGCTGCTGCAATGGAAAGCAAACGTCTGGGATTATCACAGAAAAATCTTTTTGTAGTTCCGAACCATTTGACAGAGCAGTGGGGAGCAGAATTCCTGCAGTTATATCCGGGAGCCAATATCCTGGTAGCAACCAAGAAAGATTTTGAACCGGCGAACCGGAAAAAGTTCTGTGCCAGAATCGCTATGGGAAATTATGATGCCATTATCATTGGACATTCCCAGTTTGAGCGTATTCCAATCTCTGATGAGAGACAGGAAGCTATGTTACGGAAGCAGATTGATGATCTGGAAATGGCAATCCAGAGTGCAAGGTATGAACAGGATGGCGGACGTTACACCGTCAAACAAATTGAAAAGACCAGAAAGACACTGCAGACAAGGCTGGAAAAACTGAATCAGAAAGAGAAGAAAGATCAGGTAGTTACGTTTGAAGAACTGGGCGTGGATCATTTGTATGTAGATGAAGCACACAGCTATAAAAATGCGTTTCTTTATACAAAAATGAGAAATGTAGCCGGGATTGCGCAGAACGAAGCACAGAAGTCGGCGGATATGTTCAATAAATGTCAGTATCTGGATGAGATTACCGGAGGGAAAGGCATTACCTTTGCTACAGGTACACCGATCAGTAACAGTATGACGGAGCTTTATGTTATGCAGAGATACTTGCAGAACAGCAAATTACAAAATATGGGACTTGGATTGTTTGATTCCTGGGCCTCTACTTTTGGAGAAGTTGTCACGAGCATCGAACTTGCACCAGAAGGAACTGGATACCGAGCAAAATCAAGATTCGCTAGATTCTATAATATCCCGGAACTGATGAATATGTTCAAGGAGATTGCAGATATCAAGACTTCCGATCAATTAAAGCTTCCAGTGCCGGAAGCGGAATATGAAACAGTGGTGCTGAAACCAACGGAACAGCAGAAAGAAATCGTAGAAAGCCTTGGAGAACGTGCAGAAGTTGTCAGAAACGGAGGGGTAGATGCCTCGGTTGATAATATGCTGAAAATCACCAATGATGGAAGGAAGTTAGCATTGGATCAGCGTTTGGTGAATGAATTATTGCCAGATAATCCAGAAAGTAAAATATCAGTTTGTGCAGAGAAAAGCTATGAAATATGGAAAGACACAGCAGCACAGAAATCTGCACAGTTGATTTTCTGTGACTTGAGCACACCGAAAGGCGATGGCAGTTTTAATGTTTATGATGACTTGAAGCAGAAACTGATGGAGAAAGGTGTACCGGAAAAAGAGATTGCTTTTATTCATGATGCAAATACAGAAGTAAAGAAGACGGAGTTGTTTGGAAAAGTAAAATCCGGACAGGTTCGTTTTTTGATTGGTTCGACAGCAAAAATGGGTGCTGGAACCAATGTGCAGGACCGTCTGATTGCCCTGCATCATCTGGATATTGGTTGGAAACCATCTGACTTGGAACAGAGGGAAGGACGTATTATCCGTCAGGGAAACCATAATAAAAAGGTTCATATCTTCCGGTATGTAACAGAATCCACATTCGACAGTTATATGTGGCAGTTGATCGAGAATAAGCAGAAATTCATCTCCCAGATCATGACCAGCAAAGCACCTGTCCGAAGCTGCGAAGATGTGGATGAAGCTGCACTTTCCTATGCGGAGGTCAAAGCACTTGCAACCGGAAATCCGGCAGTAAAAGAGAAGATGGCATTGGATGTGGACGTAGCAAAGTTGAAACTTTTAAAAGCGAACCATATGAATAACCAGTACCGACTGGAAGATGATATTGCAAGGAATTTTCCGCAACAGATCGCAAAACTGACAGAGATCATTGACAGCTACAAGGCAGACATCGCACACTTTTCCGAGCATAAAATCACAGATCCAGAGCAGTTTTCTATGGAAATCAGTGGCAAAGTGTTCACAGAAAAGAAAGAGGCAGGAGCGGCTCTTCTGGCGGTCTGCAAAGACATTAAGTCTGTAGATGCAGCTATGGACATTGGAAGCTATCAGGGATTCAACATGAGAATCCAATTCGACAGCTGGAGCAAAGAGTTTATCCTGTCTGTAAAGCATGAATCAGTAGCTAAAGTTCGGTTGGGAGCCGATGCCCTGGGAAATATCACTCGTATCAATAATCTTTTAGAAAGTTATCCGGAGAAACTGGCAGAAGCAGAACAACGGCTGGAAACGGTACAGGAGCAGATGGCAAATGCCAAAGAGGAAGTCGGGAAGCCATTTCCAAAAGAAGAGGAACTGAGCCAAAAACTGGAGCGGCTGTCAGAATTAAATGCACTTCTCAATATGGATGAACGGGAAGATACAGAAACAGAGCAGTCGGAATCAAAAGAGAAAGAAGAAAGACCGGCACGAGGTTCTATCCATGAGAAGCTGCAGATTTATAAAGAAAAGAGTCAGCGGGAAAGTGAAACTGGCAAGGAAAATAGAAAACGGGACTTCGGTCTGGAATAAGAAAACAAGGAAGATGGCATAATCTGGCAGAAAGAATGTTCTGTGGGTTATGCCTTCTTTCAGAATACGGGAGGAACTTACATGGCAAGAAGTATGATAATAGGTAGAGAAACACAGAAAATGCAGGAATATACGCAGGAACGGATCAATCAGGCAGAGCGTAGAGGCGTAGAATTTCCAACAGATGTAAAAGAACAGATTTCTGAATATGCAAATCTGATTGGCGAGGAAGAGAAAGTAAGGACGTTGGTAAGAAATCTGACAGATGCAATCAATCAGACAGATGAAGATAAAGTAGAGGAACTTCTGGATGATGCAAAAATGGATATTCAGGACCTACCAGATCCAACCATAGGTAAGCTGGAATTACGTGATTATGGATATACAGCAGAAGACATGGTGCCGCTCAGAAAAGAAGCAGCTTTGGATTATCACAGAATGGGTTCTAAGATTTATTGCCTGGGCAGCGATGGCGGTAAGGGAGAGTATGCAAGTAAAGAAATGATACAGGCACACGAAGGGCTGTTTGGTATGGAATTACAGATGTGGGAACGGATAAGGGATCAGGATCTGGATTATGCAGATGAAGATTTTGGAGCATTTCAGGAGCCTATGAGTGTCATTGATCAGGAAGAAGCACTGAAATTATACGATACAGGAGCAGATATCTATCTGATTACTAATTTTTCATCACCGGTCTATGTTACGGAACGCAAGGAAATCGAACGAGGACCGGAGCATTATCAGATGTCCATGGCAGAACGGGAGCGTTTTCGTAACCTGGAATGGGAAATGCAAAAATATCCGCATATTCAGTCTTTGAAAGAGGCAAACCTGTTGTTAGGAACAAGGCGAACCTTTGGTATTTATCAGATCAAAGATGATTCACCGGGTGAAAACTATGCATTTATGAATATGAGTTTTATTGAAAGTCATGGTATGCAGATAAAAAAAGAAGATTAT
>ERZ780167.2922-NODE-2922-length-12843-cov-2.950188_pt1 | contig 12843 bp, 10 predicted proteins | sample MGYA00510982_ERZ780167 | MGnify/ENA primary metagenome ERZ780167 (study PRJEB29588, sample SAMEA2146107) | human gut metagenome | biome: human gut; feature: human-associated habitat; material: faeces | place: Denmark | collected 2008/2010 ... | reverse complement strand
ACAGTGTCGCCGTGGCCGGCGGTCAGATGATCACCGACGTCACACCAAACTGCACTATTCGGCAGTAGGAAAAAATGAACTTTAGTTTGGGCCCATGGGGAGACGAATGAACTGCCAATAACACAAGACAAGAATGGCAACACTTACGATGCGGCATTTCGTTTATGTCCCTGACAGATTTTATCTTTTGTATAAACTTAGAGAGAATTGCAGCATTGCGCGCAAGCTTGGAATGAGATACATGAAAACTACGATAGAGAATATATACAAAATCCGAGTAAGTCACATCATCATCATTGCTGGCTTTATAATTCTTTTAATAAACAAATATGCCAATTTGCTTGATTTTGATTTTCTAGATCCCCTCAGCAAGTCCAGTATCACACTTTTAGGCATAATTGCAGTCTCTAGTGTTGTCCTCTTTCAAAAAAAATCTTTTTTCTTAATACTTGTTTTTTTATTCGCTTTTAACACTTGGCTACTAACTCGAGACACCACACTAATCGTGTTTCTTCTCTTCGCAGCTACCACACAAAGCACAAAAAAGAAGCTATTAAATACATTTTTAACTGTACAATCAATCATTTTAGCCTCATGCATTATAACATATTTTCTAGCTTTAAAAATCAAATTTATAAACGTTAGTCTATATAACACAGGAGATAGAACTAGATATACTTTCTTCTTCCTTCAGCCAAACAATTTTGGAATTCAATTTGCATTCACGATTATATGTTTCATATACATAAGCAAATTGTCTTCTTCAATTTCCATAGCTATCCTAGCTATTTCAAGCGCATTTCTTTACATCTTCCCGAACTGCGTCACCGGTTGCGTTGTGCTCGTTATCTACGCTCTCTTAATTCTCTTCTTTAACAAGCCTGATTTTTTCAAAAAGAAAATACTACGATTCACACCATATCTTGTTGCAATTATCGGTATCCTCATTTTCTCCTTGTATCTCACCGGGAAGACTGGCTTCATAGGAAAAATCATCTCCGGCACATTTTCGTATAGATTCATCGGTTCCGTAATGGCAATTCGTCTCTATGGAGTGAATCTAACAGGACATTATCTCGACAAATTAGGAGAAACTCTCTTTATAGATGGCCAGTGGGGTACATTCTGGCTTGATTTCGCCTATGTTAGAGTTCTTGTTGAATTTGGTATAATCGGCGCTTTAATCTTTACCGTAATTCTTATTCACTCTATTCGTTCCATGATCCGTAACAAAGACTATTCAAGTTTGATTCTGATTACAATTGTTCTCTTCTATGGTTTATCAGAGTGGGGAGCATTCTCAGCGTTGACCGCATTCCCTCTCCTACTTACCACCACCCCCTCTCCCATTAAGGCTTCTATGAGGTGCATCAAAGCCGAAAAGAATACCAACTCATGGAAAATCATTCCCGCGACAATTCAGCAGAAAACATCCTTCTTAACGGATTAGCGACTCTCTCACTTCAAGTCCTTTAGTTTTCGCACAAATATAAACGCTATTTGGTAGTGCCCGCTTCTTTGCGCAGATTGGCTGTTGGCCAGCTGTTGGCGTGACTTTCATGCCGCTGCGCCTAGGTTGTCATCGAGCCGGGACATGTCCATGTATCGCCGGTCCAACCACGAGCGTGAGGTGACGTAGCGGATTCTGGCGCATACGAGCATGAGCGCGCTGTTGGAGTCGGGGAAGCTGCCCACGACCCGGGTGCGCCGGCGGATCTCCTTGTTCAATCGCTCGATCATGTTGTTCGTGCGCAGCTTGATCCTATGGTTGGTAGTGCCCGAAGGTTTGCGCACTTAGGGTCGTGCCCGTCCATGGGACGATGATCAGTTCGCTTCCTGCAGGTTGTCATCGAGCCGGGACATGTCGAGGTAGCGGCGCGTGCTCCATTCGTTCGCGGTGACGTACCTGGTTCTGGCGCAGATGAGCATCAACGCGCTGTTGCCGTCCGGGAAACTGCCGACGACGCGCGTGCGACGCCGGATCTCCCGGTTCAGCCGTTCGATCATGTTGTTCGCGCGGATCCTCCTGCGGTGCTCCGTCGGGAATTCCGGCAAAAGGTAGGCGGTCGTCTCCCCGATGCCCGGCCGCCGCCTTGAGCTTCCTGGACTCCATCTCCGCGGCGACCGTCCCGGCCTTGGCGAGGGCGGATTCGCGGGACTCCATGGCGAATATCGCCTTCAGGGCCGCGGACGCCCAATCCCGGTGGTTGGGCGGCACCTTCGAGAGCACGTTGCGCATGAAGTGCACCATGCACCGCTGGTACTTCGCCCGGGGAAGCATCGAGTTCACCGTGGAGACGAGTCCCGCGCACCGGTCGCCGACCACGAGGCGCACGCCCTTCAAACCGCGTTCGATCATGCTTCGTATGAACTGCTCCCAGCTGGCAGCGTCCTCCCTCATGCCCTCCGTCACGCCGATGACCTCGCGGTGGCCCTCCGCGTTGACGCCGATGGCGACGAGGACGCTGACGTTCTCCACGCTTCCGCCCCAGGAGCGCTTGTGCCACACGCCGTCCATGAACACGTACGGGTATTCGGATTCCAATGGCCGGGTGCGCCATCGGTCGATGTCGTCATACACGCGCTTGAGCTTGTCGGAAAGGGTCTGGGATGGCATCCTGTCACCCCACAGCAGTTTGCTGATGTCGTCGACCTGACGGGTGCTCACTCCCGCCAGGTACATCTCCATCAACGCCTCCTCGACGCTGGACTCCCGCCTGCGGTAGCGTTCGATGACCGCGGATTCGAAGACCGCGCCCTTGAGTTTCGGCACCCTGAGCTCGAGCCTGCCCGCCTTTGCCGTGAGCGTGCGTTCGTAGTGGCCGGCCCTGTACGCCTTGCGCCCCTCCTTGCGTTCGTATCTGGCGGCCCCGGTGATCTCGTCGGCCTCGGCGTCGAGCATGGCGTTGAGGATCTGGGTCATCTTCTCGGTGACCAGCCGGTCGAGTTTGGTCTCGAACAGGTTCTGGTCGATCTGTATGATGTTGCTGTCGGGCATGGCTGCGCGTCCTGCTTTCCAATTGCGATTCTTTGTTTGGCGACTGAAAATCGTACACAGGACGCGGGCCATGCCCGCTTCAACATCTCAACGAAGAACAAAACCGAAAGTGCGCAGGAATTCGGACGTTATCTCTCACTGGATTTAAGTTAGATTTATTCCAAATTAAATCATATTATAGGATGAAAATAGTGCCGGCAAAATCCGCATGAAAAAATGTTATGCGATAGCTCACGCTCAAATCTTAATCGAAAAGACGGTGGTAGGCACCCGTCCGTTCATTTCATGCTAGCGCCTTTTTAAGGAATTGCTCGGATGTTGCACGCAGTTCATTGAGCCGTGCAACATCTAGCTTAGACACAAACGGCTTAATTCTCGTTCCGCCTTCGAAATCGGGCGGCAACAAATGCTCTTCCGACAATCCAAGCTTGGTGAGAAGCGTCTTCATGCGAGAGCTGCTCTTCTCGGTTCCGAATGTGAGGAAAGGCTTTCCATAAAGAATAGAGAACACCGTGGCATGAAATGAGTTAGATACTACGCACGCGGCCTTGTCGATTAACGTAAGGAAGTCAGCAGGACCAATCCCCCACACGTTGATGGAATGCGCTTTATAATGAATTGGATTCCTCGAGTAGTAAACGATAGTCAGATTTCGTTCTGCTGCGAGCTCATCAATATATTTCACCATGTCTTTATTCGGCCACAGCGTATAGGCAAAGATATACTTGCCTTCTTTGAGCCTCTTCTGGAGTTCGGGTGCTTGAATATGCCGATAGTCCTTCAGATCAAGCAAAAGCGTCGGATCAAGCGTTTCGACGATGGATTTATCCGTCAAGTCCTGAAACTGCCCAGCAACAGAAATCTCACGCACGGATACCGAGTCAAAACGATTTAGCCAACCGGAAATCCTCTTCTTGTCTTCTGCGGTGAAATTCTTCTCTACAAACTTGGCATGTGACATACTTGGCGCATACGCGATTTTCTTGGTGTCGTTAGGCGCAAATGAAAGGAAGAACGGCGGAACAGGACCGCGAGTACAATCCAGATTCCAGATTTGATCGCTTCCGCAAATAAACGCATCAAAGTCGTTCAAATCCTGAGCCATCTGCAGGTCTGCGTCAGTGCCTTCGTAAGTATTCTTAGTCAGATTAAAATGCCTGTGCCAAAAAGTCTGGAAACTGCTGCGTCTGCGTAGATTGCCCGGAAGGAACAGCAAATCCACGGCAAACGATTTGATACCGTATTTTCGGAAAATCCAGTAATTCCGGAAATCCTCACTACGATAATCAATAACGTGCACATCATGCCCGAGATCAGTAAGATATTTCCTCAACGCATAAGTTTGCAGAGCGGAACCAAAATTATATGCACAATGGAAAGTGATTGTTCCAATTTTCATTTTATCCATCTCCTCAAATCTTCATTTCCCTAACATGTTTTCCGTGATTATTCCTTGAACCCTTGCCCTTAACCGCGACGGATAGGGTTTTCACAGACGGATAGATGTCTATGGCAGACACCACGAGCACAGCCAAGAACAGCACAGCCGATACCAACGTATACGCAGTCGGGTGCCACGCCAATACACATGTTTGCACAGATACTAGCAGAATATTCGCCAGCATAAGTGGCCGGTTCACGTTGATTTTGACGATCTGATTGGCCATAACCACACGTATGGCGTACATGACCAAATTACTGCCGACCATAGCCCATGCAGCACCTTGTAGACCCATAACACGGATAAGCAGCCAAGTCAGCACGATGACCACAATCGCCGCTGCAGCAGTAGATGTCATCAAGTGCCGAGTCTTCATGCTCGCGGTGAATACCGTCCCATAAAATCCCGCGAATACATTAAACAAAAACGCCAGAATAAGGATCGGTATAATAGGCCATGAATCATAGAATTTTTTCTGCAGCAGCAATGAGGCAAGCCATGGAGTCAGCAACATGAGCCCCGATGCCGCAAGAAAACAGAACGTACGGAATACAGCGAACACGTTGCTGTAGAACTTGCCGGTATCCGTTTTCTTGAACTCCTGGAATGCGGACAAGCTCCATGCCTGCCAGAACGTGGACGAAACCATGTTCATTACGTTAGGTATCTTACTGGCCGCAGCGAATAAGCCAGATGCTCCGATGCCAAGCATGCTGGTAATGAAAAACCTATTTACACTCGTGCCGACCCACCAAAAAATGGCGTTCGGCATCAACGGCACGGAATACAGCAACATCTTTTTGAGGACCCGCCAATCACGTTCTTTGCTTGGAAGGGCCACATATTCCCAAGAACCTCCGAATATGAGATACAGAACGACCGCGATCAATCCTCCGAAGATCAAAGAAACGAAGTATCCCTCAACCTTCCAGCCAAGCAATCCGATAAGCAAGCCAGCCGAAGATGCGGATGCAAGGGACGATGCAATGGATGCCCAGGTGATGAGCTTTATCTGGTTTAAGCCACGAGCTACATTCGCCAAATATGCATTGAATGCGGACGAGACAAAATATGCCAGATAAAGCCATTCATAGTTCCCAAGACCACCAAATATCGGCAAATTCAGCAGTGGAAGCAACAGAAGCATAAGCAGACAGCCGAACAGTGTAACCCAGAATCCGACGGATATGTATTGCTTCTTATCATTCGGATCATCGATGATATACCGCGTTGTGGCGTCGCCGATGGACAAGGTCAGGACCGGAGTAATCAAGCCAGCCACGGTCAATGACATGTCCGTCACACCATACTGCGCCGTCGTAAGGAAATAGGTATACAACGGTACCAGTAGGAACGTGATCAGCTTCGTCGATACGGTATTCAGCGTAAACAGGCCGATATTTACCAGCAGATTTTTGTACTTGCCCAAGGAAAACCTCCGCAATCAGTTCATAAGAATACGATCTAGTCCGAATCTCTGAGAGCGGCAGATCTTGGAGGATTCACGGAAATGACCTACAGCGATATACATGATAAACACCTCATTATCGGGGACACCGAGCATATCACGAGTTTTCTTATCGTTTTCCTCGCTGAACATTGTATTGAGCGGGCAGGCGGCAAGACCGCATGCCTCCAATGAGTACAACATTGACATAGCAAACAACCCACCATCAACGTATCCCTCGTTATGTTCATTTGTTCCCATAAACACCCGCAAATCGGCGGTTACGAGTACTAATGCCGGAGGCAGGTTATATCCGCCGAAACCGCCTTGTACTTTCAATGCCTCGCCGATTAATTTCCGATCGGTGAAGATACGAATGCGGGCCGGCTGTCTGTTGCAGACAGATGGAGTATGCAGAGACATGGTGACTGCTTTCTCAAGATCCGTTCGCGTTACTGGCTCATCAGAATAGGAACGTACCGCATGCCGACGTTCCGTTAACTCAGCAAACGGAACAACAGCATTGTCTGCTTTAGAAGCCAGGGAAAGCTCAATGCTTGGATATTCGTTTTTAGAAGCCGATACGATATCAGCATTTGTGTCATCATCGAATAATTCCGTCATAAACGTGACGTCTTGATCAGCGAGTACATGACGCCTACGATATTCGCCCAAGGCAAGTATCATGTCTTTATAGACCGGATTGTTACGCCATTGAGTATCGACCTTTGAAAGTCTTGCCGATAAATCAGCGGCATTACGTAAAGCCCCGCGACCACGACCATACTGATAAGTATCGAAGGAGAAACCCTTCTCAATCTGATGCACGAAAAAGATCAGTAGGCTCTCCATCTGAACCTGATCTGAACATTCAGGAGCAGCATAAGATTGTGCAAAATTTCTGAATTCCCGTTTTCCTTCATGCTGTAACGCACGATTTGTTTTCCAGCGCTGCCTTTTTTCAATCAATGAAACAGGCAAAATCTTTTTGATAGCTGATTTAACACTCATTTATTTCCTCGCTCCATTTTTAGAGATTCAATTAATAATGTCAGAAAGAACTTTTCTTCAAAAGTTTTTTCACACAATCTTTTATGTTATGCGTATTATCCAAAAGGAAAACTTTTAGCAATATAAGCTTAATTTTGTCAGATAAGCAAAGAAGCTGAAAAGAATTTCTCGAACAAGTCTCTAGTACCTTTTTTCGTATCGAATGACGTAGCTTACTTTTTTCCTTTGATGCCGGACAATCAATCAAGAGAGTGTATATATACAGATATAAACGCACGATATGTGCATCAAATCTAATGGAGGAACCTTCCGAATGCGCTATTCGCTGAATCTCGGACAACGATTTGAAAGCACTATCAACCGTTGCGAGCGAGGTCCTTTTAGAAAGAGACCCTTCAGTAATGCGATATCTGTAACAAGGCTTGCTCACATAAGCAACACGGCTGCATTGTCGCAGAATCTTATTCAAAAAGAGAGCATCTTCAAGAAGAGCAAACCCCTGAGGATACAAAATATGCAAATCAACAAGAAACTGTCGATCATACATAAAAGCCCAGGAAAAATAACCTATATGCTCAGCATAAATATACTCAACGCACTCATGCCCAGTACTTGTTTTTACATCCGGAAAAGAATACTCGACCGGCCTTTCCCCTATGGAGCCATCTGGGAATAACGTCTCAAAATTGAAAGACACCATCTGAGCTTTATTTCGTTCAGCCGTTTCAACCAGCAAAGACACGGAATCAGGCAAATATGCATCATCCGAGTCAAGGAGTAAAACATACTTCCCGTGCGCTTTGCTAATCCCAAAATTTCTCGCCGCAGAAACACCCTCATTATCTTTAGAGAAAACAAGCACTGAGGGAAAGCGTTTCTGCATATTCATCAAAATAGACAGAGTCGAATCTGATGAACCATCATTTACGACAATTATCTCTAAATTTTGATAGTTCTGCTTCAGAACACTTAGAACACATTCTTCAATATATTTTTCCGCATTATATGCAGGAATAATGACTGAGACTTGAGGAACACTTTTTGTTAGCATTACATATTCCTTACTTCAATAGAGATATGAGAAGAACATTATTCATATAAGTTCCAAGATGCCGAGCAAAAAGCTTACCGATGATGATTAGCTAGCTTAGAGAATAGATTCTTAAAAGCATCGTCCATGTCCTCAAACTTAAACTCTGTAATTAACCTAGACAGCACCTCTCCAGTACGATGTCCCACATAAAAGGCAAGACGATGGGTCAATTGATCCCTGTATCTTTCTTTCGGCTCTCGCCATGAAGCGGTATATTGATGAATACTATATGTATTCTTCTTAATATGAAACCCTCCTATACCGTAAAGCGGGTTGAAGCAATCGGAGGGCAATATCGTCCATTTTCCAATGGACTGCTTCTCATCCTTTTTTTGGAACCCTTTTTCCATTAGAAGCTGCGTAAACATTTCATTAACAGTATGCTTTGATCTGAAGTCATCAGAATCCACATACTCTAATGCATCGTATTTTGAAAGCACTTCTCCAGCCAAAGAATCATGCTTTTTGCACGACAGAAAAAGTCCGCTATTAACAGTGCATGTGCTCTTTTCGATTGCAGAAATACACTTATAGGAAGCAACAAGACCTCTTATATCTTTAATTAGCTCACTTCCAAGATCCATATAAATTCCACCGTAGTTATATACAGCCCAGAATCTGACGTAATCACTTACGAAAGCCATCCTCCCTGATTCATAAGCCGCTTTTGTAAACGGATGGTCATTTACATTGAAATTATCTTCATTCCAGCATTTGATTTCATATCCAGGAGCATACTTCTTCCATGTCTCAATTACATCTAAGGCATGCTGCGAAAGCTTGTTCCGTCCAAACCAGCAATAGTGTATAATTTTTTCCACGATTACCTCATCAAAAATCCTAGTAGGGAAGCTTTTTGCATTACAGGTTTATTATTAACACTTATCAAACAATAAAATTGATTCTGCGAACATCTGAACATTTTTTATTGTTTGAAAATTTTTCCCAAAAAAGTCTCTTGATGATTAGAAGATGTCTTAAACTGTTGTTTCCAAGTCAACTTGAAAAGATCGGTGTCTTTTGTCAACGCTTTCCATTTCAACGCATCATATGGCTCATCAAGCACCTTAAATAATTCATCACACATCGGATTATTTGGCTTAATCTGTTTAAAAGCTTGATCTATGTATGAGTCATGTCTCTGAGCAAGAACGATGAGATAATCAGTCAACAAATAATCTACAAGGAATTGCTCTTCTTCCCAATACTTGAGGAAGTAATCACGAATTGTGGCGAATACACGTCTATGCTCATTATCACAGCCTAATGAATAATTAGCAAACATGCCTCCCGCGACTGATGCATGGAAATAGTCGGGTCTTTTAATAGAAAACAGAGGAGCAGAGTATAAAGATTTATCTAGCGAACCTGCACAGAAAAAAGTGGCATCCAACCACAAGCCACCATATCGTGAAAGAAGCTCTAGCCGAAGAAAATCCGAAATATGCGTCTTAGATAGACTTCCTTCGTTATATCGTCTCCGAATACACTGGGGAAAAGAAACATATTCCCGCACATTCTTGTCAGTAATTATAATTACTTCCCGATTTCCTGCATTACGCCGAACAGAGTCAACGCAGGCCTTTACGATTTCCGGAGCATTATCCAGCCCCTGCCACCAGCACATCCAGATTTTATTCTTTAACGCCAGATCAACCTCTGGAAGAGGTGCCCGGTAGTCGTATGCAGCATAAAAATCACCGAACTTGTTCTCAAGATACTTGAGAACCGTTTCGTGCTTACGAAGCAACCGCTTCTTGACCGCGTCCGATTCCTTATATCCATTGTGATTCATTACCTGAATGTCTAATTTCGCACGAAAAGTATTAATTGCTTCAGGCCACGAAGTCACTTCAGCAATTTTTTTCGTTGCATACATTTCTTCTGAGGCTCGATGAACAATCCGGCCAAGATTATTATGTTTCTTCGTCATCACTAAATCACCCTCTCGTATAAATCAATCAATGTCAATGCATACTTATTTTGCAGACATCTTGCATTGACATATTCACGGCAGAACCGCTGCATGGATGAATAGCTCGAGGCACTAACTGCAGAACATTTGCGCATACTGTTCAGCAAATCCACAGCATCCCCCGATTCAAACGTGACCCCTGTCTTGCCTTCCTCCACCAATTCCGGAATGCCACCGATCCTGGCACCGATAATCGGGGTCTGGGCAGCCAAGGATTCCAAACCGGAATACGGCATGTTCTCACGCCATTCGGAGCTCAGCACGGTGAAGCGGGCATTGCCGACCTCTCGTTGCAGATCCTCGCCGCTCTTGTATCCCAGCAGATGAATACGCGAGACGGCCTGCGGACCAGCCGAGGCTATCAGCTGTTCAATGGCACCGCGTTCCGGTCCGTCACCCACAATGTGCAGATCCCATACATCAGGAATCACTTGGGCATCTTGATCATCGCTTTGCGCATTGGCACTCCCCTGAGCGAGCCCCGCAGCCTGCATAAATGCTTTCACCAAGGTGAGAACGCCCTTCTCCTTGGAAAGGCGACCGAAGAACAGGAAATACGGTCTTGCTCCGGCCTTCGTATCCTCGAATTTATGCGTATTCGCCACCCGGGCGCCCATCGCCATCTGCGAATCGGTCAGGAAGTTCTGCATCGCGACGGTCTTGCCGGCAAAGCCTCCCTCATCGAGCTTACTCTTCATGAATTTCGAAGGCGCGATAATCAGATCGATTTTGTCATATGAATGGTGGAATTTCAGGAATTCCGCTTCCATGGTGGCCAAGGCGCTCTTCGCGCGGGACCCCTTCACGCATATGTTTTTGGTGGCGTGCATGAAATGCCTGTCCAAGCAGGCATCGCAGACCTCTCCCCTGCCGTTCACCATGGTGTAGGCCGGGCACAGCAGAATATAATCGTGCGCCGTGTATACCACCGGTACATGGTGCTTCTTCAGATACGGAGCATCCAGAATCGACAGCGTGAGCTGACGATGCACATTATTCATATGGATGATGTCGGGCTTGAACTCCTCCAGCAATGCCTCGAACTTACGCTTCGCCTCGAACGAGTAAATCAGCGTGGAGGCTTCCTGCACCTTCTTGAATGCGGAGATCTCCCCCACATAATCCTTTTCAGAGACAAAATACTTGCTCCAACGACTTGGTTCGTTATTGGGATGCTTCATGGAGAAGAACGCCACCTCATGGCCAAGCGCCTTCAAGCCTTCGGCCAAGGCAAAGAAATATGTTTCGGCGCCGCCCTTGCGGTAGAAGTACTTGTTGACCAGCAGAATGCGCATCATTCACCGACCTTCTCGCCCTTGTACAAAGCCAGAGTCTGATCCACCACCGAGTCCCAGCTGTATTTGCCGGTAATGAAATCAGCGGCCTCATTCTTATACTTCTGGACTTTCTGAGGATGTCGGATTAGTTCATTCAATGCCTTGTACAACGCATCCGCGGAACCATGCGCGAAGGAGGCAGCCTTATCCTCCACCACTTCCGTACATTCGGCGATATCCGAAGTCAGGCAGCAATTGCCATAGCTCATCGCCTCGAGCAGACTCATGGGCATACCCTCAAGATCACTCGGCAGCACATAGATATACGCGTTGCTATACAACTCCTGCAGCATACGCCCCTGTACAAAGCCGGTCAGTATGATACGCGGGTCCTGCGCCGCCATCTGTTTAACCTGCTCATAGTATTCCGTTGAATCGGAAGACCCACCAGCAATAACCAGCTTCTTATCCGTATCGAGCTTGCCGAACGCGTCGATCAGATAGTGCACGCCTTTTTCTGGAACGATACGACCAAGGAACAGGATGTAGTCATCCTTGTGCAAACCATATTCGCTGGTGATTTCCTGTGCCGTAACCAGCTGTTTGCGTTCTATGCCGTTGGGAATGAACCGGGTATCACGCTCATACGTGTTCTTGAAGTATTCCTGCATGTTCCGGCTGAGCACAATAACCTCGTCCGCGCACTTGGCCGCAGTACGTTCGCCGAACTTCAAATACGTGGAAGCGAACCTACCCCACTTGGCACGCTGCCAGTCGAGGCCATGGATGGTGGCAACGGTGCGGATTCCCGCCCAATGCGCCAGTCGGAGCATCACGCACGGACCTTCGGCATGGTAGTGAATCACATCCGGCTTCGCTGCAATCGCCTTCAACGTGGCGAAGAAGGATGAGGACAGCGCGGCCATACCCTTGGCATCGAATGTGGTTACGGGAACGACATGAACACCCTGATAGGAGAATGGTTTGTCCGAAGCATTGACGACATCGTCGAATTCGGCTCCTGCCACATTATGACCTTTGCGATTGTATACTACAACCCGATTCCCCCGTGCCGACATACGCGCAGACAGCTCATCGACCACGATTTCAACACCGCCCTCACGAGAAGGTATACGCTTATGCCCGATAAATGCAATTCTCATATTTTGAACAAGCTCCATAAATCTATCGCGCGAGACCTTCTTTAAAAGAAGCAGAGTAGGAATAACCAATATGAGAGCGCTTATCAACATTGCTGAACACAGGTAACCCCCTCCTCTGCACATACATCTTTCGCATTCTTTCATTACCTATAGACGGGGGCATTGTTGACGACAGTTAGTGCAATAGCAGTGATGCAGTAACACTGCAATGACGCAATATCTTTAAATTCTAAAAATAAATTTTGCACTATCGGCTGAAATAGTGAATGACGTCAGAACCACTTGAGGGATAACAACGAAAGAATTCCGTTCTTACCCCTCAAGAACTAGAGATTTTCCAATTAGCAGCATTCTGCAGGCGGAATATAATCTCAATAGTTTATTTGTTGGTTATGGTGCAGTTTGGTGTGACGTCGGTGATCATCTGGCCGCCGGCCA
>ERZ780167.2908-NODE-2908-length-12887-cov-9.979894_pt1 | contig 12887 bp, 10 predicted proteins | sample MGYA00510982_ERZ780167 | MGnify/ENA primary metagenome ERZ780167 (study PRJEB29588, sample SAMEA2146107) | human gut metagenome | biome: human gut; feature: human-associated habitat; material: faeces | place: Denmark | collected 2008/2010 ... | reverse complement strand
GTCTTGCGGGATGATTGCCGAATATCTTCTTGAACGTGAGGTCTGCCTTAGGATCTAAGTACTTCATAACCATCTGTTTTTAAATCTATAGCGCAAAGTTACGACTTTATTTTCAAACCTGCAAGCTTTTCGGGAACTTTTAAAGGTAAAAAAGTAAAAGAAAAAATCTGTGGGAATCTGTGAAATCTGTGGGACTAAAGAGTAAATCTGTGCGTCATCCGAAGAATAATTCATCCGATGAATTATTCTTCCTTGATGACCCAATCGCTGATGGTGCGCTGGGTGCTGTCAAAGCGAATGCCTATTTTTACCAGACGTTTGCCGTCGGCATGATAAGGGAGCATGTAGCCCTTCTCATCTATCTGGGCCAATGCCTCCTCGGCACTCTTGTCTACCTTCAGTTCGAAGACGTATATCGTATCAGACATGTGCATCACGGCATCAGCCCTGCCTATGGCACTCTTCACCTCCGTTTGAATATAGTATCCCAACAGGATATTTATTTACTATTTTTGCCATATTCCTACATGCTTTACGTTTTGCGCTGCTAAGTTACGAAGAAAATCTGAATTAGCCAAGCATAAGTGGAAAAAGTTAGTGCCTTCAGCTCTCCTTCAGCTGTTCAATCTCTTCTTCCGTCAAGCCAGTGGCTTGGGTTATTTGATCGACAGGAAGCCCAAGGGATAGAAGGTTTCGGGCGATTTCCAGACTTCGCTGGGACATGCCTTCAGCTCTTCCTTCAGCTCTTCCTTCTTCCTTACCTTCAGCTCTTCCTTCTTCCTTACCTTTCTGGTATCTGTCATCCAGGAGGGTTCTTTCAACGCTTACGGAATCCCAGAACTTGTCATAGGCTCTGAGTTCGGCATCAGTGAAGCCGGAAATCTCCAGTTCCTCTACGGCTTTTCCAATCTCCGGATCATTGAGCAGATCGGCAGGAATCTCCTTTGTATTGGAATTGATTTCCGTGAGGAAACGGAGCCACAAAACCATCATGCGCTTGTCTGCAATGGAATGAGGAGTGAACTTAGGGAGCTCAATGAAGGTGAAATGCAAGCCCTCGATGACCTTATTGCTGTCCTTATCATGTACGATGCGATAGTTGTGGATAAAATCCGGAGTATCATGCGCAAAGATATCATTCACAAGATTCAGGGAATATACTGGTTGGAGTTCACTGTATTTTCCTCCCTTTTTAGCCTGACTCACATAGAGCTTGGAAGCATTGAACAATACTCGCTGCTGAAAAGCATCTGACCATTCCATCTGCATTTCCACACAGAACTTCCTGCCTCTGGCATCTGTGCAGAGTACATCTACTATGGTATTCTTGCCCCCTTCGAGCTGGGGCACAAGCTCTGTAGGCAGATACTCTATCTCGTGTATCTGCTCCTCGTCGCTGAGTGGCAGGAGGGCGTTCAGGAGGCTGATCAGTCTTGCGGGATGATTGCCGAATATCTTCTTGAACGTGAGGTCTGCCTTAGGATCCAAGTACTTCATAACCATCTGTTTTTAAATCTACCCCACAAAGTTACGATTTCTTTTTGAAACTGCCAAGGATTTCGGGAGAAAGTTTTGAAAAAAGTTATTTTTGAATGCGACCCAATCGCCATATAAGGGCAATAGGTAAGTTATAGTATGCAGAAAGACTCCTTAGTCAGAGCATCACAGATAAGAGACTGAAAGAAATAACCCAAAATATAATGAAGTATTCATGATTAATTACTTCATTATATTATAGGTTAAGTTTGAACCTTTCCGATTGCAGAAGGAATTGGAAGAGAAGCCATAGAAGCAGCACGCCCTGAACCAACGGTCACCGGCCGAAGGGAAAGGTAAAGGGCAGAAGCCCAAGCCCAGGGTAAACCCACCAGGTGTCCCGGCGGATTTGAAATCCGCCGTAAAAAAGGTTCGACCTATAAACACCGGGGGATTTGTAATCCCCCAATAAAAGGAAAAGCATACTCCTTTGCTGCGGATTGCAAATCCGCAAAGCCTAAATAGGTTAGGACATTTTTTAACGCCGGATTGCAAATCCGGCGGGACGCCTGGCGGACTTACGTTCTTAAAAAACTAAAAAAGGGTGCGTTGTGGTTTTAAAGCTTTTGCCCCTTCAGGGCGACAGGTTTGCGCCCGTAATAACCCAGGGCGATGCCCTGGGCTAGGGGTTTCTGCCCCTTCAGGGCGTGTGGGGCTTAAATGCGAAACATAAATTGTTTAACCTTTTAAATTCGAAAGACTATGAAAAGAGACACATGGAAGATGGTGTTGCAGATTGCCATCAGCATCTTGACGGCAATCGCAACCACGCTCGGAGTGACGAGCTGTGTAGGCTAGAAGTTGAAAATAAAGAATGGCCGCTCTCCTCATCAAAGAGGGAGCGGCCGTTTTTATTTCATCCGAAAAGGGTCATTAAGGGTCAATGTCATTAAGGGTCATTTTCATTTTCCAATCCCTCCATCCGGTCATTAAGGTCACGGTCATTAAGGTCATTAAGGATTTCGATTAAATAACCTTCACTCTCTGCTTGCCTTCTCTTCCGTCTACCACAATCTTCTCGAAGATGATGGCGGGGTCGTTAGGAGTCAGGGTGAGCGTATGAACGCCGTCGGCGGTGGCTGGGAGCTCTACTTCTATCACCTTGTCGATGATGCGGGTGGCTACCGTAGGGTAGTAGATGTCGTAGATGTTCTCCGGCTTCTCGTTCAGATTGTGATTGAAGTTGACGAGGATTGGTTCAGCTCCGTCTACACTTACGCCATAAGTCATGCCGCCCTTGTTCTGATAATCCAGGGTTGACTTGATGATGACGTGGATGCGCACCTTGCGAGGCTCCATCTTGAACTGATAGGAGAGGCTGGCACCCTTCACACCCTTGGTGTAAGGCATGAGCGTCATTCCGGCAAGACTCTTGCCCATGAACGGAATCTGAACCCACTTGGCTCCCTCCTTCTCCTTGCCCTCAGGAGCAGCATCGGTCTTCGATGCGAAGAATGGAGCTTCGATTTCTACCACGCCATTGTGCTCGCTGATAATCACTCCATCCTTGGAGGTTACCCGGAAGAGCTCCGGACAGGTATCCTTCTCGAAATCGTCATTCCAACTCTTGTAGCCGATATGCTTCTGCGTCATCATGCCGTTCCACTTGCCGCCCGACATCTTGTGGTTGTAAACATCGCAGATGAGGGAATCGCGCTTGAAGAGGCGCTCGCATTCATCAGCCCAGATGTTCGCCTTCGGATTGTTCTGCTTGTAGAGAGCATGGTTCTGAGCCTGGGCAAAGTACATCTGATGAAGATTGCTCATCAGCTCAATAGGGAAGAGGACGATCTGGCGATAGGCATCGTGATAGGCTGCCGGCAGACTGTTGTACTGGCGCAGCGCATCAGCCTCGAGCTGGAGATACTGATTCACCACCTCCTGCCATTCGCCGTTCTCCAGACTGTAGGTGTTCTTGTCGAGCATCTCCGGAGTGCAGCGGCCGTTGTACTTGCAGATGAGGTTCAGAATGCGTGCCGCTTCGTCAGCCTGCGATTCTCCGAACTGTTGGGCGCACCAGTCGCGGGTGTGGCGGGTGATGTTGTTCACCGAGTATTTATGAGGATTCCACGCCATGTCCATAAACTGGCTGATAGGATATTCCATCGGCTTGAGGTCGCCCACGTTGAGAATCCAGAGGCGGTCGATTCCGTTCTCATAGGCTAGGGTGAGCTGCTCCCAAGGGTTCTGCACTGGAGTTACGTTGAGCATCTTGGAATTTCTAGGCGCACCCACGTAGTCTACATGATAATACAATCCCCATCCGCCCTTGTGCTTGCGTTCCTGGGCATTCGGCACACGGCGCACGTCGCCCCAGTTGTCGTCGCAGAGCAGCAGGGTTACGTCGTCGGGCACTTTCATTCCCTTGTCGTAGTAATCCAGCACCTCTTTATATAGTGCCCAAACCTGCGGTGTTTCGCTGGCCTTCTTTCCCGTTACATCAGCGATGATCTTGCGCTGGTCGTTGATGATCTGGCTCATCAGCTTTGTATCAGCCTCTGCGCTCATCGCCTCGTCACCGTCGCCACGCATACCGATGGTTACGATCTGCTCGGTTCCCTTCATGCGCTCTATTCCCTCACGGAAGAATTTCTGCAGGTTAGCCTTGTTCTTCTGATAGTTCCAAGGTCCCCATCCCTTTCGGTTGCGGGCGTATTCCTGATGGTTGCGTGCCATCGGCTCGTGATGGGAGGTGCTCATCACCACGCCCATCTCATCGGCTGTCTTCTCGTTCTCCGCATCGTCGGCATAGAATGCCCAGCCCCACATGGCTGGCCACATCATGTTGCCCCTGAGGCGCAGCACCAGTTCGAAGACGCGCTGATAGAAGCGGTGGTCGCCATATCCAGTGCCGTAGGTGTTCTTGACCCATGAGGTGAGACAAGGTGCCTCATCGTTGAGGAAAATGCCACGATAGCGCACGGCTGGTTCGCCATCTGTGTAGATTCCTTTGTTTACGAAAATGGAATCGTGGTGCTCCACGGGAACGTCTGCCCAGTCGTACCATGGCGAAACGCCCATCTGCTGGGAGAGTTCGTAAATGCCGTAGATGGTTCCACGGCGGTCGCTTCCGGCGATGACGAGCTGGTTGTCCACCACGGTGATGATGAATTTCTCTCGCTTGCCCTTGAGCAGATTTCCGTTGATGCGTTTCTGCTTGATGAGCTGGTCGATGGCAGCAGAATGTCCGATGGTTCCCACGAGGATGGTTGCCTTGCGGTTGGAGGTGATGGTGGCTTGGGAGCCGCTCACGTTCCTGATGTCCTTGACCAGGGCATTGGCAGCATAGCTCACGCCGCGGCAGTCGTTGGCGTCCATATAGATTTCTACCTTATCATTACCGTTGATGAGTAAGTCGCCCTGCTGGAAACTTACGAATCTCTCAGCTGCGCTCATGCTCATGGCTGAGAGGAGGGCAGCGGAAGCTAAAAATGCTTTCTTGATGTTATTAAGTCTCATACTTATTTAATTGTGTTTGTTGTTTGATAGCTGCAAAGGTAGGAATATCCTCCGGAAAGTTCTTTATCAGATGTCCCCTTTACTTTATTATTTGTTTCATTTTGGCTTTCCATGCGGTTTCTGTACGTCTTTTCCCCTAAATGTTTTGTGTTTTCGGAGAAAAGTATTAATTTTGCATCATAAAAATAAGATAGAAAAATATGATAGACAAACCGACCATAGCCCGTATTATGGACTCCACCAAGATAGAAGAGGTGGTGTCAGAATTCGTGACGCTGAAAAAGCGCGGCATCAATTATATCGGCTTGTGTCCTTTCCATAACGATTCCCATCCGTCGTTCTCCGTTTCGCCTACCCGTGGCATCTGCCACTGCTTTACCTGCGGCAAGGGTGGAAACGCCGTCAACTTCCTGATGGAGCTGGAGCAGATGAGCTATCCCGATGCGCTCCGCTGGCTCGCCAAGAAATATAACATCGAGATTCAGGAACGCGAGATGACCAACGAGGAGAAGCAGAGAGAGAGCGAACGCGAATCCATGTATATCGTGAACGATTGGGCTGCGAAGTATTTCCAGAACATTCTGCAGAACGACGTGGACGGAAGGGCCATCGGAATGCAGTATTTCCGCAGCCGTGGATTCCGTGACGACATCATCCGGAAGTTCCAGCTGGGATTCGCCCTGCCACAGCGCACGGCTCTCTTTGACGAGGCTGTGAAGAAGGGATACAACCCGAAATATCTCACCGCCACCGGACTCTGTTTCAAGGTAGACAAGGATGAGGCGGGCAACAAGAGCGGACAGGATCAGTACCTGGACCGATTCTCCGGCCGTGCCATCTTCCCGTGGACGAGTGTGAGTGGAAAGATCGTGGCATTCGGAGGACGCGTGCTGGACTCCCGGACCAAGGGCGTGAACCAGAAATACGTCAATTCGCCCGACAGCGAAATCTACCATAAGGAACGGGAGCTCTACGGACTGTATCAGGCAAAGAAAGCCATCGCTAAGGAAGACTGCGTCTACATGGTGGAGGGCTATACGGACGTCATCTCCATGCACCAGTGCGGCATTGAGAATGTGGTGGCAAACTCGGGAACAGCTCTGAGTATCCATCAGATAAGACTGCTCCACCGGTTCACCAGCAACATCGTGCTGCTCTACGACGGTGATGCTGCGGGTGTACATGCGGCACTGCGAGGAACCGACATGCTGCTGGAAGAGGAGTTGAACGTGAAGGTGCTCCTGCTGCCCGACGGCAACGACCCGGACAGCTTTGCCCGCAATCATACGGCAGAGGACTTCAGAAAATATATTGAAGACCATCAGAAAGACTTCATCCAGTTCAAGACGGATATTTCGCTCAATGGCGTCACCGATCCGGTGAAGCGCAGCCAGGCAATCAATTCCATCGTAGAGAGCATCTCGAAAATCAAGAATCAGATTACCCGTGCATCCTACATCACCGACTGTGCCCATCGCCTGGGTGTGAACGAGGCAATCATCGTCAACGCCCTGAACAACTTCGTGCGCAACGGAATGAGCGAGCAGGTGAAGGCTGAGCGCAGAGCTGCCGGACTCAGAGAACCGGTGGCCGGAACACCCCAGCCGGGACTGCAGCAGGGGATGAGGGGAACCTCGCCGCTGGACAAGCTGCTGGAGGTGGAAGACCTGCTGGTGAAGCTGATTATCCATTATGGCGACAAGATCATTACGGTGAAGGATGTGGACGAAAACGAGGTGCAGCTGCCCGTGGCTCAATACATCAGCCTGGATATGGGCGGCGACGGATTCAAGTTTCACAAGGACTTGTATAATCAGATTCTTCAGGAGGCTCTGGATCATCTCGATGAGGAGGGATTCGTGGCAGAGACCTATTTCACTACCCATTCCAATCCGGAAATCAGTCGCATTGCCGGAATGCCTTTGGGCGAACAGGAGATTGCCACGGCCAGCCTGCAGCTGAAACTGAGTCCGGAGAAGCTGCGCCAGTACGTGTTCAAGGACCTGCTCAGCTTCCGCACGCATTACATCGCCCAGCGCATCATCGAAGTGCAGCAGGAGTTTGCCAAGAACCCGACCAACCGCGAGCTGCTGCAGGAGTTTGTGAAACTCAAGCAGATGAATGCACTTGTGGCAAGTCAGACGAACTCGGTATTTAATTAGAATAAGGATATGATTTATTTCCATTGGATTTATCTGTTGCTCTATGTCGCAATCATGATTCCTGCGATTATCCACGTCTTGCTCGACAACCGACAGCCGGCGAAGACGATGGCTTGGATTCTCGTGCTCGCCTTCATGCCGTTCGTGGGAATCATCTTCTATATCTTCTTCGGACAGAACACCCGGAAGGAGCGGCACATCAGCGACCGAAGCATGGACCAGCTGACCAAGCGCTCGATGCTGGAATTCGTAGAGCAGGAGAACCTGCATCTGCCTGCCAACAACAAGCCGCTGATGAATCTCTTCACCAACCAGAACTGGGCGTTCCCGTTCAAGGACAACAGGGTGGACATCTTTACCGATGGTTATGAATTCATCTGTTCCTTATTATATAATATAGGTAAGGCTCAGCATCACATCCACCTGGATACTTACATCTTCGAGGACGATGCACTGGGCTATCTGGTGGCTGATGCGCTGATAGACAAGGCGGAGCAGGGAGTGGAAATAAGAGTGATTTATGACGACGTGGGCTGCTGGAAGGTGAAGGACTCCTTCTTTGAAAGGATGAGGGATGCAGGCATTGACGTGCACGCCTTCATGCCCGTGCGCTTCCCGGCTTTTACCAGCAAGGTGAACTATCGCAACCACCGCAAGCTGTGCGTGATTGACGGCAAGGTGGGATTCATCGGAGGCATGAACATTGCCAGGAGATATGTGAAGGGAACGGGAAAGCAACCATGGCGAGATACGCATCTTCGCATCGAGGGTGGCGGCGTCTATGCGCTGCAGCGTGCGTTCCTCATCGACTGGTATTTCGTGGACCGCACGCTGATTACCAACCGCGTCTATTATCCTCCGGTGGATATTCATATCAGCAACAGCTGTCTGGTCCAGGTTGTTACGAGCAGTCCTATTGCTCCATGGCCTGACATCATGCAGGGCTACGTGCGCATCCTGCTGCAGGCGCAGAAGTATGTGTATATGGAGACTCCTTATTTCCTGCCAACCGAACCGGTATTGTTTGCGATGAGAACGGCGGCATTGGCGGGAGTGGACATCAGGTTGATGATTCCCCGCAAGGCAGATGCGAAGCTGGTGGAATGGGCTTCGCGTTCGTATGTGATGGAAGCGATAGAGGCTGGAGTGAAGGTTTATCTCTATATGGGTGGTTTCAACCACAGCAAGCTGCTGGTGAGTGATGATAATCTCTGCACGGTGGGAAGTACGAATATCGACTTCCGCAGTTTCGAGAATAATTTCGAGGCGAATGCCTTCTTCTATGATGAGGAAATGGCGCAGCGCATCAAGGCGATTTATCTGAAGGATGAATCGCAGAGCATCCTGGTGGATGATGTTTCCTATTTCGTGAAGCGCCCGTTCATGAAACGGTTGTTCGAAAGCATCGTAAGATTGCTTTCGCCGCTACTGTAATCCGTGCCTAAAATTTGCTTTTATCTGAATATCGAGAAGTTGACGCTTCCATAGCTTCTGTGCTCCAGGAATCGGGGATGCTCGGAAAAATCATAATTCTTGCCATGCTCGAAAACGAAGATTCCATCTTCGTTCAGCAGGTCGCCATTCAATACGAGGTCTGGAATCTCCGGAAGTTTCTCCAGCGCGTATGGCGGATCGGCAAAGATGAAATCAAACTTCTGCTTGCAGGTCTTCAGGAAGCGGAACACATCGCCACGAATCAGAAGATCCTTGTCTTCGCCCAGCTTCTTGAAGCACTCGCGGATGAAGTTGGCGTGGTCGCGGTCTGCCTCTACGCTGATGACGCGCTGGCAACCTCGGGAAACGAGTTCCAGCGAGATGCTGCCCGTACCGGCAAAGAGGTCGAGGGCGGTCGCATCCTCAAAATCGATGTAACCCTGCAAAACATTAAAGATATTCTCCTTTGCAAAATCTGTTGTAGGGCGCGCCTTGAACGAACGTGGAATGTCGAAATGGCGACCCTTATATTGTCCTGTTATGATTCTCATATTTTTACTTTGAACTTATTACTTTGAACTTTGAACTTTGAGCTTTGAACTTTATGATTAGCTATGCTGTTGAATTTTTCACTTTTCGTTCTTCACTCTTCACTTACTCAAGTACAGTGCCAGCAAGTCGAAAGGCATTCCCTTGATTTCCGTGATAGGAGCACGGTTGAATTCTGCGGCGGGATTCAGGAGGAAAGTCTTCCTGATGTAAAGCTTACTGTTATAAAGGAACCAGTCCTTGTCAGGAACTTCGCCCGAAACGTGTAGCTCGTCCTGCATCTGATCCAATCCTATCTGCTTCCATACGTAGAGGATGAAATAGAGCGCATCCTTGGCATGAGCCGCATTGAACGAATTGAAGAACTTGAAGCGGTTCTTGTCGAAACAGAAGAGGTCCAGCTTCTTGTCGTGGAAATAGGCATAGAGCTTGCGGTGAATGCCCGTGAAACTGCGCTGATGCAGATAGTGCCACATCGGCTGCATGATAGGAGTGAATCGCACATCCCGGAAATTATCCTCCACTACCATCTTGAAATCCTTGTTGATAGGGAACACAGCCACTACGTTGAGAGCCGGCTGAACACGGTAGAGGATGGCGTCGGAATGATGACCGGCAAAGGCGTGCTGATAGAGCACGTCAAGGTCTTCTTCATGAAATTCCTCTATCGGAACCAGCAGGATTGGAGAGTCGATGTAGACTCGCACCTTCTGATAACCACGTTGCAGGAGTTCGCTTTCCTTGAAAGCCTGACGCAAGTTGGCTGCCATGGATACGCCGCTCTTCACGGTGTAAGGCTCGTAAATGACCTGATGCTCAGCTTCGCGGTCAACTACCGAAAAGCTGAGTGTGTTCTTGCTCACTCTTATCGTGAGGCGTGCCTGAAGTGTTTTATTGCCTGTTAGCTGCATGATCATCTTGTTGTTTTTACCAGTTGCCTGCGTTGTTATTATCTGTTGTAATGTCGCCAATCTTCAGTCCCGGATATTCTCCGGAATAGTTGGCCTGCTCAGTGATTTCCTGAATGGCATTTTCATCCAGTCCGTCGAGGAAATCTTCATAGGCTGCTCCGCATTCCATGAGCGGAATCTGCTTGCCGCTCTTACTGACAATCGTGGTAGCGGCGAGCGAGAATTTCTTGCCTTCGGAATAGGGGATGAATTGGTCGTCGGCCTTCAGATACTTTCCCTTGACGAGGGTATTGAAATCGCCCGTATACACCCCATGCTTGTCCTTGTATTTCTCTTCAGCTTCACGGATGAGCATCAGCCTGGCTTTCACCTCCGCCTCTCTTCCCTTCATCCGTTTCTGGAAGATGAGGGGTTGGCAGATGCTGAGTACGCAGAGGGTCATCATGACGATGACGCATGCTCCCAGAACCGCATTATTGTTTATTTTCCTTAATTTCATTCTCATTTCAAAAAGTATTATTACTTTTGCAATGCAAAGATACTGCAAGCGAGCGCAATGAAAGCTTGCTTTCAAATTGCCGAGTGCAGCTTTTGCTTCTGCAAAGATACTGCAAAACCGAGACAACACAAAATATTTGGTGCTGAAATTATTAATTATTAATTATAAATTGTACATTCATGATTGTTGATGAACTAAAATATAAGATATTGGAGCAGTTTGGCTTTCCGCCTACTCCCGAGCAGGCAAATGCGCTTGACGTCTTTGCCCGCTTCATGACCGATCGCAATCCTCATGCAGTGATGATATTGCGGGGTAGTGCGGGTACGGGTAAGACTTTGCTCTCGGGTGCCATCGTCCGCACGATGAAGGCCATCGGTCAGAAGGTGATGCTCCTGGCTCCTACGGGCAGGGCTGCCAAGGTCTTCTCCCTGAGCAGCGGTTCGCCTGCCTTCACCATCCATCGCCGCATCTATCGCGAGAAAGCGTTTTCGGGGGTTGACGGTCAGTTCAATCTCAACGACAATCTCTATAAGGATACGCTCTTTATGGTGGATGAGGCCTCGATGATTTCCAATCAGGGACTGGGTGGAACCACCTTCGGAAGCGGCTGTCTGCTGGACGATCTGGTTCATTTCGTCTATCAGGGTCATAACGACCGCCTGATGCTGATTGGCGACAAGGCGCAGTTGCCGCCTATCGGCGAGGAGGAATCGCCTGCCCTTCATGCTGCCATGCTCGAAGGTTACGGCTTGTCGGTTTATGAATGCGACTTGAACGAGGTGCTCCGCCAGAGTGAACAGTCGGGCATTCTGTATAATGCCACGATGATTCGTCAGATGATTACGCACGATGACATTACGCAGCTTCCGAAAATCCATTTCTCCGGCTTCCAGGACATCCAGCTGATGCCTGGAGCCGAATTGATAGAGGCGCTTGCCGACAGTTATCATCATGTGGGTCTGGACGACACCATCGTCGTGACTCGCAGTAACAAGCGTGCCAACATCTTCAACCAGGGCATTCGAAACATGGTACTGGATAGGGATGAGGAACTTTCGCAGGGCGACATCCTCATGATTGTGAAAAACAATTATTACTGGATGGAAGAGGAGAGAAAGAAGATAAAGGAGAGTGAAGTTAAAAGTATCGTAGCCGAAACAGCTAATCATAAAGTTCAAAGTTCAAATCTCAAAGTTCAAAGTAAAGAACTTCCTGCGTTCCTGGCGAATGGCGACCGTGCCAAGGTTTTGCGGGTTCGTCGCCGCATCGACCTTTACGGTTTCCGTTTCGCCACGCTTCTGCTGCAGTTCCCTGATTACGACAATTACGAGCTGGAGGCAACGGTTCTGCTGGATACTTTGACGAGCGAGGCGCCAGCCTTGACCCATGAACAGCAGGAACAGCTCTTCCGGCAGATAGAAGAAGATTATCAGGACATTCCGCTCAAGGCGGATAGAATGAAGGCAATCAGGCAGGACCGGTTCTTCAATGCCCTGCAGGTGAAGTTTGCCTATGCTGTAACCTGCCATAAGGCGCAGGGCGGACAGTGGGCGCATGTTTATGTGGATCAGGGGTATATGACGGACGACATGCTTACGCCCGACTACATCCACTGGCTCTATACAGCCTTCACCCGTGCCACGGAAAAGTTGTATCTGGTCAACTGGCCAGAGACGCAAACGGCTACTTCATAGTTTCAAATTGGTTCAATATCAGCGATTTCTGCAAATAAACATCAGAATGTTTGATGGTTTGGAAAAAAAATCGTACTTTTGCAGCCGGATAAATATAAAGTGTGTTCCACACGCCATGAAGGGGACGTGTGGGGCTTTTTACGCAAAGGTATAAGAGATTTTTAATTTATCATATATAAAAAATAAATGGAAAATAGAAAAGTAGCTTTAATCACGGGTATTACAGGTCAGGATGGCTCTTATTTGGCAGAGTTGCTGCTGAGCAAGGGGTATGATGTTCACGGAACTATCCGACGTTCATCAACCGACTATCGCGAGCGCATCGCTCATCTGGAAGGTACCCCCAATTTCCATCTTCATTATGCCGACCTCGGTGACTCCATGAGTATCATCCAGGTGATGAACAAGGTGAAACCTACAGAGGTTTACAACCTTGCGGCACAGAGCCACGTACAGGTAAGTTTCGACTCTCCGGAGTTTACTGCCGATGTAGACGCAACGGGCGTTCTCCGTATCCTGGAGGCTATCCGCCAGTGCGGACTGTCTGAAACCTGTCGCATGTATCAGGCTTCTACCTCTGAGCTTTACGGTAAGGTAGAAGAGGTTCCTCAGAACGAGAACACTCCATTCCATCCTTATT
>ERZ780167.2904-NODE-2904-length-12893-cov-4.248715_pt1 | contig 12893 bp, 9 predicted proteins | sample MGYA00510982_ERZ780167 | MGnify/ENA primary metagenome ERZ780167 (study PRJEB29588, sample SAMEA2146107) | human gut metagenome | biome: human gut; feature: human-associated habitat; material: faeces | place: Denmark | collected 2008/2010 ... | reverse complement strand
GTACGCCGGATTTTGCGCGTAAAACAGCGGCTGGGGCTTCTGGGCGGGAGCAGAAAATGCCCCAGGTGCAGCCAACGGCGCAGAGCAGGAGACTGCAGGAATGCCGGCGGAGAACGGTTTTATGCAGAATCACGGACAGGAACGGATTGAGAGCGTCATTTACGTGAACGTCGTCTCGATCGATGGAAATGAGAGAATCCTGTTTGTGAACGCGCAGCTGACGCCGGTGGATGCGACGGTCAATACACTGCGTGCCGAACTGGTATGGATCACAGTCATCATGATTGTTCTCTCGCTCGGTATTGCACTTTTGATTTCAAGAAAAGTGTCACGTTCCCTGATCGGTCTGAATGCCTCCGCGAAGGAGATGGCAGGCGGCAATTTTGACGTTCATTTTGACGGAACCGATTACCGGGAGGTCGCGGAACTTTCCGATACCCTGAATATGACTGCGCGGGAACTTGGAAAGAGCGAGCGCCTGCGGCGGGAATTGATCGCCAATGTATCGCATGACCTGCGGACACCGCTCACGATGATCATTGCCTACGCAGAGGTCATGCGTGATCTGCCGGGGGAGAATTCTCCGGAAAATGTACAGGTGGTCATTGACGAGGCGGAGCGGCTGACCAATCTCGTCAATGATATGTTAGACATCTCCAAGCTTCAGGCAGGTGTAATGGAAAAAAATGCCACGGTCTACAACCTGACAGAGAGTATTCAGTCTGTATTTGCACGGTATAATAAGTTAAAAGAGCAGGATGGTTATAAGATTGATTTCTCCTACGACCAGATGGTCATGGTGGAGGCGGACGAGTACAAAATCTTTCAGGTCATCTACAATCTGGTCAATAACGCAATCAATTACACCGGGGATGACAAACAGATCTGGGTGCGTCAGATTGTGCGGGAAGACGGATATGTGCGGATCGAAGTGACGGACAGCGGCGAGGGAATCGCTCCGGAGGCGCTTCCGTATGTGTGGGACCGCTACTATAAGGTGGACAAGACGCATAAGCGGGCGGTCATGGGAACCGGACTCGGACTTTCGATTGTAAAAAATATTCTGGAACTGCACGATGCACGCTACGGAGTAGAGAGCGAAGTGGGCAAAGGTTCTACCTTCTGGTTTGAACTGAAAGTATATCAGATTGTTTAAAAGAGCTGCCCGCGGATTGACGGAGCGGGCAGAATGGAATACTCTGGAAAATACGCGTGATGAGAGAACTCCGTCTGTAATGGACGGGGTTCTTCTTTGGAGGAAAATGCGAGTGTTTCTTTCATGCCGCGTTTGACATCTTATTCTGTGTCTTTGCCACGTTTGAACACTCCGCCGACTGTGTCCGACACGCCGCAGACAATGAGCGACCTTCCTAGCAGCGGCATTAGCGCCACACGAAAGCTCTAAAATTGTCTGTGGCGTGCGGACTCATCCGGCGGAGTGCTCCAAACTTGGAAAGACACGGATCATCAGGGATGTCAAACGCGGTGTGATTAGAAACACCGGATTTTACGGTCAGAAGAACCGCCGGCCATTATAGCCGGAGTTCTAAGTTCGCATATTGCCACATGCTTCGTCCTGCCCGCTCTGTCAATCCGCGGGCAGCTTTTTTAGAACAAGGCGTGCAGTGAAAATCAGACACGCTCATCCATCGGGACATAAATCTTATGCTCGCCGACGTTTTTGTAGGCAGGACGCATGATCTTGCCGCCGCCTGCAACTTCCTCCAGACGGTGCGCACTCCATCCGGCGATTCGCGCGATGGCGAAAATCGGCGTGTAGAGTTCGACCGGAAGTCCGAGCATGCTGTAGGCGAATCCGCTGAAGAAGTCGACATTCGGGCTGACACCTTTATAGATCTTGCGCTCGGCGGCAATGATCTGCGGGGCAAGACGTTCCACTGCCGTGTAGAGTGCGAATTCTTTTTCATAGCCCTTTTCTGCGGAGAGACGCTTTACGAATCCGCGGAAGATCTGTGCACGCGGATCGGACAGCGAATAGACCGCGTGTCCCATACCGTAGATCAGACCGGCGTGATCGAACGCTTCCTTGTGGAGCAGGGCAGTCAGGTAACGGCTGATCTCCTCCTCGTCCGTCCAGTCCTTGAGATTGGCCTTCATATCGTCGAACATGCGCACCACCTTGATGTTGGCACCGCCGTGCTTGGGACCTTTGAGGGAACCTAACGATGCCGCAATAACGGAGTATGTATCGGTTCCGGAGGAAGATACCAGGTGGGTGGTAAAGGTGGAGTTGTTACCGCCGCCGTGTTCCATGTGAAGAATCAGGGCAATATCCAAAAGCTTTGCTTCAAGCGGCGAGAACTTGCTGTCCGGTCTTAAAATGTGCAGAATATTTTCGGCGGTGGAATATTCTTCCTTCGGGGAATGAATAAACAGGCTCGCGCCGTCATGATAATGCTTGTATGCCTGATAACCGTACACGGATAAAAGCGGGAAAAGACTGATTAACTGCAGACATTGTCTGAGAACATTGGGAAGCGAAACATCATCCGCCATCTCATCGTAAGAATATAAGGTAAGGACACTGCGCGCAAGCGTATTCATCATGTCCTTGCTGGGCGCCTTCATAATAATGTCACGCACAAAGCTGGTCGGCAGCGTCCGGTAACTGCTCAGCAGAGCCGAAAAGTCGCGCAGCTCATGCTTCTTGGGAAGCTTGCCGAAAAGCAGCAGATAGGTACATTCCTCAAAGCCGAAGTGGCTGTCCTCGGGAAGTCCGGCAATCAGATCTTTGACATTGTAACCACGATAGAAGAGCTCGCCGTCTGCGGGAACAGATTCACCATTGACAATTTTTGTGGAACTGACTTCCGAGATCTCCGTCAGTCCGACCAGGACACCTTTTCCGTTCAGATCGCGCAGACCGCGTTTGACATCGTATCTTGTGTATAATTCCGGGTCTATTTTTGAACATTCGGCAGACTTTGCGGCCAGCCGACGCAGTTCGGGTGTAATTTCACAGAATTGATTCATTGTTAGCCCTCCTTAATGTTTTCGTCTTTTCATCATAGCATATGTACTTATTTTTATACAAGAAAATTGAATTATATTTAATGAAAATTTTAAAATTTAAAAGAAAACTGGTACCTTAAAAAGGGAAAGTACCAAAAAATGCTTTCTTTTTTCAGAAGAGTCTATTACAATAAAAAAGGATCATCAGATGTAAAAAGGGAGGATACAGGATGGATCTGAATATAGAGTTGCTGGCAGAAAAGGCAATCGAGGCAAAGGAACATGCGTATGTACCATATTCCCATTTCAGGGTAGGTGCGGCGCTTCTTACTGCAGATGGTAAGATTTATACGGGATGCAACATCGAAAATGCCGCGTACACACCGACGAACTGTGCGGAGCGGACGGCGTTTTTCAAGGCGGTATCCGAAGGGGAGCGTGATTTTACGGCAATCGCCATCAGCGGTGACGCGGACGATTATCTGTATCCGTGCGGCGTGTGCAGACAGGTAATGTCGGAGTTCTGCAAGGCGGATACGTTTCAGATCATCCTGGTAAAGGAGGACGGAACATATAAGATTTTTACCTTGGAGGAGCTTCTGCCGGGCGCTTTTACCGAGACAGAGCTGAAAAAAGGACAGCGGATGTAGGGCGTCCGCAACAGAGGAAGGAGAGCGTTATGAGATATTCGATTGAGGGAGAACCGCTTCCGGTTGTAATCTGCAATCTGGAGCAGGGAGAGGTAATGATTACAGAGAGTGGTGCCATGTCGTGGATGTCCCCGAACATGAAAATGGAGACAACTGGTGGCGGCATCGGCAAGATGTTTGGAAGAGCGCTTTCGGGGGAAAGCATTTTCTTAAACCGCTACACGGCAATGAACGGGAATGGGATGATCGCGTTTGCATCGTCGTTCCCGGGATCAATCCGGGCGTTTGATATTGTACCGGGACAGGATTTGATCGTGCAGAAATCGGCATTTCTTGCTGCTGTATCCAGCGTGGATCTGTCCGTGTTCTTTCAGCAGAGAATCGGGAGCGGACTTTTCGGAGGAGAGGGATTTATTATGCAGAAGCTTTCCGGAAGTGGAACCGCATTTCTGGAATTTGATGGTTATATTAAAGAATATGAACTTGCACCCGGACAGCAGATTGTTGTGGACACGGGATACCTTGCAGCCATGACAGGCTCCTGCAAGATCGAAGTGAAGACGGTGCCGGGAGTGAAGAATATGCTCTTCGGCGGCGAGGGTATTTTTAATACCGTGATTACGGGACCGGGAAGAGTGTGGCTGCAGAGCATGCCGATTGCACAGATGGCAAATACGCTGCGTCCGTATTTCCCGAGCAATAATCATTAAAGATGCGCGGCGCATTTTACATTCAGAAAAAAAATAGAAATGCGCACAGAAATTGGCACTAATTTTTGGTTGCAGATCGGGGCATATTAAAGTATAATAAAACCAGTAAGAAACAGCCTGGGATGTGCGACACCCTACATTTTTGAACCTACATTTACTTTTATGGGATTCTTATATTTGGAGGCAGATGTCAAGCCACCAGTACCGCAAGGTACGCGAGCAGTGGAAGACAGAAACTGACATGCGGTTACCCACCTAGCGGCAGCTAGGAGTCAAAAACGTAGGAAACGGCATTTTGGGTGATACAAAAGATTCTGAGGGATACAACAGAAGCTTACAGTACGAGAGAGAACCTGTCAGGATACGAAGGATGACGGATACGAAAGATAGATCAGGTACCAAAGAGTAGAAAAGATACGGAAGAAAGAAGCTGCCTTTGTGTGAGGCAGCTTCTGTTTTTTTACTCTTTTGCAGAGAATTCTGGGGAAAGGCATAAAGCGTGATGGGAAGTATGAAATGGGAAAGAGAACAAAAAAAAGTGGCGTAAAGGCGCACATCGGCATCGCTTGTCTGATGCTTTTGCTTGTGGCGGGTGCGCTTGCGTCTGGATATCGGGACAGACAGTTAAGGGAGCAGGAAACATTGCCCGAAGAGTGGGTGGAACTTGCGGAAATAAAAGAGGAACTCTCCTTTGGAGTATACGGGAAGGAAGATTGGAAAGCCTTTTTTGAGACATTTCCCGAAGACAGGCTGACCGGGGAAGTACTTGGGGAACTGCTCGCAAAGCTGCAACTGTCCGATTACATAGAGCTCCCCGTCATGAGGGAACAGCAGAAAGTATCCCGGGAAGACTGGAATTACGTCTACGGTCAGATTCTGGACCTGCTTGATATGGAACATGTCGTGACGAAAATGGAGTTTCTGGTTGTGGATGTCATGGAGGCGGAGAACCAGAATGTGATTATAACAAATAAGGGAGAATTTTGCACGGTGCTTCCGGCCAGCTATTTTAAGCAGTGGAATGGATATGAAGGTTACTGCGTGGAAAACCGGTGCATCGGAGTCGTTGGAACGCTGAAGAAGGAATTTACGCTGGACAATGCATACCTTACGGACTGTTCCGAGGACGGCGTGGATTTTCTGTATGCGGGCGCGGCATACCACAAGGATGCGGTATCCTTAGCGGAGGATGTCGCCCCCTGTGTCTGTGATATTGTGCTGGCGGACGGGGAACTTACGGCACTGCGTGTAAAGCAGGAGACCATCGAGGGAGAACTGTTGTCCTATGACGATGAGACCATCGAGATCAAAGGATACGGGAAGCTTTGCCATACCGGAAAACTGCCAGTGTACCAGACCTATGGGGAAGTGTCGGAAAAATCCATTTCCGATGTGACCCTCGGCAATATGAACGTGGAGTATGTGACGGGGGAGAAGCAGGTCTGCGCCATTTTAATCCGCGAGCCGGCAGTCATCCGCGAAATCCGTGTGCTGCTCCTGGGGGATGACGGAACAAAATGCCGTCAGTCCGTCTATCTGAAATGTACGTCAGACGCAGCGGTCACCTGGCAGGGAGAGACAACACAGGTAGCCGCGCAGACGCTGATTGCTGCATCCGATCAGATGACAGGAGATACACAGGGAACATTTACGGTGACGCCGGAGCAGGAGGGCTGCGTGGTGATCTGTGATGCAGATGGCGCAGAGCTTTCTAACGGCTACGGGGGCAGCATGGAAGTGCGGTGCCTGGGGGACGGCTATACGCTGGTCAACAGTCTGCCGCTGGAACGGTATCTGCAGGACGTCGTTCCGAGTGAAATGCCGGCATCCTATGAACCGGAGGCATTGAAAGCACAGGCGGTCTGCGCGCGCAGCTATGCCTGTATCCAGCTGCTTCGGGGCGATCTGGCGGAATACGGCGCACATATTGATGACAGCACCGCGTATCAGGTATACAACCGGGTGACGGACGCGGACGCAGCCAGGGAGGCGGTAATCGCCACACAGGGGGAAGTGCTGTCCTATCAGGGAAACATCGTGGAGGCGTATTATTTTTCCACGTCGATGGGATACACCGCCGCAGCTGATGTGTGGAATGTGGAAGATCCGGCGGAATACGGCTATCTGACACCGGCGTGTCTCCTTACGGATGGAAAGATGCAGGATCTCTCCGGGGAGGAGGCGTTTCTTGCTTATATTCAGAGTCCCGCAGATGGATACGACAGTGACTGCCGGTATTTCCGCTGGAGAGCGGAGGCGGATTACCACGGGAAAACAGATGAAGTGAATTCCATACTGCTGGAACGGTGGAAGAGTTCACCAAAGAATATAAACTTTTATCCGACCGGTCAGACTACGGAAATACAGAATCCTGATGCAGCATCGGTGGAGGCACTGGGGGAAGTGACCGGCATGAGCGCGGCGGAGCGCGGCAGCTCCGGTGCACTGCTTGCCGTAAAGATCACGTATGAGAAGGGAAGCGCCCTTGTGCGGACGGAGTATAATATCCGAAAAGTTCTGGGTGCCTGCGCCGGAAATCTGGTGTGCGCAGACGGAACAGAACAGACGGATGTGACGATGCTGCCGAGTGCGTTTTTTGCCATAACGAAACAGGGGGACGGCGGCATGGTTTTATATGGAGGCGGCTACGGGCATGGACTCGGCATGAGCCAGAACGCGGCGAACGGAATGGCGAAGGCCGGAATGAATTACGAAGAGATCTTGCAATATTTTTATAATGACGTTAAACTGGAAACCATGAAATAATGAATCCTGACGGATTCGCTTTTTGAAGGGGAGCAATATGATCTGGAAGCTTATTGGTAATGTCAAATCCTTTCTTGATAAATGCAAGCGAGACAAGATCAATGCCTATTCGGCGCAGTCGGCGTTTTTTATTATCTTATCCATCATTCCGTTTCTGATGGTGTTCTCGTCTCTGCTGCAATATACATCGGTGACAGAGTCCATGCTGCTTGAGATCATCCGTCATCTGATGCCGGAGTATGTCTCTCCGTTTCTGATATCGCTCGTGGATGAGGTGTACAGCAGATCCATGGGAATTATCTCAATCACGGCGATCATCGCGATCTGGTCAGCGGCCAAGGGCGTCCAGTACATGACGGACGGACTGAACTCGGTCAATGATCTGGAGGAGACGAGGAACTGGTTTGTGCTCAGATTCTGGGCGGTCGTCTATACGGTGGTTTTTCTGGTGGCGATTGTTTTTACCCTGCTGGTTCTGGTGTTCGGAAACCAGTTAAAGGTACTTGCCACACAGTACGTTCCGATTTTAGAGCATGCCTCGCGGGTGCTGGCACATTTCCGCGGGCTTGTGATGCTGGCGCTTTTGATCGCATTTTTCGATGTAATCTTTACGGCGCTGCCGAACCGGAAGCTTTCCTTCCGCGGGCAGCTGCCGGGGGCTGTGATCTGCGGGGTAGCGTGGTATGTCTTTTCCTTCGGACTGTCTGTCTACGTGGACTATTTTAACGGTTTTTCCATGTACGGCAGCCTGACGACTATTGCCTTGATTATGCTGTGGCTTTACTTCTGCATGTACATCATGATGATGTCCGCCGAGGTAAATGTGGTGTTCAACGCTTACTTCCGCAAATGGTGGAAGCGCTTTAAAACCAGCAGGAATAAAAAAGCTTGATGTTTTGCGCCTGCTGTGCTAAAATGCTATACAGAATTCAGAAAAATCAAAGGCTGTGAATGTGTACGGAAGCGATTCCGGGTATCGTAAGATATCAGTAGAGTGCAGGAGACTCTTTCAGAGAGAGCGGGTCATCGGCTGGAAGCCCGTTTAGGATAAGACCTGGACTTGAAGTTCGCACAGGAGCTGCATCTGTGAAGTGAAAGTAGTGGATGACGTCGGATACACGTTACGTATGAATTGAGAGCTTTTCTTTGGTGATATGAAGAGAAGAAACAGGGTGGTACCGCGGAATCATTCGTCCCTAGAGCAGGGATGGATGGTTCCTTTTTTGATGTCTGAAATAGTTTAAAGGAGAATTGGAAATGAAAGAAAAATTGCAGCAGATCAGAGAAAAAGCAATAGCAGAGATTGAAGGGTCTGATGGATTAGACCGCCTGAATGAAGTCCGCCAGGCAGTGCTTGGAAAAAAGGGTGAACTTACTGCGGTGTTAAAGGGAATGAAAGACGTAGCGCCGGAAGACCGCCCGAAGGTCGGACAGTGGGTCAACGACACCCGCACCGCCATTGAGACGATCATGGAAGAGAAGATGAAAAAGCTGGAGGCTGAGGCACTCTGGAAGAGATATGAGGCGGAGAAGATCGATGTCACAATGCCGGCAGTAAAACACGAAAAGGGCAATCTGCATCCGGTCACACAGGTGCGCAACCAGCTCATTGACATTTTTGCATCCATGGGATTTGAAGTGTACGAGGGAACCGAGATTGAGACCGACTACTATAACTTCACGGCGTTAAACACACCGCAGGATCATCCGGCGAGAGATATGCAGGATACATTTTATCTGTCACCGGAATTTTTACTCCGCACCCAGACGTCTGCCGGACAGATTCATGTGATGGAGGCGAAGAAACCGCCGATTAAGATCATTTCCCCGGGCAAGGTGTTCCGTTCCGATGACGATGCGACACATTCTCCGATGTTCACCCAGATGGAGGGGCTTGTGGTAGACAAGGGAATTACCCTCTGCGATTTAAAGGGAATGTTAGATGAGCTTGTGAAGAAGATTTTCGGAAAAGAGACGACAACGCGTCTACGCCCGTCCTACTTCCCGTTCACGGAGCCGTCCGTCGAGGTGGATGTAAGCTGTTTCCAGTGCGGCGGATGCGGCTGTAAGCTCTGCAAGGGAACCGGCTGGATCGAAGTGCTCGGAGCCGGCGTCGTCAACAATAAAGTTCTGGAAGGATGCGGCATTGATACGAATGAGTACAGCGGTTTTGCGTTCGGTATCGGTATTGAGCGAATTGCCATGTTAAAATACGGCATTAACAATATCAAGCTGCTGTTTGAGTCAGATCTTCGCGTATTAAAGCAGATTGACGATTAAAGACGAATAGAAAAGGAGAGTTATCATGTTAGCACCATTAAGCTGGTTAAAAGATTATGTAGATATTGATGTTATCCCGAAGGAACTGGAGGAAAAGTTGTTTTCCTGCGGCTTTGAGGTGGAGGAGCTGATTGAAGTCGGAAAAGACATCAGCAATGTTGTGGTCGGACTGGTGGAATCCTGCGAGCCGATCCCGGATACCCATTTAAGTCTCTGCCAGGTGAATGCCGGAGAGCACGGCATCTTCCAGATCTGCTGCGGGGCAGACAATGTCCGTGCAGGAGGAAAATATCCGCTGGCGCTTGTGGGCGCAACAGTCTATGCGACCGCAAAGGATCATGTGACGATCGAGGGCGTCATGACGATCAAGAAGGGAAAGCTTCGCGGCTATGAATCCTACGGTATGCTGTGTTCCGGAACGGAACTCGGATTGAACGAAGATTTATATCCGGGGGCAGGATACAACGGTCTTTTAGTTCTTCCGGAAGATGCGGAAGCCGGAGCAGACGTAAAGCCGATCCTTGGAATGGATGACTGGATTTTTGATATTGCGATCACCGCAAACCGCCCGGACTGTCAGAGCATTTACGGAATTGCCAGGGAAGTGGCTGCAGTGCTCGGAAAAGAGTGCAGGGAGCCGGCGTTAGATTACACGGAGACGGCGGTACAGAAAGACTTTAAGGTGGAAGTATCCGCAAAAGATCTCTGCCCGCGCTATATCGCGCACTATGTCCATGACGTGACGATTGGGGAGTCCCCGGCGTGGATGCGCAGAAGACTGGCGTTAGTCGGAATCAACTCGATTTCCAACATGGTCGACATCACAAACTACGTGTTAAAAGAGCTCGGACAGCCGATGCATGCATTTGATTATGCTTATCTGGAGGGCGATCAGATCAATGTCAGACGTGCAAACGAGGGCGAGCGCATTGTGACGCTGGATGAAAAAGAATTTACGCTCAATTCTTCCAATCTTGTCATCTGTGACGGGGTAAAGCCGGTTGCACTGGCTGGTATCATGGGCGGTCTGAACTCCGAGATCAAGGACACGACAACGGAAGTCATGTTTGAGTCCGCAAAGTTCGCGCGCGACAATATCCGGAAGAGTTCAAGAGCGCTTGGACAGTCCTCCGATTCCAGTGCGATGTACGCAAAGGGCGTCTATGAGTACACGACGGTCATGGCGATGAAGCGTGCCCTGCATCTTGTGGAAGAACTGGGATGCGGAAAAGTGTCGTCCACACAGCTTGAAGTCTCCACCGGCAATTCTATCGAGCCGAAAGAGATGAAGGTCAGCGTAAAGCGTGTCAACGGTGTGCTCGGCATTGAGGTTCCGGAGGAGGACATGCTGCGCATTTTATCGGCGCTTCAGTTCGCACCGTCCATCGACGGGGATGAACTTACCCTGCAGATTCCGGCATACCGCGAGGATATGGATTCCTACCCGGATGTGGCGGAGGAAGTGATCCGCATGTACGGTTATGAGCATGTGATTCCGACCTTTATGCCGACAGCAAAAGTGACCCTGGGAGGTCTTAACTTAAAGCAGAAGACGGAGCTTAAGATCAAGCGGGCACTCTGCGCAGCGGGCGCTTACGAGGGAGTCCATTACTCATTCTTCTCCCCGTCCGATCTGGATCTGTTAAGACTGCCGGAAGACGCGCCGGAGAGAAAGGCGATCAAGCTGATCAACCCGATCAACGTGGATTTATCCCTGATGAGAACCACGCTGGCATCCGAGATGCTGTACGCGATTTCCAGAAACCAGAAGAAGGGAATTCTGGAGGGACGCATTTTTGAGCTTGGAAATGTCTTTATTCCAAAGGCACTGCCGCTCACGGAATACCCGGATGAGAGAGAGACCCTCTGTGCGGGCGTTTTCGGAGAAAAGGAATCCTTCTATACACTCAAGGGTCTGGCGGAGACGGTTGCGGATGCATTAAACGTAAGCTTTACCTATGAGGCGGCGGAGAGAACCTTTTTGCACCCGTACCAGACGGCGGAGATCTTCTGTGAGGGAGAGCGCGTCGGTTATCTCGGAAAGCTTTCCTATGAGATTCAGGATGAACTTGACATGCGTGTGCCTGCCTATGTGATGGAGATTGACCTCGCGGCGCTTAAGAAATGGTATGGCAAAGAGCAGATTTTCACTCCGCTTCCGAAGTTTGCGGAGGAAAAGCGCGATTTTGCGTTTGTGGTAGATAAAAATATCACCTGTGCACAGATTGAGAACGGCATCCGGGAAGCCTGCAAATACGTGACAGATGTGAATCTGTTCGATGTGTATGAAGGCATCCAGCTTGGACCGGACAAAAAGAGCATGGCATTCTCTGTTGTATTTACCCCGCAGGAGGAAGAGCTCACGGGCGAGATGGTAGAAGGATTTGTGAAGAAGATTTTGAAACATCTCGAAGCAACACTGGATATCAGACTTCGTGCGTAAGAGGAGTAGTTATGGACGTAAAAGATTTTTATTATGACCTTCCGCAGGAACTGATCGCACAGGATCCGCTGGAGGACCGCTCAAGCTCCAGACTGATGGTGCTTGACAAGGCAACCGGAGAGGTGGAACACCGCCATTTTAAGGATATTGTGGACTATCTAAGACCGGGTGACTGCCTTGTCATCAACAATACAAAAGTAATTCCTGCCAGACTGTATGGCGTGAAGGAAGGCACTGAGGCAAAGATCGAGATTCTTCTGCTCAAGAGAAAAGAAAACGATGTCTGGGAGACCCTGGTCAAACCGGGAAAAAAATGCAAGATCGGAACCAGAATCAATTTCGGCGAGGGACTTCTGACCGGCGAGGTCATTGACATTGTGGAGGAGGGCAACCGCCTGATCCAGTTCCATTACGAAGGGATTTTTGAGGAGATTCTGGATCAGCTCGGACAGATGCCGCTGCCGCCGTACATCACACACCAGCTGAAGGACAAAAACCGCTACCAGACGGTGTATGCAAAATATGACGGTTCCGCAGCGGCGCCGACAGCGGGACTGCATTTTACACCGGAGCTTTTAGAACAGGTGCGCGCCATGGGCGTGGAGATCGCGGAGGTGACGCTTCATGTGGGACTTGGCACCTTCCGTCCGGTCAAGGAGAGTGATGTGTTAAAACATCACATGCATTCCGAGTTCTACCGGATCGAGCAGTCGGAGGCGGACAAGATCAACCGGGCAAAACAGGAGGGACACCGTATCATCGCCGTGGGAACGACAAGCACAAGGACCCTGGAAGCTGCTGCGGATGAACACGGCGTGCTTCATGAGACGAGTGGGTGGACGGAGATTTTTATCTACCCGGGCTATCAGTTCAAGGTGATCGATGCTTTGATTACGAATTTCCATCTGCCAGAGTCGACGCTGGTGATGTTAGTGTCTGCGCTTGCAGGAAGGGAACATGTGCTGCATGCATATGAGATTGCAGTACAGGAGCGTTACCGGTTTTTCAGCTTTGGTGATGCGATGTTTATTACCGCAAAATAGGAGGAGTTGGTCCCATGCTGGAAAAGAG
>ERZ780167.2900-NODE-2900-length-12906-cov-10.526340_pt1 | contig 12906 bp, 10 predicted proteins | sample MGYA00510982_ERZ780167 | MGnify/ENA primary metagenome ERZ780167 (study PRJEB29588, sample SAMEA2146107) | human gut metagenome | biome: human gut; feature: human-associated habitat; material: faeces | place: Denmark | collected 2008/2010 ... | reverse complement strand
GAGCAAATCAAAAAGCCGCTTGAAAACTACCGTGATATTGATGCGTTCAAGATTTATGTGTCTGACTTAGGACTGCTTTGCGCCAAGAAGGATTTAGCCGCCAATGACATTCTCTATATGGTCGAGGAAATCAACGACTTTAAGGGCGGTATGGCGGAGAACTATGTGAATGTACAGCTTACCATTAACGGCTACCACACCTATTATTGGGAGTCCGAGCGTGGGGCTGAAATTGATTTTATCATTCAGCGCCAGGGGCAGCTCATTCCCATTGAGGTCAAGTCTGCCGACAATACCAAGGCCAAAAGCCTGCGGGTCTATATGGACACCTACAAACCCGCTTATGCAATCAAGCTCTCTGCCAAGAACTTCGGCTTCGAGGACAATAAAAAAATCGTTCCTCTCTATGCCGCATTTTGTATCTGAAATCAATATGGCAACAATAACGCTCACAGAAAATGTGGGCGTTATTTTTTTGCCAAAATGGGATACGGGGCACAAGGGATGGTGGTACAATCATTTTTGTTGAACTGGTTTTTCTTAAAATGCAGAAAATTGTAAAAGTAAAGCACCCTGGCTGATTCCAGGGTGCTTTGTTCGACTAAGGGGTATTGCTATACGCTCTTGTTAGCAGCATGGCTTCCATGCATAGTTGAATCAGTCTTCGGCAGAAAGACGCTCATTAATACCGTCGATCCACTGTGGATTCTGGGATTCAAGATACCCAAATAGGGACAATATATTGGTCGATGGAATGTCATCCGGGCAAGTGCTTAGCTGGGCAATCCTTTGCTTCATTTTCTCATACGAGCGATAATGGATTTTACTGCAAATCGTTTTCAGCTGATCCTGATGAGCATCATAGTTTGCCACATCGGTAAGTCGCTGCACATCATCTCGTGCTGCTTTTTTTGCTTGGGTGGTCAACTGGACATCTCCAAAGTGGGACAGAATGACTTGCAATGTACATGGACACGTAAAAATCACAATTTCTTTCGCTTTGCCAGGTCCCAGAATATCATCCAGCTTTGAAATAATGTTCACATATTGCTCAGGATTTCTGTCCTTATCACATACAACAAAGACGATCTCATAAAAATTCTTAGCATACGCTGCTTGAAAAAAACTTGGTATGTTGCTCGCAGCTTTTGCATTGCGAATATCCACATTATATGTGCCATTAAAACAGGGGAACTCTAAAATACGCTTAAAATAATAGTATTCTTCAAAACCTTCCAGAATAAGACAAATGTTACGTAGCTTTTTCTCTTGCAAAGTCGGAGGAAGCGTCCCCATTGTTATTCCCCCTCTTCGCTGACGCTTAGCAATGCCTCTACTAAGGAAGGATCTGGCAATGCGCCAAAGGCCCCCTTGCTGTATTTGTCAATAATATCACTTTCGGAGCGAACGCCATCTTTTTCCGCTGTAAATTGGGCCAGGGAGTACAAATAAGCCTGATGAATATCTTTATCTGTAAACCATATTTGGTCTTTCCTGAACAGCGTTTTAATATCCAGCAAACTGACATCGTGAGTCGTGCAAATCAATTGTGCGGACGCATTAATATAGTTATTAAACAAAGAAATGATCTCTCTGGAGATCTTAAATTGCAATCCACTATCAAGCTCATCTATAATTAAGATTTTCCCTTTTTCAAGGGCCTCAACAATATAACTTGCCAACGCAACAATTTTCTTTGTTCCACTCGAATCAAATTTAATACTCGGCAGCGGTTTGCCTCGATGAACAGAAATAAGCCGCAACTGATCCATCAGTTGGTCTGCATTTTGAATTGCCTTTTTCAACCGCTCGTCCTTATCGTCATCAGATTTGAATTCAATTTCGATAGATTCGGCATACTGGAAATCGTCAATATCCAAATCTGCAGCTTTGATTAAGCTGACAACTTTTTTTGCTTCAATGGTATCCGGCTTTTTTAGGACCTCGATTGTTTTAAGTGGACTGATCTGGTTCATGTTCAGAAATACAATGCTATCTGCAAGTTTTCTAAGCACACGTTTTGCCTCGTCCAGTAAAGGAAAATCGCTTGTGTCAAAGGCATAAATTAGAATGCTGTCTTTTGAAGATAACCCAATGATATCTCTTAGCTTGGCATCAATGCTATAGGATGTTTTACTTTGGGTGTCACGTTCAAAGTACACGATCTCTTTTCTGTTGCCATATTCATCAATCTCAATACGCCCAAAATGTTCTCTTTGATATGCTTCTGCGTTTGTGTCGTAATCAAAGGAGTAGGTAAACCTTGTCCCATCTGATAGAAATTCAGCTCCAAGCCTCACTACGTTAGATCCTGAGAATACGTTGGCACTAAATCGGAATGGGCGGTTGAGCAGCACATCACGATAAGCTACAATAGCTTCAATGGTGCAGGTTTTACCTGTGTTATTCGGCCCATATATGGCCAATGCTTTTAGTGCGTTTCCTTGACTGCTCTGTATGACGTTAGAAAGAAACTTCCGAGTATGCAGATTTGCCTCCATACTCAATTCAACTGGCTTCTGAAAGACTTCGAAGTTTTCAATTGTGAATTTCAGGAGCATAGTCATCACCTCACCGTAATAATATCACATCATAATTTTTTATGCAATATATTGGTACAAAAAATTATAAAAATTTTTCGTCAAATTCACACTTTTGCTCCAGAAGATTTAAGAGAACATACTGTTTTCACCATTATATGAAGAAAAATAAAAAATATTTCTTGATACAGATATTCCCTTAATCAATCGCTCCGGTTTATCTCTACATCGAATTGGGATTGAACTTTACGGGGCAGAAGGAATAGTAGGCTTGCCTTATGGACTGACATCATCTTCCACTGAAAACTTTCCGAATTTAACGTGCTGCATTTCAATGGAGAAAACTATGGAAGGGCGGGCGCAGGTAATTGGGCATCAGTCGTGCCGATGGTCCTTCCGCACATTGCGGTAGGTCGTTTTCTTCTCCATAGGCTTTGCTCTGTGCGTACATTTGGCAACGTATTCCTGGAGACTGGCGCTGGTAAAGAAAACGCAGCCATTGGGAACATACTGCACATAGGCGATGAGACCGTTGTTCCTTGCCGCATCCAGAGTTGTGATGCTGATTCCCAGCAGTTCGGCGGCTTCCTTCCGGGTAAACAATTTTTCCATTGCGGTTCACATTCCTTTCGCTGTATTCTGGCGGATGGCAAGGCTGACGCACAGCGCTCTGGTTACATCCTGCATTTTTTCTTCGGGAAGTTTTCCGATATAGTAACCGATGCGGCGCTTGTCCAGGGTGCGCAGCTGCTCCAGCATGACCACCGAGGGATATTTCATTCTGCCGATTATGCCGATGTAGCTGTGTGTGGGTATCTTTGATTTTGTATGGATGCGGCTGGTGATTGGTGCAACGATAACCGTCCTTGCAAAATGGTTCCCAACATTGTTTTGAAGAATCAGCACAGGGCGTGTTCCCATTTGCTCCGATCCAACCACAGGGTCAAGGTCTGCGTAGTAGATCTCGCCCCGTAAATATGTGCGGCTCATGTAAAACCTCCTTCTTTGCCGTTTGCTGCGGCTATGTAAAAAGTCCGATTGGGCAACCCAACCGGACTTCGTTCTCATCGCTCCTTTTGCGTGTTCCGGGACTTCTGTGCTTCCTCTCTGGCCCGGTCTGTGACAGTCTGCCAAATTTCCTCCATATAGCTTGTCTCCCGGTCCTCCCACGCCGCAAACACGTCCGCAAGAGGGCTGGGGGATTTCAGTAAAGCCCGCACCTGTGCGTTGGGTAGGCTGTTGTATTCCAGAGACATCAAAATATCTTCCCGCACGGTATATTCATAGGTGTGATTCAGAATTTCTTCCGATGCCTGCGCAAGCAGCCACGCCCGATAAGTCTCCTGCTCGGCAAACATCTTTTCATATAAGGCTGTGTTCAGTTCTTCATTGGTCACGCTGGTTCACCTCCGCTTCCGTAAAGGATGCCGTATTCGCTGCGGCTAAGTAAAGGCTGGGAGAAAACATAGCATTTTCACCCGGCCAGTCATAATCGTTATTTGCAGGTCACTTGTCCTCGACGCCCCACCTGCATAGGAAATCATCAAGCGGCCGATGGCTGTCGGCTCCACGGGAATTGCACCCCTCCGAGGATCGCTCCGAGCTGCCCCCACTTGTTACGACGGATCACGGCAGAAACCGCTTCAACGCTCGACTTTATGGCCGGACAGGAGTATCGCCCCCACAGGCGGTCATGGCCACACACGGAGCCGCCGTGTGATAATAGCTGCTGTTTCTCGCTCACTGTCGGCAGAAACAAAACGCAGACAGAAAATCAACATTAGGTGCAGTCTGGTTGTTTCATCCGGCAGGTCATGGCGCAGCTGCTAAGGTAGCTTTTGCTCATCGCATCGCCTATGGGAATGTACTTGATGAATGGGTATGGGGTTGTCAAGGTACACTTGACCAACTCGCCGCATAAACGGAAAGAAGGCAGAGAGTTTCTGTCTCTCTACCTTCTTCCTCACTCAAAAGTCATTTTACAAGGCATGATTTGAAAAAATTTCTATCTGCAATGTGGTACACGCTGATAATCTTCGTAAACCGCAGCCCCAATATTGATTTTATTATTAGAATATGTATAATAGTAATTAACTATTGAATCTCACCGCTGTCAGTATTCAAAATCATCTGTGCAGCAGAAAATCCACCTGCAGAAGGGAGACACAGCATGAGCTTGTTTGAAGAACCGCATTTGGAACCACAGCCGGAACCGGAAAAGCCAAAGAAGAAAAAACTGCTGTCCATTGGAATCGGCGCTGCACTGATCGTTGCGGTGCTGGTCACATCTGTGCTGGCCTTCTCGTTTGGTCAGAGCGGAAAACCGTCCGATAATATCCCCGATGCTCCGCAGCAGGAGGAAATTCAGACGCCTGCGGATACGGATATTCCACCAGATGAATCCACAGATACAGAGAAACCGGAGGGTACGACACCGTCCGAAAGTACGCAGAAAACGCCTTCTACAAGCGGCAAGCAGGATATTGACCCATCAACGGGAAAGGATAAATACCAAACGGACCCGGTGCCGGATGGAAAGCCTGCGCCTGCAGAACCGGAAGATACGGAGGTCGATACATCGACGAAATATACCTGCACGATCTCCATCACCTGCAAAACGATCCTTGACAATATGGATAAGGTAAAGGAATCCAAAAAGGACATCGTTCCTTCCAACGGCATTATTCTCGACACGACGACGGTAACATTTTCCGAGGGCGAAAGCGTCTACGATGTTCTTCAACGTACCTGCCGGGAGCGGGGCATACACATGGAATCAAGTTGGACACCCATTTACAACAGCGCCTACGTCGAGGGAATTGCGAATCTGTATGAATTCGATGTCGGCAGTCAGTCCGGATGGATGTATAAGGTCAATGGCTGGTTCCCCAACTACGGCTGTTCTCGCTATGCACTGCAGCAGGGGGATGAAATTTGCTGGATGTATACCTGTGTAGGCTTGGGTGAGGATATTGGTGGCGGATATGCTGCCGGTGGCTAAATAGCAATCAAAATAGGTACATGAAGAAGGGGCTGTCTCTTAGTGAGATAGCCCCTTTTCGTTTTTAGTTATACAAGAAGGGGGCGGCAGAGGGTTTCTGCCGCCCCATAGTTAGGTTACTCACTCATGAAGTTTTTCAATTTCTGGATTGCGGATCGTACTGAATCCCGGACGGCCTGATACCGGCACCCTTCCGCTGCTGCGATCTGCTCATAGGTAAGCCCGTGAAAATAGTAGAGAGCCAATCTTCGCTGCTGTGTTTCCGTCAGCTGTGCGATCCTCTTATGTAATTCCTCATAGAGGAGCACCCGGCCGATTTCTTCCTCCAGAGGTTCTTTGGGGAAGGCCGCCCGATGCTCTATCTCGGCTTCGGTCAGATCAATGTGCTCATAGTGCCGGTCTACCTCATTCAGAAAGCGCTTGTCCTCCAGTTCAAATCGGTCAAACAGCTCGTAGATCGCCTGATCTATTTCAAGCCGCTGCCGCCGCTTTTGGCCGTCTGTAAATTCCAAAATGTACTTCGGATGGCCGGTATCGGAGCCGGTCGTGTAAATCGTGTAGGGATTGTCCTTTGCCTTTGCACGGCGTGGATGCGTGCTTTTGTTTTTCGGATGGTTTCCATCCATCGTCTTTTCCTCCGTTTCAATATGAATTTTGGGCTTCATATTGAGGGAGGAGGGCCACGGCACCTATTTGCCGCACAGTTTTCGGCTGCTATGGGACAAAATACAGAAAAATTAGATAATTTTCTGCATTTGCCGTGGCCTGTATGGAGCGACACAGACGGAAGGAATTCCTTGCGCCGAAAGGTGCGAGTGCGCACGCCCGTTCTAAACCGAGTGGGGAACCACCTCGGAGTTCCTGCAGCAAAGACAAAAACCGGCTCTGCCATGCCAAAGGCATAGCAGAGCCGATTCAAAGCGTAAGTGCAGAAACCGCACCATTCGGGCAGTTTGCGCTACATTCCAATATGGATTTCTATGATGGGTCTGAGGGATAGTTCACATTCTTCATTCGCATAGGCATTTCCTAAAATCCAGCACGTTGTTTGAAATTGCGCCGGGACGCATGAGTGCGCCCCGGCGCAAAGGTCCTAAATGGGATTACCGGACTTTCTTTTTCTTCTGAGCCAGCAGAAGGATCGCAGCACCGGAAATCAGCACAGAACCAAACCACAGCACGACCGGCTGATTATCCCCGGTCGCAGGCGTCACGGGGGTCGTCGGGTCGGTGGGCTGGTCGTTTGCCTTGATCGTCACATCGCTCATATCATAGAGCCGGGTCTGGCCGTTGAGGAAGCGATAGTAGGCAGCCAAAGCGTAGTAGCCCTGCTCGGTGGCCATGCCGTCACGGTCGCCGCTGGCGATGTGGCGGAAGCCGCCGCCGTCCACATAGTAGCTGGCCAGCGCATCCAGAATCGTCAGGCCGTTCTTGATGAAGCGGCTGTCCTTGGCCGGGTCGATGCCCAGAGCGGTCAGCGCAACGATGACCTGAGCGCAGGACTCGCTGTTCTCGGTGCCCCAGCTGCCGAAGCCGCCGGTAGCCAGCTGCAGCTCGGACAGCACATCCAGTGCCTTGTCCACAGCGGCCTTCACGGCATCGTTCTCCTTGTAGTAGGGAGCCAGAGACTGAATGGCCATTGCGGTCATGTCAGGATCTGCGTCGTTGCCACTGAGGTTCCAGCCGCCGCCCGGAAGCTGGGCATCCAGGATCACCTGAATCAGCTTCTCACGGGTCACATCACCGGAGGTCGGATAGTTGTGGCTGTCCAGAGCGATGAGCGCCCAGATGGGGCCGTTGATGCCCTGCGTCTGGATGTAATCCATGCTGTCCAGACCCTTCAGGAGGTTGTGGCCGCCAACATTGGTCACATCCTTGCCGATAGCGGTCAGGGCCAAAATGATACGGGAGTTGTCCGTGGACTTCGCACGATGCAGCCGCTCGTTCTCGTCGGCGTGCTTCTGCACATATTCCACGACCTTCTCATAGTAGCCGTCGGGGACCGTGCGGCCGGAGCGGGCCAGATCAATGACCATCCACTCGCCGCCGATGGAGCCCACATCCGGCGTACCAAGGCCGGAAATGTAGTCGCCGGTGGTGGTGTAGATGTTGTGGAGTTTCTTGCCCTGCTCGGCGGCCAGACGGGCATATTCCGCCTCGGCTTCCACCAGAACATCATAGTTCGTGACCAGAGCCTTTTCGGCGTCGGTCAGCTTGTCATAGGCGGACCGGGCGGCGCTGATGGCCCCGGCCTTGCTGAGGTCCACCGTGCCGATGGCATCGATCATGGCGATGACTTCCTCGGCGGTCTTGGTGCGGTTCTGTTCGGCCTCGTATTCCTTCAGGTAATCATCCGTGTAATGGAACACGATCACATCGCCCTCGTTGAGGTACTGCTGCGCCACGCCCAGATTGGGGTGTACGCCGTTGAGGGTGTACATCCAGCCGGAGAGATTGCCGTTGGTGAACTCGGCCAGCTCCGTGCCGTCCTTGGGGGTGATGGCCTGAATGTAGTTGCCACTTTCGTTCTTGATGTCGAACCTGTCGCCAACGACGGCCAGGATCACATCCAGCACGGTGGCGTTGTTGCTGACCGTGACCTTCGTGGTGTCAATCCAGGTTTCCAGGTTGTTGTCAGCCAGCGTGTGCTTGTCGCCGCTGTCGCCGTGGGCGGAGTCGCCCAGCAGAGCGAAGGACACGGTAATATCCTTGCCCGCAGGCAGCAGCACGGTGACGGTGATGGTCACCTTGGCCGCGCCGTAGGCCAGCGTCACGGTCTGCTCACCACGCTGGTTGGTGTCAAAGCCGGTGATCTCAATATCTTTGGTGTCCACAACCGTATCAGCCTTGTTCATCGTCCAATGCGCTGTGCAGACCATTCCACTGAGGTCAAGGGCTTCTCCAATCGTATACGTTGTCTTGTAATCACCGGAAATGTCCAGCTTATAGCAGATAGGCGTTGTTGCATCTTCAACTTCCATCGTCAAGTTGCTGGCATCTTTGCCCAAAGGATCATCTGTACGATTATGATTCTCTTTCGTCACGCCATAAATATCAGGGAGCGACTTCGATGTATCGAAGTATGTCGCACCGCTCGCTGTTTCGTGCGTTTCACAACTGGTATCTACATAATCAACAGCTCCGATTCCTTGTTCAGCCCCGCAGCCCTTCAGGTAAGCGTTTCCAGCAATGTTGTCAAACTTATTCAGGCTGCGATAGTATCCGATGATGCCGCCCACATTCTTTGCGCCGCTGACCTTGCCGGAAAATGTATTTCCGGTAATAGAGTAGCTATTCCACGCTTGATTGACCTTCATGTCGCCGCCGGTAATTCCGCCGACGTTCTCATTGCCATTGATAGAACCGGAAGCCACGCACGCCTCAATGGTTGTCTTAATGCCGTTCGGTGCTGCTGCACCGGTATACATTGTACCTGCAATACCACCGGCAAATTTGCCGGTGGCGATTACCGTGCCGTCAAAGCTGCATTTGCTGACTGTGCACTGTCCCATAGCATTGTCACGGGAACCAATGATGCCACCTACATAATCCACACCTTTGACAGTGGCATGGCTGACACAATTTTCGATGATGCCCTGGAATCGACCGGCAAATGCGCCAATCTCGCTTTGAGTGCCGTCATAACCGACAACGACATCTTTTTCAATGGTACAGTTACGGATGGTCGTAATAAAAGCGGCACTCGCCCCGGCAAAGCCGTTAACATCCATATCTACTTCTGCACCGATTAAGCCAGATTTCAGCGTCTTGGTGCCGGATTTAAGCGTCACATTTTCGATGATGATCGCAAAAGTGTCTTCACTTGTAAAGCCGACACCGTGAAGACCATCTACCAGACCGTAGCCGTTGATCTCTTCACCGTAGATGTTCAGATCCTTGACCGTGGCGTTCTTAACATAAGCCAGCAACGGTTTGCCACCTTTGGGGACAGTCAGGAGTTTACCGTTGCCGAGGATCGTGCCGGAGAAAGCACGGAGGTTATCCTTCTCATCGGGATTCCGAGGATCAAATTTGTTAGTTCCATCTACCGTGCATCCGATGGGAGTCCAGCCGTTCGGCAATGTAATATCGGAAACAAATTTAAAAAATACTCCATCAAAGGAAAGACCGGAATTGACAGAATCCCGTATGTATTCAATATCCGAAACAGTAGCAATCTCATAGGGGCTGTCAGCCGACCCATCACCGTTCATATCGGTTTTCCAAGGATTAACTGTGACCTGCGCACACTCCGTTGTTGCGGTCGGGCTTGTTTTTCCATCAAAGACCTTATATACGACGCAATAATACCATGTCGTGCCGACTGTATTAGTAGGAACTATAAGACTGCTTTTTGTCTCTCCCTGAAGCAACTGCCCGTTACTATTGTCGTTGACCGTATTACTATACCACTGATAGTGGAACTGTACGCCTAAGGCGGCATCTTTCAGCTCTACTTTCAGAGGAGTTGCTTCTTTTCCAAAATCACAGGTAATAATTTTGGGGGCTATGCTAACTTTGGGCGCATCCAAAGCTTCTGCACTTATTTTGATATTGTATCTATAAGATGTCGAATAAGAGAAGCCGTCTACAATGTTGGTAACCTTACAAGTATAAAAAACTGCTCCGGCCACAGCGTCGGTATTCACAAGGCAGGTTGCCTCGGTGCTTACTACAGCTTTTGTAGACAAAAGAGTCCATTCATATACAGTGTCCGCACTTATACTTTCAGCATCAATATACTCGCTTGAATCCAAATAAAAGTCTTTGGTTCCTTGCGCTACTGTAAGTTTGATACCGGCAGCCGAGGGCTTTGTTCCACCTACAAACGTGGGGAAATAATCCTTTTCTATACACTTTACGTTGAGAGTGTATTCTCTCGCTTCGACTCCCTCAACTTTGCTGCTGATACGAATATTGAGGGATTCATCACCACTGAATGTCTTGGTAACCGAAGAGCCTGCTCCATCTATGGCAGTTGTATCCACGTTTTGAATTCCACCGCCAGCCGTGATTTTCACGGAACTATTTGCCACAACAGTCGTGGTGTATGTCCCATCAGCCAGTAACTGCATAGGACGGGTGTTCTTTGCTCCTGCAGTTTCTGTAACAGATAGTTTAGTCACATCGCAAAAAGGAACTACAGTGTACTCAACCGATTCTCCATCGTAGGATAACTCGATAGTTTTTGTCCATTTGAGGTTATTAGCCGATATGTACCGGAAGAAACTATATTGTTCTCGGTAACTTCCATTGATGCTTACTGTTCCAGCATTGGATTCCTTTAGTGTAAGAGTTTCCTTTTCGTTTCCGTCTATATCAAACTCGCTATACGCAACAGAAAATTGTTCAGTACTATCTGATTTAATAGTGAAATCAAGAATAGCGGTCTTAGACATTAACGATACAGGAATATAGATCGTATTTTTACCATTGTCTTTAATGCTTGCTAATTTAACGCTTTGTGAACTGGTTGCAATATAGAATTCAAAGTTGCCTATGCTTTTGTTTTCTGAATCAGTTTCAGAATCATTTTGAACTGGATCTAAGCCGTTGTTTCCATCGGAAACTTCCTCTACGTTGTCAACGCTTTGCTCTGCTGTTTCGACGGAGGGTATCTCCTTGAGCTCAGAGTCCGTTGCGGCAAATGCCTGAGTGGGCAGCACACCTATCATTAGCACAAAAGCCAATGCGCAGGCAATAATCTTGCGCCCATTTCGTTTCTTCATTGGTACCTCCTACGCATTTAGACTTTCTCCTGTGTTCATGGAGATAATCTAATGACTTGTTGATAGAACTCTTTGACCAAACGCAAATAAATGCTATTCAAAATGCGGAGGGGTGGGCTATCCCGCCCCTCCGCATGAGAAATTTTTAGGTCAATTCACATCGTACAGAGTATAAGCGCTGAAGTCAAATACAATTACCATTCCATCAGTCAGGGAATAGTTGGTGCCATACAGGCTGAGGGCCTGAATGCTGTCACCCTGAGTGCAGGCGATGTTCCAACCAAAGCCACGGTAAACATTGTAGGTAGTTCCGGCAATGGTCTCCTGCGTAGTCGGCTGATAGGTGGGCTGCACGGGTGCTACGGTATGGATATAGCCACCATTCGGAGTGTTAATGGTATCCCAGCCGCCAGCGATATCCGTATAGCCATTCAGCATGAGCGCAACAATAATTGCATCCAGTACATTGGGGTTCGGATTTTCTTCGGTGTAGGAATCAGGAGCGCTGTACAGGCTGCGATCCATGAGTGCAGCGATGGTGTCGCTGTCCAAAACCATAGGCGTGAATTCTTCGTCGAACGGCAGCTGAGTCATCCAGTCGGAAGCATCAGGCTCCCCGTCCTTGATGTACGCTTGCTGACGAGGGGCCCCATTGGCAAAGCCTCCTTCGTCAAACAAGCCCTCTGTGATGTACACGGTCACCGTGGCGGGCTCATTCGTGTCCGTGGTGGCAGCTGCGGCCGGGACGACCAGCACAACGACCATCATGACAGCCATGATCAGAGACAAAAGTCTTTTCTTCATGTTGTTTTCCTCCTTAGAGAATTTTTATTATAAACTCGCTGCCGCTTTGGCAACGTGCTTACCGAAATTGCTTGCCGTTCAGAGAGTGGCCTCTGTCGGCTCGGCTTCGCAAGGCTCGTCCGCCTGCTTGGCCGCCGCCCGTGCGGCGTTGACCCGCTGGCGCTCCAGATTTTTCTTTTCCCGTTCCGCCCGTTTGGCGTCCCGCTCCACCCGGTACAGCTCGATTTGGCGCTTCTTTTCCCGCTGATACCGGCCATTGGACCGGTTATGCGGGTGGCTGTACGCAGGATTCAGGTGCGCCGCCCGCAGAGCGTCCGACCAACTGCCGAACCGCTCGGCAATGTAGCTTCCGCCGACGATCTCACATGGGGCAGGGGACCGTCCCCAATGTTCGGCGCAGCGCCGCAGATAACAGGCCAATTCCGCCAGCGTATCCCCGGCATGACGCTCCGCAAAGGCCCGGTCCTGCTCGTCCAGAGCCGCCCGTGTCCGCTTTGCGATATGCTGTTCGTGCCAGTTCCTGCCGTCAAAATTCTGAGCGCCTGCGACCTTCCCCATAGGGGCACACCTCCTCCGTGTTCGTAAATGGTAAAAATAATACGCCGATAAACCCATAATGGGTCATCAGCGTACACTCCTGCCATATAGCACCACGGAGAGAGCGCCCGCTGCCCGGAATCCTAAACTACACAATTCTACTGACTTGCGCCACGAGGATTTTCCTCTGCGTCCATGATCTACCTTCTCACGATTTCTCGCAATGACGGGCTTTCGCCCCAGCGGTTTCCCGCCTCGATCATATCCTTGCGCTTACAGTGCCGACCGCATGGGG
>ERZ780167.2897-NODE-2897-length-12913-cov-11.885985_pt1 | contig 12913 bp, 9 predicted proteins | sample MGYA00510982_ERZ780167 | MGnify/ENA primary metagenome ERZ780167 (study PRJEB29588, sample SAMEA2146107) | human gut metagenome | biome: human gut; feature: human-associated habitat; material: faeces | place: Denmark | collected 2008/2010 ... | reverse complement strand
AGCAGCTTCGAACATCAGATAGAGTTCCGCCACGTTTCCTTCGCCTATACCGACCATCAGAACGGTGAACTGGTTTACGTGCTGAAGGATATCAACCTGGTGATTCCTAAGGGAAAGACCATCGCACTGGTGGGTCAGAGCGGTAGCGGAAAGAGTACGATGCTCGACCTGATTCCTCGTTACTACGATGTACAGGAGGGCGAAGTGCTCATCGACGGCATCAACGTGAAGGACCTCTGCGTACACGATCTCCGACAGCTGATAGGTAATGTAAACCAGGAAGCCATCCTCTTCAACGCCAGCTTCAAGGACAACATCCGTTTCGGCAAGACAGATGCTACCGATGAGGAAATAGCCAATGCAGCAAAGATTGCCAATGCCTACGAATTCATCACCAAGTCGGAACATGGCTTCGATACTGGTATCGGCGACCGTGGCGGCAGACTCTCTGGCGGTCAGCGCCAGCGTGTGAGCATCGCCCGTGCCATCCTCAAGAACCCTCCTATCCTCATCCTCGACGAGGCAACATCAGCTCTTGATACCGAAAGCGAACGCCTGGTGCAGGATGCCTTGGAGAAGCTGATGAAGACCCGTACTACCGTGGCTGTGGCCCACCGACTGAGTACCATCAAGCATGCCGACGAAATCTGCGTATTGCATGAGGGTAAGATTGTGGAGCGCGGTACTCATGAGGAACTGATTGAAAAAGAAGGATATTACAAGAAGTTGCATGATATGCAGCAGGTGTAATTGAGTAAAGAGTTAATAGTTAAGAATTTATAGTTTTACAGATGGTTAAGATTGTTTATGCATTCTTTTATGCAATATCGCTGCTGCCTTTCAGGCTGCTCTATTGCATTGCCGACTTCGAGTACTTCATGATGTATCGCGTCATCAAGTACCGCAGGGGTATTGTGCGTAAGAATCTCACCAGCTCTTTTCCTGAGAAATCAGAAGAAGAGATTATCGACATCGAGAAGAAGTTCTATCGCTGGTTCAGCGATTACTTCTTCGAGGCTGTCAAACTGCTCAGCATCAGTGACAAGGAGTTGCACCAGCGATTCCAGGTCATCAACAGCGAGGAAGTGGAGCAATGTTTCCTTGAAGGTCAGAACGTGGCAGCTATCCTGGGCCATTACTGCAACTGGGAGTGGCTCTCATGCGTGGGTATCGAACTGCCCAAGTCACGCAAGATAGGCCTCATCTATCATCCTCTGCGCAACCAAGCCTTCGACGAACTCTTCAAGCGCATCCGTTCTCACGAGGAGAATGGCGTGGTGGTGCCCAAGAAAGAAATCCTCCGCTATCTGGTGGATTACAAGCGCAAGGGCATCATGAGCATCTTCGGCTACATCAGCGACCAGGGTCCCAAGTGGGAAAACATCCACCTGTGGCTTCCTTTCCTCAACCATCCCGAAACCCCAGTGTTTACTGGCGGTGAGAGAATCATGAGAAAGATGAACGATGCCGTGTTCTATGTAGAGATGTCGCGCCCGAAGCGAGGCTACTATACGGCAACCTACAAGCTCATCACCCGCAATCCGAACTCCCTGCCGGAGCACGAGATTACCCGTCGTTTCTTCCAGATGCTGGAAGAAACCATCCGCAAGAATCCACCTTATTATTTATGGACGCATAACAGATGGAAGCGAACCAGGGAGGAATTTGATAAGCGATATGAAATTAAAAACGGTAAAGTAATTCCTAAAGAATCATGAGAATAGTTCTTTTCTGTGAAAACAAGTATGCCATAGACATACTTAATCCGATACAAGAACATGTGACAAAGCAACATTTGCCACACGAGATATTGTGGTATATCCACAAACCAAAGATAGACAGTTTTCCATATGCCGACCAGGTGAAATGGACCAACTCTATTCAAGAAGTCTATGACTTCCAGCCAGAGGCTATCTATGTGCCAGGCAACATTGTGCCTTACTATCTGCCAGGCGTCAAGATACAGGTATTCCACGGCTATGCCGCAGAGAAGAAAGATCACTGGATTATCCGCCGTTACTTTGACACCTATTTCACCCAAGGTCCTTACTTCACTTCCCACTTCGAGGCTCTGGCCAAGAGATATGGAGATTTCGAGGTGTTGGAAACGGGATGGCCTAAGCAGGATTGGATCAAGGAAAACCTGCATAAATATGATGCCGACCGAGAGAAACTGCTCAGGGAAAGCGGCAAGGAGACCTTGATCCTTTACGCTCCTACCTTCTCGCCAAAACTCACTTCGCTTCCTTACATCAAGGAAGAGCTGGGCAAGCTGGCTAAGGAACGCAATGCCCTGGTAGTAATGAAGTTCCATCCGCTTACCCGTCAGGAATGGGTAGATGAATACCGTGAATGGGCTGCAACCAAGAAGGATGTTCTCTTCATCGACAAGGGAGAGAACGTAACCAAATATCAGCTGATGGCAGATACGCTCATCAGCGATACCTCTTCTACCATCTATGAGTTCCTGCTGCTCTCTCGCCCAGTAATCACCCTCGGCACCATATCCAAGGATATCTACTGGGAGAACATCACGGAACCTGATCAGCTGATTGCCGCCTACGACCATGCCCTCACAGACCCTGAGGCGATAGCCAAGAGACAGTGGATAGTAGACAACTACGATCCATATTTGGACGGCAACGTATGCCAGCGCATGCTCGACGGAGCAGAAGACTACCTCCGTCGCCATGGTGTACCAAAGAACAGAAAGCTGAATCTCTGGCGTAAATATACCAGCATCAAGACATTTGGAAGAATCAAAAAAGGATAAAGATATGCTTAATTTTACTGTAGGACCTGTGATGGCAAGCGATGAGGTTAGAGCCATCGGCGCTGAGCAGGTGCCTTATTTCAGAACAGCAGAGTTCTCCGCCATCATGAAGGAGAACGAACAATTGATGAAACAGTTTGCCAAGGCATCAGACGATGCCCGCACAGTTTTTATCACAGGTTCGGGCACAGCCTCTATGGAAGCCGTGGTCATGAATGTATTCACTCCTGCCGACAAAGTACTGGTAGTGAATGGCGGTAGCTTTGGTCACCGATTCGTACAACTCTGTGAAATTCATGAGATTCCACATACAGAAATCAAGCTTGAGATGGGGACTCCACTCACGGCAGAAGACCTCAAGCCATACGAGGGACAAGGCTACACCGGCTTCCTCGTCAATCTACATGAGACTTCTACCGGCGTACTCTACGACATCCAGATGATCAGCGACTTCTGTCATCGCAACCATATTTTCCTGGCCGTAGATTCCATCAGTTCTTTCCTCGCGGACCCATTCAACATGAAGGAACTCGGCGTGAACGTAATGATTACGGGTTCACAGAAGGCACTGGCATGTCCTCCAGGCATCTCTGTCATCATTCTCGATACAGAGGCAATCAAGCGAGTAGAGGCAAACAATGTTAAGTCGATGTATTTCGACCTGAAGGATGCCTTGAAGAATGGTGAGCGTGGACAGACTCCTTTCACCCCAGCCGTAGGAACCTTACTGCAGATTCATGCCCGCCTGAAGGAGATAGAGCGCAATGGCGGTGTGGAGAGCGAGAACCAGCGTATGAAGATGCTTGCCGAAGATTTCAGAAGCAAGATCAAGGACCTGCCATTCACCATCGTTTCCCAATCGATGTCAAATGCCGTTACTCCTCTGCATCCACAGAACGCCTCAGCCTACGACATCTTCCTGAAACTGAAAGACGAATATGGCATCTGGGTATGTCCTAATGGTGGCGACATGGCAGAAAAGATATTCCGTGTAGGTCATCTCGGCAACCTGAGTCCAAAAGACAACACCACTCTCGTTGATGCACTGAAGGATATGCAGGCTAAGGGACTGCTATAAAGGGGCTGCTATAATATATATAATAAGGTATAGAGAACTTTCAAGATAGAGAAACTTATGGTTAAAGTCATCACATACGGTACTTACGACCTGCTTCATTATGGTCACATCCGTCTCCTGGAGCGCGCCAAGGCTTTGGGCGACTACCTCATCGTGGGCGTAACCTCGGATACCTTCGACCGTGAGCGTGGCAAAATCAATGTACAACAATCTCTCATGGAACGAGTGGAAGCCGTGCGTGCCACTGGCATTGCCGATGAAATCATCATCGAGGAATACGAGGGACAGAAGATTGACGACATCAAGCGACTGGACGTAGATATCTTTACCGTAGGTTCTGACTGGAGAGGCAAGTTTGACTATCTCAACGCCTATTGCAAGGTGGTTTATCTAGACCGCACTCAGGGCGTATCGAGCACGGAGATCAGAAGCGAGCAGCAGGTGGTTCGCCTCGGACTGGTTGGCGAATCGCCTATCCTCAACAAGATAGAGCGGGAAAGTCAATATGTCAACGGGCTAGAGGCAGGAAAAGTTTTCTCCCTCAACGACCAATATCTCTCAGAGAATCTGCAGGCAGCGGAAAAGCAGGCAGCCAGTTTTCAGGAGCTCCTGGATGAAAGCGATGCACTCTATGTCATCTCTGCCCCAAGCAAGCACTATGCTCAAATAAAGGAGGCATTAGAAGCTGGCAAACACGTATTGTGCGAATCGCCTATCACTCTTCAGCCTCAGCAATGGAAAGAACTCAAGGAAATAGCAAAAGATAAGAAGGTAGTCTTGATGGATTCTATCAAGACCGCCTATTCCGTAGCCTATTACCGACTCTTACTCTTGGCTAAGGGCGGTATCATCGGTGATATCATGTCGGTGGATGCAACCTGCACCAGTCTCGTAGACTTTGACCCAACCCAGGATTCACAGAAGAGTCTTTACGAATGGAACAGTATCTGCGCCTGGGGACCGACGGCACTCCTGCCTATCTTCCAGCTTCTGGGCACAGAATACTGCAGCAAACAGATAGCCACTCACTTCTTGGATGAAGCAAAGCACTATGATGCCTTTACCAAGATATCCTTCCTCTATCCTCATGCCGTAGCTTCGCTGAAGGTTGGTCAAGGCGTGAAGTCGGAAGGCGAATTGATTATCTCGGGCACCAAGGGATACATCTACGTACCAGCCCCATGGTGGAAGACCGATTACTTCGAGGTGAGATACGAGAATCCGCAGAACAACAAGCGCTACTTCTACCAGCTAGATGGAGAAGGGTTGCGCTATATGCTCCTCTCCTTCCTCAAAGCCATCCGCACCGGCAAGGACTTCTCGTATGTATCCGATGACATATCAGAAGAAATCGTCAAGACTATCGCCAATTTCGAGGCAAGAAAAGACATGATCATCATATAGGTTCGTCTACATGATGACCATTTCCTTTCTTGAAAGCCTTTTCCTTTTAGTCTTAACGGCATTTATATTATTTAACAACTATTAGTGCAAGAAAGCACAAGTTTCTCTGTTATTATAAAAATAAGCAAAAACAATAATACGATGAATCAGAAATTGTTAAAAAGCCATACGATATTGGCGATTTGTATTCTAATCTTATCCATCATCCCTGTTGTGGCAATAGGTCCCTATCTCCATCAGTTTGCAGATGACTATGTATTCGGAGCTCCTGTCTACAAGGCTTGGACTGCCACCCATTCATTTGGGGCATGTATTCAGGCGGCCTGGGCTGAATCCATGCATATCTACCAGACATGGCAGGGTACCTATTCGGCATGTTTCCTGATGGCATTACAACCTGGAATTTTTGGCAAATACTGGCTTGTACCGATTATTCTATTGGGAAGCCTAATTCTTTCCACCTATACACTGGGATACACAGTATTACGCAGATTGCTACATATCAGCAAATTGGAATACACTTTCATTTCTACTCTATTTGTATTAATGACCGTACAGTTCGTATGGTCGTTCTACGATGCATTCTGCTGGTATAACGGAGCGATGTACTATACCTTATATTATAGCCTTTCGCTGTTTCTAGCCTCCCTGCTCATCAAATTCCATCTTACGAAATCCATCATAGCGAAAATCATCATCACGCTGGTTTCCGCAGCACTCGCCATATTCATTGCCGGCGGCAACTTTGTTACTGGTCTGGGTATGCCAGCCATTCTCTTTATGGCAATCGTATGGATGTGGGTAGAGAGGAAGAAGACTCCTTTCTTCCTGATTTCTATCCTTATGATTTATGCCTGCGCCTTTGCTTTCAGTGTATTTGCACCAGGCAATACTGTCCGCCAAGCCACAGTCACCGATCAGCCGAATGTGATTGCTGCCTTCTTTATGGCGATAGGAAAGAGCGTGGAATTTCTTGCTGATGCCATTGGAATCATGGAAGTACTCATGTTTACCATTCTTATTCCATTCCTGGCAAGATTAGCCAAGGCATCCCACTTCAAGTTTTCTCATCCATGGCTTTATCTACTCATCTCTTTCCTGCTCTACAGCGCCTTCTTTTTTCCAAACAGTTATGCCATGGGAACCAAAGGAGCAGACAGAACACAGAATGTATACTTCTATGTGCATCTGTGGATGATTTGCTTCAATATCTACTATCTTTCTGGTGCTCTTCAGCGCAGAGCGGCTGATTTGGAACCAATAAGCGTTGCTATTGTAAACTTGACAGAGGCAATCAGACTGAAATATAATAAATACTTCAGATGGCTACCGATATATTACTGGCTTGTGTTGGTACTTTCTATCACAGCAAAGCCAACTACTACCAACAGAACACTCTCCTTGCTGCGTAGAGGAACAGCACAGAAGTTTGACCTAGAAATGCAGCAGCGTGAAATTGCCGTAAAGAAAAGCAAGTCAGACCATCTGGTTCTGAATCCACTCACCGTAAAGATGCCATCCGATGCATTCCACGACATCACCATCTATCCAGGTTATTGGATTAACCAAGGTATGGCAAACTATTATGGCAAGAAAACGGTAGTAGCATTACCTTTCGATGATGGCGAAGAAACACCAGCCAAGTTGTTAAAACGCTGCCGTGATGAAGTAGGTCCAGGCGGAATAACCTTTATCGAAGGAAAATAAATCAGAAATAACAATACCATTCATTAAACAAAAAAGGTAAGTAGCCAAAACTACTACTTACCTTTTTTATGTTTCAAGCGATCTTCTATAATCTTGCTGACAGCAACAAACTGATAGATGCCTTCATAGCAGGCACATACAAATCCTTCCTTACCATCACGGAAGCCACCCTTCTGAATATAAGCACGGAAGAAACGCACCAACGGACGATAGAACAAAGCTGCCATTCCATAATTGCGATCTTTCTTCTTTTCTATCTCGTTAGCTGTATACTGGTTGATTTTCCTCATTCTGCTGGCAATGCTGTCGTCTGCCAGATGAACCAAAGCCATATCTGCATGGGTTGCTGGTATCTTTTCTATCCTGCCCTTGATAATAGGGTCGGCATGGATGACAGCAGGCCATACCGTATCCTTCCTGATAAAGAAACGCAACTGATAGTCGGGATAGAAACAATGCATGAATCTTCCCATAAAGCGACTCTTGCGTGGCACATACAATCCCAATGGAGCATCCTCCTTCCCTATTAGGGAATAAAGATATTGTTTCAGTGCTGGGGTAACCAGTTCATCTGCATCCACCACCAGTACCCATTTGCAGGAAGCTGCATCTATGGCTGTCTGTCTTGCCGGTTCACAAATCTGATAACTGCCTCTAGGGAAAACAACTATCTTGCAACCATTACGCTTTGCAATATCCAAGGTATCGTCGGTACTTTCCATGTCGCAGACAACCACCTCGTCAAAGCCCTTCACTGTATCCAGCACCTGCTGAAGATGGCAGGAGGCATTATAGGTATTAATAACCACCGAGATGCCATTTCCCTGCTCTTGTTCTACACTTGTCTTATCCATATATCTATGCTCTATAAATATTGATCGATACCATTTGTGCAACGAACCAAACGCTCCTTCTTCACCTGGTTCAAAACATCTTTATGCATGTTCTCTTGGGCTTTAGACGCCTCCTTGTGATAAAGATGGTACATGATTCCTCCCATCTTCAGAGCCTTCTTCCGAACGCCAGCAAAATGCAGGCGATAGGCAAACTCGGCATCCTCATGTCCCCATTCCAGCAAATCCTCATTGTAACCATTTACCTTGATGGCATCCTCTCTCCAATAAGCCATGTTGCAACCTCTGAGATGGTCGATTCTACGGGCATAGCGAAAAGCCAGCAATCTGCGGAACACATGAGAACGGAAGCTGTTGCTTACATAACTGAAAGGCATGTTCCAAAGATTCACATTGACTACCTTTGTATCCAAAATCTTTTTGGAAATCTGGGCTGACAGCAGAACTCTACTTCCACAGACGACACATCCTTTCTGAGCCATTTCTATATGGTCTTCTACAAAATGAGAACTCAAAACAACATCTCCATCAACTTGGATGATATAATCACCCGTAGCCTTTGCTATTGCCTTATTCAAAATGGAAGTTCTTCTGAATCCCTTATCTTCCTGCCAAACCCAAATTACCGGTACTGGCATTTTTTCAGCATAACGGTCTATTAGTTTTTTAGTCTCTTCGGTAGAACCATCGTCAGCAATAACAACTTCATCAGGCATAACGTGCTGATGCAACACGCTATACAACACGAGTTCTAAGGCTTTAGGCCAATTGTAAGTCGTAATCAATAATGTTGTTTTCATAAACCTAACTTTTTGTGTTTAAAATAATGCAAGATACCTTTGCGATGTGCCCATCGCCAATCGTGTATCTTCTTTGCTCCTATTATTTTTTGTAATATTTTCTCATCCATTCCCCGCAGTTTCACATACTCTCGTGCCACACACTCGAAGACATCCATTCTTCCGGTAAACCTCGTCAGGTTTTCCACACATTCCTTCATCGGCGGATAGCCTGAGTAAAACCTCATACGATTGATATCGATAAGCGAGAACGTATAATGACCATCAGCCTGAAGCTGATACAGCACATTGCCGGCATTCAAGTCAATATCGATGATGCCTTTCTGGTGCAATCGATTCACAAAGTGCGCATAATCTGCCGCCATCACCCTGTTGAATTCCTCTGGGGAGTTCAACCGATCGTTGATAGGCATACTGTTATCAATATCAGAGACAAAGTAGCAATAGTCAATAAGTCCCTTTACCCTCGTTTCAATATATCCAAAACCTTCGGGAGTGGCAAAGCCATCTGCCATCAGCCTAAGGGCATTCTCATAGGCACGGAAAGCCTTAGTAGAGCGGAAGAAGCTATATCCTATCTTCTGAATGAAATTAGGCTGCTTGTATCTCTTCACCACAACTTCTTTCTCTTTTCCATCAAACTTTACATGAAAAGCCTTGATAACATTTCGTCCTTCAAAGATACAACGTCCCTCCTGCTCGAACACATCCGGGATGCGTTCGATGAAACTTCTCATCTCTTCGTATTTTGGGTTTATCTTTATCTTCATTTGTTTACAGTACTTTTATATTTTTGCCTAGGATGGTTAGGAACGCCAGGGAATAGCATTTCCAGACTATTATCTTCTAGCATCTTAGGAATTATTTTATTTCTCAAATATGTTCTTTTCCTACGAAGTTCTTCTGCCAATTCATCGACACTTACCCAATCTGAACAAAAAGAACATATCTTATCCTTGAGCTCAGAATAAGACATCCTCTGTTTTATCAAATTTGGCATAGGAGAACTTGCAACCTTAGAGCTAGAGCTTGCAACCTTAGAGCTAGAGCTTGCAACCTTAGAGACGGAACTTGCAACCTTAGAGCCAGAACTTGCAACCTTAGAGACGGAACTTGCAACCTTAGAGACGGAACTTGCAACCTTAACAGTCATAGGCAACCGATACTTGGTTCCTCTACCATATCCCTCTTGAACCAGCAATTTATGCTTACACATATCTTTCAACAAATCGGCGACTTCTGCCTTATGCTGGTTAAGGACAACCCTTAAGCTCTCATTTGTAATATATCCATCTGTACAAGCTGCATTAAGAGTCAACAGGCGTTCATGTCCCAAAGAAAAAACTTCTGTTCCAAATATCAGAACCAATCTTTCCTTTGTTCCTTCATCCATCATCGACTCCATCATCATTGTGAGTTCCACTAAGTCAGGCTGACTTAATGTTCTCAACATAGGTGCTCTCCAATTTGCAAATCGCCAACCAGCCAATATCTTATCAACTCCACTTCCCGCTTTTTCGGCAGAGCCAATCAGCATAAACATCTTTTGAAGAGTCTTGTTACGACATACGCTAGCACTTTCTCCATAATATTGCATTTTAGAAACCAACAATGTTCCCGGGTTAGTAAAAACAATTTTATTGCTATACAAACGCACTACCATTGTTGCATTTTCCGAATAATCGGTATGAATACAAAGATTTACTAATGCTTCACGTACAGCCACATGCGCAGGGGTTTCATCTCGACGAATATTGCCCTCCAAGATGAAAGGTTTTGGCAAGACCGCTGATAATCTTGGAAGAACACGAAGATAGAATTGGAATAAATTTGCCTCCCAAGTTCCATCAGGACAAATACGATTGGTCCATCGTATCTCAGGATTATCTGATAGTTTTTCCTGGTAATCAGGAAAGAAGTCGGGGCAACATTCATTATCAGTAATGGCGTCTTCTTTACCAAACATCAAAACTCCTGCCATTGTAAAACCTTCTTCTTTCGTTCCACGATCTGTACGATAAGCACCTATCTTTTTAAGAAACTCAAAATCAGACAAAACAGACCAAGGATGGTCTGGCTTTGCTAACTTAAATAATTGTCGATATTGAGCAACAGACTCCATATCTAAATCATTCAATGAATAATTTCTCAAAATGCGGCTATCAGCGGGATTAGAAACATTCGCATCTGAAAACATACGCTGCACTTCTCGCTCCGTACATTTATAATCACCTTCATGATTGCGCTTAAAAGTACCATTATAGGGTTGAGACGTTCTATAAACAGGACGCTGTTCTCTAGATGCACGAGGAATAAAGAATAACATAAGTTTGTGACCATTGTAATCTTCTACCACGACATCTTCTGTTTTTAACAGGTTGCAACTAACCGTAGCTCGATTATTCACATTATTCCAAAAGTCCTTGGTATATTTCTCTATCTGTTCATCAGATAGATTATCTATATAGAACTTACCTTTTCTTTCTATAACTCCAAGCACGATAACTCCTCCTTCACTATTGGCGAAGGCTGAGTAAGTATCCCAAAAGCTACCAGGAAATCCACCGGCAGCACTTTTAAACTCCAAGTCATCACTCTCTACGCTATTCAAGAGTGAATCCAAATAATCCTCGAAGTTTAATCTATCACGTACTTCTAACATGCAATTCTTTTATATTCTTTAACAAGATACCTTCCTGGTATCTCATTGGTTGCAAAGATACGAAAAACTATCAGAAAAGCCAAATTTTAGGAAGATTATCTTTCTTCCTTCATTGATACTTGCTTTTTTTATCCATTTTCTTGCAAGATTAAAGTATATTTCGTATTTTTGTACCCAATAACATCATCATCGTTTTCATAAACAAAAAGAAATCCTATGAATATTCAAAAATTGAGATATAAATTCCATAGCGGAAAGAACAGTAAACCCTGGTATTACATCAAGGAATACGTTCGTCTGTATACACCTGCCTGCATCTTGATATGGAGGGGGCAGCATTTACTTGACAAAGCCAAAAAACGCAAAGACTACGATTATATCCTGAACCGGGTAAACTACTACAACAAGCTTACAGAAGATAATATCCTTCTCAACAAAGATTTATGGGAAAAGAAAGCTGTTAAAGTTGTAGAACAGCCGATGACCCGCCAGAAGGTATATTATCTGGATACTTTGGAATATGCCCGCTGTTTTGACGGCAATAACAAATGGAATCTCCTCCCTGGTGACATCACGTATGTGGAAGATATTCCTACCATTGTAAAAAGCCGCCCAATTCATGGAGAAAACCAGAACTCCGTATTGCTTAAGATGGACAAGGTACGCCATTTTATCTTCGTGAAGGATAAGCTTTCGTTTGCAGAAAAAAAGACCAGGCTATCTTCAGAGGGAAAATAGCCTGCAAGGACATCCGTGTACAATTTGTAGAGAAGTTTTTCGGAAATCCTCGCTTCGATATCGGAACCATAGATCTGATTAAGCCAGAATGGAAGAGCGACAAGATTTCCATCTACGACCATCTGAAATACAAATACGTGATGGCGCTGGAGGGAAATGACGTGGCAAGCAATCTGAAATGGATTATGTCTTCCAATTCCATCGCCGTGATGCCTAAGCCATATTATGAAACTTGGTTTATGGAAGGAACTCTGAAGCCAGACTATCATTATATAGAAGTAAAGCCTGATTTCTCTGATCTTGAGGAAAAGATGGACTATTATACTGCTCATCCTGATGAAGCGCAAGCTATCATCAACCACGCTCACGAATATGTAGAGCAATTCAAGGATAAGCAGCGTGAGGATATCATCTCGCTGATGGTTCTGGACAAGTATTTCTCTCTGTTAAAATCCAAGGATTAATGCCAGACAAGGATTCTATCAATTATGAATTATAAGTCTCTGATTATAAAAGGCATAAAACAAGGTTGCTTGTTTTATGCCTTCTCTACATTATTAATAACTCTGCAGTTTGGACTCTACATCACCGATTCTTCGATACTCGAAATGATGGATTTAGAAGGATGGTTATTCTTCATAACCTCCTGCATCAGCCATGCAGCCATGTTTGCGCTGATACCTTATCTTCTCAGCCTCATCTTTACGTTTTGCAGATGTACCAAGACGGCTAGAATCGTACAGATTGTTGGTATCATACTGCTCTGCATCATCAACTATCTCAACTCGCAGGTATATGCCATCTATCATTTTCATATCAACGGCTTTGTATTGAGCATGGTGTTTGGAGAAGGTGCCGGCGAGATTTTCAATTTCGATATAATGCTGTATCTGAAGG
>ERZ780167.2892-NODE-2892-length-12937-cov-3.431688_pt1 | contig 12937 bp, 10 predicted proteins | sample MGYA00510982_ERZ780167 | MGnify/ENA primary metagenome ERZ780167 (study PRJEB29588, sample SAMEA2146107) | human gut metagenome | biome: human gut; feature: human-associated habitat; material: faeces | place: Denmark | collected 2008/2010 ... | reverse complement strand
TCGGCCCCGGAGATCATCCGCCACTACATTGAGATCCGGGGTATCGGCATCATCGACGTGCAGCAGCTGTTCGGTATGGGCGCGGTGCAGTTTGACTCCGACATCGAGATCGTGATCCATCTGGAGCCCTGGCAGGACGGTAAGTTCTATGACCGACTGGGCCTGGAGGGCGACACCTACACCATTCTGGGGGTGCAGCTGCCCTATGTGACCATCCCCGTGCGACCCGGCCGTAACCTGGCCGGTATCGTGGAGATCGCCGCCATGAAGAACCGCCAGATGCGGTACGGCTACAACTCCGCCCGGGATTTCATGACCCAGTTTGACAAGAAAATGGATGAGCTGGCCCGGCAGGCCAAGGAGAAGCAATGAACTATATCGGCATCGACATCGGCGGCACCAACCTGAAGGCCGGTCTTGTGGACGAGGACGGCCGTCTGCTGGCCGTGAAAACCATGAAGATCCGTGAGGTGTCGGACCCCGACGCCCTGACGGACACCCTGGTGGCCCTGACCCGGGAGCTGGCCCAGGAGGGCGGCGTGCCCATGGAGGAGATCGCCTCCGTGGGGGCGGGCGTCCCGGGAGTGGTGGACATCCGCACCGGGTCCATCGTATACACCTGCAACCTGCCCCTGCGGAACATTCCCCTGCGCAAGCTGTTCAAGCGGCGGCTGGGGCTGCACCTGTATGTGGAAAACGACGCCAACTGCGCCGCCCTGGCAGAGTACTATGCCGGAGCGGGCCAGGGCAGCAAGCGCTTTGTCACCATCACCCTGGGCACCGGCATCGGCGCCGGGATTATCCACAACGGAAAAATTTTCCACGGCGGCAACGGCATGGCCGGTGAGGTGGGCCACACCTGCATCGACTATCAGGGGCTCCCCTGCCCCTGCGGCCGCCGGGGCTGCTGGGAGCAGTACGCCTCCGCCAGCGCCCTGAAGCGCTTCACCGCCCAGGCCCAGCTGGGCAACCCCGACAGCATCCTGGCCCGGGTCATCCGGGAGCATGACGGCCATGTGTCCGGCCAGTCGGCGTTTATGGCCGCCCGGCTGGGGGACCCGGTGGGCCAGCAGGTCTGCGACATGTATGTGGGCTATCTGGCGGCGGGCATCGCCAACGTGGTGAATATTTTCCAGCCGGATACCCTGGCCATCGGCGGCGGCGTCAGCAACGAGTCCGATGAGCAGCTGCTTCACCCCCTGCAGCAGCTGGTGGAGCGGGAGACCATCCCCTGCAGCGCCGGGAAAAAGACCCGCATCGTCAAGGCCCAGCTGGGCAATCAGGCGGGGATCATCGGCGCGGCCCTGCTGGGGAAGAAAAAACGGATATAAGGGAGATCACTATGCAGTGGTATGAATGTTTGGACGAAAAGATCCGGGATTATCTGCCGGATATGACGGTGGAGCGGGACGTGCCCATGAGCCGCCACACCTCCTTCCGCATCGGCGGCCCCGCCCGGCGCATGGCCTTTCCGGAGAGCCGGGAGCAGCTGGTGATCCTGCTGGGCCTGGCGGAGGAGTGCGGCATCCGGCCGTTTCTGCTGGGCCGGGGCACCAATCTGCTGGTGTCGGACCGGGGGCTTGACACCCTGGTCATCAAAACGGCGGAGCGCATGACGAGCATCCGCCGCCTGGACGACGTGACCTTGGAGGCCGACGCCGGCGTCCTGCTCAGCCGCCTGGCGGTATACGCCCAGCAGGCGGGCCTGGCCGGGCTGGAATTTGCCCACGGCATCCCCGGAAGCCTGGGCGGCGCGGTTTGCATGAACGCCGGGGCCTACGGCGGCGAGATGCGCCAGGTGGTGACGGAGGTCACCGCCCTGTACCCCGACGGCATCCGCCGCTTCACCGGGGACCAGGCAGAATTTGCCTACCGGCACAGCCGGTTTCTGGAGGATGGAGCCGTGGTGCTGGGGGCCGTGGTGCGCCTGACCCCGGACGATCCCGCCGCCATCCGGCAGCGGATGGATGACCTGATGGCCCGGCGCAGGGCCTCCCAGCCCCTGGAATGGCCCAGCGCCGGCAGCACCTTCAAGCGGCCGGAGGGCTATTATGCCGGGACCCTCATCGACCAGACCGGTCTCAAGGGCCTGACGGTGGGCGGAGCCCAGGTGTCGGAAAAGCACGCGGGCTTCGTCATCAACACCGGCAGCGCCACCTGCGCCGACGTGCGGGAGCTGATCCGCCGGGTGCAGGAGGCCGTTTACAAGGCCCACGGCGTCCGGCTGGAGCCGGAGGTCCGTTTCGTCGGCGAATAACCCCGGGAAAAGAGGAAATACAATGGAAATTCTGATCATATCCGGTCTGTCCGGCGGCGGCAAAAGCAAGGCCGCCTCGTTTCTGGAGGACATCGGCTACTATACCGTGGACAATCTTCCGGCGGAGATGATGATGAAGTTCGCCGGGTTCTGCGCCGCCTCCAGCGGGCGGTATGACCGAGTGGCCCTGGTGTATGACGTGCGCTCCGGCGAGCCCACGGATATGCTCATCGACACCCTGGAGCAGCTGAAGGCCAGCGGCGTCAACTGCCGGATGCTGTTTCTGGAGGCGGACACCCCCACCATCATCAACCGCTATAAGGAGACCCGGCGTATGCACCCCCTGCAGGCCAAGGGCCTCAGCGTGGAGGAGGCTGTACGGCGGGAACGGGCGCTGATGCAGCCGGTGCGGGATCACGCGGATTTCGTGCTGGACACCTCCTCCCTGTCCACGGCCAAGCTCCGCAGTGAGCTGCTGAACCTGTTCGGCACCCCGTCGGACCGGGGCGGGCTCAACGTCAGCGTCCTGTCCTTCGGCTTCAAGCACGGCATCCCCATCGAGTCGGACCTGGTGTTCGACGTGCGGTTCATGCCCAACCCCTACTATGTGGCGGAGCTGAAAAACAAAACCGGCCTGGACCAGGAGGTCCGGGACTTCGTGTTCTCCTTCCGCCAGACCCACGAGTTCATGGCCCAGCTGGAGAAAATGATCACCTTCCTGTTGCCGCTGTACAGCGAGGAGGGCAAAACCGTTCTGGTCATCGGCATCGGCTGCACCGGCGGCCACCACCGCTCCGTGGCCGTGGCCCATGAGCTGGCGGAGTATATCGCCCGTATGGGCTATCAGGTGACGGAAAACCACCGGGATATCTCCCGGTAAGGAGGTGCGCGTATGGGCGGCTGCTATTCTGTGGCCCCGGAGCACGGGCCCCGCATCGCCGCCGTCGGCGGCGGCACAGGGCTGTCCACGCTGCTGCGGGGACTGAAGCTGTACACGAAAAATCTCACCGCCATCGTCACGGTGGCGGACGACGGCGGCGGCTCCGGCCGCCTGCGGCAGGACCTGGGGATGCCCCCGCCGGGGGATATCCGCAGCTGTCTGGAGGCGCTGGCCAACGCCGAGCCTCTGATGGCCCAGCTGATGCACTATCGCTTCCCGGAGGGGACCCTGGCCGGGCAGAGCTTCGGCAACCTGTTTCTGGCGGCCCTGAACGGCATCATGCCCAGCTTTGACCGGGCCGTGGAGAGTATGAGCCAGGTGCTGGCCATCACCGGTCGGGTGCTGCCGGTGACCACGGCGGACGTGCAGCTGGAGGCCACCTTTGAAAACGGGGCCAGCGTGGTGGGCGAGAGCCACATCTTCCGCTGCAAGAAGGAGCAGGACTGCCGCATCCGCCGGGTGCGGCTGATCCCGGAGCACCCCCGTGCCCTTCCGGCGGCTATCGAGGCCCTGGAGCAGGCGGAGGTCATCGTTCTGGCCCCCGGCAGCCTGTATACCAGCATCATTCCCAACCTGCTGGTGGACGGCATTGTGGACGCCATCCGGCGCTCCCGGGCGCTGAAGGTCTATGTCTGCAACGTCATGACCCAGGACGGCGAAACCGAGGGCTACACGGTGTCGGACCACATCCGGGCCCTGTTCAAGCACTCCTGCCCGGGTCTGTTCGACCTGTGCCTGACCAACTCCTCCCCCATTCCCCCGGCGGTGGTGCAGCGCTATGCCCTGGAGGGGGCGGAGCCCATTTTCTGCGACCGGGAGGCCGTGGAGGCCCTGGGGGTGGAGATCGTCAGCCGCCCGGTGGCCACGGTGGAAAACGGCCTGGTACGCCACAATCCCGGCCATCTGGCCTGGGAGCTGGTGCAGCTGCACAACCAGCGGAATATCCGCCTGGTCTGCCGGGACTCCCACCGCACCACCTGCAACCGCGTAGAAACGTAAGAGGAGAACCATCCATGCAGTCCTTTGCATATAAAGTCAAAAGCGAGCTGTGCCGCCAGCCGGTGTCCCGGCAGTGCTGCGCCCGGGCGGAGGCCTATGGGGTGCTGCTGTTCTGCAACACCTTCACCGCCGCCGAGGTGCGCATCATCACGGAGAATCCCGAGTTTGCCGCCCGGCTGCCCCGGCTGTTCCAGCGGGCCTTTTCCCTGAAATTCGACAGTCTGCCGGACGGCACCCGGGACAAGCTGATCTTCCGCATCACCCAGCGCCACAAGCTGGCCCGGATCGTGGACCTGCTGGGCTATGACCCCAGCCTGGTGCTGCACGTGAATTTCGGCCTGCTGGAGGACGAGTGCTGCCGCACTGCCTTTGTGCGGGGGGCCTTTCTGGCCGGGGGCAGCGTCACGGACCCGGAGAAGCGATATCACCTGGAGCTGGCCACCTCCCACACCCAGGCCAGCCGGGAGGTTTCGGCCCTGCTGACGGAGATGGGCTTTCTGCCCCACAGCGTCCGCCGCAGCGGCAGCAGCGTCATCTATTTCAAGCAGTCCGAGCATATCGAGGACCTGCTGACCACCATCGGCGCCCCGGTGGCGGCCATGGACATCATGACCGCCAAGGTGGACAAGGAGATCCGCAACGGCGCCAACCGGGCCATGAACTGCGACATGGCCAACGTCAACAAAACTGTGGACGCCGCCCTGGAGCAGATCGCCGGGATCCGGCGGCTGGAGAGCAGCGGGCGGCTGGCCCAAATGCCGGAGAAGCTGCGCCAGGCGGCCCGGCTGCGGCTGGAAAACCCCGAAATGTCATTGCAGCAATTAGCAGAGCGCTGCGACCCACCGGTGAGCAAATCCTGCATGAATCACCGGATGCGCAAGCTAATGGAGGAGGCCAACGATGTCCATGAATAAAACCCAACGATGCCAGGCCGCTATGGACTACCGGCGGCAGGGCCTGAACTGCAGCCAGTGCCTGCTGGCCGCCTTTGCCGACGCGGCGGGCCTGACCTTGGAACAGGCCATGGCCCTGGGAGCCGGTATGGGCGGCGGCGTCCGCTGCGGAAGCATCTGCGGCGCGGTGTCCGCACCGGTGATGCTGCTGGGAACCGCGTGCCCCGACCCCACTGACCGCCCTGCCGTCACCGCCGTGGTGAAGGAGTATCAGCGGCGCTTTCTGGAGCATTTTCACCGGATGGACTGCCGGGAGCTGCTGCGGTCCCAGGAGCTGGAGCCGTCGGAGCTGGCCCTGGAGCTGGCAGGCGGCGACCACTGCGGCCGCCTGATCGTCACGGCGGCGGAGCTCCTCACCGATATGCTGGAGGAGGCGTGATATGGCCTTTGCCCATCTGCACGTCCACACGGAGTACAGCCTGCTGGACGGTGCCTGCCGCATCCGGGACCTGCCGAAGCTGGTGAAGGAGCTGGGCCAGACGGCGGTGGCCATCACGGACCACGGCGTTATGTACGGCGCCATCGACTTTTACCGGGCCTGCAAGGCCCAGGGCATCCATCCGGTCATCGGGTGCGAGGTGTATGTGGCCCGGAGGACCCGGCTGGACAAAACCTATGAGCTGGACGCGGAGTCCCGGCACCTGGTGCTGCTGTGTCAGAACGAGACCGGTTACCGGAACCTGTCGTACCTGGTGAGCCAGGCCTTTGTGGACGGGTTCTATATCAAGCCCCGCATCGACCTGGACCTGCTGCGCCGGCATTCGGAGGGTCTTATCGGCCTGTCGGCGTGCCTGGCCGGTGAAATTCCCCGCCGCCTGGTCGGCGGCGACTATGAGGGGGCCAAGGAATATGCCCTGACCATGCAGGACATTCTGGGCAGGGACAATTTCTATCTGGAGCTTCAGGACCACGGCATCCCCCAGCAGGCCACGGTGAACCGGGGCCTGCTGCGCCTGCACCAGGAGACGGGCATCCCCCTGGTCTGCACCAACGATGCCCACTATCTCCGGAAGGAGGACGCCGAGAGCCACGACGTGCTGCTGTGCATCCAGACCGGAAAAACCGTGGACGATGAGAACCGCATGCGCTATGAGCCGCAAAATTTCTACATCCGCTCCACGGAGGAGATGGAGGAGCTGTTCGCCGGTTATCCCGATGCCGTGGAGAACACCCAGCGCATTGCCGACCGCTGCCAGTTTGACTTCACCTTCGGCAAGTATCACCTGCCGGAGTTCCAGCTGCCGGAGGGGTACGACTCCCCCACCTATCTGCGGGAGCTGTGCGAGCATGGCTTCCGGGAACGCTATGGTGAGAACCCCGCCTATCACAGGCAGCTGGACTATGAGCTGGACATGATCGGGAAAATGGGCTTCACGGACTATTTCCTCATCGTCCAGGACTTCGTCAACTATGCCAAGGGCGCGGGGATCCCTGTGGGCCCGGGCCGCGGCTCCGCCGCCGGCAGCATGGTGTCCTACTGCCTGCGCATCACGGACATCGACCCCATGCAGTACAGCCTGTATTTTGAGCGCTTCCTGAACCCGGAGCGGGTGTCCATGCCGGATATCGACATGGATTTCGGCGACACCCGCCGGGGCGAGGTGGTGGACTATGTCCGCCGCAAATACGGCGACGACCATGTGGCCCAGATCGTCACCTTCGGCACCATGGCCGCCCGGGGCGCCATCCGGGACGTGGGCCGGGTGCTGAACATGACCTACGCCGAAACGGATACCGTGGCCAAGCTGGTGCCCACCGGGCCTCACATCACCCTGAACGACGCGCTGAAGCTGTCCAAGCAGCTGTCGGACCTGTACCAGCAGGACCCCCGGGTCCAAAAGCTCATCGACACCGCCCGGGCCCTGGAGGGTATGCCCCGCCATGCCTCCACCCACGCCGCCGGCGTGGTCATCACCAAGCGGCCGGTGTATGAATACGTTCCCCTGGCCCGGAACGACGAGTCCATCGTGTGCCAGTATACTATGGTGACCCTGGAAGAGCTGGGTCTGCTGAAAATGGACTTTCTGGGCCTGCGGAACCTGACGGTGCTGGACGACGCGGTGAAAATGGTCCAGAAGGACCACCCGGATTTCCGCCTGGCGGACATTCCCATGGACGACAAGGCCACCTTCGACATGCTGACCCAGGGTAAGACCGGCGGCGTGTTCCAGATGGAATCCTCCGGCATGACCGGCGTGTGCCTGGGGCTGAAGCCCCAGAACATCGAGGACATTACCGCCATCATCGCCCTGTACCGCCCGGGGCCCATGGATTCCATCCCCCGGTTTGTGGCCTGCAAGCACGATCCCTCCCTGGTGACCTATAAGCACCCCAAGCTGGAGCCGATCCTCTCCGGCACCTACGGCTGCATCGTGTATCAGGAGCAGGTCATCAAGATCTTCCAGGAGCTGGCGGGCTATTCCCTGGGCCAGGCGGATATGGTCCGCCGGGCCATGTCCAAAAAGAAGGCCAAGGACGTGGAGCGGGAGCGGGAGGCCTTCCTCCATGGCGATCCCGCCCGGAACATCCGGGGCTGCGTGGCCAGCGGCATCCCCGAGGCCACGGCCCAGGCCATTTTCGACGAAATTTACGACTTCGCCAACTACGCCTTCAACAAGGCCCACGCCGTCAGCTATGCGGTGGTGGCCTATCAGACGGCTTATTTCAAGTGCCACTTCACCCGGGAGTATATGGCCGCCCTGCTGACCTCGGTGCTGGACAACTCCGACAAGGTGGCCGAGTATATCGCCGAGTGCAAGGACTGCGGCATCGCCCTGCTGCCGCCGGATGTGAACCGCTCCTATGACCGGTTCACCGTGGAGGAGGGGGGCATCCGCTTCGGCCTGGTGGCGGTGAAGAACATCGGCCGGGGCTTTATCCAGGCGGTGGTGCGCCAGCGGCAGCAGGACGGTGATTTCACCTCCTTCCAGGATTTCTGCCAGCGGATGTTCGACTGCACGGACATGAACAAGCGGGCGGTGGAGAACCTCATCCGCTGCGGGGCCTTCGACAGCCTGGGAGCCAAGCGCTCCCAGCTGGTGGCCGTATATGAGCGGGTGCTGGACGGCATCGCCTCCTCCCGCCGAAAAAATGTGGAGGGGCAGATGGACCTGTTCGGTATGTCCGCCTCCTCCGGGTCCTCTGTGTCCAGCGTCCTCCTGCCGGATATCCCGGAGTTCACCGCCGTGGAGCGGATGAGCATGGAGAAGGACACCACGGGGCTGTACCTGTCCGGCCACCCTATGGAGGACTACCGTCCTCTGGCCAAGCGGGCCGGGGCCGTGCCCATCCACGCCATCATGTCCGATTTCGAGGGCCAGGACGGCCCCAAGCGCTTTGCCGATGGCCAGAACATCACCGTGGCAGGGGTCATCACCGCCAGCCGCACCCGCACCACCAAAAACAACACCCTCATGGCCTATGTGACCATCGAGGATGAGCTGGCCTCCATGGAGCTGCTGTGCTTCAGCCGGGTCATTGACCAGTGCGGCAGCTATATGCAGGTGAACACCCCGGTGCTGGTAAAGGGACGCCTGTCCGTCCGGGACGAGAAGCCCCCCCAGATTATGTGCGACTCCCTGTACCCTCTGGAAAGCGGACTGCCGCCTGCAGCGGAGCAGCCCTCCCGCCGACCGACTCAGCGGGAGAGCACCATCTATCTCCGCTTCCCCAGCGCCGACAGCCCTGCCTTCCGGCATATCAAGCTGGTGATGACCATGTTTGAGGGCTCCACCCCGGTGAAGATCCGCCTGGCGGACACCGGGAAGCTCCTGGGCACCCACTGCCTGAATCATCCGGCCCTGCTGCAGGAGTGCCGGGAATGGCTGGGAGAGGAAAACGTGGTGGTAAAGGAGAAGGCATGACGCCTGAAAAGCCCCCGCCGGATGGCGGGGGCTTTGCTATTCCCGGTCAGTGGCAGGCGCAGTAGCTGCGGGTGGCGGCGTAGTCCTTGGGCATCTCCAGGGTGCTGGGCGGGAAGAACTCCCCGATGGGGAAGGCCACGTTGCGGAACAGGCCGCAGGGGTCCTCCTGGTCGCCGCAGCTGCACTCCGCCTGGGGGATGCAGTAGTCGTACACCGGGATCAGCAGCTGGGTGTCCCGCTCCAGCCGCACCAGGGTGAACTGACCCAGGGTCACATAGAACCGGCGGCCGTCGTCAAACACCAGCTCCTCGCCGAAGCTGCGGGCGATGAAGGCCGGGATCTCCGTCAGGCCGCACTCGCAGCACCGGGGCTTGCAGCCGTCGTCCACCCGGGTGTCCAGGACAATGGGGTCCACGGCCTCCACCACGGCGGTGGGCAGATTGGTGCGCATCCGGCCGGGGATATCCAGCTCGTCGATGACGGTGTCGGAGGAGAAGATCTTGGCGCTGCCCTCGCTGCCGAACAGGATGCAGCGCTTGTCGAACACGCACAGGCCCTCGGCCCCGGCGCACCGGGGCGTCCCGGTGCCCACCTGCAACGTCACCCGATAGAAAAACCGCATATCGATGGAGTAGAAGCCCCGGTTGAAGGTCACCGGCTCCACGTCGGTGTACACATACAGCAGCTCCGCCGTGCCGCCCCGGACCATCTGGCAGCCGGACAGCAGCTCCATGGCCGACGCCGTGGGATAGAACCACAGGTCCTCCACACAGTCCTTATCCCGGCAGGAGTCGAAGATCTTCCGTGTATGGATACAAACGGACTCGCGAACGCTGCTCAGATCGCAGACCGGGCCCGGCATTCCGTTTTCAGGCATGAAATAAACCTCCCATTAAGTAATGAAGGGGCTGGCTGCGCCCTTCACTCCAGTGTATGGCCGCCGGGCGGCGGTGGTGCGGAAAAAAGCCTGTACAAATCCGGGGATTTCCGGTATAATAAAGGAAACAAGACGAGAGGATGGGGTGCATATGGCCGCCGGATTCATTCACGACAAGCTGGAGATCAAGTTTCTGATCCTGTATATCGCCGCCCGGGTGTCGGAGCCTCTGCCGCCGGAGGGGATGCAGGAGCTGACCATGTGCGACGACGGCATCGACTACTTTGCCTATGCCGAGTGCCTGAACGATCTGGTGCAGACGGAGCACCTGCGCCTGACGGAGGAGGGCTGCTACGCCATCACCCCCAAGGGGCTGAAAAACAGCGAGATCTGCGAGTCCAGCCTCCCCTACTCCGTGCGCCTGCGGACGGATAAGAACGTGGCGGAATACAACCGCCGCCTGCTGCGGAAAAACCAGGTGCAAAGCCGGGTCATCCCCCGGGAAAACGGCTCCTATGTGGTGGAGCTGCGCCTGCAGGACGATGTGGACAGCATCCTGCACCTGGAGCTCACCGCCGCCACCGAGGCCATGGCCCGGGACCTGGCGGACCGGTTCCGGAAGGACCCGGAGGGCATCTACACCCGGCTGCTGTCGGCCCTGTATCCCCCTGCGGAACAATAAGAACAAAACGAGGAGAGCGGCGCTCTCCTCGTTTTCTTATTCCGCTGTTTCCGCCGCCTGTGCCAGCAGCCGGGCGGCAATGGGACCGGCGGCATCCGCGCCGCCGCCGCCGTTTTCCACCAGCACCACAAAGGCCAGGGGCAGATCCTCATCCGCCACGAACCCGGCAAACCACGCATGGGGAGACTGTCCGGGAGCCGCCTCGGCGGTGCCGGACTTGGCGCACACCGCCAGGGAGCCGAACATGCTCTGGCCATAGGTCTGCTGCACATTGTTGCGCATCATATCCCGCAGCACCCGGCAGGTGTCCGCGTCAAAGGGGGCCTTCAGCGACGGCGCGCCCTCCCCCGGCAGGGGAATGCCATGCATGGTGGTCTCCTGATACACCAGCCGGGGCCCCGCCGTTTTACCCCCGGCCAGGGAGCCCAAAAGCCTCAGGAACGCGCAGGGGTTCACCAGGTCGTCATACTGGCCCACGCCGGACCAGCCCAGGTCCGCCCCCTGCCCTGCGGTGAACTGCCCCGCCGCCGCGCTGATGCCGCTGACGGAAAAGCCCTGGGTCAGCCCGGCCTTTTCCGCGTATCGAGCCAGGGTCTCGCCCCCCAGCTCCACCGCCATCTGGGCATAGGCGCAGTTGCAGGACCGGGCCAGGGCGTCGTACAGGTCCATATCCCCGTGGGCATAGGGACAGGTGATAACGCCGCCGTCCAGCTCCAGACGCCCGGTGCAGGTGAAGTGCCGGTCCAGAGCGCCGTTCAGATTCTCCAAAGCCGCAGCAGTGGTCACCAGCTTGAACACGGAGCCCGGGGCAAACGTGGACGACAGCACCCGGTTCAGATACACGCCGTCATACCGGCTGTCCCCGTCCCGGATCTCCGGCGGGTCCGCCGGATCAAAGGTGGGGCTGGACACCATGCACAGCACGTCGCCGGTGCGGTAGTTATACACCGCCACAGCCCCCTTGCGGCCGTTCAGCGCGTCCAGGGCGGCGGCGTTCAGCCCTGCGTCAATGGTCAGATAGACCTTGTGTCCTCCGGCGGAGGTGCCGGTCAGGGGGTCGAAGCCCACCAGCCGCTGCCGCAGGGCCGCCTTGGCGGAGGTGGAGATGTTGTCGTCCCGGTCCCCCACCACGTGGAGCGTCGCCCGGCGAATGGTGCCGTCCTCCGCCCAGCTGCCGGAGGCCCCGTCATACAAAAGCACTCCGTTGCGGTCCAGCACCTGACCCAGGGCCAGCCGCCCATTCCGATAGGCATGGTCATTGGCGGAGAAGGCGGCCCACTGTCCGCCCCGCACCACATACCGCACGCAGAACAGCAAAATTCCCGCCGCCAGCACCGCCACCAGCGCCGCCAGCAGCATGGACCGCAGCTTTACCTGTTTCAAGACCGCCCCTCCTTCCCGAATATCTCGTCCACCGGGATCTCCGGCATATCCTCAAAAAACCCCTCCCGCTTCGGGGCGGGCTTCTCCGGCTTGTCCTCCGGTGACCTCTCCTCCGGCGGACGGCGCACGTCGGCGGCCTTCAGATAGGCCAGCAGCCCCCAGCAGGACAGCATGCTGGACCCGCCCATGGACACAAAGGGAAACGTAACGCCGGTCAGGGGCAGAATGTCCACCGCACCCAGCACGTTCAGGGTGGTCTGGAAGATCAGCATGGACGCCGCGGCGCAGGCGGCGATGGCATAGAAGCCGGACCGGGCGCTGTCGCCGGACCGCAGGGCAAACACCGCCAGGGCCATCACCGCCCCCACGCACACCAGGGCCAGCAGCAGCCCGAACTCCTCGCTCACCACGCCGAACACCAGGTCCGTGTTGGCCGCCCCCACGTATTTCAGCCACGCATCCTCCGGTCCCGTGCCGAACAGGCCCCCGGAGGCAGCGGCGGACATGGTGCGGCTCTGCTGATAGCCGGTGGTCTGGGTAAATTCCCAGGCGTGCCGCCACACGGTGAACCGCTGGGCCACATACGGCTTGAAGTGCAGCACCAGGCGGCAGGGAAGTGAACTTCAGCTCCGCCGCCGCCGTCATCATCACGATGGACGCCAGGTCGCCGGTCCGCAGAAAGGCGATGCACAGGAATGCCACAAAGAATACCAGCGCCGTGCCGAAATCGCTCATCAGCGCCAGGCACCCCACGCAATAGGCGGAGAACAGCACCGTGAAGATCAGGTTCCGCTTGGCAAAGAGCCGGTCCAGGGTGGCGGCCCCCGCCAGGATAAACGCCAGCTTCACCAGCTCCGACGGCTGGAAGGAGATGGGACCCACGGAGATCCAGTTCTTGGCTCCGAAAATGCGCTCGCCCATCACCACGTTGAAGGCCAGCAGCGCCGCCGCCAGTCCCGCCGCACCGCCCCCGATAATGCCGC
>ERZ780167.2888-NODE-2888-length-12944-cov-10.140197_pt1 | contig 12944 bp, 11 predicted proteins | sample MGYA00510982_ERZ780167 | MGnify/ENA primary metagenome ERZ780167 (study PRJEB29588, sample SAMEA2146107) | human gut metagenome | biome: human gut; feature: human-associated habitat; material: faeces | place: Denmark | collected 2008/2010 ... | reverse complement strand
TCAAAGTACGCGCCGCCAAGTTTTACAAAGAATGCGATAGCGAGGATCATATCCAATGCAGGGAACACCACCTTCTCCACCACGCTCTTGATCTGCTTGGCCGCCTCCGTCCATGTCTGCTCCACCGCTCCCGCCACATCCCCGCCCGCAGCGAGCGCCGAGGTGCAGCAGAGGGTGGTCAGGAGCAAAAGCGTCAATGTCAGAATAATCATTTTTCTGTATTTCAAGAAATCTCAACCTCCTTAAAATGGGGATGCCGCCCCTTGCGGAGCGGCATCCGTTGTTAGCTCTTAATAACCGGTGCGGGGCAGGGGCTTGCTGGGGGCGTAAACTCTGGTGACCCAGCGGGAGGTCGCCATGATCCACTGCCCATTGTAGACGCCGCCTGCATCCGACGTGTTGACGAACTGCGTACCACCGGTGAGCTTTGAAAGCACCTTGCAATCTACGCGGGGCGCTTCTACCTGACGGAAGTTTGAAGGTACAATGCCGAACGCCGCCATGAACTCCGTCACATACTCATTGGCGGCAAGTCCCAGCGCTGCGGGAGAAGCATCCAGCACATAGTTCTTGCTGGTGGAAAGGTTATCCGCCAGCGTGCGCCAGGTATCGCCGCTGAGATTGGTGCGGTAGACGATCTTATAGTTGCCGGGGGTATTCCACGTGCCGGTGTAAATCTTTTCAAGGCGCACCGCCTTGACGGGCAGAGTGTCTCTCCAGTAGAACGACTCCAGTGCCGTGGTGGAATTGTTGGCAATACCGGTAAAGTTGTAACGAATAAGCTGTCCCGGCATGACCTCCACATAACCGGTCTTCTTGATCGACACATTCGTGTACAGGCTCTTATTGGTCATGCTCACCTTGACGATCTGACCGGCGTGTTCGATCTCCACCTCAATGGGTGTCTTATCCAGCCCGTAAAACTCCGCCGCCTTGGATTCCACGATTTTATATCGCACCAAAGGCAGGGGCTTGCTGACCGCCAAGCCGTTTTTATCCGTCTTGATGGTATCCACCAGGCGGTTGGTGCGGGCATTGTAAACTTCAAAGACGGTGTTGGGGATGGGCGTTCCGGCGGGCCAGCCATTCATCGAGTTGTAATCTTCCGAGGTCTTGACGATCTGAATCTGACCGGTGATGGGCGTATTCTTCCATTCGATTTCCGTGGTTTCGCCGGACTTTACATACACGGTCTTTTTCTGCGTGTCGGGGATGTAGCCCTCGTTTTCCAGTTCACGCAGATAATAGCGGCCAGCTTCCAGTCCCTCAAACCGGACGTAGCCCCGGTCATCGCTGGTTTCCTGCGTGATGGGATTGTTGCCGCTGTCATAGAGAATGAAGGAAACGCCGTAGATGCCCTCGCCGGTGGCCGAATCGACCTTGCGGATCAGGATACCGGAGATGGCTTTGTTGGTCACCGTTTTGGTCGTGGTTCTACCATCCTCCACGGTGAAATAGATGGGGGTATTGTCCGGCTGGAAGCCCTTGCCCGCCTCGGTTTCCACGGCATAGTAGCTGCCGCTTTCCAGCGGCACATACACGCGGCCGTCCGTTCCGGTGGTGACGGCGTCCACCAGACCGCCATCGCTGACACGGCGGATCTCGAAGGTGGTGTTGGGGATACGCTGGGTTTTGTCCGCCGCATTCACTTTCACCAGCTCCAGCCCACCGATGGGAGCATTATAAAAATAGAGGGACTGCGTGTCATTGGGGTTGACCACCACGGTCTGCGTGCGCGTATTCTCGTCGATGGTGTAACCGGAGATAGATTTTTCCTCTGTCACCACCAGTGTGCCGGTGACGCCCTTGAGGATGATCTGCCCGTTCTCATCCGTGTAGTACAGACCGTTGGAGCTGATTTTTCCGTTTTCGTCGGGGACGAACTCGCCGGTAGCCGTAGTGATTTTGAAGGTAACGCCCTCCAGCGGCGTCTTGCGGTCCAGAGAGGACAGCTTGTTGATGATGAGCGCGCCCTGTCGCTCATTCCAGAAGGTCAGCCGCTGGGGAGACTGGCTCTGGTCGATCTTAATGCTCTGCGGTGTCCCGTCCAACACGAATCCATCCACAGATTTAACCTCTTTTGCGGTAACAGTCATGCCGTCGGTCAGACCCTCAATGACGATCTGGCCTGCAGCGTCGGTGGTATAGTAGCCGTTGTTGGGGCCAACTACCGCACCGGAGGAGTCTGTCACAAGGAACTGTACCCCGGCCAGCGGCTCATTTTTCGTGCCGGAAATGTATTTCTGGAGAATCAATGTTGTAGTGGGTTTGTTGTAAAAGGTCAGCGTCTGCGTGTCGTTGGGGTTGACTACCACGGTCTGTGTGCGGGTAGCTTCGTCAATGGTGAACCCCGGAATCGTCTTGGTTTCCGTCGCTACCACGGTGCCGACGATGCCGGAGATGCGGATCTCACCGGATTTATTGGTGTAATAAATGCCGTTGCTGGACAGTTCGCCGTTGGCATCCGGGACAAAGCTGCCGTCTGCATAGGTGATCTTAAACTCTACGCCCTCCAGCGGCTCCTTGTTGGGACCAGAGCTGACCTTGCGGATGATGAGATTACCGGCAGGCTGGTTCAGAAACTGCAGATGCGCCGTTTCGCCGCTCTTGATGAGTGCGTGCTGGGGGCTGTCATCCAGCAGGTAGCCCGTTTTTGCTCTGACTTCACGGGCAATGACCGTCATGCCGGGTTCCAGACCATCCACCAGAATTTCGCCCACGGCATTGGTGGCGAAGCGGCCGTTGTCATTGCCGAGATAATGGCCGCTGCTGTCGGTCAGCAGGAACTCTACGCCAGAGAGCGGTTCGTGCTTGTTGTCATCGCTCAGTTTAGTAATCAAGAGCGATCCCAGCGGGGCATTGCCGAAACGGAGCGTCACCACATCCTGATCCTCGCCGGAGATCCACACCGTCTGGGGTTCGCGGTCGATGATGTGATTTCCGTCACCTTCGAGTTCCTGGCAGATGTAAGTGCCGCGTTTGAGGTTTGTCACGGTGAATGCCCCGTTGGGGCCGGTCAGATAGGTCCCGATGACTGTACCGCCAGTACCGGAAGTGCCGCCGCCTAAATATCTCAGTTCAAAGCGGCAGCCCTCCAGACCTTTTCCGGTTTTGGAGTCATATTTGTACACGACGAGGGCACTGTGAGGAACATTGTCCACGGTCACGGTCTTAGAGGAATTGGCTTCCAGATAGAACTCGGTGACCCCGCTGCCCTGAATGCCGAAGCCCTTGGGAGCGGACTCCTCCACCAGCTTGTACCAGCCACGGTTTACGTCGGTGAGCGTGATTTTACCATCGGAGGCCGTTGTGAACACGCCGAGGTCGTTGATCTCGCCGGTGGTGGTATTGTCCGAGCCGTAATAGATATGGAATTTGGCATTGGAGAGAGAATCACCGGTGACGCTGTTTCGCTTCAGGATCGTCAGGGAGGGTTTGACCACGTTGAAAAAGGTCACCGTGCGGGTGCAGCCTGCTTCCAGATAGACTTCCTGGGGGATCTCAGAGAGAATAACATGGGAAGGCACATTTTTCTCCGTGATGCGATAGCTGCCCACGGGGATGGAATCGAGGAAGATGCGCCCCACGCTGTCCGTCGTGGCGCTGGTGGAGTAGCTGCCGTCGATCTGCTCAATGAGATAGGTCACGCCCTCGATAGGCTCTCCGTTGGCGATGTTCTTCTTGACAATTTCAAGACCGGGCTTTTCATAGTCAACGAAAGTGACCTCGGAGGTTTTGCCGGGGCGCAGCGCCACGGTCTGCTCGGTATTGGTTACGATGTACGGCTCGGGAACGGATTCCTCACGCACAACATAGACACCGGCAGGAATGGCCGAGAGCGTTGCGGAGCCGTCCGTGCCAGTCGTGACGGAGGTGGAATAACTGCCGGTAACGGACTTAATGGAAAACACCGTGCCGGCAATCGGTTTGCCGCTCATGGCGTCCCGCTTGGTGATCTTCATATCGGGCAGTGCGTGGTTTTCGGCGGTCACGGTGTACTGCTTGTCACCATCGGTGGTATCGACATAGACGCTGATGGGAGCGGAGTCAGCGCAGTAGCCCTCCGGGGCCTTGGTTTCCACGAAGGACCACAGGCCACGGGTGACATCCTTGACTTCGATAATACCGCCGTTCGCTGTTACATCGCTGCCTACAATCTGACCGTCGCGGTAAATATTGAATTTCGCGCCATCCAAACCTTGGGTGGTGCCGGCGGCAACTTTCTTCAAGGTAATGTCGGCATCGCCGGCAGGATTTCCCGGAATAGGCGCCTCATTTACCATCAAATCGCGCGGGCCATAATAATTGAAGAAGGACTGGTTCTTGCGATTGCTCGAAAGAGCAAATACCGCCCATTTTGCGCTGTCATCCTCCACGATGGCCGCTACTATGCCCTGTGCAGCATACGCTTCGATCTGACGCTGAAATTCGGCATCCTCCTGCGCCTTCTGCGCAAGCATGGAGTCGATGAGGCTCAGATACAGGTCATAGGTGTCCGCGTTGGCATAACCGCCCGCATCTCCGGTGCCATCTCCCGCGCCCTTATAGCTATGATGGTCCCAAATATAAGTCTGCACCGCCATAAAGAGCTGGCCTATATTGGATGCTTTGCTGTCGTTGATGTAGGTCATGAGCCACTTGACATTGGCGAGCGTCGCCGCGTCCATCTCGCCAAGGCCGCTGTTGGCAACAGCGGTTTTGAGAACGGCATCGGCGTCTGCATTAGTAGCCGAGGTATAGGTAAAAGAATCGCAGTATGACGGCGTAGCGTTGTGGTAGCCGAGTCCACTGTCGAGGCAGTAGAGAAGCCGCCCCGCCGCCTCCGGCGGGCGGTAGCTGTACGGTGTGCCGTTGGCCAGTATGCGCGTGGACCAGTACACTTGATTGGTCGTGATCGTAATGCCCTTGCCTGTGCTGGTCGCGGCAAATGCCGTGGTGGGCAGCAGGCTGAGTAGCGTCATGACAACCAGGAGTGTCGAAATGAGCCTTGTTTTCCATGTTTTCAAGGTTGTTTCCTCCTAATCTGATTTTAGAAACGAAGAAACAGGCCGATTTCTCGTCCTGCTTCTGGTTGATATGATTTGGTTTTATTTAGCTGTCGGAGCGTCCACCCATCCTACAGTATAGCCGTTCCATAGGAAGAGCTGGACGCAGTACCAGCACTCATAGCCATCCTCGTTCACCCCTCTGGCAAGCCCTACGCCGATCTCAGCGTAGTTTTTGTCAAGAAGGTTTTTCTGATGGCCCGCAGAATAATTCCACGACCACATGGCAACCTCTGACACAGTTTTTCCCTGCAGTGCCCAATCTGCAATGCGGTGGATGTTCTCCCCGACATATTTGCAGTCCGTGACCGTGGTATATTTCCTCCCGTCCGGGCGTGTGTGGGAATATGCGCCGCTGGCAGCCATTTCATCGGCTCGTACCTGCGCCGCCTGCATGAGCTTGTCGTTGACACGCAGTGCGGCAACACCTTTTGCGCGCCGCAGCGCATTGGTGCGGTCCACGATATCCTGCTTTGCGGTGGCAACATCTGTCTGCGCAGGCTGCTCCACGGGCTTTGCCTCCGCAGACTTTTCTGGCGCTTCGCCGGTGTAGGGCTTGCCCGATTCGACCTGTACACATTTGGCATCGCTGTCCCAGCAGACATTGAAGCCGAGCGCTTTGCCGACATCGCGCAGCATAACGTAATTGTTGCCGTTGATGTTGTACGCCGTCAGGCGGACTTCTTGACCGTCTACAAGGATGCGGTTGGTGGAAAGCGTCGCTTTCAGCGATTCCACCGCCTGCGCCGCAGGAGCACTCAACGAAAGCCCCAGCGCAAGGCCGCAGAGGATGAGCCCGGTGTTCTTCAATCTGTTCATATCCACACCTCCAGTTTTAATTGATATGTGGAAATCTTTGCAGCACGAACATATCACAAGTGAGGGACGGAAGTCGAACAGAACCGATCCGGCAAAACGGAGAAAGAATCAAGCCTCCACCGCTGTGACGCACCAGCGCTGGTCGCGCTGGTTGCGGACGCAGGTGTAAAGCGTGAGCATATTCTCGCCGGAGTCCGCAAGACCGCTGCGGTCTGTCTCGCTGACCTTGCTGACGTCCGTCACCTTATAGGTGCGCGTCCCCAGCTTGGTCGTCAGGGTGATCTTATCGCCGATATCAAGCGTGTGGATCTGCCCGAAGTAGCTGTTGGCGCCGCGGTTGTGGGCGGCGAGGCAGACATTGCCCTTCCAGATGGAGGTATCTTCAAAATGCCCAACGCCTTTGGCAAGCGTCTTGCTGTCCGTTCCCTGATAGATCCTCACGCTCAGACCCAGCGCGGGGATCTCGATCTTGCCGAGGGAACCGTTTTTGTAGTAAAGATCGCTCGCCACCTCCGTGAACAGCACAGAGGGCTGATAGCCGTTGCCGCTGCTCACCGTACTCCCTGGGGTAACCACATCACCGCTGCCGCTGATCACGGCGCCAGCCGTGGGAAGGGTGCGCGGCGCAAGATTCGGCGTCAGGTACTCGCCGGTATGGAGCGCATTCATGCTCTCCGAGCCGAAGGCGGGCGGAATGAGGGTGGCGTTCTTGCTGACGTCCTCATTGCGCATGGCGCCGCCATCCGCTGTATGGATGACCTCGATGGAGGTGTCCTTGCCGAAGTCGTAATCATTCGGCGCATCGATACTGTATTCCAGCGCATACGCCGGAGCCGCCAAAGCCGCTGTCATGCAAAGGCTCAGGCAAAGGGTAATGATTTTTTTCATTCTGCCGTTTCCTCCTCATCTGCGTTTTCTTTTCTGTGCTTCACCAGCAGCGCACCGCCGACACCGGCTCCTGCTGCAGCCACAATCCCGAGGGGAATCAGCACATAGGACCAGCGGAAAGCGGATGCCGCGGAAGGTACGTTCGCAGGCTCCGCGGGCTGGATGGGTGTTCCCTCAAAGATGGCGACATAGCGGACACGGTTGAGGGCGATCCGGCTGACGGTTCCGGTATAATCCGCCGTAACCGTATAGCCTTTCACGTAGCTGCTGGTGGCGTTGCCGGTGTAGGTGGCGACGGCGGTATAGCGGTCTGCCACGGCATAACCGTCCATGTTGGCGGTATTGTCGGTCTGCCACTGAATGTCGGAGAGCGTCAGGGTTTTGCCGTTATCCTCAATGCTCTTGGGAATGTATTGTGTATCCTGCTCGGCAAGATTGGGATAGCTGCGCTTGGTGGAGATCTCCTTGGTGGAGCTGCCATAGCCGGACGGCTCGACCTGCACGGTGTCAAGTCGGAGTGTCAGGGTTCCCATGAGCCCGTCGTCCGTGATGAACTCACGCTCCTGCGGCAGCAGCGCCAGCACGGATTCCATATCCTTTTTGGCGCTCTCGATAGAAACATGCTCCGTATGCTGGCGGCTCTCGTTCTCCGGAAGCTCCTGCTTCAGAAGATCCGTCAGGGTGTACTGAAAGCCGTCCTGCCGAAAGTCCGAGCGGGGAATGCCTGCGGGATCATCTTCCGGACTCAGATCATAGATTTTCTTCAGCTCTGTGCCATCGTCGTTTCGGACGATGGAAGTGGGGTAGCAGACCTTGGCGTCCGGTACTGCGGGTTCAAAGTCCGCCGCCAGCGCAGCAGGTGTCAGTGCCAAAGTCAGGCACAACGCCGCAGCGCAGAGGGATAGCATTCGTTTCATTTTGTGTTCCTCTTTTCTTTATTTTTATAGTGATTTTTCGTCTGCTCCAGCAGAAGGTCATATTCCCAAGGCTCCAGCTCTAAGGAGAGGTAGGCACCGTCTTTCGACATACCGTCTACCCGGTAGCTCAGCACAAGTGGAAGATGCCGCTGCTTTTTCACGTCCTGGGGTGAGATCCAACCAACGCCGCCCACAAAAACGGAACGGATGGCGGAATCGTAGTTTTCTTCATAACCCTGCCAGAGAAGCGCCTCCCGCAGCTCTTCCCGCAGCTTTCTGCGATGGGGAACGGGAACCAAACGCTCCGGCTCCAACAGGAAACGGGGATGCAGGACTTCTAAGCAAACGTCCAGCGCATTTTTCAAAGCAGCATTCTTTTTCGTCAAGCCGCTGCGCCGGTAATCTGCCGCCAGAACGTCCTCGCCCTGGGCGTCGCCGGGGAAAAGGCGCACACAGCGGATGAGTTCATAAGCGTGAGCGTCATCCGCCATACCAAGGACGCGGACACCGTTCATGGGGAGCGTCCGGTAATGGTCGATGGCCTCCGCCAATGCGGAAAACTGTCTCACATCCCATCCGGGTCTTCCGGGGCGGAGATCGTCCACGGTGTAATAGGTCATGCACATTCAGACATCCTCCTCACTTCATATTCATGCCGCCCATCGTGGGGGCGTCCGTCTGTTCCTGCGTCATCAGCTCCTCCAGCTTTTCCCGCGCCCAGTCCGGTAGGTATTTTTCGTCCAGTACGCTGATGAACTCGTTGCGGTTCCAGCGTGTCATCTCCCCGTCGCTAAGGCAGGTGCAGCGCACCGAGCGGCCAATGGCGTGAGGCGAACAGCCAAAGCCGTCATGGGCATACCAGAGCTGGTTTTCCTGACTCCAGCAGGATTCTTTCAGCGTGTCGGGGCTGAGTACCAGCACCTTGCCGGTATAGTCCTGCTCGGCGCGGTCACCGACACAATGCTCCGCGCCGAAGAGATTTAACGCCTGCACCGCCTTGCGGTAGAAACTGACGAAGCCATCCAGCACAGCCGGATGGCTTCGAACAACAAAGTCGCTGTTGTGGTTGATGTCTTTGGGAATGCAGGCGCGCTCCGCCCACTGCTTGTTGGCATGGCCGAAACGTCCATCCCACTTGAGTTCGTGCAGCGTATTGGCGAGCACCCATGCGGTGCGCTTGTAGCCGTATTCCTCCAGCACCGGCGTGATACAGTTCTTGTCCAGATGCATTCCGTCGAAATTCTGGCGAATGGCTTCCTCGATAGCGTTACGGCAGGCGATGTTTGCCTTGTGGCTCTCCTGCCAAAGGGAAAGCTCATTCCGCTCGCGGGCTTCAGCAGCGGAATACGGGTAGGGATAAGTATTGTTCATCCCGAGATATCCTCCTTTTCCAACAGACGGCATACTCCCTCCAGCTGCACACCGGAATCCTCCAGCATGGTGCGGACATCATCGTCCAGCTCGTCGATGAGCACATCTGCGGCGGTTTTCTCCGCTGCCTGCACGATGACTCTGCCCTTCTCTACAAAGGACTCCAGCGCGGTGTTGGGCGAGATCCCTGCCTCCGCCAACTGGCAGGGCGGGATTTCAAGACCGGAGCAGTGTGGTTCGTGTTCACAGGCACCGCACGCCGTTTCCGTCATTCCGGTCTCCATTGCCATCTGGCTTCTCTCCGCCAGACGGGAGATCAGCTGCGGTGCAACGGCGGAGATGAGAGAAATGGTTTTCAGCAGTTCCGCTACGGTAGGATCTCCCGGCAGCAGCAGAATACAGCCGCTGTCGGTATGGAGGATCAGGTCGCTGACGCCTGCAGGTCCGGAGAGCTGCAAAGCGGCGCGGGGAATGGCAAGAGTTTTATTGTTAGGATCATGGTTCAAATTGAATTTCATGCTGTTTTCCTCCTTGGTGGATATTTTGGGATATGGATTAGCTTCAGCTCCCATTCGCCCAACGGCTCGTCGAAGAGGTTCATCTGGCTGGTCATGTAGGGACGGGGATCGTAGTTGGTGATGATGAGTTCGCCAAAGGACGAACCCCTTTTCTGGGAGAGCGGGTTGCTGCGCTGAAAAGATAAAATGTACCAATCCTGATAGAGCTTGCGGATAAAGGGACAGTCGTTGTAGGACAGTACCACATAACTGTCACGGTCAGTTAGTACCTGCCAGAGCCGGACATGGAATCTGCGGAAACGTCCCAGCTTCCCAGCGACACGGTAGAGCCGCTCCGTTTTGACATAGGGCGGATCGGCATAGATAAGACTGCCTTTTTTATCTCGTTCCCGAATGAGCTGCAAGGCGTTTTTGTTCTCCAGCGGCACATCTTTTAACCGTGCGGACACCGGTGGAAACAGCTTTAGGAAGCGTTCGACATCCAACCCTTTGACACCGAAAGAGTTGATCGTCCCGCTGAAGCTGCCGCGGATGGCAAGGTAATACGCCGCTGCCCGCTTTACATCGTAAAGCGCCAGCCGCTCCTGAAAGATGGGGAGCAGTTCTCCGGCTTGTTCCTCCGTAAAGCAGGACCGATCTCCCAGACACTCGATCTCCGCCTGCACATTTTGAAAGTAGACCTCCTTGTGGGCGACAAAGTCCCGGTAATACTCGAAGAGCTTGCGGCCGTGGATGGGCAGGAATTTCAGTTCCCGCAGCAAAACATTGGAGCATTCCTTGATGCAAGAGAACAGGTTCACCAGCTCGGCATCCAAGTCGTTATAAATGTCCAATCGGTTTGGGTCCGGCGGCAGAGCCAGCAGCACTGCGCCGCTGCCGCCGAATGGTTCCACATACTGCGTCAGCTTGGGCGGGAAAAGCTGCAGGATGTACGGTGCGATCTTCTCCTTGCTGCCGATCCAGGGAAAGGGCGGCTTAGCCATGTCCGGCCTCCTCGTCCTCACGGAACCGATCCATAGACCGTTCCAGACCGTTGATGGCCGCTTCCAGTCCCGCCGCCATCCGTTTCAGCTGGCGGATGGTGTCGTAGACTTCACCGGCAGTTGTGGCGTAAAAGTAGCCGTTGCGGTCGCTGGCGATGGGATGGGTCTTGCGCCGCAGCTGATTCACCAGCTTTCGCAGGTCGGTCCCGCTGACATGGAGCGTTCGCTCCAGTTCCGTCCCACCGACGCGGTTTTTCCTGCCGGAGCAGGAGCCTTTGAGGTAATCCAACAGTTGTTCATCGCGCATGGTTTCTCCTTTCCGGGGTGATTTCCCGAAAAAGGGCATAAAAAAAGAAGGGGCCGATCCCCTTTCGGAAAATCGGCCCCTAAAAATATTCTTAACCGCGCTCGCGGTTCAAGACGGTATTACTTCATTTTCATTTCCTGTTTCTGCGGGGGATACTGCACATAGTCGCTGCCGATGAACACGCCGGGATGCTCGTCCTCGTAGCGGCAGCCCAGCGCACCCAGGTCCATGTACTCATACAGCTCCTCCGGGACGATAGTTTCGTTGGCGAGATAATATCTGCCCAGCGCGGCATAGCTGTTGACGCCCTTGAGGATCGTGTAATCACGCAACTGTTCTGGTGAATTTGCAAGAATCTCCCCAGCCTCAGCCTCGCCCTTTTGCAGAACGATGGCGGAGAGAATCGCCTTTTCGTCCTTGGTCAGAGCGCCCATCCTGCGACGGGCCGCCTCGAATTCCTTCCGCGTCTTGAGCGGCAAGGAGAGTTTATATTTTTCTTGAAATTGTTCCCTGGTCATTTCATTTTCATCTCCATTTTCTGTGTTTCCTGCATTGGTGACAGCATGGGCTGATAGTCCGCACGGTGCAGCAGACCGTAGGGCGAGAGCACTGCGTTGTCCTCTCTGATGAGGTCGCAGCCGTAGGCGTAGAGGTTTACATGGGAAAGCAGCAATTCCACCGAGTGGTCATCCGTCATGAAGTGAAGCTGGTCGATGGCAGTTTCCTGCGGTGAACTGATCTCCGGTGTGAGAACGTAGTCATCCAGACACTCTGTCAGGCTTATGGCGGTCGCAATGTCCTGCACCTCAAACTGCTTCAGCAGAGCCTTCAGCTTTGGAAGCTGCTTTTCAGGCGAGGGCATATCCCGCACCGCTGCGGCGAGTACGTTGAATTCCTCCAGCTCCATGGGCAGGTCGGTGAATTCTGCCGCATAGGGGATGATCCCGTCATAATCAATGACCGTGACACCCTCCCAGCCCTCCGCGCCGAGCTGCGCCTGTGCGTCCAGCAATTCCGCCTCTGCTGCGGGAAGGATCAACGTCACCGTGCGGTCATCGCCAATATCGGGATGCAATCCGAGCGTGAGCCGGAAGAGGTATCCCGGCTTTTCCGGCAGCGTCTTTTGGACGGGCGGTGCGGTTGTCAGCTCGCCATCCCGCAGCACATACAGGCTGCCCACAAAAACGCCGTTTTCACTGCATCGCATCATTCTTCCAATGCCGGCAAAGTCCAGCATCTCGAATACCGCATCCGATATGCCCTCCAGTTCCGGCACAAAGTCGTTTTCCGCGTAGAAGCGGCCAAGCTGGGCGTCGTCGGCGGCATCCACCACATGATAGCAGTCGGTCTTTGCGCTGACAGCCAGATCTCTCATATCCTGCATTGTGATGATACCGCCGTTGGTGTTTACTTTTTTCTGCACCTCCATGGAGAACAGTCCCTCAAAGGCGATCCCCTGTACCTCATCCAACGTCGCAAGCCTTGCGGCAAGGTCGTTGAGCTCGTTGAGACTGATATCCAGCTCCTCTAAATGCGGGGCAAGATATTCGAAAGCATAGTAATCGTCGATCTCCATGTACAACTGCTCACCCTCGTTCAGCCGCACCTTGTCCAGCGCGTCCCACAGTTCCCACGGTGAGGCAGGCAAGTCCAGCTTGGCATACGCCTCGTTGTTGGGTACGCCTTCTTTCGCAAGATATACCTCGAATATCCTCTTACCCAAGGGTCATCCCTCCCATTTTCATCCCGCCCCGCTCATAGGTTTTCGGGTCAGCGCCGGGAACGCCCCAGCCGTGCATACTGCCACACTCCATTGCCAACCGCTGCTCCTGCGTCACGCCGAGGCGTTCGTTGTTGTAATCTGCCAATTCACGGTTCTGCGCGGGATCGTTCGTGTTCCAATCGCTGGGATAGTAGCCGCTCTCGCCGCGCTTGATGCAGATGAGCTCGCCGGTGCCGGGGAGCGTGGAGAAGCACAGCTCCGGCAGTCCATCCACCAGCTTGGGGGAGAAAAGCTCCTGCTCCGTCTGGATGCTCCACTCGTCCGAGTTCCAAAAGTGGACATACAATTCACCGCCGTCATCCACGGAAATCTC
>ERZ780167.2887-NODE-2887-length-12946-cov-3.320534_pt1 | contig 12946 bp, 6 predicted proteins | sample MGYA00510982_ERZ780167 | MGnify/ENA primary metagenome ERZ780167 (study PRJEB29588, sample SAMEA2146107) | human gut metagenome | biome: human gut; feature: human-associated habitat; material: faeces | place: Denmark | collected 2008/2010 ... | reverse complement strand
ATCAATGCTGCTTATCACACTGCTCGTACTTTCTTTGGCGGCATGTGCCAAAAACGGAGGCGATCCGGACAACATGAGTGCGGAGCCTGCAAACGAAAAAGAAGCAATCGAAATGTATAAGACACTGATGGGCGAGGAACAGGAGATCCTCGCAGAAAACACCGAACTTTGGCAAAAGGTCTATATGGAGGCGGACAAGGGCATGGCGATGGTGGAAGACGGAAAGAATTACGGCGAGTTTCTTCTTGATACCATAGAGTCTATAAGCGACGAATTTACAGAGGATGAGCTTACTTTGCTGCGTGAGAAGGCAACGCGGATCAGTGAAATCGAAAAGAAGCTTACCGCAATCGAAGAAAAATATCCGGAGACGGCACAGAAGGCTTTAGATGGTGGCATGGACATGAGCACGGATGCAGAGGCCATGAAACAATTTCCTTCCTTTGAGGGCAGCGACCTAAACGGGAATAAGGTAAAAAGCAGCGAACTGTTTTCGAAGAATGCGGTTACCGTTGTAAACTTCTGGTTTACGACCTGCAATCCTTGTGTGGGTGAACTTTCCGATCTTGACGCGCTGAATCAGGATCTTTCGAAGCAGGGCGGCGAAGTCATCGGTATCAATTCCTTTACACTGGACGGAGACAAGACAGCAATCGACGAGGCGAAAGCGGTTCTCGACAAGAAAGGAGCAAGCTACCGAAACGTCTATTTCAATACAGACAGTGAAGCGGGAAAACTCATTGAAACCGTCTATGCATTTCCGACCACTTATGTGGTGGACAGAAACGGTAATATCGTAGGTGATCCGATTGTCGGTGCGATTACGGAAAAATCTCAAAGCAAGGCACTGAAAAAGCAGATAGACAAGGCACTGAAGCAAGATATGAAGCAGCAATAAGCAAATCGCTTCCACCCGTCAAACGGGTGGTTCGCTCAGGGCTATAAGCCCTTATTACCGACCCGCGTCTAAAGGCGCGGGCTTTCACTACTTATATTTCAAATTGGCGTGTCGATCGAACATCATCAGTGCACTTTTTCCTTTGAGGTATCCCATGAAGTTTGAAATACTTATACTTGGAGGGATACTCAGCAGCAAATGAACATGATCAGGCATCAAATGTCCCTCTAAAATTTCTACTCCTTTATACCCGCACAAGGTTTTTATTATTTCTTTTAAACTTTCTCTGTATTGATTATAGATTATTTTTCGTCTATACTTAGGTGTGAACACAACATGGTACTTACATAACCATTTTGTATGCGATAAGCTATGATTTATATTTGCCATCAAAGGCCTCCTTTCTTAGTTACAATAAGGCTTGAACAACTCTATTGTAACAAAAAGGGTGCCTTTTTTGGTATAACCTTCGACGCGCACCCGCATAGCGGGTGGTTTATTTGTCTCGAACGCTTTGCGTTCTCGACAGGGCTTATAGCCCTACAATGTAAAGAGCCCTACGATAGATTGTCGTTGGACTCTTTAACATTAAATATGAACAGTTATTTTAAAAGATTTGCTACTTCGCTTTACTCCATGTCCTTGCTGCGTATTTGCACTGCTTGAGTGCTGTCTTCGCAACGAGTTTGCCGCTTTCATCGTAAACTCTTACCTGAACCTTGTAGAAGTATTTCGTTCCCTTCTTACCTCTTGTGTTCGTGTAAGAAGCAGTTTTCTTCGTCACGGTGGACTTGTAGGAAGCTGCCTTCTTCGTGGAGCGGTAGAAGCGGTACTTCACGGTGAAGCCAAGGTCTTTCAGTTCCTTGATGGAAGCCTTAACCTTTGCGTCGCTCTTCAGGACTGCTTTGATGTTCTTCTTAGCCGTCTTGCTGGAACGCGCAACGAGCTTCATATCTTTTACGATGGACTTCGCTTTTGCGATGTTTGCTGCTGCGTCATCGGCCGGCTCTGCTGCCTTTTCGATTGTAACAGTTATGGTTGAGCCTGTCGCCGCTTCAGACATTGCCTTCAGTTCTTCCTGCGTGTAAGTCTTGTCGCCAAACGGTGTTCGAATTGTCAGCTTCGCGTCGGTGTCTTTTACGATGGAGTCGATGAAGCTCTTTTCAAGCGTTACATCAGCCTTTTCTGCATCGCCGACGGATTTGCTGGAAACAACCAAGATGATTTCGTTTGACTTGCTTGCTTTCGCCTGTTTCAGGATTTCTTTCTGATTGTCAGCAGAAACTTTGACATCGGCAACCTTCGTCTTAGTGCCGTCAGCGTTTGTCTTTTCGCTTACCTTGACTTCGGTTGGTGCGGTTGTCGTTTTCGCCTTGGCGTCGGTTGTGACATCGCTTACCGCTTCAATAACGCCGCCTGCCATACCGCCCGCGTCATCCCAAGCCTCAGAGCCTTCTTCTACTGTGTAGTCATCCGTGTAGTGGAATACGATTGCATCGCCGTCCTCTAAGAACTGCTCGTCAACTGCCAAAAGCGGGTGCTTGCCGTTTAAGGTGTACATCCAGCCGGAGAAGTTTCCGTTATCAAATTCTGCAAGTTCAAAATCCTCGTTATAGGTCACGGAGTAGATATACTTTCCGTACTGCGAATCTTCGGCATTGAAGCGGACTTTCGGGGAAGCTGTTTGTTTTTCAACTTCTTTGAGGAAATCCCAAACCGTTGCGTTAAGGTCTACTGTATAGGTTTTCCCTTGAATCCATGTCGTAAGGCCGCCTTTTTGCAGGGTATGGCTTGTCCCGTCCTCTCCGTGCCTTTCATCGCCTTTCAGGGTGAACTTTACATCAATCGTGCCCTTTGGATTTACTGCAGTGCCGCTCTTCTTGTTAATCTTTACCGTAAAGTCGCAGTTCTTATTCTGATAGCTTGCCGTCAGGTGCACAATTGCCTGCTTGGAAGAGTCGAATCCGCTGATTTCTACATCATTAATCGTCAGATCCTTCGTTGTGCCGTCACTGTAGGTCACAGTGAAAACGATGTCTTTTAAATCCGTCTTTGGATCAAGCGTATCGCCGACAAAGTATTCGTTCTTGTAAGTGCCGCCTGCTTCCATCCTATATGGCACTGCTTCATCGGAAAGCACCGGGCAGTTTTCACTCTGCACCCAGTTGTGCATGCTGCTTGCATTCGCGTTCAGCATCTCTACGATTGAGCCGTTTTTCATTTCTTCCTGCGTACAAGCCTTCGCAAGCTTATCCTTATCTTCGCCAAGCGGATCGTCGTCACGGTTCATGCCGCTCTTTGACACGCCGGAATATTCTCTGGTGAGACCATCTTCGCGGTCTACCCAGTCACAGATGTCCTTAAGGCTGTCCTTAGAAGTATCATAGTAATAGGTACCGTCATTTGCGCCTTCTTTGAATCCCATCGGACGAATCTTGCTCGTGTCGATATGCTCTACTGCACCGATTCCCTTTACGCTCTCACTGTTTGTGATGAAGTAGTAGTTATTTTCAATGATATTACATTGATTCAGGGAGCGCATGAAGCCTGCGACAGTGCCTTTCGAGCCGTTAATGTTATCTGCCGGTACGCACTGCAGCGGCGAGCCTGCCGGAACGGTCTTACCGTTTAAGGTCAGGGAGCCGTAGAACACATTGTTACGGATATAGCCGATGCCATTATCATAGCACTGGTCGCAGCCGCCTTCGCCGCCAAAGAGGCCGCCAACGGCACGTGCGCCGGTAATATTAGCATTTACATAGCAGTTTTCGATGACCGCGCAGCGCGTGTTCGGCGCAGTCTGGTCGTCATAGCCGCCGCCTAAGATGCCGCCGATATATTCTCCGTCCGCATCGACCGTTCCGGTAAACTGCGAATTCTTAATGCTGCAGGCACGCATTGCGTAGCCTTTATTTCCGGCAAGTCCGCCGACATGATTTCCCTTAGAGGTAACATCTGCCGCACTCTTGCAGCTTACTATACGGAAGGCACCGCTGCCGATGATTGAACCAATATAATAATTTTCCTGCGGCTGGTTTGTATCTGCGTTCCAACCGACTTTGACATTTGACTGGACTTCACAGTTCGTAATGGTAACGCCGCCACTGCTGCCGACGATACCGCTTTCAAGTGTTGCGGAACCGTTTTCGCCACTCAGCAGCTTGCAATTTATAATATATGCGTTTTTGCCGCCATATCCGACTGAACCGATGTAATCCACCAGACCCGCAGAAGCAATGTACTCGCCCTGCACCTGTACATTCTTAATCGTTGTGCTGCCTACCGAGCGGAACAGACATTTCGCCCCTCTTTCATAGGTCACAATATGATTTTTTCCATCAAAGATACCTGCAAATGGTGTTGCAGAGCTGCCAATCTGCGTCCAGTCTTTGGCAACCGTAATATCATTTTCTAATGTAAAATAGCGTTCTTCAAAGTTCTCTCCGTTGTCTACATACTCTGCGACGAGCTGCAGATCCTCGTAAGTTTTAATTTGATATGGATCCTGATCGGAGCCTGTGCCTGTAAGTTTAATCGACGCATCCCGCAGGGTAACTGCAATCGGCGCGCTCGTAAACATAAGGGTCTTGCCTGCCGCTGTCTTTTTAAATACGACGCAGACATAATTCCAAGTGCCAAACTTCTTAGCTGCTGCCTGTTCCTTCAGGCTGAAAGAACTTGTCAATCCGTTTGTATCCATGCTGTAATCGGTTTCTGCGAGCGGATGCAGTTTCTTCAGACCGTCCGGAGTATCAGTCGTATAATCCCAGTCTGCTGTAATCTGCTCGCCCGCAGCCGGTGCTGCCCCATTCGGGTACTGCAGGGTAACGGAAACACTGTTTTTCGTCATTTCTTCAGCGTCGGTATATACAAGCTTGCTCGGTTTCACTTCCAGCTTGCCGCCTTCGGTTACAGGTGCCTGATAGTTGCAAATGACGCCGCCTTTACACTTCTGTCCGTTTGCATCCATGCTTCTCCACTGTGTGGTCGTTCCCGCGAAGTAAACCACGAAGTGGTTGCCGCTGAAAGCCGCTGCATCCATATTGCCTACTGTCGCCGGCAGAAAAAGACTTTTCAGTGCCGCACATTTGAATGCATTTTCAGGAATTGCCGCTACTGCGCCTTGAATCTCAATATGCTTCAGGGAACTGCAGCCATTGAACTGGTCTTTGCTCAGCACAGTCACGCTTGGCGGAAGTACGATTTCTTCAACCGAAGTTCCCTGTACTGCCTGCGCGCCTAATGAGATTAAGGTTGACGGAAGCTTAAATGTCGTGATTTGATTACAGTTTGCGAATGCACTGGCTCCGATGCTCTGCAGTCCTTCCGGCAGGTCAATCGACTGCAGCGAGGTACAGCCCTCAAAGCAGCTTCTTCCAATTGTTTTCAACTGGCTGCCTGCTTCAAATTCCACCTTCGTAATCTTATTACGTCCGGCAAAAACATTGTCGCCTAACGAAGTAACTTCTTTCGGGATTACAATGGTTCCCTCTGCAGTCGGATTGATATAATACAGCTCCGTTTTATCAGCATTGTAAATAGCTTTGTAGCCTTTGCCGGATTTATTTTCCTCGAAATAGAAATTTTTAGTTCCTTCCCCGGTAAATGTAACATTCGCTAATACTTCTTCCGGGAATGCATCTGACCATGTTTTCAGTGAGGCAGGAATGGATACTTCCTGCAGTGCAGTACAATTTGCCTGCCAATCGCTTTGTGGGTTTCCATAGAATACCTTATTGCCGAAGCTTGTCGCCCCGTCTCGATAAGTAACTTTTTTCAAAGCCGTACAGCCCGTAAATGCATACTGATATACCGTCTTGCCAACGGTCGCCTCCTCCAGCGCCGTGCAGCCCGCGAATGCGTTTTGACCTATCTTTACATTTGTTGGAATGTCAACTTTCTGCAAAGATGTACAGTTGGCAAACATACTATTTTGCAATGAAAACTTGCAATTCTCATCAAAAATGATGTTTTTCAGCTTCGTACACCCGTCAAACATACCTCCGTCCCATGTGCTGACAGAATTCAGCTTTGCCGGGAACTGTACACTCTCCAAATTCTCGCAGTCATAAAAGGTGCTCATAAGCTCAAGCGGAGCCTGTGCTGCCATTTGCTCATTCACCTCAATGACTAAATGCTTTACCTGCTTAGAATAGTCGCTCCACGGCATCGGTGTATTTTGCGATTTACTCCCGGTAAAGGTTATATAAAATCCTTTAATTGTCAACGTTTTTGTGACAAGATCAAATCGCCATTCTGCATTTGGCGCACCATTTTCTCCGCAGAATCCATGCGGCATTTCGCAGTTTACCACACAGATTGGTGCCATCAGGGTGCATTGCTTGCCGTCTGCCGTCATCGTGCCCTGCGCGGTTACATAATATGTACCCGCTGTGCTGAAGGATAAAGTGACGGTTCCGTCAGTGCCGGTTTTTTTGCCTTCCAGTGCTTTGAAAGCACCGTCTTCCCATGTTCCGATTTGGATGCCTTCTAATGGGCTGTTATTGCCGTCAGTTAAGGTCAACGTAAATTCTTTATCCGGTGCGATGGACTTTTCCGCAGCGTCAAATTTACAGTAAACATGGGAAGCGTCCTGCCCGCCTTGATTTATTGATGCATAGATGTCATCCTTAGCTTTCAATACATATGCAGCGACACCGCCTGTTACAGCTTGACCGCCAACATAAAAAGAAGTATTGTCTGCGCTCTCATTCCATAATTTCGTAACTGCCCCTTCTGCATTTTTGTCATAAGCATCTTCTGCTTCCAAATAAGTTTTATGTGCCGCAGCTAACGCTTCATCAAGGCTGAACTGTCTGTCGTCGTTCAAGTCCTCGACGCTGACTGCAAGATTTACCGCAGGGGCGTTATCTTTTGTTGCTGCAACCAGTCCCTTATTATTTACGGTCAGGCTTACTTCGATAGGTTTCGGTCCGATGTCGGCAGTATAGGTTTGGCTGGTTCCTTGATAGCTTGCACCATCATAGGACATAGTTGCTATTACATGGAATCCTACCTTTTGTCCTCCGAAATCTCCCCGCCAGTTGTTTATCGTGGTGCTATAAGTGGCGGTTTTTCCATTCCAATCTCTGGCATTATTATTATACCACTGGTATGTTATCGTTGCGCCGTTAGGAATGGACTGCAGGTTTCCATCTGCATCATAATAATGCGTTACTTCTACGGCTAGCGAAATCGGCTGATCAGCCTGATAACGATAGTAATGATCCACAGAGTTGTCCAGATCTTTTGTAAACACTAAAGTGTTTGGAGTTCCGGTTGCAGGGATATTACTGCCTTCGCCTTCCGCCCACGCCATGCTCGGCATATAGGTAAACACCATGATTACCGCCATGAGTATGACGAGTGCTTTTTTAAAAACAGGGTTTTGTGTTTTGTTCATTCGTTTTCTTCAATCCTTTCTTTGTATTTCGCCTCGGTGCGGCGGTGCGTTCTCCTTGCGCCTGCTGCACATCCTGCGATGAATCTATGTCAACACTATGTTCTGTGTGTAGTGGACTGACTATTCTTCTGGTTGCTGTGTCTCTAGCTGTTGTGCAGCTTCCAGTTCCTGCTGCTCGCGAAGCTGCCGGCGGTATTCCTTATGGCGTGCGCGCTTTTCTTTTCTTCGGCGTTTCTTGTCTATATATGACTGTGCCACAGGTCTTGTGCCCGCACGCTCCAGCATACGGTTCCACGGTCCGAAGCGTGCTTTCAGTTCCCTGTCATACAGTACATCTGCCTGCATGGGTTCTCTGCCGTTTTCCTCAGTGAAGTCTCTGACAAGCTGCAGGAGTTCTTCGTCTGTCATTTCTTTATATGGTGCTCGAACCTCATTCAACTTTTGGATTTTCTCTGTTGCTGTCAGGTTCGGATTGTCCTTTATGCTCTGTTTTATTTCTCGTTGATTCACTTACTTCCCTCTCTTGTATCTATGCTGCCTTTTGTTCCGGCGGGCGGCGTCACCTGTTGGCACCGCCCGGTAAGGATGAAAAGAATTTTATGTATCAAAAAAACGATGATTGTCATAACCATCGCCTTTGTGTCTTGTTTCTTTGGCTCCGAAGCGGAATCGAAAGGTATGCGGATAGGAAGCTATCGCCATGCTGTCAATTCTTCGTTTCGGGGTTTGTAGGTCTTCTGACTTATCCATTCATGTGCGGAGGGTTTTTCCTCGCACAAACGCATTGCTTCAGCCTTCTCTCCGGGCCATGACAGCTCTTCCAATGACCGGTTTTCACCGCGCACAGATTTCTCTGCACGGAAAACAATACTTTAGAAATACAGCTACTTTGGGAATTCTGCCTTGCACCCCTGCGTTTCAGATTCGCGGGCTACAAATAATACGGCAGTCTTCTTTCCGTGTCCGGGATTCTCACCCGATTCCCTTGTTCAGCGAACAAGAATGCGTGTCCGATTGCTCGGGTCGCGCATTTGCCACAAAAGCCATGCTATTCAGTTGTCTGCAAGACCTCTCTTTGACAGACGCCTTGCGTTCTTTCTATATTTCAGCATACAAAAAGACCTCTCCCGCCCTGCTATCTCGCAGGCAAAAGAAGTCTCGTATTCTCTGTATATTCGGTTTGATTGCACGCAAAAAATACCAAGCTATACGGTTGGTTGGTTGGTTGGTTGGTTGCAAGAATCGTGCCAATTATTTACATTCTCGTAACTATTTACCATAATTGCGTACATTTCCTTTCCAAAATTTACATCTCTATCTTACCGCAAACCGGGGTAATTGTAAAGCCTGCAAATAAAAAATCAAGAAAAAATTTTAAAAAAGCTGGAAATTTTACATAGATTGAAAAATATACATCACAACAAGACCGCCAAAGTATGTCGGTCTGAAAAAAATGATATGAGGTATTGTTAATACGATTCTTGAAGTGCGGAGAGATATTCTTTTACCCTTCCGTAGTACACACGTAAAAATTTATTGGCACCGGCGGTCATGTAGACATAATATGGCTTGCCTTCGGCACGCTTTTTGTCCATAAACAAATAGACTGCATCATCCGGTTTTGTTTTGATCAGGACATCCATAATCTGAAATAAAGTCTTCCGCAGCATCGGTGAGCCGTGTTTGGAAGCGTGTACACTTTTCTGCGCGTAATCTCCCGAGGCGTTTACGCCGGGATCGACACCGGCAAAGGCGGTAACCGCACCTTTATGGGTAAAGCGTGTAACATCACCGATTTCGGTCATAAGCTGAGGCCCTAGCGATGGACCTACGCCTTTCATTGCCATAACAACCGGATATTCAGGCAGTTTGGAGGCTGTTTCGTTCATAAGGAAACGCAACTGTTCTACAGTCTGTGAAGCAGCGTTTACCTGTGCGACGGCCTGTTTGATGATACATTTGGTAAAATTGTCCTTTGGAAGCACGGGAACCAGTTCCTTTGCTATTCCGTAGATTTCTTCCGCTTTTGATTTGCGGAAGCTGTACTTTTTGCGGCTGCACCATTTTTGATAATGTTCTGTAAAGGCTTGCAAGGACATCTTGCGAACACAATCCACATGCCAATAAGTATCAAGAAAATCCACCCATTTCTGACTGCCGTCTTCACGGGCGAGGCTGTTAAAGTAGGGTGATTTTGTCGAAGTTTGTCGAAAATTTCTCGATTTGTTTTCCGGAAAGATCTCACCGCAAAGATCTTCTTTTTCATTACAGACACATCGTCATATACAGTGGAATGCGGATTATATTCTCTTCTACAGACAAATCTTTTGCACAGATCATATACCTTTCCTGTACCTTTGCCTGATATTTTCCCGCAAACATATCAAAGGACTTATGGTTTTTATATCCTGAGGATTTCACTTCAATCGGGCACAGCTTTTTATTTCTGACCAAAAGAAAATCAATCTCATATTTATTTGGTTTCCTGCCTTCTCCCCCGGAAATCTCAAACTCATGGAAATATAATTCGTAACCTCTGCTTCTAAGCATTTGAGCTACAAGATTTTCCATAATCATGCCCTGATTGATCCCAAGCCTGTCAAAAATAAGCGATTTATATAAATCCTCCTCCGTGTCGTCACGGTTTTTCATAATCTGGGATACGAGCAGACCCGTATCGCCCATGTATAATTTAAAATTGCGTCTGTCTGCATGCAGTTCAAGCGCAACTTCCGGCGACGTCGTATTGACACACAAATTGGCGATCATGGATTCCGCAACAAAATCAATCGCCCCGATATAATTTTGATACCTTGCGTTTTTTTCTACGCCAGCCATACGAAAATGTGAATTCCGATTGGAAAGCTGCTCCGGGATCGTTTTGAAAATGATCGATGCTTTCTCGTTACTGTCGTTATCATGTTTCTTAAGGTCGTCTTCGTAAAGGGAAAGAATATTTCTCTTTATGAAATCGATCTCCCGATAGGTTCTCCCCTCGACGAATGCCGACACCGCCTGAGGCATTCCACCTACTGCCATATAGGTGCGAAAGGTCTGCATGATTTTTCGATGCACAGCATCCCCCAGCGGCTTTTTCTTTTCAAACGCATAGCGAATTGCATCTGCGGTAACGGTATCGCTCTTCGCCCACAGGAACTCTTCAAAATCCATCGGAAACATCTTGATTTTGAATTCCTCCGATGGGATTAAAATATCGCTTACATTTTTCTTTATACTGATCAGCGAACCCGTTTCGATATAATCATATCGCCCATCCTGCACCAAAAACTTGATTGCCTGCCGCGCAGCTGGAAACAGCTGCACCTCATCAAAAATGATTACGGATTTTCCTTTCGGCAGATCTCTGCCTTTGAGCAAAAAAAGATTCCTGAAAAACACATCAAGCTCACCGATATTCTCTTCAAAATTGCGGCGGACATCCTGACTTTCCTGCGCAAAGTCAAGAATCATGTGATCCTCATACTCGTTCTTCGCAAACGCAAGGGCAATCGTACTTTTACCGATACGGCGCGCGCCTTCTATCATAAGCGCGCTTTCGCCATGCGAAACAGTTTTCCACTCCAGCATTTTGCTGTATATCTTTCGCTTAAAAACCATATTCACTTCCTCCTAAAAGACATTATACCCTAATTTACGAAATCCGCAAATGTTTTTTGCTCGTTTTTAACGAAATCTGCAAATGTTTTTTGCTCATTTTTAACGAAATCCGCAAATGTGCAATATCTGATTAGCCTGATACATGCAAAAAGTCTGCACCGCAATGCAGACTTTTTGCATATTCAAATCTTTTCAATCTATTTCGCAAAATGCGCGTGGAAAGCGTCTATGATAGACGCAGGATTTTTCGTTCACCGCTAGGAAAGCTGAACGCGAAGCGCGGAGCATACATGTAGTATGTGAGCACTGAGCGATTCGCAGTTGACACCGCGGTGGGCGAAAAAGACAAGTCTAGCGCGTCCAGATTCTGCTCGCATACTTACACTGCTTCAGCGCAGTCTTCGCCGCAAGCTTACCATTCTCATCATAAACGCGAACTTGCACTTTGTAATAATATTTCGTGCCTTTCCTGCCGCTGGTATTGGTGTACGTGCTCGTTTTCTTCGTCACCGCTGCTTTGTAGCCTGTGGCTTTCTTGGTCGAGCGATAGAAGCGGTATTTTACGGTAAAGCCGAGGTCTTTCAGTTCCTTGATGGAAGCCTTGACCTTCGCGTCGCTCTTCAGGACTGCTTTGATATTTTTCTTAGTAGTCTTGCTGGAACGTGCAATGAGCTTCATATCTTTTATGATGGACTTCGCTTTTGCGATGTTTGCGTTGTCATCGGCCGGCTCTTCTGCTGCCTTTTCGATTGCAACCGTTACTGTGGAACCTGTCGCTGCCGCGGACATCGCTTTCAGTTCTTCCTGCGTATAAGTCTTATCCCCGAACGGTGTCTTGATTGTCAGTTTCGCGTCGGTTTCTTTTACGATAGAGTCGATGAAGCTCTTATCAAGCGTTACATCTGCCTTCGCTGCGTCGCCAACGGATTTGCTGGAAACATTCAGAATGATTTCTTTCGACTTGCTTGCTTTCGCCTGCTTCAGAATTTCTTTCTGATTATCGGTAGAAACTTTGACTTCAGCAACTTTCGTCTTCGTACCGTCAGCATTTGTCTTTTCGCTTACTTTAACTTCGGTTGGTGCAGTAGTCGTACCTGTCTTGGTGTCAGTTGTGACATCTTTGACTTCTTCGACTACGCCGCCCGGAGTGTTCCAATGATCAGAGCCTTCTTCTACTGTATAATCATCTGTATAGTGGAAGATAATCTCTTCTCCACCGTTTAAGAATTGCTGTGCCACGCCTAAGTTCGAGTGATGCCCGTTTAATGTGTACATCCAGCCGGAGAGATTTCCATTATCAAATTCTCCGAGTGTTACACCATTTCTTGTCAGGCTTTCAATATAAACGGTTCCTAATTTATTGCTTTCTTTCCATGTAATGTCGTTTGCGTCAAAAACTTTTTTCATTACATCGTAAACTGTTGTATTATTATCAATGTCAACCGAAGTTCTTTCGACCCATGTCTCCGGCAGATTCTTATCTTTCAGCGTGTGTGTTCCGGTAGCTTCTGTCGGCTCGCCGTGCTTCGTATCACCAAGCAATCTGAAGAATACGGAACTTTTCTTTACCTCCGAAGGCTTGTACAGTACCGTCACTTCATAAGTAGCCGTTGCTGCCCCATAGGTCACGGTAATGGTCTGCACGCCGCGTTTCTTGCTGTTGAATCCCGTAAATTTAGCATCCAGGAATCGCTTGTCATCTTTATCGATTTTAGCTGTCGTTCCGTCAGAACTTTTTGCTGTAATAATCACACCCTCCGTAATGAGTTCATCCCCGGTTTCATACTTGGTTTTGTAATCTCCGCTCAAGCTGATTTCATAAACGACAGGTTTGCTGCTGTGAATCGGATATTCCTTGCCCTGAGTCCAGTTTTTGAAGCTTCCGTTTCCTTCGTTTAATAATCCTGTCACTCTACCGCTTCGCATTTCTGCATCTGTAACTCTTTTACACAACTTCTCGGAATCCGCACCCAAAGGGTCATCTTCACGGTTGTGATTCAGTCTACCCAGGCCTTCTATCGGCTTTT
>ERZ780167.2875-NODE-2875-length-12987-cov-5.333746_pt1 | contig 12987 bp, 9 predicted proteins | sample MGYA00510982_ERZ780167 | MGnify/ENA primary metagenome ERZ780167 (study PRJEB29588, sample SAMEA2146107) | human gut metagenome | biome: human gut; feature: human-associated habitat; material: faeces | place: Denmark | collected 2008/2010 ... | reverse complement strand
GCCGCCGGAGCGGTGCTTAAGCCGTAAGGCGGGAATTGTGCGGTGTTGCCTTAGATAAATAACAGGCCCACGCCGGGATGTTCTCCTGCGGCGTGGGCCTGTTGTTGTTTGGTGGTTGTTTTTTATGTGAGTAGTTTTGGAGTTGGTTTGGGGAATTTGCTCACAAGTTGAATCGTGGGGATACATGTGAAACGTTTAATACAGCCCGTCACCCGGGACGATGTGAGCATCGTCCTCTACCTAACTCCTACTCGTGTTCCGCCCAATCGCGGCTTCGGCCCACGGCTTTGTGCCAGCCAGCCAGCAGCTTTTCGCGTTCCGGAGCTTCCATGTTGGGAGTAAAGGTCATGTTGCAGTGCCACAGGCTGCGGATTTCCCCACGGTCTTTCCACACGCCGGTGGCAAGGCCCGCCAGGTAGGCAGCGCCAAGGGCCGTTGTTTCGCGGATGGCTGGGCGCAGCACGGTTTTGTTCAGGATGTCCGCCTGGAACTGCATCAAAAACTGGTCGCGGGAAGCACCGCCATCCACTTTCAGGGCGGTGATGGGCTGGCCCACATCCAACTCCATCGCGTGCACCAGGTCATAGCTCTGATAAGCGATGGACTCCTCCGCCGCGCGGATGATATGGTTCTGGGTAGTGCCGCGGGTAATGCCCACAATGGCCCCGCGGGCGTACATATCCCAATAGGGTGCGCCCAATCCGGTAAAGGCCGGAACAATATACACCCCGCCGTTATCCGGCACCTTCTGGGCGTAATACTCCGAATCCCGGCTTTCTTGGATCATGCGCAGGCCATCGCGCACCCACTGGATGACCGCCCCGCCCACAAACACACTGCCCTCCAGCGCATACTCCACCTTGCCGTTCAGGCTGATGGCAATGGTGGTCAGCAGGCCATTTTTGCTGCGGCAGATGGTATCGCCGGTGTTCATCAGCAAAAAGCAGCCGGTACCATAGGTGTTTTTGGCTTCGCCTTTGGAAAAACAGCCCTGGCCAAACAGTGCGGCCTGCTGGTCGCCCGCAATACCGGCCACCGGCACCTGTACGCCGCACAGGTCGGTGTAACCGTAAATCTCGCTGGAATCCGTCACACGCGGCAGCATGGCGCGGGGGATATCCAGCGCGTTCAGCAGTGTATCATCCCAGTCCAGCTTGTGGATATTATACAGCATGGTGCGGCTGGCGTTGGTTCGGTCCGTTACATGCACCTTGCCGCCGGTCAGCTTCCACACCAGCCAGCTGTCCACCGTGCCAAACAGAATTTCTCCCGCCTGTGCGCGCTCCCGTGCGCCCGGCACATGGTCCAGAATCCACTTGATTTTGGTTGCGGAAAAGTAGGCATCCGGCACAAGGCCGGTATTCTCTTTGATATACTCTGCCATGCCCGGCTGGCTGAGCAGCTCATCCACCAACGGTGCAGTGCGGCGGCATTGCCACACAATGGCGTTATAAATGGGGCGGCCGGTCGCTTTTTCCCACAAAATCGTGGTTTCGCGCTGGTTGGTAATGCCGATGGCGGCAATATCATGCGCATCCACGCCGCTTTGGGCTACCACCTCGTTCATCACGCCATACTGGCTGGACCATATCTCCATGGGGTCGTGCTCCACCCAGCCCTGCTGGGGGTATAGCTGCTCAAATTCGCGCTGGCGCACGGCAATAATATTCTGTTCATTATCAAACAGGATTGCCCGGCTGCTGGTGGTACCCTGATCCAGCGCAAGAACATATCTGCTCATCTTCAACCTCCCTGTTGATGGGTAACGGGGCTGACTACCCGCTGTTTTTATTCCACTTTTTCCATGTTACGCGTTGCCACAACATCCACACCGGTGCCGCACACGTTAGGCAGTACCACATCCCCGGTATGCACGGGGGCTTGCAGAGCCGCGGTATTCAGCGCAGCCATCACGGAAAACATCTTTTCTTTTGGCACCGCCTGCGCGGTTTTGACCGGGCAGCGCGAGTACAGCCCACCCGTAATGCGCACGGTGCTGGTAATGATGCGGGTTGGGTGGGTCAGTTCCTCTTTGCCGTATGCAGCGCCGTTGGGGCAGGCATTGCCGGTCACGGCATAGTCATTTGCGGTGTCCACCCGCAGATGGCACCCCTTGGGGCAGCAGATGCAGATCAGCTCTTTTATTGTTTCTGTCATGATTGCGGCACCTCCTCCACAGCAACGATCAGCGGGCCGTCCGCTTTTTGCAGCAGAGCTTTGGGCAGCGTAATGTGCTCCATCTCCCCCGGTGCCAGGCGTTCCCGCTTAAAGGCGGCAATTTTGTTTGGTCCGCAGCGCACCGTTATGGTGCTGGGCCCATAATTGCGCCGCACACGGAACGATACGCTCACGCTTTTCTGCACGCCGTCCAGCCGGATATGCTGCGGCACGGTGTAGCCAATGCCCTCCCCCGCTGCCAGCGGCAGAACGGTTTCGGTTTCTATCTCGCCATTTTGCACATAGGCTGCCGCGGCTGCACCGGCGGTTTCGCTTTCGCCGGAAACAAAATCCACCAGATCGTGCACATGCACCACGTTGCCGCAGGCAAATACACCGGGGATCTCGGTTTCCATATTTTCATATACCACGGCCCCCTTGGTGTGGGGGTCCATGGCAATACCTGCCTGGCGGGTCAACTCGTTTTCGGGGATCAACCCCACACTGAGCAGGATGGTATCCACATCAAACTCCATCTCGGTTCCAGGGATAGGGCGGCGGTTTTCATCCACCTTGGCAACGATGGCTTTTTCCACTCGCTTTTTGCCCTGAATTTCCACAATGGTGTGGGATAAGTACAGCGGAATATCAAAATCCTGCAAGCACTGCACAATGTTGCGGGTCAACCCGCCGGAATAAGGCATCACTTCCACGCAGGCGAGCACTTTGGCTCCCTCCAGCGTCATACGGCGCGCCATGATCAGGCCGATATCGCCGCTGCCCAAAATCAATACCCGTCTGCCCACCAGGTAGCCTTCCATATTTACATAGCGCTGGGCTGCACCGGCGGTATAAATTCCCGCCGGGCGGGTGCCGGGGGTGCCGATGGCCCCGCGGGTGCGCTCGCGGCAGCCCATGCACAGGATAATGCTTTTGGCCTGAATGATCTGGTAGCCCTTGCTACGGCTGACGCAGTGTACCTGCTTATCGGGGGTCACTTCCAGCACCATGGTGCCCAGTTCCACCCGCACGCCGGTTGTGCGCAGCATCTCGATATAGCGCCCGGCGTATTCCGGGCCGGTAAGCTGCTGGCCAAACCGATGCAGGCCAAACCCGTTGTGGATGCACTGGTTCAAAATGCCGCCCAGCTCTGCATCGCGTTCCAAAATCAAAATATCGCGCAGGCCATGCTGCCACGCGCTGTACGCCGCCGCCAGGCCCGCCGGGCCGCCGCCGATGATAACAAGTTCAACCATGGTTGCACCCCCTTCCGGTTTTGGTTTCACACAGCAGCACATTGGTGCCGGCTTTGTCCTGCAATACATCCAACGGGTCAATGCCTCGTGTTTTGCTGATCAGTTCCAGCACGCGCGGCCCGCAAAAGCCGCCCTGACAGCGGCCCATGCCCGCGTTGCACCGCCGCTTTACGCCATCAATGCTCACGGCTGGGATCTCGCTCTGCAAGGCATCCAGAATCTCGCCCTCGGTGATCGTCTCACACCGGCAGATCACGCGGCCATAGGCGGGATTTTTGGCAATCAGCTCCGCCTTTTGCTCCGGCGGCAGCTCCTTGAACCGCACGCGGGTACGGCCATCCTTATAATCCGTCTTTGGCTCCGGCAGGTCGTTGTGGGCTGCCAGAATTTTAGTTACCTCTTTTGCCACAGCCGGTGCACTGGAAAGCCCCGGCGATTTCATGCCCGCCAGGTCAATAAAGCCCGGCGCGCCGTCCGCTTCGCCGATCACGAAGTCCCCGGTATCCACGTTGGCGCGCACACCGGCAAAGTTGCGGATGGACTCGCCAAAGCGGATCCCCGGCACACTGCGCCTGGCCGTTGCCGCCACAAAGGCAAGGCCGTCTGCCGTGCAGGCGGTATCATCCCCCGCTACCGGCTGGGCGTTCGGCCCCACCAGCAGGTTGCCGTGTACGGTGGGCGTTACCAGCACCCCTTTGCCGTTCTCGTTCGGGCACTGGAAGATCACATGGTTCACGCGGTTGCCTTCGCTTTTGTCCAGCAGATAGTATTCCCCGCGGGTAGGTTCCAGCGTAAAGGTGTGCGGCGCGGCCATCTCATGGATGGCCTGGGCGTTCAGTCCCGCCGCATTGACCACATAGCGGGCCGCAAAGCTGCCGTTTGGCGTGGTCAGCTGCCAGCCGCCGTCAATCTTTTCAATGTTGGTTACAGGAGTGCTGCGGTACAGCTCCACCCCGTTGCGCGCCGCCACCTCCGCCATGGCCAGCGCAAACTCCCACGGACTGACGATGGCTGCGCTGGGGGCAAACAGCGCCCCGGCCACTGTAGGGGCAAGCTGCGGCTCCATCGCCAGGGTTTCCTCCGCTGTCAGCAGCCGGATGCCCGGCACGCCGTTTGCCACGCCGTTCGCGTACAGCTTTTGCAGGTGGGGCAGCTCTGCCTGGCTCAGCGCCAGCACCAGGCTGCCGCACTGGCGGTAGGGCACATCCAGCCGGGCGCAGATTTCCTTTGCCAGCGCCACGCCCTGCACATTCAGGCGGGCCATTTGGGTGCCCGGTTCCGGGTCATACCCGGCGTGCAGGATGGCGCTGTTTGCCTTCGTTGTTCCATCCGCCACATCGTTTTCTGCTTCCAGCACTGCCACATGCAGCGGATAGTGCGACAGTTCATACGTTGCAGCTGCACCAACCACACCACAGCCAATGATTGCTACATCCAGCATAACTACCTCCCAGTTGTATTGGTCATTCAGGATGCAAAAATCATCCTGTCAACATGGTTTCCATTGGTTTAATCATAGCGTTAAATGCACAAAAAATCAAGTTCAAGTTGATTTATTTTGCGCATTTCGTCGTCATTGTGTAGACAGCGGAATAGAGGTCCGCTGCTTTGTTTGCTGCTGCCTTTCTATGCAAAAAGCTGCCGCACCTGGCTTTCCCGGTGCAGCAGCTTTTTGTGTTTTTATGGGGTGAATAATCGTACTATCAGGCCAAATAGTCACGCAATAACCGTTCCTGTGTGGGGCGGGATACGCCAACAGCGGCGGCCAGCTGGGTTTTATTCATCTCACGGCACTGGTAGCGGGCGTACAGAGCATCAAAATCCGTCGGCAGCTGGGCAGGCTTGCAGCCTTTATACTGCTAAAAAAAATCGCTCACAAATTCAACGTTTTCACGTTAAATTTATGAGCGATTTTGGTTGGGCCGGCCGGATTTGGCAAGCCGCGCCCTAAAAACAGTCCGCTGGACTGTTTTTACCCGGCGGGACGTGGGACGCCGGGCACGGGCTGTTCAAATTCGGCCTATGTTCTCCCGCCGCCGTTTATTACAAATAAAAAGATGCAACCCCCTGCGAGGTTGCATCTTGGGATTGTGTAGAATTCTGTAAAGTATATTACTGTAAACCCTTTTATCTTCCACAAATGCTTTACCTGCAAGCTTTTCGCACTTTTCATATGGTTTACACCGTCCAAAGCGCAAGCTGTTTATGTTTATACCGTTTTCTGCATAATTTCTCTCAGCCGCAAGCCAATATTACAAAACATCGACAACTCCGATAAAAGGTAGTACAATTCTTTAAAATAAGATTGCCTAAAGAAAAGAGGTTGGAATTATGGGAAGGCAAGAAAATGTTGAGATTTTCGAGGATACCTTTGCTTTGTGCAAACAAAACAGTACGCTGCGCAACGCCATCGAACAAAGCACTAAAAAACAGAAGCTGTATCCTGAAGGCATCGAATGCGCAGAGAAGCAAGCAATCATCTATGCTCGGCCTGCCAAAATCATTGTGAGTTTCAAACGCACACTGGAAGCAGCAATGCCTTATGCCTATGCTGGAAAGAAAGTCTGCATCCATAACTTTGCCTCTGCGGCAAATCCGGGCGGTGGTGTAGTAAAAGGGTCTTCGGCGCAGGAAGAGGCAATCTGCCGCTGCTCTACGCTGTATCCGAATCTAAAAGAAGAAGTCCTTTGGAAGCAGTTCTACGCGCCTCATCGCTGCCAACAGAACCCGCTGCACAATGATGACTGCATCTACACGCCGGGCGTCATTGCGTTCAAGTCCGATACCGCATATCCCAAGCTGTTGCCAGAGGACAAGTGGTATTCTGTCAATGTACTGACCTGCGCGGCCCCGAATCTGCGGGAGCGCCCCAGTAACAGTATGAATCCAAATGATGGAAACACGATTGTGCGCATCAGCCAGAAAGAACTGCAGGCGCTGCACGAAAAACGGATGAGAAAAGTGCTTGATATCGCATGGAAGAACGGCAATGAGGTTGTCATCCTTGGCGCATTCGGATGCGGTGCGTTCAGCAACCCGCCGTTGGCTGTGGCACAGGCAATGAAGGCAGTGGTGCAGGAATACCGGATGAAGTTTGAAACTATTGAGTTCGCTGTATATTGCTCTCCGAGAGACGATTCAAACTTCCGTGTGTTCCATAACATTCTCGGAAATCTATAATTGCAAACTAAAGAGGGAGTAGCCGTTTGGCTGCTCCCCCTTCTGCGTTTATTCTAAGCTATCGTTGTCTTATTCTTTCTTACCGTCCTCATCGTCCAGATATGCTTTCAGGATGCGTTCAATCGCAACGGTCATGGTCTGGCCTTTATCCTCGGCGTACTGCCTCAAACGTTCGTAGATTTCACGGTCAATATAGTAGTTGATATAATGACCGTCTTTCTTCGGTCTTGCCATTGGACGCCCCCCTTAGTCTATCTTTTTGACAAGTCCCATATCAAAAGCATACGGGAATCCCAACTTCTTTTCACCGCCAGCAGCAAATTTGACCGTAACGGTGCGTTCGTTCATGCTCACAACCGTACCGACACCAAAAGTCTTATGCTGCACCTTTGTTCCCACCTTGATGCCGGAGACGTCCGCTTTCGGTGTGGCAGGGTCTGCGGGCTTAGTTCCACCAATAAAGGTCGAACCATTCGCGGCGGGATATGCCTGCCGTACAGGCTGTCTTATAGGCTGTGGGGCGGCTTTCTGTGTGGTTGCCAGGGCGGGCGCAGACTTTGTAACCGGTTCCGGCGCGTTCATACGCATGGCTGCCATCACATCTGCAATGGAATCGTGGTTTTTCGGGGCTTCCATCTCGAAATCCTGCTGTGCAGACATCCGCGCAAAATCCTCGGCACTGATGACGGTACTGAACAAACCAACATCCTCGTCCTTGCTGTGCATACGCAGGCCCGTGTATTCCAGAGAGGAATCCTCGTACCGCTTGAACTTGTAGATAGCATCGTTCATCAGACTGTCGTTAAAAACGTTCAAGCTGACAAGCAATTCGAAGTCTTTCACATTCAGACCCGTTACCTTCTTGAAGAGTCCAGGTTCCAACTGGGTGATGATGTCTTTCAGACTGTGCTCCCGGTAATCCGTCAGATACATGAAAATCGGAATACGAGTCGCAAACTTAATCAGTTTCTCCTGAATCTGCTTGCGCTTGCTCTTGTATTCTTTTTCATCATCGGTAAGCTGCTTTTTCTCTTTTGGCGTAAGATTTTTGCTTTCCTGCTTGGCTTTCTTGACAGCCTCAGACTTGTTGATGATGGTCTGAATATCCTGATTCAACGCACGGAAGCCTTCAATGCTCATAAGAGCCTTCATAGCTTCTTCGTTGTTGATAAGGCGTTCCAGTGTTTCATTATCGACATTAACCAGAAGGGCGCTTTCCCACTTGCGGGCCAGCAGCGTGGCCGAAGTACCCGCCATTGCAATGTCCAGAACATCCACTGCGTTGATAGCTTTCATTGTGGAGCCGTCATACGCCAGAACAGGCAGGAAATTGATGAACTCGCCGACCTTCTTCTCCGGGTTGGATTCGTTCACATTCAAACGGCAGCTATAATCGGCAATCTGTTTCAGAGCGCGGTCCAACGCAAAGTCGAAGACATAGCACTCTTTTTTGATAATAGCTGTGCCACCACCGTCAATCGGCATCGTCCACGGAGACTGTACACGGAACGCCGCTTGGAAGTATGTTTCCGGGCTGGACAGATTACGCAACATAAAGATGCCCGTCCATGGCTTGACCGTGACGCCTGTCGTCAGCTTGCCGCAGGACAGTGTAATGGTCTTACTTTGCAGCGGGTCGTGCATGGATTCCTGCACAGGGGCCAGCGCTGCCAGACCGATGCCCGCCGCCGCACCCGCGCAGACATTGACCGTGTAATCATGGTAGAACACATTCTGTTTTTCAGCCAGCAGGTTTGCCATTGCATAGCAGGAAGCCACATTCGGAAGGAACCACAGCGTATGTGTCAGTACATTCAGCATACGCGCATCGGAATACGGCATGACAGGCTTCTGCCCCTGCCCCAGTTTCAGGTCATCAACTGTCGTGGGCATATAAGCACCGCGAATCAGGTCGAGCCATTTCTGGACATAGTCCTTATACTTAAACTGCGCATTCCGAACATCCTTGCCCTGCGATACCGCCGAGAAAAACACATTCAAGTCAAATTCATTGAACTGCTCATTATAGGCGATTTGGCGGATGCTGTCTGGAATCTTATAGGTCATCAGCACCATACGGGGCAGGGCTGCATACGGGTTCAGGGTTGGCCCTTTCCAGTTTGCTTTTTCGCGCTGTTCATCGCCGTAGGTCCAGTTAAAGATTTCGTTCTCGACAAACTCACCACTGTTCAAGGCACGGAACGGCGTGCCGGACAGGTACAAATAATACCGCGTTGTGATGGGCAAGAACGATTCGTTATAGGCGTTGTCGGCCTCGGTCTGCTTGTACTTTTCTACATCGAGAGTATCGTAATCGTCTTCGCTTTCCTGCTCAAACAGCTTTTTGGCATTCTCGCGCCAAGCACCAAAATGGTACTCATCGAAGATAACAATATCCCAGTTGGTGGTATGTACCCATTCGTTTTTGGCCTTGATACCGCCGTTCTCGTTGGTGCCGAGGAAATCTTGGAAAGAGCCGAAGCAGACGATAGGCTTTTTCTGGTTCAGACGGTCCGGGGTGATGCCTGTTGCCGCAGCCGAGTTGCGGCTGTAGAACTGCCAGCCATCAAAATCCACATGGGAGTTCAAATCTTCCTCCCAAGCGTTCTCGACAGCGGGTTTGAACGTCAGCACCAGAATCCGTTTCATGCCCATGCGCTTTGCCAGTTCATAGGCCGCAAAGGTTTTGATTGAGCAGAAGATTGTAAGACGCGAATTTATATATCCACATTTGCTATTGAAAGAGCACTTTCAGCAGGCGCCCTATCGTGGTGAAGCTCGTACTTTTTACTATGAACTTCTTGAGACTCTTGAGCGTAATTTACCTTTTTGGAATCAGAAGCTAATAGATGGGAACCATCAGGAAATTTCTTCTTGTAAAAGGCAGTGGATTATTTTTTATTTCTGGCATTCCACGCTTCTATCTTCCCATACCATATCTTTTGTAGGTTCAGACGAAATTCTTTCCGAGCAGCAAAAATACGTTGTTGCTCATTCTGTTGATGCTGCTGGAAACATAAACACTAATTTATTGTATACTGACACTTTTTATATTGGCATCTGCATTAAGGTACTCTACGATTTAGATGTCTATCTGGATTCAATTTCTTCTCTCACCAAAACCGATGTGCAGCTTTTGTTATCCTATTTTTTCCAAAATACAAGCTATAGCTATAAAACTATAAAACGCTGTATGTCTAGTCTTCGATTGTTTCACAAATTTATTACCGGCATTGATGACGATAATCTATCCTCTCCTTTTCGCAATCTTCAGTTCCCCTCTTTTTCTCCAAATCCCACTCAACCATTATCTCAACAAGCCAAAGATATTATTGTTCAGAAGCTATCTACTCTGCCCACTGTTATTCAACTCGGAATAAAAATTCTATGTTGCACAGGGCTTCGTCCTAGTTCATTCGATATGTTATCTGTTTTTTCGCTTATTCATCGCGATGAAAAATATATTATCCGTGTATTTTTGAAGAAGACCTATAAGTATAGAATCAAAAATAGACTTCCCACTTATATCGATTATGAAATTCCGCAAGAACTCGGCATACAACTTGACTCTTATGTTGCGGATACGAAAGACCTACGCGCTAAACTCGATAAGCCGTATCTTTTGATATATCAGTTAAAATGTCGACGAGTCGATACCCATATGCAACCCATTGTGCTCTCTGCCGCATCCGCTAGTTACTACATGACCAAAATAGTCCAAGAAGCCAATTTGCTAACAACTGATGGAGTTCCCGAAAAAGTCACTTCTCGCCGCATTCGTGCCGAAATCGGTCGGATACTTTTTGCAAGCGGAAAAACTGCAAAAGAAGTTTCTGAGTATTTATGGAATTCCCCGATGGTCGCACAAACACACTATGACAATTATCTGCCCATTGATGACGCCATAATGTATGACAATCTTTGGCAAGAAACCATTGAAAAAGGCATTGCCTCTTGTACAAAGCAAGATATCGCCCCTCATCCTGTCATGTATGGAACATGCACATCCAAAAAGGATTGTTCCGAAAAAGATTGCCGCAAATGTCCTTCTCTAATCCAATGTAAAGGGGGTGACTCAAATGACATCTGCCGCTCTCCGGCTCTTAAACAATGGGAATCCTCATGATTATGATGGATTACCGGATAAAACTCGGAATGAATACGCTAAACTGTTGAGGCTGTACTCTACAGACGATTTCCATTCTGCGATATGGCATATCCACCTCAATAAAGCCAATCGAACGGACAATATTTATTTTTCGCAATCACAAATATTACTCGAATCCGACATTACCAGAATCACGGTCATTACCATGCTCACATCCGGCACAGCCATTGCTACATGTCAGCGCAGAGTCCACGACTTCAATACCATTTTCAATTTCTTTGCTTCTGAAAATCTGAATCTTCGCTATATAACACAAAACAGCATCGATAATTTTATCAAATATCTTGATTCCTCGCCCTATGATGCTTGGAAACGCAATCAATACATGCAATCACTCCAAGTCCTCGCGGAATCTCTCACCACATTTGACGTAATGCATATTCCCAGCAATCTGGATACTACCTACCGTTTTTCTCTACAACGTGAACCCAAACGCGCTCCGGATAGTATAATAATCAATCAACTCGACAGTCTGTTCTTCAATAACAGTATCGATATTCCGCTCGATTATCGTTCGATATATGTTCTCCTGCGGTTGCATACACATCGTTTCTCAGAAGTAGCTGCCACACCGCTTGACTGCATCAGTTACCCTGCGGACAATGTCTTTGCCATCACCATTCCCAACTCCAAAGAAACACCTCGCCACATTCCGGACTATCAGAAGTACAACTTCTTACTTAGCGGTTTCTGCGGCAGTTTTTGCCACGATATCGTCTATAAGCAACAGCAATATGCGTTCGGTATGCAGCCGAGCATTCCCGACGAAATAAAGGACTATCTTTTTATTTCACATAAAGGTCCTCACTTAGTCAGCATATCAGAATTCAATTCATTCCTTGCAGAGTTTTGTTCACAGCATCAGATTGTCGATGCTGCCGGGAATCCTGCCAAAATCACTTCGCACGACCTTCGACATATAGATGTTTGTGAGCGTTTCAAAAGCAATATTGTATCCCCGGAACGAACCTCCGTTGAATGCAACCATACCTGCGTTGAAGATACAATGGGTTATGGTTACTATTCCAAGCATGACGAAGCCAAACATCTTGCCAATATCGTAACTCCCATTCTTCCAACCATTCTCAACACTGCACCAACTCCAAGAATCGTCCCACAGCGCAAATACGAAATGCTCGCACAACAACCTACAACCAGAATTATTCCTTGCTACGGCCTCTGTCTCAATCGCAAGTGTTCACCACAATTCGAAAAATGTTTCCACTGTAATTCATTTATTCCAGACCCGCAGTATAAAGAGTATATTATTGCCGCCATAGAACGCCTCAAAAAAGCAAACGAGTTGATTGCTAAAAGGCATGGCAGCGATATCGTTTTTCAACAGAATCTGAAAGACATTCATACTTTTAACAGCTATCTCGAAAAAATAGATTCTAATAATCGATATACTAACCAAGGTGAAGTCATATGAAAAGACAGAACAACGGCATTATAGAATATCAAAAGAACAAACGTAATGACACTATGTCTCGCATCGATGAGGCATACGAGTATTTATCAACAACACATCAACCCATCAGTAAATCTTCCCTCAGCAGAGAAAGTGGAATAAGTCGTGTTACTCTAAACAAGCCAGAAATCACTGAATATCTGAAGAAGTATCCAGAATTTTGTCCGAATAATGAATCAACATCTAACCTCGAAGCCAATCAAACATTGAAGGAAGAGAATCAAAAACTCCGTAGCGCACTCTCACAAGCCCGTAATCGTAACAATCGGATTGCAAAAGAGAATCTTCAGTTGCGTAAGGATTATGATGAACTCAAAGTCAAGTATGCCAAAGTCCTTGGCATGAATCAGAAGCTTCAAGAAAAACGTTTAATTAAGCTCTAAAAAAGCAAGCCGCGCGACCTTACTAAGTCGTGCGGCTTTTGTCTAAAACAAAAGCTCACCTTGCACATTCATGCAAGATGAGCTCTTTGCTTGTTCCGTTACACGTTCGGCCAACTGTAAAGTATAAAAACATTTTCATAAACAGTGTCGTTATGAGCTCGTTCTATGGTTTACAGATATAGTTTACAGTGTAAATGAACAATCAGATGGTTGGGCCGGCCGGATTTGAACCGACGCAATGGAGGAGTCAAAGTCCTCTGCCTTACCGCTTGGCGACGGCCCAGCAAAAGAAAAGACCGCGCAGCATAATCACTGTGCGGTCTTTGGTGGGGTGCCTAGAGAGATTCGAACTCTCGGCCTCCAGAGCCACAA
>ERZ780167.2866-NODE-2866-length-13018-cov-5.170254_pt1 | contig 13018 bp, 9 predicted proteins | sample MGYA00510982_ERZ780167 | MGnify/ENA primary metagenome ERZ780167 (study PRJEB29588, sample SAMEA2146107) | human gut metagenome | biome: human gut; feature: human-associated habitat; material: faeces | place: Denmark | collected 2008/2010 ... | reverse complement strand
CGGCACGGCAAGCTATTACGGCCTGGAGGATCAGGTCGATATCTACATGGGCACGTTCTCCAAGTCTCTTGCCTCGCTCGGCGGCTATATGGCGGCCAGCAGCCGCGTGGCAGACTTCGTGCGTCACAGCTCGCGTCCGTTCATCTTCTCCGCCTCCATTCCGCCCGCAAACACGGCGGCGGCCCTTGCGGCCCTGCGCGAGCTCGAGGCGCATCCCGAGCTCGTCACGACGCTGCAGGAGAACGCAAAGTACATGCGCGGCCTTCTGAACGAGCGGAACATCAAGATGCGCCCGTCCAACGGCGACTGCATCCCCATCATTCCCATCTACACCTATGAGCCGCTTCCGACGCTCACGATCGCGAAGGAGCTCTATGAGGGCGGCGTGTATGTCAATTCGTCTCTGCCGCCCGCGGCGGCGCCCCATGAGTGCCTGCTCCGCACGAGCCTGATGGCCACGCACACGCATGCGCTCATCGACGAGGCTGTCGGCGTGATCGCGGAGGTTTTGAGGAGGTATGCGCTGTGAGCCAGGTATGTGTGATCACCGGAGGGACCTCCGGCATCGGCCGCTGCACGGCGCAGGCGATGCTCGCTAGGGGCTATACGGTCTATGAGCTTTCCCGCCGGGCCGAGGGCGTGGCCGGGATGCAGCACATCGTGGCCGACGTCACGAAGGAGGAGACGCTCGCCGCCGCAGTCGCGCAGATCCTGCAGCGGGAGGACCATATCGACGTGCTGATCAACAACGCCGGCTTCGGCATCTCCGGCGCGGTGGAATTCACCGGCACCGAGGAGGCGCAGCGTCAGCTGGACGTGAACTTCTTCGGCATGGTCCGCATGAACCGGCAGGTGCTGCCCGTCATGCGGAAGCAGGGCTATGGCCGGATCGTGAATCTCAGCTCTGTGGCCGGCGCAATCCCGATCCCGTTCCAGACCTACTACTCGGCCAGCAAGGCCGCCATCAACTCCTATACGATGGCGCTCGCCAACGAGGTAAAGCCCTTTGGCATTCAGGTCTGCTGCGTGCAGCCGGGCGATATCCGCACGGGCTTCACCGCCGCGCGGGAAAAGAACCAGCTGGGCGACGATATCTACGGCGGCCGCATCGCGCGGTCCGTGTCCGGGATGGAGCGCGACGAGCAGACCGGCATGGCGCCGGAACAGGCGGGCGCGTTCATCGCGCGCGTCGCCACCCGCAAGGGCGTGCGCCCCGTCAATACCATCGGTCTGCGGTACAAATTCTTCTGCTTCCTGGCAAAGGTCCTCCCCGCCAGATGGCTCAACGCCCTGGTTGGCCTCATCTACGCAAAATAAAAAACCGCCGGACGCGTTTTCGCGTCCGGCGATAGTTTTTTACGATCAATCGAGACCGAAATTCTTTTTGAAGACCTTCCGCAGCAGCCAGCTGTTTGCGAAGGCGACCAGCGCGCCGCCGATCAGGACCCAGAAGATCGCTGTCCGGAAGAAGAAGCTGGTGGCAAACAGGAAGAGCGCCACGGGCAGGAGGTTGAGCGCCGCCATCGCCAGGGAGTAGGGGAGCGAGCCGATGGCAAGCAGACAGGCGTTTTTCAGCGTATTTTTGATGCTGTTGTCAAACTGCGCGAGCAGGGGATAGACGTAGGCGAGCACCAGCGCCAAAATGAGCGACGGGCAGCAGAACACCAGCCCCAGCCACATCGACTGCCCGACCGCGCCGGAAAGATACATCCAGAACTCATAGACGACCAGCAGAACCGGGATCAGCAGGATCAGGAAGATCAGCACCGCCTGCTTGAGGTTCAGGCGGAACGCGTCCCAGAACATGCGCACGACGCCGCTGCCTTCGCCGCGCACCATATTGAGCGTGACGCGGTACATGGCGGTCGTCGACGCGCCGATGGTCACGACGGGGATGCAGAACACGATCCAGAGCAGATTCAGGATGATCAGATCCGCGAGCCGCGACATAAACGACCAGAATGGGGAATCATAATTGAACAGTTTCATCGGTGGACCTCGGTTTCGGAAGAAATTTCTGTATTATTATATCGGTTGCACAGGCAAAACGCAAGCATGGCTTCAGAAGGAAGCAAAATAGACAAAAACACAGAATAAAAATTGGGCAAAACGCTGAAAATCATTTCAGACCATTTTTTGATTGCTCAAAGCGACAAAATGTAGTATAATATGGTCAAAGGAAATGGAAACGTTTCCAAAATTCAAAAACAGTACTATAGGAGGAATATCATGAAAAAGATCATCGCAATGCTTCTCGCTCTCGTGATGGTTCTGGGTCTGGCTGCCTGCGCTTCCAAGACCGAGCCCGCACAGACCGAAGAGCCCGCTGCGACCGAGACCACCCCGGCTGCAGAAGAAACCACCGAAGAACCCGCTGAGACGACGGAAGAGCCCGCCACGACCGAAGCGACCGGCTCCGTCTACTACCTGAACTTCAAGCCCGAGGCTGACGAAGCCTGGCAGAAGCTCGCCGCCACCTACACCGAGCAGACCGGCGTTCCCGTCAAGGTTGTCACCGCTGCTTCCGGCACCTACGACACCACCCTCGCCGCCGAGCTGGACAAGAGCTCCGCTCCGACCCTCTTCCAGTGCGGCAACCAGGGCGCCATCAACTCCTACGGCGACTACTGCTATCCGCTGGACGGCACCGCCATCATGGACCAGATGACCACCGACGCTTTCAACCTCAAGGGTGAAGACGGCCAGACGCTGTCTATCGGCTACTGCTACGAAGCATTCGGCATCATCGTCAACAAGGCTCTGCTTGAGAAGGCCGGCCACTCCATCGACGAGATCACCGACTTCGCTTCCCTGAAGGCTGTCGCTGACGACATCCACGCTCGTGCTGAAGAGCTCGGCTTCGACGCATTCTCCTCCGCCGGCCTCGAAGGCTCCTCCAGCTGGCGCTTCTCCGGCCACCTGGCCAACATGCCGCTGTACTACGAGTTCCGTGACGACGGCGTGACCGCACAGCCCGCCACCATCACCGGCGCTTACCTCGAGAACTTCAAGAACATCTGGGATCTCTACACCACCGATTCCGCTACCACCGGCGCTGCTTTGGCCACCGCTACTGGCGATGAGTCCGAGGCTGAATTCGGCGAGGGCAAGGCTGCGTTCTATCAGAACGGCACCTGGGAATACTCCAACCTGACCGGCACGTTCGGCATGGATCCCGCTGATCTGGCTATGATCCCCATCTACTGCGGCGTTGACGGCGAAGAAAAGGCCGGCCTGTGCGCAGGCACCGAGAACTGCTGGGCCATCAACAACGAATCCTCTGAAGAAGATATTCAGGCTACCATCGACTTCCTCGTCTGGGTCGTTACCTCTGATGAAGGCACCACGATGCTGGCAGAAGAGTTTGGCCCCTGCCCGTTCAAGGACGCCAAGGATCCGGAGAATGTCTTCTTCCAGGATGCCAACAAGTACACTGCTGAAGGCAACTACGTTGTTACCTGGGCATTCAACTGGACTCCCGCTGTTGACGACTGGCGTGCAGCTGTTGTCGACGCTCTGACCCAGTACACTGCCGGCACCGGCGACTGGTCTGCTGTCGAGACTGCATTCGTGCAGGGCTGGGCAACCCAGTATGCGAAGGAAAACGCGTAACACCAAATAGGAACTGAAGAAGGGGGCTCACGCCCCCTTCTTTATGAGAGAAGCCGTTTTCAAAACTTCTCAGACGGACGCCCGCAGCGGCGGACGCCGGTCTGAGAAATTTTAACACGAAGGAGAAGCGTGATGAAAAAAAGAAAACATGACGACGCGTCGCTGTCATGTAGCCTGATCCGCCGGCCGATCCAGCGCTGGGGCTGGCTGTTTCTGCTGCCGACGTTCGCCGCGTTCTGCGTGGGCTTCCTGTATCCGTTTGCCAAGGGCCTGTTTTTGTCTTTCTGCAAGTTCAAGACAACCAGCAAATGGACTTGGGTGGGCCTGAAGAACTACCAGACCATTTTCCAGGACGATGGCTTCCTGCACGCGTTCTGGTACACGGCGCTGTTCGCGCTCGTGTCGCTGCTCATCATCAATGTGCTGGCATTCGCCGTCGCCTATGTCCTGACGAAGGGTATCAAGGGCTCGAATATCTTCCGGACGGTCTTCTTTATGCCGAACCTGATCGGCGGCATCGTCCTTGGCTATATCTGGCTCATGATCTTCGACGGCATCCTCAGCCACTTTGATACCGCTGTGGTGCTCGAAACAAAATACGGCTTCTGGGGCCTCATCATACTGATGTGCTGGCAGCAGATCGGCTATATGATGATCATCTATATCGCTGGCCTGCAGGCCATCCCGGAGGATATGCTTGAGGCCGCAAAGATCGACGGCGCTTCCGGCTGGAAGACCCTCTGGCATATCACCATCCCGAACGTCATGCCGTCCATCACCATCTGCACCTTCCTTTCGCTTACCAACGGATTCAAGCTCTATGACCAGAACCTGGCCCTGACGGGCGGTTCGCCGTTCAAGACGCTGGCCGACGGCAATGTCATCAAGACGACGGAAATGCTGGCGCTCAACATCGTCAACTCCAATACCTCCAACTCCAAGGGCCCCGGCCAGGCCAAGGCCGTCGTGTTCTTCGTGCTGGTTGCCATCATCAGCATCGCCCAGCTCGTCGCCACCAGAAAGAAGGAGGTCGATCAGTAATGAAAAACAACGGCTTCCAGAAAGACCGCCGCTCCCATACCGTGCTGACGGTCGTCTTCACGATCATCGCCATCGCGTATCTCTACCCGATCTTCATCGTTCTGGTGAACTCCCTGAAATCGAACGCCGCCATCAACCTCGATACCTTCGCATTCCCGACGTCCGGTACCTTCATGGGCCTGCAGAACTATATCAAGGGTATGACCTTCGGCAACTACCCGTTCTACCGTTCGGTCGAATACAGCCTGATGATCACGCTGCTGTCCTCGGCCCTGATCCTCATCTGTACGTCCATGGCCGCCTGGTATATCTCCCGTGTCGACAGCCTGATCTGCCGCGTGGTGTACTACCTGTGCGTGTTCTCGATGGTCGTCCCGTTCCAGATGGTCATGTTCACGCTGGCCAAGACCGCCGATACCCTGAAGCTCAACCGGCCGTGGACCATCCCCATCATCTACCTCGGCTTCGGCGCGGGCCTTGCCGTGTTCATGTTCACGGGCTTCGTCAAGTCCATCCCGCGCTCCATCGAGGAGGCCGCGGTCATCGACGGCTGCAACCCCGTGCAGACCTTCTTCCAGGTCGTCCTGCCCATGATGAAGCCGACCTTCATCTCCGTCGGCGTTCTGGAGATCATGTGGGTCTGGAACGACTACCTGCTGCCGTATCTGGTGCTGGATATCAATGAATTCCGCACCATTCCGATCCACATTCAGTACCTCAAGGGCAGCTACGGCTCGGTCGATATGGGCGCGACGATGGCGCTGATCCTGATGTCCATCGTCCCGGTCGTTATCTTCTACCTCTGCTGCCAGAAGTATATCATCAAGGGCGTCGCCGCAGGCGCCGTCAAGGGGTAAAAACAAAAAATTGTTTGCTTTCTGTGGATTTTTGTGAAAACCTGTATTATGGTGATACAGACATGGAATCATCCAAGAGGGAGTAAACAGCTATGACGATCAGAGATCTGGCAAGACTGAGCGGCTATTCGCTCGGGACCGTTTCGCGCGTGCTCAACAACCAGCCGAACGTTTCCGACAAGGCGCGCACGGCGATCCTTGCCATTGCAGAAGAAAATGGGTTCGTGCTCAATGAAAGCGCGCAGCTGCTCAAGCAGCAGCGCTCCAACGCGGTGCTTATCATCGTCAAGGGCACGGCAAACGAGATGTTTGCGAGCATGGTCGAGCAGCTGCAGTCCCTGTTTTCCCGCACGACGCATCCGCTGATCGTGGATTTCATCGATGAGGATGAAAACGAGGTGCTGCGCGCCGTCAAGCTCTGCCGCGAGCGCAAGCCCGTGGGCGTGATGTTCCTGGGCGGCACGAACCGCAACTTCTGCGGCGACTTTGAAAAGATCCACGTGCCCGCCGTTGTCGTGACCAACGACGCGAGCGAGCTGCCGTTTGAAAATCTCTCCAGCGTCACGACGAACGACCGTCAGGGCGCAGCCTGCGCGGTGGATTATCTGATCCGCTGCGGTCACCGCCAGATCGCGGTGCTCGGCGGCGACCGGTCCTTGTCCGATACGTCGGCCCAGCGCTATGAGGGCTGCGTGGAGGCGTTTGAGAAAAACGTCATGCACTTCGACGAGCAGACCTTCTACCATACCGGCCGCTACAGCTACGAAGACGGCTATGCCGGCATGCAGGCGGTCCTGCGGCAGACGCCGCAGGTCACGGCCGTGTTTGCCATGGCAGATGTTATCGCCATCGGTGCGATCCGCGCGCTCGTGGACGCGGGCAAGCGCGTGCCGGATGATATCTCCATCATCGGCTACGATGGACTGAAGATCGGCAGCTTCTATACGCCGAAGCTTTCGACGGTCTGCCAGTCCGTGGAGCTTCTTGCCCGGCGCAGCTTCATGGTTTTGATGGACTGCACCGAGTATGGCGGCCCTGCCCGCCACCTGACCGTACCGTTTACGCTCTCCAACCGGGAGAGCGTCAGAAAACTGGAAAGCGACTGAGCAGCCGCATCGCCGCTGCTTCGGCGCGTTCCGACGAGAGCGAATAGAATAAAGAGTGAGACTATGAAACGAAGCAGTGGTATCCTGATGCACATCACCTCTCTGCCGTCGCCCTACGGCATCGGCAGCATGGGGAAAAGTGCCTTTGACTTTATTGATTTTCTCAAAAAAGCCGGGCAGACCTACTGGCAGATCCTGCCGATCAACCCGCCCGGCTACGGAGATTCGCCGTATCAGGCCTTCTCCACCTTCGCGGGCAATCCGTACCTCATCGACCTCGACCAGCTCGTTCAGAACGGCTGGCTGAAGCAGGAGGAGCTGGATCGCGTCAGCTGGGGCAGCAGGGAAGACCAGGTGGATTTCTCCACCATGTATGACCAGCGCCTGCATGTGCTGCATCTGGCCTGGAGCCGCTTCCATAAGGCCCCGGCGGACGGCTACGCCGAATATCTCGAGCAGCAGAAATCGTGGCTCGATGAGTACGTGCTCTTTATGGCCGTCAAAGCATATTATAACGACGGCCCGTGGACACAGTGGCCGCTCGATATCCGGATGCACCAGCCGGAGGCCATGGCGCGCTACCGTGAGCAGCTGCGCGACGAGATCGATTTCCAGAGCTTCCTGCAGTTCTGCTTCCACACCCAGTGGCAGCGTCTGCGCGCCTATGCGCACGAAAACGGCATCCAGATCATCGGCGATATCCCCATCTACGTCCCGCTGGACTCCGCCGACGTCTGGTCGCACCCCGAGAACTTCCAGCTGACCCGCACGCGCCGTCCGCGTGTCGTCGCGGGCTGCCCGCCCGATGGGTTCAACGCCAACGGCCAGTACTGGGGCAACCCCATCTACGACTGGGAGCGCATGGAGCAGGATGGCTTCTCCTGGTGGATGCGCCGTCTGCGCGCGGCGGGAGAGAACTTCGACGTCGTCCGCATCGACCATTTCCGCGGCATCGAGAGCTATTGGGCCATCCCGGCCGTCAACCGCACCGCCCGCAAGGGCGAGTGGATCCAGGGCCCCGGCATGAAGCTCGTCCGCGCGATCCGCGAAAACTGCCCGGATACCGATTTCATCGCGGAGGACCTTGGCTTCCTGACGCCCGAGGTGCAGAAGCTGGTCAAGGAATCCGGCTTCCCCGGCATGAAGGTGCTCGAATTCGCCTTTGACCCGCGTGAGCCCAGTAATTATCTGCCGGACCGGTATCCGGAAAACTGCATCTGCTACACCGGCACGCACGACAATGAGACGCTCATCCAGTGGTGCGAGGGCCTGGACGCCGAATGCGACGCCTATGCGCGCGAGTATCTCGGCATCAGCGCGGCGGACGATCTGGCGGACGCCATCATTGAGGCCGGTATGCAGTCCAGGGCGCAGCTGTTCATCATGCAGATGCAGGACTACCTGCGTCTCGGCAAAGAGGCCCGCATGAACGAGCCCGGCAGGCTCCTGCCCTCTAACTGGCGCTGGCGGATGCTGCCCGGTGCAGCCAACGACGCGCTGGCTGCAAAAATTGCAGGTTTGACAGCGCGCGCAAATCGTGTATAATACCTATGAACATTCTGGCGCCCACCCGTCCTTGCCGGAAGGGTGGGCGCTCTTTTGTGAAACCGCCGGACGCTTTGTCCGGCCGCAGCCCAGGAAGGAGTTATCCTATGAGTGATTTTTCGGAACGAATCGTAAAGCAGACCGAAGCGCTGCTGCATTTCCAGCACGACGAGACGCTGCAGGAGACCACGCCGGAGCGTCTGCATGAGGCGCTGGGCCAGGTCATCATGATGGAGATCAGTGACAACTGGACCAAGACCAAGCGCCGTCAGGCGCCGGGCCGCCGCGCGTTCTATTTCTCCGCGGAGTATCTGGTCGGCCGTCTGGTCTACAGCAACCTCTTTAACCTCGGCATCCTGCGCGAGATGAAGGCCGCCTTCGCCGAAAAGGGCGTCGATCTGGCCTGTCTGGAGCATATTGAGGACGCAGCGCTCGGCAACGGCGGTCTCGGCCGCCTTGCCGCGTGCTACATGGACAGCCTTGCCACGGAGGGCATCCCCGCCACGGGCTACTCGCTGTGCTACGAGCTGGGCATCTTCCGGCAGCGCATCGTCGACGGCCGCCAGACCGAGGTCGCGGACAACTGGCGCACGGCCGCGTCGAGCTGGCTCGTGCCGTGCCATGAGGACACGGTCGAGGTGCGCTTCGGCGGCCGCGTCGAGCCGCACTGGGACGCCTACGGCCACTACCACGGCGAGCTGCACGGCTATGAGAGCGTGCTGGCCGTGCCGCGCGATATGCTCATCGCGCCGTATGGCGACGGGCGCGTCAACACCCTGCGCCTCTGGGAGGCGCACAGCCCGAACGACCTCGACATGTATCTCTTCGCCGCCGGCAGCTATGTCCAGAGCCTCGAGCAGCGCACGATGGCCGAGGTTATCACGAAGGTGCTCTACCCGGCGGACGACCACATCGAGGGCAAGACCCTGCGCATCCGCCAGCAGTATTTCTTCGTCTCCGCGACGGCGCAGAGCATCCTGCGCGCCCACCGCGCGCGCTACGGCACGGTGCGCAACTTTGCCGAGCACCACGTCATCCAGATCAACGACACGCACCCGACGCTCATCATCCCCGAGCTCATGCGCCTGCTGCTCGATGACGACGGCCTCGGCTGGGACGAGGCGTGGGATATCGTCACCGCCTGCGTCAACTATACGAACCATACCGTCATGTCCGAGGCGCTCGAGACGTGGCCGCAGGGCCTCATCCAGAGCCAGCTGCCGCGCGTGTGGGAGATCATCTGCGAGATCAACCGCCGCTGGTGCGACGAGCTGCGCGCCCGCTTCGGCGACGATGTGCGCGTGGGGCGAAACCTCATCATCGCGGACGGCTGCGTGCACATGGCAAACCTCTGCCTTGCCGCGTGTAAGACCATCAACGGCGTCTCCGCCCTGCACGGGGAGATCCTGCGCCGCGACCTCTTCCGCGATGCCTGCGCGCTCAACCCCAGCCGCTTCACCTATGTCACAAACGGCATCGACCACCGCCGCTGGCTCGCCCAGTGCAACCCCGGCCTGCACGCGCTCGTGTGCGACGTGCTCGGCAGCGATCGCTACCTCCTGCACCCCGAGGAGCTCGCGGGTCTGGAGCGCGCGGCGGACGACCCCGCCGTGCTCGCCCGTCTCGAGGAGATCAAGGCGCTCAACAAGCAGCGGCTGGCCGCGTGGGTGTTCCGCACCGACGGCTTCTCGCTCAACAGCGACGCGATCCTCGACGTGCAGGTCAAGCGCCTGCACGAGTATAAGCGCCAGCTTTTGTGCGCCATGCGCATCACGCAGCTGCAGCTCATGCTGCACGACGACCCGGATCAGCCCTTCCAGCCGCGCACGTTCCTGTTTGCGGCCAAGGCCGCGCCCGGCTACGCGACGGCCAAGCGCATCATCCAGCTGCTGTGCTCGCTCGCGGCCGATGTGAATGCCGACCCCGTCTGCCGCGGGAAGCTGCAGGTGTATTTCCTGCCGAACTACCGTGTCTCCGCCGCCGAGATGCTCATGCCCGCCGCGCAGGTGTCCGAGCAGATCTCGACCGCCGGCAAGGAGGCCAGCGGCACCGGCAACATGAAGCTTATGATGAACGGCGCCGTCACGATCGGCACGCTCGACGGTGCGAACGTCGAGATGTTCGAGCAGCTCGGCGCGGACAATATGTTCCTCTTCGGCCTACATGCCGACGAGGCCGAGGCCCTGCGCGCCGCGGGCTACGACCCGCAGGCGTACGTCCGCCGCAGCCCGTGGCTGGGCCGCGTGCTCGAGCGCATGAGCCGCGGCTATGCCGACGGCGAGAGTTATGCCGACCTCGTCAGCAGCCTGCTTTACGGAGGCGACCCGTACCTGCTCCTCGCCGACTTTGATGATTACGCCGCCACGCATGAGCGGCTGTACGCCGCGATCGCAGACCCCGCCGCGCGCGCGCGTCTGTCGCCCGCAGCGGCATCTTCGCCGCCGACCGCGCCGTGCGCGAATATGCCGAGCGCATCTGGGAGGTGCACGCATGAAGCCCTATGTCTGTGTTGTCGGCGCCGTGAATCTGGACATTTGCGGCCGCCCGGAAAAGAAGCTCATCTTCCGCGACTCCAACCCCGGCGCCGTCACGCTCACGCCCGGCGGCGTCGGGCGCAACATCGCGCACGACCTGCGCCTGCTCGGCGTGGAGGTCAAGTTCCTCACCGCCTTCGGCGGCGATTCACACGCCCAGCTCCTGCGCAACGACTGCGTGGAGCTCGGCATGGATCTCAGCTGCGCGCTCGACGTGCCCGGCGGGCGCACGTCGACGTATCTCTACATCACGGACGAGCGCGGCGAGATGCAGCTCGGCCTGTGCGATACGGACATCTCCGCCGCCATCACGCCGGCGTATCTCCAGCGCCATCTCGATGTGCTCAACAGCGCGGCCGCTGTCGTGCTCGACGGCAACCTGACGGCCGAGACCATCACCTGGCTCGGCACGCACTGCAGCGCCCCGCTCTTTGCCGACCCCGTCTCCGTCACGAAGGCGGAGCGGATGCGCGCGGCGCTCGGTGCGCTGCACACGTTCAAGCCCAACCTCACTGAGGGGCAGAACCTCACGGGCGAGTCCACGCCCGAGGGCATCGTCGCGGCGCTGCTGGCGCAGGGCGTGCAGCGCGTGTTTCTCAGCATGGGGGCCGACGGTATCCTCGCCGGTACGCGCGCCGAGCTGGTGCACCTGCCGTGCCTGCCTACCTGCATGGTCAACACGACCGGCGGGGGCGACGCGGTCATGGCGGCGCTCGTCTGGGCGTATCTGCAGGGGCTCGACCTGCGCGAGAGCGCGGCGGCCGCCCTGCGCGCCGGCAAGGCCACGGTCGAATACCCCGGCACGAACAATCCCGACCTCGGTGCGCTCGTCCACGGCTGAGGCAGGTCAAAAACGGCAAAAACAGCAGGCTTCCGGTTTTGGAAGCCTGCTGTTTTCTCATATCAGGATGGCGATGCGGTAAACGACCGCCGCCGCGCACCATGCCGCAGCGCACGACCCGGCCGCCGCGGCCAGCGTGCCGAGCCCGCTGCCAAGCTCCTGCCGCATGGCCGCCTGCGCCGCCACGCACGGCGCATACAGCGCCGTGAACACGAGAAAGCTCGCGGCGGCCTCGGGGGAGAACACCTGCGGCAGCGCCGCCGTCAGCTCGCCCCCGAGCAGCACGCCGAGCGTGGACAGCACCGTCTCCTTGGCCAGCAGCCCGGTCACGAGCGCGGTCGCGGCGCGCCAGTCGCCGAAGCCGAGCGGCGCAAACACCGGCGCGATCACCCGCCCAGCCGCGGCCAGCAGGCTCTCGTCGGCATTTGCGGCTACGCGCCACGCCGGGGTGAACGTGCGCAGCACCCACACGCCAATGCTCGCCGCGAGGATGACCGTGAACGCCCGCGCGAGAAATTCCCGCGTTCGCTGCCGCATCCGCCGCAGCACGCTGTGTGCGTCCGGCCAGCGATAGTCCGGCAGCTCCATGACAAAGGGCGCTGCTTCCTGTCTTCCCATGCAGCAGAGCAGCTTGGCTGCACCTACCGCCGTCCCGATGCCGAGCGCGTACAGCGCCAGAAACACCAAGGCGCTGCGCTGCGGGAAAAACGCGGCGGCAAAGGCCGCGTACACCGGCGCCTTCGCGCTGCAGCTCATCCACGGCGTGAGCAGGATCGTCAGCACCCGGTCACGCCGTGCGGGCAGCGTGCGCGCGGCGAGCACCGCCGGCACGCTGCATCCGAAGCCCAGCAGCAGCGGCACGGCACTCTGTCCGCTCAGCCCCAGGCGCCGCAGCGGACTGTCCATGACGAAGACCACACGCGCGAGATAGCCCGTGTCCTCCAGCAGGGAGAGAAAGAAAAACAGCGCCAGGATCACCGGCAGAAACGACGCCACGCTCCCCACACCGGCAAACACGCCCTCGCGTACCAGCGCGCGCAGCAGCGGCTTTGCGTCCAGCGCCAAAAGCGCGCCGTCCGCCGCGTCTGCGAGCCATGTGATGGCGTGCGCGAGCAGGCGGCTCAGGCACGGCCCGACGACGTGAAATGTCAGGCACCACACACCGCCGAGCAGCGCCGCCATCGCGGGGTAGGCCGTATACCGCCCCGTGAGCACGCGGTCGATGCGCGCGCTGCGCCGGCTGCCCGGCAGCGCCCGCGGCAGGGTGAAAAACCGCGTCAGCCTGTCCACCTGCGCAAAGCGTGCCGTGGGCAGCGCCTCGCCGCGCGTGAGCCCGGTCTCGCGCTCCATGCGCGCGACGGCTTGCCGTGCCGCCTCCGGCGCGTGATCGCCGCCCATTGCATCGAGGATAATCCGCATTGCCAGCCCTCCTTATTTCAGCATCCCGATCTGTGCCAGCGCACGCCGGGAGATTTCTTCATT
>ERZ780167.2860-NODE-2860-length-13029-cov-3.595499_pt1 | contig 13029 bp, 14 predicted proteins | sample MGYA00510982_ERZ780167 | MGnify/ENA primary metagenome ERZ780167 (study PRJEB29588, sample SAMEA2146107) | human gut metagenome | biome: human gut; feature: human-associated habitat; material: faeces | place: Denmark | collected 2008/2010 ... | reverse complement strand
CCGCCTCCATGGGGCAGGGGCCGGTTTTATCACGGTTTATTATTTGCTGTGTAAGCTGACCCCAGCTTACGCTGACGCCGTGCTTTTCCAGCAGCTCTTTGCCGCCCGTTGACAGCGTTTGGGCATGGACCGCGCAGATGCCGGCCTTTATAAACAGCATTGCCGCCGCCCGACCCACTATTCTGTCCGCCGCGCTCCAGCCCTCAAGCACGCGCCCCTCCTGCAAAAAATCCGCCATGGGCGCAACCCCGCGCTTATCGCTCAGAATCACCTCGCCGTTTTTGCAAAGAGCAAGCGTATGCCCCGGCAGGCAGGAAACCGCCTTTTCTATATCCGTCATTTTCCGCTCCCGCTTTTATCCATAAAAGCCTTTAGCCCTATTATTATTACGGGGGCAAGCACCGCCTGAATCAGAAGCCCTGCAAAGCCGGTTTGTATCTGACCCCACACCATGGCGGCATTAAGGGGAGAAACGCCGGAGAACGCTGCCGCCGACAGCAGGAACACGCTTCTGCCGCCGAGCTGGGCAAGCAGCACCGCAGGGAACGCCATAAGGCCGTTCTTGGCGATCTTATCGCTGAAAACGCCGCAGATAACGGCAAACACCGCCAACTCCGCCATCATGAAGGGTATGCGCGCAAGCGCGGGCATGGGAGCACCCGCCGCCGAGGTGATAAGATAGCTTACAAGCGGCGAAAGCAGCCCGATGCCAAGGCCCCACTGCCATCCCAGCAAGCAGCCGCCCAGCAGCACGGGCAGATACATACCCGCCTGTTCGCCCAGCGCCAGATGCGCAAGCTGCGGAAGCAGCACCGCCAGCGCCACTATTCCCGCCGAGATAAGCGCCTTGACCGTGATGCCCAGCTTAAAGGACACCTGTCTTGATCTTAATGCATTTTCTATCATTTTATATCGCTCCTTTTTATGTTTTTCTTTATATATCTTTTATAATATCTTTTGTATTTTTATCAGTTTCTCTGTTTTTTTGCGCTTACGGCGCGTCATTCGGCCTTAAAGGAGAAGGCGAAATACCGTGCTATCTTAGCCATGCGGGCAGACTGCCGGACTCCGAAGGGGCAGCGGCTGTCGCAATGACCGCAGCTCATGCAGCGGGAGGCGTTGACGGTGAGCTTGCCGTAATGGTCGTGCGCCATTTTATCCCCCGCAAGGGAAAGATCGTAATACTTGTTCACAAGCCCTATGTCAATGCCCGCAGGGCAGGGTCTGCAATGGTTGCAGTACACGCAATGTCCCCGCGCCGTTTCCGGAGTGAAGCCGCCTATGACGGAATAATCCCGCTCCTCCGCCGAAGCCTGAAGAAAGGAAAGCAGCTCGTCAAGGTCATGAAGTCCTCTTACGCCGGGCACTGCCGAAAGCACCGCGGGGCGGTCCAGCGCATATTGCAGGCATTGGTTTTTGGTAAGCGCCTCCCCGAAGGGCGAGGTGTTTTTTGCAAGCAGCTGCCCGCCGTGGAAGGGCTTCATGACCGAAATGCCTATGCCCTCCGCCTGACAGCGGCGAAACAGCGCCGCCCGCTCCTGCGCGGAGCCTATGCCGTATTCGTCGCCCTTTTCCATGTCGTAGGCGGGATTTACGGAAAACATCATCATATCCATAAGCCCAGTATCGATAAGGCGCTGCGCCACCTCCGGCGTGTGGGAGGAAAAGCCCATATGGCGCACTATGCCCCGGCGCTTTAGGTCCTTTACATAATCAAGTATGCCGTTTTGTTCTATATCCTTTATATCGTTTTCTTCATCCACACAGTGAAGAAAGCCGAAATCGGCATAATCGGTTTTTATAACGGACATTTCCCATTCAAAGGTTTCCTTTATACGGGACAAATCGCGCGACCAGCCGTATTCACCCTGCTTGTTGTAAACGGCGCCGAAATGCAGCTGGAAATGCACCTTATCGCGCACCCCGGCTATCGCCCGTGCGAAGGGGGCGTAAACGGCGGCGCCGCCCGCGCAGAGATCAAAGAAATTTATGCCGTTTTCTATGCCTTTGCGCACGGTTTTTTCTGTTTCCTCCGGCGGCGCGCTCTGTATGCCGCCCATGCCCAGACCCAGGCAGGACAGCTTTTCCTCGCCGTGAGGCAGCTTTCTGTATATCACTTTTCAAACTCCTTTGCAACATCCTTAAGCAGTGCGCGTATGGGCAGATGCTGAGGGCAGGAGCGCTCGCATTTTCCGCAGCCTATGCAATCCGATGCCTTACCGTTATTCACGGCGCAGACATCGGAATAGTAATAATCGGCATTCCAGTCGTTATGCAGCTTTTTGGCATTGAGGCAGGAAAACAGATTCGGAATATCAATTTGCTTGGGGCAGCCGTCGGTGCAGTAGCGGCAGGCGGTGCAGGGAATAAGGCGCTTGGACTGATATATGCCGCACACCCTTTTTACCGCCTCCGTTTCCCGTTTGTCAAGGGGGTGGAAATCCTGCATAAAGGAGATGTTATCCTGCATCTGCTCCATATTGCTCATGCCGGAGAGCACCATGAAAATGCCGTCAAAGCCCGCCGCAAAGCGTATTGCATAGCTTGCCGGGCTGCCGCCCTTAAGGCTTTTGAGCACCTGTGCGGCATCATCGGGCAGGTTTACAAGGCTGCCGCCCTTTACCGGCTCCATGACTATTACGGGCTTATTGTATTTGCGGCACATCTCATAGCACTGTCTGCCCTGTACTGCGAGGTCGTCATAATCAAGATAATTCAGCTGTATCTGCACAAATTCCACCTGCGGATACTGCTTAAGTATATCCTCCAGCACGTCCGCTTTATCGTGGAAGGACAGACCCACATGGCGCACCTTGCCCTCTTTTTTAAGCTCAAAGGCCTGCTCGTAGGCATGGCAGTGTTTATATTTTTCGAAAACATCCCTGTTTTGGGAGTGCATGAGGTAAAAATCAAAGTATTCTACGCCGCAGGACTCCAGCTGCTTTTCAAACAGCGGGCGTATTTCCTCCCGAGAGTTGAACAGGCTTGCGGAAAGCTTGTCCGCCAGCACAAACGCCTCGCGCGGATAGCGCTTGGCTATGCACTCCCGTATTGCCGTTTCGCTCTTACCGCCCAAATACACCCTTGCGGTGTCAAAATAGTTAAAGCCCGCCGCGATATAGGTATCCACCATGCGGGAAAACTCTGCCTGATCCACCTCTTTTCCCTTCATGGGCAGGCGCATACAGCCAAAGCCGAAGTTCTTTTTTACCTTTTCAAAACCCGTCATACTTTTCCCTTTCCGCATACAAAATGCCTTGTATTAAGAAAAATTATTTATTATTGTTCCTATACATTATATTTTGCAAAGCCGGTTTAACACTTTGCCTCCCCTGAGGCAGGCTGCGCGCACGGCTTATTCCACTCCGGACTGCCCGTTTTTACGGCATGCTCATAGCGCGATATTTTATAATCAAGCCTTATAAGCGCGCTGTCTGTTTTTTCTTTCTGCTCAAGCAGCATACCGCGGCGCTCCTTAAGCAGCTCAAGACGCGCGGGGAAGGCGTCCCCATTTGAAACAGCTTAACATATTCGGTAATGGCCTCTATGGGCAGCCCTGCGCCCCGGGCGCAGTATAAGCTTCGGCCAGCTGATATCATAAGTCGGATAATCCCTTATTCCGCCGGGGTGCGCCCCACCTGAGGCAGCATGGCCTATGCGTTCGTAATATCTGAGCGTATCCGCGGTTATACCGTATTTTTCGTTCACTTCGCTTATGATAATTTTTGTTTTGCCCTTTCTGTTGTTTCGGCCTGACGCTGCCGGCCTCCTTTGCTTTATGCTTTTTTCGGATTTATTATATACCTTGGAGCGTACTCAAAGTCAATAGGTAAAAACAAATTTTAAGCTTGAAAAAACTTCGCGGCGCTTATTACACAGAAAGTTTACAAATATCAGGCAACGCGATATTGCAAAGCGCCTCTTACGGGAGTATAATTTATACATCGGAAAGATAAATTACCGAAAACAAAAAGGACGGAAATCCCCTGTATAAAAAGGAGGAAGCAAAAATGAGCAACAAGCTTGTAGCATATTTTTCCGCAAGTGGAGTTACCAAGGCCGCGGCGCAGAGGCTTGCAAAAATAACGGGTGCGGATATTTTTGAGATCCGTCCCGCCGTTTTGTACACCCGCGCGGATCTGGACTGGACGGATAAGCACAGCCGCTCCAGCGCGGAGATGAATGACCCGTCCTCCCGCCCCGCAATGGCAGAGCCGCTGCCCCACCCCGAAAAATACAATACCGTGTTTTTGGGCTTCCCCATATGGTGGTATGTGGCTCCCCATATAATAAACACCTTCCTTGAAAGCTGCGATTTTTCGGGCAAGACCGTGATCCCCTTTGCCACCTCCGGCGGAAGCGGAATGGGCAGCACCGTAAAGGTACTCTCCGCCGTATGCCCAAAGGCAAACTGGAAGAGCGGAAAGATTATAAACGGGATGTCGGATAAAGAGCTTGCTAAGTGGGCCGCCTCTGAGGAAGAATAAGCCGCTGCATATGCAAAGCTGTTTTGAAAAGCCATTTTGAGATGCGCGCCGAAAACCATTGGGCCGCCATGTATTGCTGCGGCAGATGCCGGGAAATACGCAGACGCACCGAAAACAGGAGCGCTTAAAAGCCGAAACCGCCCTAAACGGTGTTCCCGGCTTTTTTATGTACGCCGTATAAAAGCTTTAAGTCCGCATGCCTGCGGCCTTAAGATATTTCGGAAGAAAAATGCCGCCGTCAGAAAAGGCCGGCGGCACGGCAGATTATAAATACGGCCATAAGCAAGGCGGCAAGCAGCATTGCAAGGCCGAGCAGCGGGCCTGCGGCTTTACCGTGTCCGCTATCCGCATTGCTCTGGGCTGTATTTTTGCTTTTGGTTAAAGGCCGGCCGTCTTTTGCGGGATTGCTGCGTTTTCCTTTTCCTGCGGTGTTCTTTTTTCCTGCCGCAGCGGTCGCTTTTAGGTACAGCGTCAGCGGATCCTTATGCTTTTCCAGACGCATGCAGAAATTCCGAAGCCATTTTGCATCCTCGGGAGCGCACATGTTCTTTTCATTGCAGTCCGGCTCGTGAACAATTCTGTTTCGCATCCAGCGGTAATGCTTCAGGCGCTTCAGATCCTCCTGCCAGGTGCTTACATACCGTCCTCCGTCGGGTACGGCGCGCATTGCGTCAATATATGCAGTTACACGGCCATCCTCTCCGAGTGCCTGTCCGCACAGCTTTTCCAGCTTTTTATATTCATCGATAAACCCCATAGGAATGCTCCTTTGTTTGCCGCTTTGCTTAAAAGCCGATATATTTTTCTTCCTTTTATATGCAATTATATCACGGATCCCGCCCCGATACAACCGCGCGGCCGCTGCCGGAATAAACGGGCATGCCTTTGCAGCCAAACTGCTTGCTCAGTAAAATATACGCAAAAGGCGCTTGACAATTTCCTTCGGATTATGGTATTCTGTCATCAGTTAGCGGTTGCTAACCCATTCAACACGCAGGTGTTTCGCTTCTTAAGCCGAAGAGGGTGTTTTTTAAGAGTTTGGGTTAGCATGTGCTAACCCAATAATTCATCAGGAGATATACACATGAGTAAACTTGCAATTATCTGCCCGCACGACAAGGAGGTGCAGGCCGCAGCGGAGATCATTGCCGCCGGGGCGCGCGCATGCGGTGCGGAGGCGGACATTTTTGATCTGTCGCTTGCCCCCGGCTTGCTTGCCCTGTACGATGCCGCCGCTTTCGGGCTGGGCGACGGCGACAATTGTACGGCTATCCGTATTTTTTCACAATGCCTTACTGCGCTTGAGGGCAAAAAAACGGCCGTTTTCGGCAATATTGAGGGCGGCGCCGCGCAAAGCCTTATGCTTATAGGCAAGGCTGCCCGCTGCGTGATGCTCTCCCCCGCGGGCACGCCGCAAGAGGCGGAGGCGCTGGGACGCGCGCTGATGCGGGGCTGTGAGATGCGCCCCGACCTTGCCGGTACGGTTCCCGTTATATTTTCCACCATAACAGGCAACGCTTATAAGCTGGCCGCCGCCGCGGCGGAAGCGGTGCCCGACCGTGTCGGCCCGTACAATATCCGATATATCACACATGAGGTGATAAGCAAATTCGACACCTTCGTGCTTTGCTACTGGTGCAATCACGGCACTGCGGACGACGACACCATTGAGCTTATCGGAAGAATGCGCGGAAAAAAGCTGATAGTTATAGGCTCGTTGGGCGTTTCGACGGATACGGCGCATGCGGCGAAGGTATGCGAAAATGTTATTGCCCTTGCATCGGAGCACAACACCCTGTTGGGGCACTATCTCTGCCGGGGAAGCATTGATCTGCGGCGCACCTTTGCGCGCACCGGGATTCCTAAGGGGGAGAAGGGGCACCTTTCCATGGAGCGCTTTGAAAAACAGAAGCAATCTCTGGGACACCCGGACGCAGATGAGCTGGAGGGGACCCGCGCGGCAGTCGCGGAGTTTCTTAAAAAGGCATGAGCAGAACCGTCCGCTCCGAAGTGCCCGCCGCGCCGGGGAAGGAAGCCGTGCGCAGAAAAGCCTCGCGTTGGATAGTTATTACCCTGTTTGGCATTATGTCCTTTTTATCGGTGCTGATCTGCACCGGCATAGGCAGCGTAAGGTTCTCCGCCTCCGAGGTTGCAAGGGCGCTGTTTATTGACGACGACAGCATGGCGCGCCTGATCGTGTGGAACCTTCGCTTTCCGCGCGTACTGGCAGGCGGTCTTGTGGGCGTATGTCTGTCGCTTTCGGGCTGCATACTGCAGGGCGTTATGCGCAACACCATGGCTTCCCCCTCCACCATAGGTGTAACGGGGGGCGCAAGCTTTATAGGGTATTTAACGCTGGTTGCTTTTCCCGCCTATTCCCGTCTTTTGCCGTTAGGATCAATATTGGGCGCTTTCATCACCACCATGCTGATATACGCTTTAGCATATCAAAAGGGCGTTTCCCCGGTGAAAATGATTCTCTCCGGCATGGCCGTTTCGGCTCTGTTCGGCGCGTTCAATGATATAATAAAAACCTTTTTTGCGGAATCGCTGGGCAACGCCTCCGGCTTTCTTGTGGGCGGACTGAACGGCGCGGGCTGGGACAGCTTTTTCATGGTTCTGCCCTATGCGGCAACGGGCGTTTTTATATGCGCCTTTCTGCCCTCCCGGATGAACATACTGATGCTGGGCGACGAAACCGCAAATTCTCTGGGGCTGCATACGGAGGCCTTCCGCTTTTTTCTGATAGCGGTATCATCGCTTCTTGCGGGTGCGGCCATTTCCGCCGCCGGGCTTATCAGCTTTGTCGGACTTGTGGTGCCGCACATTGCGCGGCTGCTTGCAGGCTCTGATTACAGGTATCTGTTTCCTGCTTCGGCACTGTTAGGCTTTTGCCTTGTAATTGTATGCGACACGATAGGGCGGGTTATTCTTCCGCCGGGCGAGGTGCCGGTGAGCATTATACTTTCCTTTATAGGGGCGCCGTTCTTTTTATACCTGCTGCGCACGCGCAAGGGAAAGGGGGGCTGCTGAAGATGTATTTCGGGTTTTGCGATATTTCCGTAAGTTACGGCAAAAACGAGATCCTGCGCGGGCTTACCCTTGATATTCCGCGCTCCAAGATAGTAACGCTGATAGGCCAGAACGGGTGCGGAAAATCCACGCTGCTGAAAACCGTTTCCCGCGCGGTTACGCCGCGGCGGGGCGATGTAGTATACCTTGACAAAAGGCTGAGTTCCTACCCGGCAAAGCAGCTTGCGCAGAAAATAGCTTACCTGTCGCAGGTGCATGAATCCCCGCCCGATATAGATGTGGGCACGCTGGTTTCCTACGGCAGATTCCCCTATTCCCGCTTCGGGCACGGCGCGGCCGCAAACGACAGCGCCATTATCCGCCGTGCGCTGGAGCTGACCGGGCTGACCCGCCTGAAGGACAGGACTCTTTCCACCCTTTCCGGCGGGGAACGGCAGCGCGCATGGATAGCCATGACGGTGGCTCAGCAGCCGGAGATCCTGATACTTGACGAGCCTACCACCTACCTTGACATCAGCTATCAGGTGGAGGTGCTGGAGCTTATAAAGCATCTTAACCGCACGCTGGGAATTACCATTGTAATGGTTCTGCACGATATAAACCTTGCCGCACGCTACTCGGACTGCCTGGCGGCAATCCGCAGCGGTACGCTCTTTGCCTGCGGCACGCCCCGGGAAACGGTGACAAAGGACAATCTTCGCAGTATATTTGAAATTGAAGCCGATGTTTACCGCGATCCGGTGCATGACTGCCCATACTTCATTGCGCAAAGAACGACCTTCGGCACGGTTGAACAGCAGACATAATTAACAACAGATATAATTAAACAATTATATATAAACAAACACATTTTGGAGGAACACACATGAAAAAAATATTTGCACTGCTTATTTGCTTCTGTCTTTTTGCAGGCGTGCTTACCGCCTGCGCGCCGGCCGACACCGGCACCGCGCCCGCAGGCGGCGGCACCGCAGCGCCGTCCGACAAGGAAGCGCGGAAGGCGGCTCTTAAAGCGGAATTCCTTAAGGCCGCAAACGAGGTAACCGTGGATGACGATTCCGTAACCTTCAGCGATGCTTCCTCGGCAGAGGGCAAAATTACCGTTAAAAAGAACCCCGCAAAGGTGGTAAACCTTTATGCCAGCTTTACGACGCTGTGGTACGAAGCGGGCGGCTCCGTGACAGGCTGCATCGGAGGCGAAAGCTCTCAGTCGCTCTACACGGAATATATCGGCCGTGATATTACCGCCGATGAAGGCGTGACGGTTGTAGCCGCCTCATCCTCGGGCAAAAAATGGGACACCGAGACCATTATTGCCCTGCAGCCGGAGCTGATCATCTGCTCTACCGCAATGAGCGGCTATTCCACCATTGAAAGCCCCGCGAAGGCAGCGGGCATACCCGTTATTGCCGTAAGGTATGACGATTTTTCCGATTATCTGAAATGGTTTAAGGTATTCTGCAATCTTTCCGGGCATCCCGAGCTGTGGGACAGCATAGCCATGAAGGCTCTTGACGATGTGGCGGAGGTTTTGTGCGAGATCCCCGACGGAAATGCGCCGCGCGTATTGAGCATGTTTGCAAATGCCAGCACTCTTGAAGCCAACACCTCCTCCACCGTTGTGGGCGGAATGGTGAGCGCAATGAAGGCGGTAAACATTGTGGACAGCTGGGACAATACGGAGGGCGCCGACCGTCTTACCATAAACCTTGAAACGGTATTGGCTGCCGATCCCGACATTATCATTGTGCAGTGTCACGCCGGAACCGATGCCGCCAAAGCGCAGGTGGAAGAAACCTACGGCAGCAATCCCGTATGGCAGTCCCTGAGTGCGGTTAAAAACGGGAAGGTATTCTATCTTGAAAAATCTCTTTTCCACAACAAGCCCAACAGCCGATTTGCCCAGGCTTATCAGCAGCTGGCTCAGATTCTCTACCCGGATGCCGATTTTTCCTTTAAGAGCGAAAAATGATGTTTTCAACGCGTTATAAAAGCCACCATGACGCTTCGCGCAACCTGAAAAACCGCTGTACCGTAAGCACCGCAGGAGAGGATTACCTTCCTGCGGTGCTTTCAAAAACGGCCGGAAGCCGCCGGGTAATATATCTGCATGTGCCCTTTTGCTGCAAAACCTGCTCCTTCTGCCCCTTTCACCGTCCGGATGAGCTGAACAGGCGGGAGTATCACAATTATCTTATAAATGAGATGCAGCATATGCAGGGATATCCCTATATGCAGGCGCCCATTGATGCCGTAAACTTCGGCGGCGGCACCCCCACATCGCTTTCCCCCGCGCAGATGAAGGCAGTGCTTGCCGGGTTGCACAGCAGCTTTTACATTGCGCCTGGGGCGGAGATCAGCGTGGAAACCTCTGCTACCGAGCTTACGCAGGAAATGCTGGAGGTGCTTGCAGAGGGCGGCGTAAACCGTTTATCCGTGGGCATACAGACCTTTGACGACAGCGCCAGAAGGCTGCTGGGCCGGCGCGGAAGCGGAGAATTTGCCGCTTCCCGCGTGGCTGCGGCGATTAGTGCGGGGATTCGGAACACAAGCATAGACCTTATCTACAATTACCCAGGCCAGACCGATGAGCTTTTATTAAAGGATCTTGACACAATAATATCCCTTGACGCTGCCGGAATATCCTTCTATTCGCTTATGCTGCACGAAAAAACGCCGCTTTACAAACGGCTTGACGACAGCGCAAAAAAGCGCATGCAGGATATCGGCCGCGAAAGGGAGCTGTTTGACATTATCCTGAACAGGCTCACGCCCGCCGGCTATAGGATGCTGGAGCTTACAAAGCTTGTAAAGGACGGCCGCGACCGCTATGACTATATGGAGATACGCCACAGCGGGGGCAGCTGCATTGCCCTTGGTCACGGCGCGGGCGGAAACATAGAAAACTATTTTTATCACAACACCCATACCTGCGGCGATGTTTCGCAGGATATACATATCTGCTCGCGCGGGCGAGTGCTGTCGGACCGGTACCGTGTGCTGGACGCTCTTATATATGCCCTGCAAAAGGGCAGCGCGGATCTTGCGCCGTTTTCCGGGCGTCTTGGCACCGATCTTGTGCAGCTGTTCAAAGAAAAGCTGAGCATATTTGCAAACTGCGGATATCTTACCGTAAGAGGAAGCACCGTTGCCCTTACGCGCGACGGCGTGTTTTTTGGGAACAACATCATTTCCGAGCTTATAAACACCCTTGCGGGCAGCTAAAAAGGGGATATTTTTATACAAAAGGATATACAAAAAGCCAAAGCGCGGACGCCGAATCGGCCGTCCGCGCTTTTTATGTTTTATATCGGCACGGCGGATAATTAAAACGCCGTATAAATAAGCGTCCTTATCCGCAAGCGCCGTCGGGGAATGCCCCGTCACTTCCCGTCCTGCACCGGCATATCGCTTTTTGCGGTTTTATCAGTGCTTAATTCAAACATACGGGAAAACCGTTTGAAGGCCGGCTGAAAATCGAATATGTAAATAATCTTCAAATCCTTTTGGGCAGTCCGTCCGATTGCCTCATTGACTCTATCAATGATTTCCTTATAGTGTTTTGTAATATCGTTCTGAAGGTTTATCACGACAAGCGCGCCGATTTTCATTCTTTACTTCTGTGTTATTTAATTTTTTGGCGGCGGTTCAGTTGCTTGTTTCTGCAAGTGCCAGAAATTTTTTGTCCGACTGTATGCTTTGTGTAAGAAAACGGCCGTCCCGAAACAGGGCATAGGTCGTAACCGGCGCGGGTACACTCTGTGCGGATTCTTTATCGGTGATGTGAATGGCTTTGAGCTCGATGCCGTGCTCCTTTGCCGCCTCCTGCACCCTTGGCACCCAGTAGCAGGTAAAGGGACACTGATCGGTATAATAAAGCACAAAGCCGTCTTCGTCTGCCTTGGGATGCTTGGCGCAATCTTTGAATTTCGGCGGCTCTGCATCCGGCACAAGGGGCAAATACATAAGGCTTATTCCGCAGTCGGATATATCCGCCGTTTTGAAGCCTTTGTATGCCAAAAATTTCGGATCGGCAAGAAATTCCCGCTTACGCCCCTGGGCGCACAGTATGCAAATGCCTTTTCTGCCCTGTGCCTCGGCATCCCTTATGCACTCCCGCAAAAGGTCATTTGAATATCCGTGTCCTTTCATGGAGCCCGCTATCCACAGGCAGTTTATATACAGCCAACCGTCCGCCTCTATCGGCACCCATGCATTTTCTGCCGGAATATATTCTATAAAGCACTTTCCGCGCTCCTTGCTGCGGTAAAAAACAAGCCCCTCATCAAAGCGCTGCTTAAGCCATTCTTTTTTGGCAAGGCTTTGCTTGCCTGACATGGCGCAGCAAATATGCTCACTGTCAATATTTTCTTTGGTAATGTATATATAATTCATACTCTCTCCTTTTCGCGCCCTTCATCTGCACTGCATGTTCGCGCCCTTCATCTGCGCAGCATGCAATTGTAAAAAACAGTCCGTCTGCATCATTCGTTCTGCGCCGCCAATATTGCTTCCTTGCAGGCCTGCTCCAAATGAGATTTTATAACCCCCTCATCATATTTAAGCGCGTTATTGGCTATAATGCTTGCATATCCGTGAGCAAACAGAAAAACCGTCAAAAAGACCTTTTTGGTCCGCTTAGTATCAAGCCCCACGGCTTCCCGCATAGCAAAAAGAACAGGCTCAAGCTCCTTGGCATCTATCAGCTCCGGCAGGGTGCTGCCTTTAAAATAATCCGATTGCAAAAGGAAACGGAACAAATGCGGTTCTTTAATTGCAAAGCGGATATAATTCATCCCTATTCCGAGTATTACACCGTTTGATGCCTTTTTCAGGTTCATCAGATATTCAGAATGATAGCCGTCCGCCTTTACATAAACCGTCCGTTTCAATTCTTCAATCGTGGTAAAATGATACATAACGGGCTGTGTAGAGCAATGCAGCCTTTCCGATACGGTTCTTGCATTGATGTTTCCGCTCCCGTTTCGCGGGCAACGGCAAAGGCGGCCTCCACTATCATTTCCTTTGTAACCTTTGCTTTTGCGGGCATATCTCCGCCTCCATATATAATTTGAATTATGCTTAGTGCTAATTATATATAATGAAGCATGCTCAGTCAAGATGTCGTAATAAATTTTGTAAACAGCAAAATTCAAAAGCGAATTTTCGGGATCAAAACCGCCGACGAAGCCGTCGAAAGTTAAAATCAAAAGGTTTTAGAGTTTAAATAACAAAAAACACCTTGTAAGTTTTTTGCAGAACGCTGTACAGTCTTCAAATTGCGTTTTAATTGAATAACTGAAAAGCAGGTATCGACAGATACCTGCTTTTCGTGGCTCCCCGTGTTGGACTCGAACCAACGACATTTCGGTTAACAGCCGAACGCTCTACCGACTGAGCTAACGAGGAATAAATTCGGAAAATCTCCGGATCGGATTCGATCCGGAGCTTCCGTTTGGGATCCGGCAGCGACCTACTCTCCCGGGCCGTCTCCAGCCAAGTACCATCA
>ERZ780167.2853-NODE-2853-length-13052-cov-5.688313_pt1 | contig 13052 bp, 10 predicted proteins | sample MGYA00510982_ERZ780167 | MGnify/ENA primary metagenome ERZ780167 (study PRJEB29588, sample SAMEA2146107) | human gut metagenome | biome: human gut; feature: human-associated habitat; material: faeces | place: Denmark | collected 2008/2010 ... | reverse complement strand
CAGCTGCCGGAGCGGTGCTTAAGCCGTAAGGCGGGAATTGTGCGGTGTTGCCTTAGTGAAAATAATTAAAGTTTTTCGCCAGGCCTTTTTTCAAAAAGGCCGAAAAGACTCCCCGTAACTGCCTTAATAGAACCCGTAACTCGGCAAAATCTTGGTGCTCTGCGCCCACAGGGTCGGCACGGGCAAGCCGGACAGAACGGGATAGAACCAGGCAAAGCACATCAGCGCCGCAATGCACAGCCCCGCGCCAATCTTTTTGGCGCGGTCCTGCCGCTTCATCTGCGTTAAAACCAGCACAATGGCCGTCAACGCAAAGACCGAGCTGGGGAAGTAATGGTACATGAAAGTGCAGCGCGATACCAGCATCCAGGAAAGCAGCTGGCTGGCGTACAAGATCAGAACGCCCGCTCCCTTTGCCGTGCCGCGAGCCGAAACCTGGCGCCACAGCAGCAGCAAAATGCAGAACAGCCCCGCCCAGCAAATGACCGGGTTATAAAAACCCGCAATGCTGCCCTGAAGCCCAGCTTCCAGGTAAGAATTTTTGTAATACCACACTGGGCGCAGGTCCAGCAGCCAGGTGTACCAGCGGCTTTCAAACGGGTGGGTTGCTTTCAGGGTGGAATGGTACCAGTACATGTAGGTTTGGCAATCCCACCAATCCCGCAAACCAAAGGTAGGGTCTTTCCACCAATAAGGCAGGTAGGATGCAAGATAGATCAGGAACGGCACAACGATGTAAAACGCCACACCGCCCACAGCAGCCATCCGGAATTCTTTCCAGAAGCCCGGCTGTTTTTGCTTCCAGCGGGCATACAGCACACCCAGGTACAATACCGCAAGCCCTGCCCCGGCATAAATTCCGGTCCACTTGGATGCACACCCAAGCCCAAATGCCACGCCGCCCAGCGCCATGGGCAGCAGCGAGCCGTCTACGCCGTTTTGCAGCACGCTCTGGCAATACCATACCATAAAATATGCGCCTAACAGGATAAAGAACGTACCGTAAATATCGATTGTGGCAATGCGGCTTTGGGAAAATCGCATAAACCCAGCGGCAATCAGCGCACCTGCCATGGCCCCGGCCCAGCGTTTGTGGGTCAGACGGCGGGCAAAGCACCACATCAGCGGCACCAGCATCACGCCGAACAGCGTTCCGGCACAGCGCCAGCCAAAGGCTGTCATTCCAAAAATAGCAATGCCCAGCATGATAAAATCTTTGCCCAGCGGCGGGTGGGTGGTTTCGTATGCCGTCATGCGGTGCAACATTTCGTACCCAGTACGGCCATGATAGATTTCATCGAAATACATGCTGTTCAGCTGGCTGATGGTATCTGGCACTTCGCTCTGCTCATCAAACAGGGCATCGCCGCCCGTTACCGGCACCAGCGCACCGGTGGCATCCCGCAGGGCCAGTTCAAACATCTGCGCATTTTCAATCGTTGCGGTCAGGGTCTGCCCTGCCGGAGCCGTGATGGCCGTTTTGGTCCAGCAGAACGGCGTTGCATAGCTCAGTTCCTTCCGGTACAGCTCATTGCCCGCTGCATCCGTGATGCGCAGGCTGCCGCCGGTGGAAATGCCGGGGTACACCCAGATTTCCACCGCATCCTGCTGCGGGGTAAAGTCGATGGTTGCCGTGCTGTCCGTAGCATCCACAGGGTTCTGCGGTGCTTTCATGCTGCCAAGGTAGGCAAAGCTCACCACAGCAACGATCAACGTCAGCGTTGCCAAGGCTTTCTTCTCTTTAGCCGTCCAGGCAGGCTGCGGATCAATGCGCAGGGTGCACAGTTCCAGCTTTTTCTGCACTGTTTTTGTTTTATCTTTTTCGATGGTTTCCACTTTTGCCAGTGGAGAAATCGCTCCATGGCGGCAGATGGCCCACGCGGTGAAAGCCAGCAGCACAAAGGCTGCCGATTCGGCAAAGCCGACTGCCATGGCAAACTCGCGGCTGGTATCGCTGCTGAGCCACTCGTCATCGCTGCCTACCAGGGTATACACAGTTTCCAGGTTCAAGAAGCCCGTTATCGACAGACCAAACCCGGCGCCATACAGACGGATGTCATTCCAGCGCGCCGCAGCAAGCAGTACCAGCAGCATGCCCAGCACCAGGTAACGCTCGTGCATGCAATGGGCAAAGGTAAAAATCCCCACCGTGTAAAACGCTGCCAGCAGCAGCGGGGAAAACCGCCCCGTCCGCCAGCTGATGACCGCCAGCACCACAAGCAGCACCGTGATAACAGCGATGTTGAAAATGCCCAGCACTTTCCAGCTCAGGTTAAACACCGGGCAAGCATCCAGCGCCTGCCAGTTGCCGCCCAGCGCTGCAAACCAGTTGAACGCATTGATGGTGGCATACTGGTAGCCAGACGCCGTGGTGATGTACTTATCGATCAAGGACGGCACCAGATTTTTTGCCCCGTAAAACGGCAGGCCCGCCAGCAGCGGCGGCAGCAAAGCCAGCGCAGCACCGCCAAAAATCTGGCCGACCGATTTCAGCGGGCTTTTGCCATCCCGCACGGCATCCGCAATAGCCACCAAAAAGCAGACGGCCAGCACCGGCCCAGCCAACAGTGCCTGCGGCTTGATGGCCAGCGCCACGCCGTACAGCACCGCAGCGAGCAGGTAGCGGCGCTCTTCCAGCAGCCAGAAGCAGAGCAGCAGCGGCAGCGCAAAAGCCCCATCGATCTGCTTCCAGATGCCGGTATCAAACAAGGTCAGCGGGCAGAACGCCGCAAACAGCACCAGGCAGCGCTGTGCCCTGCCCTGCCCCATATACCGGCGGCTGATATGGTCCAGCAGCACCACGGCGGCACAATCACAGATTGCGGGGATCAGTGCCAGCAAAAAATAAGTCCAGCGGGATTCATAGCTCAGTTGGAGCGCCTTGCGCACCAGGCTGACCAGCCCCAGCACAAGGATGTAGCCGGGCGGGTAGTCCGCAAAATAATCGGCGCTGTAAAAGGCCGCGGGACCTTCGCTGGCCAGCTTATCCCCCCAGGCCACAAAGCAGCTCATATCATAGGTGTAGCCTTCAGTAACAAGGGCCAGCAGCAGGCGCGCGGCAAGCGCTGCGGCCAATATAATATACAGCGTTCGCTCTTCCTGTTTGGTTCTGGTATTTGTCATTCTGAACTCTCCAGATAATGCAGCGTATTTGCCGCTGCAATAAAATAAGGAACTGGAAGCAGAGGCAGATGCTTCCCTGTTTCCAATTCCTTTGTTTTGCCGTGATTGTGCAGTAATAATTATAGCTTGGTCAGCTGCGGGCCCTTGGCGGTGTCCATCACATTCCAGCCCAGCTCAGTGATTTTGGCGCGCAGAGCATCGGCGCGGGCAAAGTCCTTGGCCTTTTTGGCTGCGGCGCGCTCTTCCACCAGCTGCTTCACTTCGTCGGGGGCTTCCTCGGCCTTGCGGTTGTACATCAGGCCCAGCACACCGGTCAGCTCGTCAAACGTGGCGGCGGCCTTTTCCAATGTAGCCTTATCGGCAGCATCGGACATGGTGTTGATGTCCTTGACGAACTCAAAAATGGCGGCCAGAGCATCGGGGGTGTTCAGGTCGTCATCCATGGCGGTCTTGAACTTTTTGCGTGCTTCTTCGCACTTTTCAGTCAGGGAAGTGTCAGTGCCATGGGCATTGCGGATGGCAAAATCCAGGTTATCGCGGCAGGTGTACAGGCGCTCCAAGCTGTTCTTGCAGCTCTCGATCAGGTCCACCGTATAGTTCAGCGGCATGCGGTAACCAGCGGTGAGCATAAAATAACGGATCGGCTCATAGCCGTACTTATCGGCAATTTCACGCACGGTAAAGAAGTTGTTGGCGCTCTTGGACATCTTCTGGTTGTTGATGTTCAAAAAGCCGTTGTGCATCCAGTAATGGCTGAAGGTGCAGCCGTTGGCGCACTCCGACTGTGCAATCTCGTTTTCGTGATGGGGGAAGATCAGGTCCTGGCCGCCTGCATGCAGGTCGATGGTCTTGCCCAGGTGCTTACGGGCCATGGCGCTGCACTCAATGTGCCAGCCCGGACGGCCCTGGCCCCAGGGGCTGTTCCAGGAAGGCTCGCCCGGCTTGGCGGCCTTCCAGACAGCAAAATCTGCGGGGTCTTCTTTCAGGTCGTCATCCATCTGGCTGCGCAGTTCGCGGTTGCCGCTTTCCAGGTCGTCCAGGTTCAGGTGGCTCAGCTTGCCGTAACCGGGATCAGACTTAACGCGGAAGTAGACATCGCCGTTGTGGGCAACGTAAGCATGTCCGGATTCGACCAGGTCCTTGACGATCTTGATGATCTCACCGATATGCTCGGTTGCGCGGGGGCGCACGGTGGGGGTCTTAACGTTCAGGCCCTCGGAATCTTTGATGTACTCGGCCTCGAACTTGCGGGCAACCTCCTGCATGGTGGTGCCGTTCTCCTGGCCTTTTTTGATCAGTTTATCGTCAATATCGGTGATATTGGAGACATACAGCACCTTGTTGCCAAGGTACTCCAGATAGCGGCGCAGCGTATCAAACACGATCATGGGGCGCGCATTGCCGATATGGATATAGTTATACACCGTAGGGCCGCAGACGTAAATGCGATAAACGCCCGGCTCCTGCGGGATAAAATCTTCCTTTTTGCGGGTCATGGTATTAAAAATCTGCATGGACAGGAACTTCCTTTCCCAACTTTGCTGGTACGGCGCGGCTAAACCTGCAAACCGTTCAGATTTATTATAGCCGCCCTGATAAGCGGTTGCAAGGGGGCAGCATCATTTTGCCTGCATAAAGCAGGAACGATTCTGCCACAGGTAGATGCAGCCGGAAAGTGCGGTAACGGCAGCAACGGCCCAGCACAGCACCTGGGTGATAAAGCTGATAACCCCAACGCCGTCCGCCGGGGCGAGCGCCATGGCAAAGTAATAGAAGATGATGGTGACCATCTGCAGCACGGTTTTGACCTTGCCCCACATGTTTGCGGCAATGACGGTACCGGACTCTGCCGCAATCATGCGCACACCGGCCACAGCAAACTCGCGGAACATGATGATGGCCAGCACCACGGGGGAGCAGACACCGTCCACCACCATATAAATAATGGCGGCGGTGGTGAGCATTTTATCAGCCAGCGGGTCCATAAACTTGCCAAAGTCCGTTACCAGGTGGTTCTTGCGGGCCAGGTAGCCATCCAAGAAATCCGTAAAGCTGGCCACAGCAAACAGAATGCCCGCTATCAAGGCATACGTTGCGTTGAACCGGAGCGTGCCCATATGGCTCATGGCAGCAAATACCATAAAGAACGGCACCATGATGACACGCATCATCGTTAATTTGTTAGGCAGATTCATGGTTTATTCCTCCACTTTGCTTTCCGCATAACCATAAAGATCATAAGTATCGGCATCGGTGATGGTAACGTTATAGAACGCGCCGGCTTCCAGCGGGGTATCTGCCGGGGTCATGATGCTGCCATCAATTTCCGGGCAGTCTGCTGCGGAGCGCAGCAGGTACATGCCGGTTTCATCGTCCACGCCATCGCAGATGCACTCATAGGTCTTACCGACCTTTTCTGCTTCCTTTTCCGCGCTGATCTCGGCCTGCAGCTCCATAATGTGGTCTGCGCGGCGCTGCTTGACTTCCTCGTCAATCTGGTTGTCCATCTTGGCGGCCACGGTGTTTTCCTCGGCGGAATAGGCAAAGCAGCCCAGGCGGTCAAACTTGACGGTTTTGACAAAGTCGCACAGCTCGCTGTACTGTTCCTCGGTCTCACCAGGGAAACCTGCAATCAGGGTGGTGCGCAGCGTGATGTTGGGGATGGCCGCGCGCAGGCGGCGGATGGCATCCTCAATTTCTTTGCGGCCGCCGCGGCGGTTCATGTTTTTCAGCACCTCGTCATCGCAGTGCTGGATGGGCAGATCGAGATACGGCACAACCTTATTGTTGCGCACAAGGGCTGCGATGAATTCATCGGAGATACGCTCCGGGTAGGCGTACAGCACACGGATCCAGCGGATGCCCTCAATGGTGTTCAGCTTATCCAACAGTTCGCAAACTGCGCCGGGTTTGCCCCAGTCCTCGCCGTAAGCGGTGGGGTCCTGCGCCACCAGGATCAGCTCTTTCACGCCCTCCCCGGCCAGCCAGCGAGCTTCGGCAACACAGTCGTCAATGGGGCGGCTGCGCAGCGGGCCGCGGATGAGCGGGATGGCGCAGTAATGGCAGCGGTTGTTGCAGCCTTCGGCAATTTTCAGGTAAGCATAGTGGCGCGGCGTGCTGATAACACGGGCACCGCCCAGCTCCATATTGCATTTGGGGCCATAGCTTTCCACCTGGCCCGCGCCGTTGGCGGTCAGGCGCTCCACAATGGCGGGCAGAGCGGCGTTGGAGCCAATGCCCACAACGGCGTCCACTTCCGGCATTTCGCTCACAATCTGGGTTTTATAGCGCTCAGCCAGGCAGCCGGTCACGATCACCTTCAGGTTGGGGTTCTGCTGCTTATACTGGCAGGCCATCAAAATGTTTTCAATGGCTTCCTCTTTAGCGGACTGGATAAAGCCGCAGGTGTTGACAATAATAATGTCCGCCTGTTCGGGGTCCGCAACCGTCTGGTGGCCCGCCTTGATCAGCGCGTGGCAGAATACATCAGCATCGACCTGGTTTTTGGGGCATCCAAGGGAAATAATTGCAATATTCATGTATGGTTGTTCCTGTCTCTCTTTTCAGTATGTTATGTTGGGCTCTGCCGCTTGCTTGGGCAAAATTCAGGCAAAGCTATCCGTTCGGTGCATTGATACCACAATGCCGCAGGAGCATTTTTTGCCCCTGCGGTGTGTACTTTTTTGTGTTACGCTTCGGTTTCTTCTGTCTCGGCATCTGCCAATGCCTGGCGGATCACGCTGTGGGAGAACCCGCGCCGTGCCAAAGCGGCAGCTACCTGCTGCCATTTGCCCTGTGCCAGCTTTGCGGCATAGTGGCGTTCCACCAGTGCGCGGGCATTGGCCAGCTCCGGGTTTTCCTCCTCGTCCTCCTCGCTTTGGGCAAACAGAGCTTCCACCGCTTCGGCGGCCGCACCACGGTCAATGCCTTTGGCGTGCAGATCATCCAGAATTGCACGGCGGCTCTTGCGCTTGCGCAGCAGCTCCGCCGCACGGCGGCGGGCAAAACCAGCGTCATCCAGCAGGTTCAGCTCCTGCATTTTTGCCACGGCGGCGGCAGCGCTGTGGGGGTCAAAGCTGCGGCAGAGCTTTTGATAAAGCTCCCCGGCTGCATGGTCCCGCAGGGCCAGCAGGTCCATGGCTTTATCCACAGCCTTGCGGGTATCGCTTTTGGTCTGCAGGTCATGGATCTGCCATTCTTCCAGCTCATCCCCGGTATGCAGCCCCGCCATGGCAAAGGTGTCCTCGTCCAGCGAAAAGGCAAACTCGCCGTCAAAGAACAGCGCATAGCGGCCTCTTTTTGTTTCTTTTACCTGTGTCAGCTTCGGCATCGCTTATTCGTCAACCATGATATCGAGGTCCATCTCGCTGCCGGTGGTCTTGGGTGCATCCGCCATGGGAGCGGCAGGGGCATCTTCAGCAGCAACGGGGGTAACAGCCGGCTTCTCCAGCGGCTTCACGGTTCCCTTTTTGCCGGCCGCCAGCAGACGGTCCGCATTTTCGCGCACCTGCTTTTCAATCTCAGCAGCCACATCAGGGTGTTCTTTCAGGTAGAGCTTGGCGTTATCGCGGCCCTGGCCCAGGCGGATATCGCCATAGTTGAACCATGCGCCGCTCTTTTGCACAATGCCCAGCTTAGCACCCAGATCGATCATTTCGCCCAGTTTGGAGATTCCCTCGCCGAACATGATGTCAAACTCGGCCTCACGGAACGGGGGTGCCACTTTGTTCTTGACGATCTTGGCGCGGGTACGGTTGCCAATAAAGGAACCGCTGGCGTCCTTCAGGCCCTCAATGCGGCGCACATCAATACGTACAGAGGAATAATATTTCAGGGCGCGGCCGCCGGTGGTCACTTCAGGGTTGCCGTACATCACACCGACTTTTTCGCGCAGCTGGTTAATAAAGATGCAGACGGTGTTTGTTTTGCCGATGATGCCGGTCAGCTTACGCAGAGCCTGGCTCATCAGGCGGGCCTGCAGGCCAACGTGGGAATCGCCCATTTCGCCTTCAATTTCGGCTTTGGGCACCATGGCAGCAACAGAGTCCACAACAATAGCGTCAATCGCGCCGGAGCGTACCAGAGCTTCGCAGATTTCCATGGCCTGCTCGCCGGTATCCGGCTGGCTGACCAGCAGGCTGTCAATGTCAACGCCAAGGGCGCGGGCATAGGTGGGATCCAGGGCGTGCTCAACGTCGATAAAGGCAACCTCGCCGCCCAGCTTCTGGGCTTCGGCCAGAACATGCAGGGCCAGGGTGGTTTTACCGGAAGATTCCGGCCCATATACCTCAATGATGCGTCCGCGTGGCAGGCCGCCGATGCCCAGCGCCAGGTCCAGCCCCAGGCTGCCGGTGGAAATGGCATCCACCTGCATGGCAACGTTGGTCCCAAGCTTCATCACGGCGCCTTTGCCAAACTGCTTTTCGATCTGGGCCAGTGCCGTCTCCAGCGCTGCCTTTTTATCCCCTGCCGGGCCGGTGGGGAGCTGCTTGGATGAACTTTCCTTTTTTGCTGCCATAAGTTTATATCTCCTTATCTGAGCGATCGTGCGTTGTATCCCATATGCACCACAGGCAACTGCGGTGCTGTTTTTATTTTGTACGGCAGGTGCGCCGCTATCCAAATGGTCGTCCTGCGTTTATCAGGTATTATTATAACCAATCGCGGCACGAATTACAACCATTTGTTGTCATCTTTTCAAAATTTTCTTCGCATTTTCCACATTTCAGCTGCAAAACGTTGAAAATCAGATTTATTTCACCCGTTGGGCGTACACCACACGGTCGTTGCCGCCGTAATCCTTCCTTGCCTGCACTTGCTGCCAGCCGTTTTGGCGGCATATCTCCATCACATCCGCCCGCTGGGCACAGCCAATCTCAAACACCAGCCACCCACCGGGGCAGACAATATCACGGTAGTGGGCGGCAATGGCGCGGTAAAAATCCAACCCATCCGTTCCGCCGTCCAGCGCCATAGCTGGCTCGTGGGCGGTCTCCGGCATCAGGGCCTGCATCTCTGCCCTGGTCAGGTACGGCGGGTTGGAGATGATCAGCTGCACGCTTTGGGGCATAAGCTCTCGCCAGTATTGCAGCACATCCGCTGCCTTTGCCTGCACACCGGTGCCATGTACGTTGGCTTGCAGGTATTGCAGCGCCTGCGGGCTTTTTTCCACGCAGGTCACGCTGGCACTTGGCACAAAATGGCGGATGCCAATGCCCAGGCAGCCAGTTCCGGCGCACAGGTCCAGCACCCGGGGCTCAGGTTTTCCCATCTGCTGCAACAGCTCAATGGCAGTTTCGCACACCACCTCGCTGTCTGCGCGGGGGCAGAGCACACCGGGGCCGACTTTGAAGGTCAACCCCAGAAAGTCCCACTCCCCTGCCAGGTATTGCAGCGGCACCCGCTGCATGCGCTGAGCCGCCAGTTCCGCCAGGCACTCAGCCTGCGGCCGGGTAAGCGGGTCAAACAGCAAGCGCGGATCCTTTCCAGCGGCAATGCGCAGCAGTTCGCGGGCGTCGTAATCAGCATCGGGGCAGCCTGCGGCCTGCAGAGCATCCTGCACCATGCGCACAGCCTGGCGCGGCAGAATGCCCGCCAGCTGCTGTGGGGCAAGCGGCGTTACCATTGGCCGTCCTCCGGCTTTTTGGGCAGTACGGGGGTAACGGCGGCGATGGCCACTTCGATCATGTCATCTTCCGGCTCAAAGGTCGTCAGGTGCTGCAGCCAAAGCCCCGGCACCGAAACAGCCCGTGCCAGCAGCGAGTTGGAACGCCCTGCCCATTTCAAAATCTCATAACAGATGCCCACCAGCAGCGGCAGCATGGCCAGCTTGTACAGCACGCGCAGCATGGTACCGCTCCACGGCAGCACCGCATACAGCACAATGCTGACCAGAATGACCAGAATCAAAAAACTGGTGCCGCAGCGGGGGTGGAACCGCGTATGTCTGCGGATGTTAGCAACCGTCAATTCCTCACCTGCCTCATAGCAGGCAATCGTTTTGTGCTCAGCCCCGTGGTACTGGAACATGCGGTGGATTTCCTTCATGCGGGTGCAGAGGAACATGTAACCCAAAAAGATTGCCAGCTTGAGCACTGCTTCCAGGATGACCCGCGGCCAGCGCCCCATGGGGATCACTTTTGCCACCAGCCCAGTCAGGAACGTAGGCAGAAAGGTAAACAGAAAAATTGCCAGCGCTACACCTGCGCAGGCGGAAAGGGTCATCAGCGCACTTTGTACCTTGGGGCCGGCGTGTTCGTCCAGCCAGCGGTCCAGCTTGCTCTCGTTCTGCTTTTCTTCCTCTTTTTCCTCTTCCGTCATGGCAATATCGGCGGAGTGCATCAGGTATTTGTACCCGTTCATCAGGTTTTCCACCATATTGCACACTCCGCGCACCAGGGGAACTTTATTGTACCAGTGGGTGGTCACATCGGAATAGCTCAGATCAATCGTGCCGTCCGGGCGGCGTACCGCGCAGCAGATTTTTTCAGGGCCGCGCATCATAATGCCCTCCATCAGGGCCTGGCCGCCCACAGAGGTACGGAATTTTTCAGTTGGACGTTGTTCTTGCGGCATGGGTTCTCCTTTATTTTTGCGGTCAAATCGGCTCGTGCAGATGTTCCTGCCCAGCGTGGTAGATGGGCATGGTGATGGTAACGGTGGTACCCTGCCCCAACGTTGAGGTGATATCCGCCGTACCGCCCAGTGCTTTGGTGATCTCATCCACCACCGCCAGGCCGATGCCGGAACCACGCACGGCGTTTTTGGCTTTGAAGAATTTCATCTTTACGTTTTGCAGGTCATCCGGCGCAATGCCGCGGCCCTGGTCCCGGATGCTGGCCGTTACGGTGGTGGCGGTGCGGGTCAGAGTAAAGAAAATGGTTCCTTCCGGCGGCGAATATTTGATGGCGTTATCAAATACGTTGACAAACACCTGGCGCAGGCGGGCGGGGTCAGCCCAAACGGGATACGGCTCCGGCGGTTCGTCATACACAAGGTGCAGCCCCTCCTGCCGGATGCGGGCTTCCACAAACAGGGCAGCGTCGGTGGCTTCGGCCACAAAATCCAGCACCTCGCAGTTCAGCTTGATGCCGTTTTGCAGGCGGGAAAAATCCAGCAGTTCCTCCACCATATCATACAGGCGGTCGGTCTCACTGCGGATAATGGTAATACCCTTGCGGTAGTTTTCGTCATCGGGGTCACGGATGTTGGCGATGGTTTCCACCCAGCCTTTGATGCTGGTCAGCGGAGTGCGCAGTTCGTGGCTGACAGAGGAGATGAACTCGTTTTTCATCCGTTCCGTTTTTGTCAGGTCCTCGGCCATCTGGTTGATGGCTTTGCACAGGCGGCCGATCTCATCGTCATACGGGGCATCCGGCAGGCGGGTGGTCAAATCGCCGTGGGCAATGCGATTGGCGGTGGCTTCCACCTGGCCCAGCGGCCGCACAATGGTGCGGATAAAAAACAGGCCGCTGAACACCGCAAACCCCAGCACCACCGCCGCCACGCCGAACGAAACCATCAGCGTGCTGTACCACTGGCGGTCCACCAGCGTCAGGCTGGTAACAAGGCGCATGGCCGTCACATTGCCCGCCGCATAAGGCACCAGGCTGGTAACAGCCATCACGTGTTCGCCGTCCGCTGTGCGGAAAGTGACCATGCCGCTGCCGGTGGAGCCGGTGACAGCCTGATAAAAATCCCTGCCCTCGCTCAGCAGATTCTTGTTCATGGTGCCGCTGGAGGTTGCCAGCACCACGCCGGAGGAATCCAACAGCATGAACTCGAACTTATCTTTTTCATCAAACTGTTCCACCGTGCGGCGCAGGGACTGGCTGCGGCTTTCAGACGTTGCCTGGCTGCTGCCGGCGGTGCCGGTTGCCTGCAAACGTCCCTCCACGGTGGAAAACCGCGCCTGCATGGCACGCTGCACCCCGCCGTACAAATTCTGGTGGCTGTAATACAAAAACAGCCCCAGCGCCGCAGCCAGGATGCAAATGGTAATCAGCAGGCTGCCGCGCAGCCAGCGGCGGGTAATGCTCTGCACAGGCGGCAGCCCCCTTTCCATAAAAATGCGGTAATTATGCGTTCCAGCGGTAGCCATAGCCCCAGACGGTCAAAATGTGCTGGGGGCTGCTGGGTTCATCTTCCACTTTCATGCGCAGGCGGCGGATGTTGACATCCACGATCTTGACATCGCCGAAATACCCCTTGCCCCAAACGCCTTCCAGGATCTTTTCGCGCACCAGGGCAGTGCCGGGGTTGCGGAAAAACAGCTCCATGATCTGAAATTCCACCTGGGTCAGGTCAATGGGCTTGCCGGATTTGTACAGCACGCGGCTTTTTTCATCCAGCACAAAGGGGCCGCTGACCAGCTGATCCGGCTCGGAGCCTGCCTGTTCATCGTCCGCAGTGGCGCTGCGGCGCACTCGGCGGGCCAGCGCTTCCACGCGGGCCATCAGCTCCGACACCGAGAACGGCTTGGTGATGTAATCATCCGCGCCGATGGAAAGGCCGCGGATCTTATCGCTCTCCTGCCCTTTGGCGGACGCCATAATAATACCGATGTACGGGTCGCCGTGGCGGATGGTTTCGCACAGCGAAAACCCATCCATGCCCGGCAGCATGATATCCAGCAGCGCTACATCGCAGGGGGGATTTTTCTGGATCAACTCCAGCGCACGTTCCGCGCTGGGGGCTTCCAATACTTCCCAGCCTGTCATTTTCAGGTTCAGTGCCACAAGTTCGCGGATGCTGGCTTCGTCTTCTACGACCAGAATACGTTTCATTGTTTTTCCTTTCCCGGTCGGGATTCTGTTTCCCGCCGCCTGATTGTTATGGCGCACCGCCCGCAGATAGACATGCGCGTTTTACCGTATATTTTTAGGGCAATACCGCATAATTCTAAGTGCCGATACGGCGAGCGAGGTGCG
>ERZ780167.2845-NODE-2845-length-13078-cov-5.241726_pt1 | contig 13078 bp, 9 predicted proteins | sample MGYA00510982_ERZ780167 | MGnify/ENA primary metagenome ERZ780167 (study PRJEB29588, sample SAMEA2146107) | human gut metagenome | biome: human gut; feature: human-associated habitat; material: faeces | place: Denmark | collected 2008/2010 ... | reverse complement strand
TTCCCGAAGGGAACGGGTCCCCTGCGGGGCGCCCATCCGGCGGCTGTCACAGATTCTGTTCAGATATTAGTAAGCCTTACCCCAAATGATCATGTGCTTGGCGGGCTTGCCGCAGCAGACGCAGGTGGCACCGAGGTCTTCCTGCTCCAGCGGCATGCAGCGGCTGGTGACGCCGATCTCATCCTTCATCTTGAGCTCGCAAGCGAGGTCGCCGCACCACATGGTCTTATAAAAGCCGTTGGTGCCATCAGCGACCTTGTGCATCTCGGCCATATCGTGGGCAACATAGGTGTTGGCTTCACGGTTGGCGAGGGCTTTGGTATAGAGGCTGTCGTGGATCTCCTGCAGCAGGCGGGTGATCTCGGTTTCGAGGTCCTCCAGCTTGACAAAGGTCTTTTCGCGGTTATCGCGACGGACCAGCACGCACTGGCCGGCTTCGATATCCTTGGGGCCGATCTCCAGACGCAGCGGGACGCCCTTCATCTCATACTGGGCGAACTTCCAGCCGGGGCTGTTCTCGGAAAGATCTATGTCTGCACGGAAGTTCTTTTTGAGGCGCTCACACAGGGCGGAAGCGGTCTCGGCAACGCCCTCCTTATGCTGGGCGATGGGGACGACCATGACCTGGATGGGAGCGACAGCGGGGGGCAGCACCAGGCCGTTATTATCACCGTGGGTCATAATAATGGCGCCGATGATTCGGGTAGACATACCCCAGCTGGTCTGGTGGGGATACTGCAGGGTATTGTTGCGGTCGGTGAACTGGATATCAAAGGCACGGGCAAAGCCGTCGCCGAAGTAGTGGGAGGTACCGCTTTGCAGGCTCTTACCGTCGTGCATCATGGCCTCGATGGTGTAGGTTTCTTCGGCGCCCGCAAATTTTTCCTTATCGGTCTTGACGCCCTTAACAACGGGGATGGCAAGATATTTCTCGCACATCTCTGCGTAGACATTCAGCATGCGCACGGTCTCAGCCTTGGCTTCCTCGGCGGTTTCGTGCATGGTGTGGCCCTCCTGCCACAGGAACTCGGCGCTGCGCAGGAAGGGGCGGGTGGTCTTTTCCCAGCGCATGACGCTGCACCACTGGTTATACAGCTTGGGCAGGTCGCGGTAGCTGTGGATGATGTGGGAATAGTGCTCGCAGAACAGCGTTTCGCTGGTGGGACGCACGCACAGGCGCTCCTCCAGCTTTTCCTCGCCGCCCATGGTGACCCAGGCGACCTCCGGGGCGAAGCCTTCCACATGGTCCTTCTCTTTCTGCAGAAGGCTCTCCGGGATGAGCATAGGCATATAGACATTTTGGTGACCAGTCGCCTTGAACATGCCGTCAAGAATATGCTGGATATTTTCCCAAATGGCATAGCCATAGGGGCGGATGATCATGCAGCCACGGACGCTGCCGTAATCGACCAGCTCGGCCTTTTTAACGACATCGGTATACCACTGCGCAAAATCGTCCTCCATCGAGGTGATCTCGGCTACCATTTTCTTTTGATCTGCCATAGTATTTCTTTCTCCCTTTCAGTAGGATATATACCTTTATATTATACGGGTTTTTGCGTCATTTGCAAGGGATTGCGGGGATTTTGTGGGGAATTGGGAGGCGGGAGGCCAAAAGAAACGGGCGGGGGAGGTACGGCCCGGACACGGCAGAAGCTTGCGGAGGATGCCGGCAAAAAAACGCCACGGGCAGGGGCTTCAAAATTTATTTACAATATTTCACCTTTTCGTCACGGCATTTTTACCGACCTTAAAAAAACAGGTCAAGCATTGTTCACAATTTAACGGTATACTAGGAAACAGTCAAGGGGCCAGGCACCCCACAGAAAGGCAGGTCAGTTCCATGACATATCCGAACGACAACTTTAATGACCGCAACTTTACCACCGGCAATACCGATCTTCCCACCGGGGAGTATCGCTATGATAAAGACAGCATCCATCAGGATGCCGCGTCCGGGCAGGCGCAGCAAACGGCTGCTTCGGGGTATCATCCCTCGGACGCAAACAAAAAATCCACAGGACGGGGCAAGAAAGGGACGGCGCTGCTGCTGGCAGGCTGCCTGGTGCTCTCGATGGTGGGCGGCGCAGGCGGCGCTGTGATCGCTGCCAAGAGCGGCCTGCTGGGCACCGGTTCCACCGTTCTGTATCAAGGGGTAGAGGTCCCTTCCACCAACGGTTCCACCGTCGGCGTCAGTTATTCCGGTGTGGTGCAGCAGGTGGAGGACAGCGTAGTGGCCATCACCACCGAAAGTGTGGCGACCAACTACTTCTTCCGGCAGTATGTCACCCAGGGCGCAGGCTCCGGCGTGGTGCTGACGGCGGATGGCTACATTGTGACCAACTACCATGTGATAAAAGGCGCACAGCAGATCACCGTGACTGCCAATGACGGCAGCACCTATGCCGCCACCCTGGTGGGTACCGATGAGGATAACGACATCGCGGTGCTGAAGGTGGACGCCAAAGACCTGACCCCGGCTATTCTGGGCGACAGTGACACCCTGAAGGTGGGCGACGCCGTGCTGGCCATCGGCAACCCGCTGGGTACCCTTTCCGGCACCGTCACCGATGGTATCGTCAGCGCGCTGGAGCGCCAGGTAACGATAGACGGCAACAACATGACCCTGCTGCAAACCAGCGCGGCGGTCAACCCCGGTAATTCCGGCGGCGGTCTCTTTAATGCCAGCGGAGAGCTGATCGGCATTGTCAATGCCAAATCCACCAGCGATTCCAGCGGCAATGCCGTGGATAACATCGGCTTTGCCATTCCTATCAACAGCGTCAAGACCATCATCGAGGATCTCATCAGCCACGGCTATGTGACTGGTCAGATCGTGCTGGGTGTCAGCCTGGTGGATATCACCGATGAGCGCACCGCCCGCTACTACGGGCTGGACAGCACCGGCGTGTATATTCAAAGCGTGGAGTCCGGCTCCATAGCGGATAAGGGCGGCCTGCAGGCCGGCGACCGGCTGCTGAGCTTTGGCGGGGTGGAGGTTTCCACCGCGGATGAGCTGAAAGCGGCACTGGCCGCCCACAGCGTAGGCGACCGGGTGGAGATCAAGGTCTCCCGCAATGGCCGGGAATACACCCACAGTGTGGTACTGACCGAATATGTACCCAGCAGCGCCACCAATTAACTTGCCAACTTCTCCATACTCCTTTTCAATATCACAGCGAAGCCTCCCCCGTGAAGAATGGGGGAGGTTTCGCTGGATTTTGTACTTTTCCTCGGCAAAAAAATATGTTAGAATAGAACCATAAGAAAGAGCTGCCGTGCGGCAGCGCAACGATAGGAGGAATCCCCCATGAGATTTTGCCCGAACTGCAACAGTGCCGTATATGATGACCGGGCGGAGCTTTGCCCAGAGTGCGGCAAGCCGATGAACCAAAATGTATGCCCCAGCTGCGGCCGGCGGCTACAGCCTGGCCAGAAATGTCCCCACTGCAGCGACTGCCGCGCCCACGGCGAACGCTATACCGTGCGAAACCAAAGTCCCGAACAGACTGTCAGCGGCGGACTGAGTATGTGGGCCTATATGGGGCTTATTCTGCTGGCGATGGTGCCGGTCATTGGGCTTATATTTATGATAGTGTGGGCGTGCGGCGTGAGCAGCAACCCCCAGCTGGCCCGCTTTGCCCGCGGCATGCTGCTGGCCAAGGCCGCGCTGTTCCTCATCGGGATCATCTTCTTTTCTGTGATGATGGCTGCCATGCAGCCGCTGCTGAATGAGCTGGAGGACTGGCTGAGCTACTACGGCGATGAATACGGCTACTATGATAACTTTGATGATTCCTACAATTACAATTTTGGCGATGACTATAATGCTGGTGATAACGGCGATCTCTTTGGCGATGACTGGCCCGATTTTTACGGGGAGGAGGCCCCGGCTGCCAATGCCGCGTAAATCATAAAGCAAAAGCCCCCTCCGGGTGTACCGGAGGGGGCTTTTTTATGTGGGATCACTTTTTGAGGGTCTCGCGGCTGCCCTTCCTGGCAGCGGCTGCTACCAGCCCGCCCAGTGCTACGATAGCCAGAAAGTTGGGAATAACCATCAGCTGGTTAAACATATCGGAAAGCTCCCAAGCTAGGTCATTGGATACGCAGGAGCCGAGGAAGATGAGCGCCACAGCGATGATGGAATAGACCGGGACGGCCTTTTTGCCAAAGAGGTATTCCACATTGATACGGCCGAAGAAGTTCCAGCCCAGGATGGTGGAGAAAGCGAAGAACATAAGGCAGATGGCCACGAACAGACTGCCGGCGGTATTACCCATGATGCTGGAGAACGCCAGCTGCGCCATATTGGTCTTGCTGACACCTTCGGCTGCGCCGGAGGCAAGGATCCCGTTGCCGGCATACAGGGTGGAGATAACGACCAGAGCGGTCATGGTGAGGACGACAAAGGTATCAATGAAAACGCCGATCATGGCCACAACGCCCTGCTCGTGCGGGCAGCTTACCTTAGCCATAGCGTGGGCGTGGGGAGTGGAGCCCATACCGGCCTCATTGCTGAACAGACCGCGCTTGACGCCCTGGCTGATGGCCTGCTTGAGTGCAAAGCCGAAGCTGCCGCCGATGATGGACTGCGGCTGGAACGCATAGCGGAAAATCATACCAAAGGTCTCCGGGATGAAGCGAATGCGGGCCAGCAGCACCACCAGACCGCCAATGAGGTACAGACAGGCCATCACGGGGACGATCTTTTCAGCCCAGGAGGCCACCCGGTGGCTGCCGCCCAGGAATACAAAGGCGGAAAGAGCAGCCACAACAATACCGATGACCCAGGTGGGAACGCCGGTGGCATTGGAGAGCGCCTCGCCGATGGAATTGGACTGGACCATGCTGCCGATAAAGCCCAGCGCAAGGATGATGGCTACGGCGAAGAAGCCGGCCAGGAACTTTCCGAAGCCACCCTTAAAGGCACGCTTGATGTAATAAACCGGGCCGCCGTGGACGCTGCCGTCCGCATTGACTACACGGGTCTCCTGCGCCAGCACCGCTTCAACGAAGATGGTGGCCATACCGAAGATGGCGGATACCCACATCCAGAAGATAGCGCCAGGGCCGCCCATTACCATCGCGGTGGCAGCACCGGCCAGGTTACCGGTACCTACCTGCGCGGCAATGGCCGTGGCTAGTGCCTGGAAGGAGGAAAAGCCGCCCTGCTGCTTTCCGCCATGGAGATTGATGTTGCCGAATACCCGGCGCATACCCTCGCCAAAGCAGCGCACCTGCACAAAGCGGGTACGGATGGAAAAATAAAGGCCCGCGCCCACCAGCAGGATGATGAGGATATAATCCGAGAGATAGCCGTTGATTTTTTGTACGATGTTGAGCAATGCTGCTTCCATTTGTTTCACTCCTGATTAAAATATTGCAGTGAAAAAAGGATAATAAAAAGGCTGCCCGTCTTTTTTAAGCGGCAGCCTCTGAAGAATAGCGAGCGATCAAACAAAAGATGCTTTGATGACCGCTCTGTCCTTTTGCCTGAGAGATTCGGCGAAAAACCGCCTTGCACCTTCGGCACTCAACTCAATGAGATTCTCCAGAGCCCCCTCCATATTCAGTCTCTTACGATTCTGAATGTTTCTGCGGGGTCGCTATCGTTATTCACTTGATGTTATTCTACACCATTTTGCAGCTTTGTCAAGAGAAAAATGCAAAATGCGTTATTCTTCCGTGCGGATGCACCGCACCGTTACTCGGGCACGGCCATCGTAGGTGCAGGTAAACAGGGTAAGATCCCACTCCCCAGCCCGCATTTCCTCCACGGCGGTCTCCTGCAGGGTCTCCACCCGGTCCACCGTATAGCGGTAGGTCTGCCCGGCTGCATCGGTAAATAGGACGGCATCTCCGGGACGCAGGGTGTGCAGCGCGGCAAAGTGCCGCCGGTAATTGTGCGCCGCTATGATGATATCATCCCCGGCCAGGGTACCTGCATAGCGGCAGGGTGCCTGGCGCAGAAAATCCATCTCCCATTCGACCCCCACCGGCAGCTCCAGCGCCAGGGTAGGTAGAGAAAGGATGCCCAGATACTCCTCCCCCTCCAAAGAGACCGTCAGCTCTCCGGCGGGCAGGGTAGGCATCGGCGCTGGAGACTGTCCGATGCTATGTGCCACAGCAGGCAAAATCCTTTGGGTGGCCGCCGCGGCACGGCGCTCCTCCCGCAGATTAAACCCCAATAGGAATGCGGCGGCCAAAATGCACAGGCCGCCCAAAATGATGCAGAACCGGCCGATACGCTCTCGTGTCATGTCGGTTTCCTCCGGCGGCGCAGGCGGCAGCCCACCGCCACCAGCAGCACCCCTATGGCTGCCAGCAGCGTGATAGGCCATTGCAGCAGGCCGGTCTGCGGCAGCTTATCCCCTGGGGGGGGGGCCGGGTTATCCGGTATGATGATGACCGGCGGTTCGGGGGTACCGGAGCGCTCCAGCTTGGGCTCTACCGTTGCAGCGTACTGCCACCCGCCGCCCGCCTGTTGGGCCGGCAGCTCCAGCAGCACCGGGGTGGTGGTATAGGTGCAGCCGCCCTTTTGGTAGGGAACCGCGCACAACAGATACAACCCGGTGGGCAGCCCCTCTAATGCAGCTTTGCCATCAGCCGCGGTGGTAAGCTGCTTTTCTGGGGAAATGCTTTGCTGCTCCACCCATTGGTCCAGCAGCCCGGCCGCCTGCCGCCAGTCGGCGGCATCCCGCAGGTTCCCCAGCACAATACCGCTATCCTCATAGGCCGGCAGCAGGGTGTGCTCTCCCTGCGGAGAAAGCGCCGCCACCCGGTACAGCGAAAAGCCCATGCCGCTTACTGGCTTATTCTCATAGTGACAGTCAATGGTCAACGCGCACAGCGCGTCAGGATCGGCTGTCTGTGCTATCGCGGGGAGACACAGCAGTATGATCAGGATCAGGGCCAGAACGGCTCTGAGACGCTTTTTCATCAGTTCTCCCCCTTTCTCACATTGCCCTCTTTGGGCCCGGTTTTCTTTTTCTTGCGGCGCAGCAGCGCCAGGATGAGCAAAATAAGCAGGAACAGCAGCAGCGCGCCGATCAGCAGCTTGCCCTTCCAGCCCAAGCTGTGTACTACCTGCTGGGTCACGGTCACTTCCACCGTTTCCTCCACGGTCTCCAGCGGGATGCGGTGCCCGCGCACCAGCAGCCGGTGGGTATTTACGCCGTAGGGCGTACAGGTCACCAGGGTAACAAGGTCCTCCCCTTCCACCGGGTACAGGTCCTTTACCTCATCCGGCTCCACCACCAGGATCTGATCCACCTCATAGAGGAGCTGCTCCCCCAAAATGCGCAGGGAAAAATGGTCGCCCAGCTGCATTTGGTCCAGATCGGAGAAAAGCAGCGCCGAGGGCAGCCCCCGGTGGCCGGAAAACACCGCGTGGGTGCCCTCTCCGCCCACCGGCAGGGAGGTACCGCCTAGATGCCCGATGCCATGCTGGAGGACCTCCTCCGTGGTGCCGTGGTAGATGGGCAGCCGCACGCTGATGCGCGGGATCTCGATGTAGCCCATAATGCCGTTGCCATCGGGATCCAGCAGGCCCCAGTAGGGGTCCCCCGCGGGCAGCTGCCGCCCGGTAAAGGCATCCCGGAAGGTGGGACTGAGGTTTTTATTGTATTCCTGCGCCGCTTCCCACAGCGCGGAGTGATCCTCCGGGGCAAGGGTCGTGGTGCTTTGGGTGTAGTGGGAGATCAGCTGGTTCTGCCGGTGCTGGTTCCACAGGTCGCTGGCCACCGGGTAAAATAGAATCCCCAGCCCCAGCAGAAAAATGAGGATGGCCAGCACGGTGCCCAGCCGGTTTTGTCTTTTTTGTTTGGCTTGTTTTGTCGTCACGAATGGTACTCCTTTGGCAGTAATGCAGCAGGGAAAAAACCGCAAGCCGTTGCAGCGGGCTTGCGGCCTTTTCCTTGCCGCCCATCCCGCCGGGGAGAGAAAGAGGAAAAACCCGGCGGGACGGCAAGAAAATGAGGAGGATGGCAAATTACAGGGTGGTCTTATTCTGCTCCTGCTCGTCCTCACGGCGACGGCGGGCAAAGAGGAAGAACCACAGCGCCGCACCCATGCACAGCAGGCCGATCACCGTGAACATCACGGTGCCGACACCACCGGTGGTGGGCAGTACGGGGGTGGAGCTATTGAGAAGGTCGGCTTCAAAGCGATTTTTCTCAGCATTCAGGCTCTTTTTCTGAATCAGTGCGCGATCCGCTTCTTTCGTTTCAGTAAAACCGCCACTGGCCAAATCCTTGACCAGACTTTCGCTGGCATCCCGCTCTGCGGTCAGATCCAGCTTAAAGATGCCCTTGGGGGCATAGTAGCCGGAAGGAGTCTTGGTTTCCTTCACATAGTAGGAACCGACATCCAGGCCGCGGATGGAAAGGGTATTATTATCATTGCCCATATTGGCATCCATCTGCGCCACGGCGCCTGCCTCGCCCGCCAGCGCGGGGCGGTAATAGGCCCCGACATCTCCATTGGCTTCCACCTTTACCATATTGATGGCTTTGGTCATCGCTTCATCGGCATACAGGATGAAGCCCGCACCGGCCAGGGGCCGGTGGCCGGAACCCGCGTTACTGGGATCAATCAGCTCATTGGATTTCTTAAAGAGGGTAAAGTCATAATTATAAACCGCAGCGGTAGAGTCGGCGGTCGTTTTGGTATTGCCCGCCTCCATGGAGAATACATATTCCAGCTTGGCAGTTGCGGAAGCCTCAGATTTTGTAACTGCATCCGGGGCTACGGTGGCCTTGAAGTGGAGATAAATCAGCCCTCTGCCGGTGGCAGCATTGCGGATCTTGCTGTAATTCAGCTCAACGGTCAAATTACCGTCGGCACCTACGGTAGTCCCTTTAATGGCACCCTCTACGGCATCGCTATCCGCTTTGGGCAGGGTGGTTGCTTTCATGCTGTCCGCTACATAGTTCAGCCCGGCCAGCTGGCACTTCGCAATCAGCGAACTAATGGCCACATCCTCGCTCTCGTAGGCCGGGATAGATACTTCCATATAGAAATCCATCGTTTCACCCACCCGGCCACCGGCAGTTTCTTTCCATTGGGTAGTAGCTCTGCTGTCATCACTTACTCGTACATTGACAGCAGGGCCGTCCTCGTACTTAAATACAGCGGTCAGGTCATCGGTGATCTCACTGCCGGCGGCATACACCCTTACATTCCCGTTCTTCACCTGCACAAATACGGTAACAGGCATATAGGTCCGGTTGTTCTGTTCGGTGGTAGAAACCAGCAGCAGATAATAGCCGGGCTCCAGAGTCATCTTAACCTCATTATTTGCATCGGCAGTCGCTTCCACCGGGTTTTGGGGGAAGGAAACCCCACCATGAGCAGAATCGGTCATGATTGCATAATTGATCATCAGTGCGGTCAAATGCTCTTTCGTACTTTCGGCAAGGTGCTCCTCCAGCGATTGTGTTTTAGAATCATAGAAATTGGCTGCAAAGGTCTCAAATTCCCTGTAAAATATGTACTCGTTGTAGTTCGCATCGTACTTCATCAACTGGTACGCCTTCACGGTATCGCCCTTGGCCACCCCGGTAAAGGTGATGGTTTTGTCGTAGGGGGTGGCCGCCGCAGCGGGGACTGCCATGGCCAGCAGCATGGCCAGCGCCAGCAGCAGCGTCAGGCACTTTTTCATTGTCTTTTTCATGTTACTTTCACTCCTTTGGTATCATTGTTATCCACAGCGGCTTCCCCTTGGCAGGGGGCGCGCTTATTTCACTTTCTTTCGGCCTGGCAGCAGTACCGCTATCAGGGCCGCGCCCGCCAGTGTAAAGGGCACCGTTCCGGTGCCGCCGGTGCTGGGCAGAATATGCAGCTCCTTCAGCTCCAGGGTCAGCAGATAGGTGTATTCCTCCCCCTCGCACTGTTCCAGCTGCCATGCGGTATTCGCTGTATCCAAATAGGTCAGTGTGCCGTATTCGGCCTTTAGGTTGGGGGCGCTGTCCTCCGGCACATAGCCCGTGGGGGTGCCCGCCAGCTGGATGATATAATCCCCGGCAGGCATCTGCTCCAGCAGGGCCGCGCCGGCTTCATTGGTTTTATACAGCATCGGGCTGCCATTATCCCGCGTCACCCGCAGCACCGCCCCGGGGAGTTCCTCTCCCAGTGGGCCCAGCACTTTCAGCTTCAGCCGCAGCCGGGAGGTATTCTTCACCTCGGTAACGGTGGTGCCGCCCGGTGTAGAAATGGTCGCCTTCCCCGCCGCGATCTTCACCGTCCAGGTGAGCTCCGCCGCAGTGTAGCCCACAGGGGCGGTGGTCTCCCGCAGGTAATAGGTGCCGGCCGGCCACTTATCCTCAAACTGCACATCGCCGTTTTCATCGGAGGTGGCTGTTGCCAGCCGCTTGGTACATTCCGCATCAGCATACAGGGTAAATTCCGCGCCCTTTAATGGGTAGCCCTTTTCATCCACCTTTTCAAAGGCGATCTCGCCCCGGATGCCCTCATTATTGACCACCAGCAGAGCCTCCCGCGCAAAGCATTGCGTTCCATCGGCCTTCTGCCACCAGTGCTCCTCCCGGTATTCCTTATCCTCGGCCTGCCGGTACAGGGCCTTGGCATAGGTCACCAGGTAATCCGCGAAGCCATCCTCGGCCACACCGGGGTCACGGTAGGTGTCCCCTATTTCGATTTCCCGCAGCGTGTAATCAGCCACCGTGCCATCCGTAAAAAGCGGCAGATTTTCCCAGGTGTATTGCCATTCGTTTTCCTTGTTCAGCTCCACGGTATAGGCATCACCCGGCAGCGGCGCGCCATCGCGCCACAGCTCCACCGTCACAGGCAGCTTATCCCCCGTGGCGGGCCAACTGCTGCGGGCCGTCACACTGATGAGCATTCTGGGTACATTTAGGATGACCACATTGTCGGCATCGGCATTCTGCAGCCAGCTGCCGGTCGAGGGTGTTATCCCTTCCGGCAGCGCTTTTGCCTCCGCATGGTAACTGATATTCCCTCCAGTATTTTGGACGACCGTCACCTGCACAGTACCGGGGCCAAAGTACCCCGTTGGCAGTACTTCGGTCAGAGTGTAGGTCCCTTCCTCCAGCCGGATGGTAAAAAAACCGCTGGCATCGGCAATGATCTTGCAGTCGGCGATCTGCTCGGTATAGCCCTCCTCCTGCACCACGCTGTAAAGGGTGGTGTTCGGCTTACGGTACAAGACCACTTCAGCGCCGCCCGGCCGGGACAACTTATACTCTACCTTTGCCAGCCCGTTGCCGGTAATGGAATCCTGCGTTTTTACCGTCAGGGTACCTATCCCCACATATATGTTCTGCAGAGCCACGGTCTGCACCGCAGTGTTCGGCACATCGTTGCCGTAGGCCACCGCCGTAATAGTAATGCCACTTTCCTCCGGGTAGTCCTGATATCCCCCCGAAAGTCCCTGCGGGTGATTGCGGATGAGATAGCGGTTGTTCACCCGCCATTTGTCACCCTGCAGCGTATGGCCGGTTTCTTTTATCGTGTAGTCCCGCCGCTGCTGGGCCGGGACTTCCCAGGTGTAGGTATCGGCCTCGGCATCATAGCGGGTATAACCCAGCTTGCCCTGTTCCGTTACCGCCTTCGCAGGCTGCGGCACCAGGGTAAAATCGGTCACGCTGCTGCCGTTTTCGGTGTGGGAGACAGTAATGAGGAACTTATCCCGTACCTGTTTTATCGCCTCAGCATCCCCCGCAAAGGTCTTTGTCACAAAAAAGCGGGTGCGCTTGGCCACCAGCACACCATCGATATGCCAGCCATCGGAATGCTCAAACTTGACCATGTTCCAGCGGATCTGGAAGTAATCCGAATTGAGCATCTCCGCGGGGATCTCCACTCCGTCCACCTTCATGGTAATGGTATCGCTGTGGGCCCGCAGGTAGGCAAAGATCGTTTCCTCATTGGGGAGATCCTCCAGCCTACCGCCCTGCACCGGGTTATTCACCATGTTGCGGATCGTGTCATCCACCGCGTAGGCATTGTCGCCATTGGTTGCCCGCGCTACCAGCGGCTTTACCACACCCTCCGCATTTTTATTGGAGTACTCCGCCGGGATATTGTCCGCCCCCAGCATCCGGATGGTATATAGGGCGGGCGTATAGTCCTTTTGGTCCTCCCATTGCACACCGTCATCCACCGAGCCCCTGATCTCTCCATTGAGATGCAGGAAAAAATGTGTGGTAATTGGGCGTTTCAGCTTATCCTCGCCGCTCCATTTTGCCCGCAGCGTCACTTCGCCATCGCTGCCGGTATAGTGCTGCAGGTCTGCGGCAGTCAGCTTTGTACCGGGCTGCAGCAGCACCTCTTCCGTTATATTGGCCACCCGCCAACCTAAAAAGGAATAGAACAGTGAGCGGTTATTGGCTTTTTCGCCGGTCAGCTTTACCTCTATCCGGTCAATATCCGGGGCCAGCAGCGTGTAGTCTCCGTCACCCGGTTCCACCAGCAGGGTTTTTTTGCCCTTTACCATCGCGCTTTGCTGGGGCGCCTGCACCGAAGGCTCAAACTGGCCAATCTTGTGCTGCCAGCCGTCCGGCTCGGCCTCATATTTTATTACCAGGGTATCGGTATGCGGGTAGAAAACCACTGGCTGGCTGATTTTCTCGATGGTATAGGTCACACTGGTTTCGGTCTGCTTGGTCGGCTCCAGCTCCAGATGCGTTCCGGTCAGGCCATCCATGGCGTCCCAGGCCATACTGGACACGGTATTTAGGGTAATGCTCACATTCTCCCCATGGAAAGCGATCTTCGGCGCGGGCGGCTCCTGGTACACCCTGTTCAGGTCGTCCTCCACCTGCACCGTGTAGAACATATTCGCCGCCAGCATCGCTGCATCGGTCTTGGACTTGCTGCTATCAAAATAGCCCGGGGAGCCGACCGTATTGCCCGGCAGGTAGTAGAGGTAAATCGGGCCCTGCGTGCTCAAGGGAATCCGCCATGTGCCGTCTGTATTTTTTTGGGGGAGGGCATCCGCCCAAAGCTTGTCGATGCCGTTATTATCGGTATGCGGGAAGAACAGCTCGCCCAGCTTGGAATCCAGACATTTCTGGATACTCCGGTCAAAAATATGTCC
>ERZ780167.2842-NODE-2842-length-13085-cov-11.931696_pt1 | contig 13085 bp, 10 predicted proteins | sample MGYA00510982_ERZ780167 | MGnify/ENA primary metagenome ERZ780167 (study PRJEB29588, sample SAMEA2146107) | human gut metagenome | biome: human gut; feature: human-associated habitat; material: faeces | place: Denmark | collected 2008/2010 ... | reverse complement strand
CCTGTATTCATATAATTTTGCGTTTGTCGTGATTTGCAAAGTTACTGAAAATCAGTGACTTGACCAACTTTTTATAGTTAAGTTTTCATAAGCATTTCTTAATATAAGTTATTGATTTACAGACGATTAAATGTTAATTTAACGCAGTATTGTGCAGTCATATCCTCACCTTTTACGTGGTTAGAATTTACTGCATATTGTACCCCAACTATTTTTATTAAATCTCCCATTGTTTGGTATTTAGATTTTTGGAAAGCTGAATTTAGTTATTACGGCCGTCCGGAGTACAAAGTTACAAAATAAATTCCTATTAGCATTAAAATGTAACATTTTTAACATTATTCGTAACAAAAAATCTAGATTTCGCTCCTTTTTTTGTGCAGCTTTTAATAAAGAAGCTCCTTTTCTCCTTCCTATTTTCCACTCTTTCCTTCGCCTCCAATCTCTCCTCTCTCGCCCCCGTTCCAAGCGATTCCATCGCTTGTCCCTCATCGCTTTTGTCCCTCATCGCCAATCTTCACCATTCATCCCTGCCTTCTCCCTTCACAATCTCCTTCACCCGCTCCTCTATTTTCCTCCAAGGTTGCCCCAGGTTTACCGTCCTCACAAAGATGCGATGCCCCGTCTCCTTATACCTATAAGAAAAGTCGAAATCCTCATCCACGGTAGGGTAGACCAAAGCTCCGCAAGCATTCATAGTATGCGGCTTGCTCCGGTCTTCCTGGTTCATCACGTAAGAAAGAATCTGCGAGAGATGATCCCTACGAACCTTCTCCCTGCCGCCAAACTTCGAAACCAGCGCCTCGCGGTAAAACTTGGCATCAAGAATAAGCTTCTCCTGCCTATTCGGATTGAAAAGCGTCACGTCGGTTTCCATCATCGGTAGAGCCTCGCCAGCCTCCATGAAACTGTACCATCTCGATATTCTCATCCTTCACAAAGCCAATCAGCTGATAGGCTATCTTTCTGGCCAGAAAGGTTTTGCCCACACCAGGTGCTCCCTCTAGGATGATGTTCTTCTTTGCCTTCAGCAGGGAAACAATCTTCTTGAATTGGCTGGCGCCGATGAATGGCTTATCTGGGTCTTTGTCAAACTCGTAAACAGGTTTGCCTTTCTGACCTTCGCAGAAGTTCAGAAATTCGATGTATTTTCTTACGTGGCATCTCAGGCTTGTCATTTGGTGCCTCTTGCCGTAGTCCAATTCTTCGTCTATTCTGCCAGTCAGGAGTTTGCTCACTTCTGTAGCATCCTCTGCTTTCTTGATTTCCAATACCGAGTTTACCCCGCAGGCCTCTTTAGCGACCTTGCAGATAACCTTGTTTGAGCCTACGCTGGCATAGCCACCGGGCTTAGTTTTGTCTATTTTCAGAAATTCCAGAAAGGCTTCCTTTACCTGTTCCTGGCTTTTCCCTTCTAATTTAAAAATATTCTTATCTGCCATATTTATTGTCTTATTTATAAAAACCTTTGATGATTCTGAGTGCCCGACAATCTTGGTTTTACCTTAGAATTATGCCGCAAAGTTAAGATTATTATTTTGAATAAGCAAAGTTTTTTGAGCATTTTTCTTGGCGGTTTATCAAAAATGTGCTATTTAGTGCAGGAAAACTGCAGGAACCTGAATATCATGTAAAGGGAGAATTTTGAAATGAAGAAAATGAAAAAATTCGGAATGAAATCATGAGTGGCTGACAACGGAATATTTCCTCCTTTTTTTACTTTCCTCTTTTTAATTCTAACCGGTATTATGGTAAATAGGCGTTATGAGATAAAGAAAGAGGTGAAATTTGGAGCCTGAAAATGGAACCTGTTCACCCCTTTCTGATCATTTCATTCTTTAACTTACTTTCTGCCTGTTCTGAGATTAATTCTCATTTCAATCAAAAAGAAATATCTCAGAACAGAATCTTACATCATGCCCGTAAGCCGCTGGATGGCGATGACTGCCTGGTTGTATTCATTAATCGCATCAGCATGCTTCATCAGAACAGCTATGGTTTCCTCGATAGCATTCACGTATTCTACATACGAAATTTCGCCATTTTCATATTCTATCGCACTCAACTTCGAAATTTGCGCAGAATGAGCCTGATTGTTCTGCTCGTAATATTTCAGACGGTTGGATGCTGCCTGGAGACGCTTCGTACAAAGACGGAAATCGCGCTCTTTTTCTGTCTGCTCCTGGCGCATTTCGATTTCAGCCAATTCGCGGTCTTTCTGGGCTGCCTTTACTTTTGCCTTCGTAGAACCGTAAAATAAAGGGATGCCTACGCCAATCTCGAAACCGAAGAAATTACCCTCGGCAAATCTCGAACGGTCTATGTTGTATGGATTCCAACTGGAAATGACACATTGGGTGCGCAAAGATAAGGATAAACTTGGAGCAAAACCAGATTTGGCAGCCTTGATTTCCTTATCCAGAGCGATGAGCTTGTCCTGCTGGTAAATGCCGTCGGCAGACTGCTGATAATTATAGGAATTGAGATTCTGGGCTGCGATGGCCGAGAGATTCTCTTCTGCCGGTTTTATGGGCTCCTGCGTGTTGATCTGCGTCATGAGGTCGATTTGCAGGCGCTCGATTTCGCTCTTTACATCTGCCATTTCCAGACGGTTTTCGTTGCATTTGCGGTCGGCTGAGAGATATTCCAGCTGGCGGCTCTCTCCTGCCTTGTAACGCATTTCTGCAATCTGGCTGTAACGCTCTAATACTGAGTCGATTCGCTCCAATATCTGGAGTCTGTGAGTCTGATAAAGCATCTGATAATAGGTGTTGGCGATTTCAGCCTTCAGTTGCTGGCTAACCACGTTCAGGCGGCTCTTTTCTGCCTGGGTTTCAGCCTTCAGCTGGTTGCGGCGTGAGGCGTAGACGGTAGGAAAATCGAGGCTCTGGGTAAAGGTAAAGCCGTTGTCCGATTCGCCACCCGTAGCAGGGTTTTGAGAGAAAGCGACCTCGGTTTTATCCAGTTCCCAAGCCGTGCCTTGCATCACCTGCGCACGCTCTACCGACTTCTTTCCTGCCTGCATCTGAAGGTTCTGCCTGGCAGCCAAATCGAAACATTCCTGCAGGGTAACTTTCCTGCCCGCAATATGAGCATCAAAATGCTGGGCTCCGACTGTGGCTGGCAGCAGGAGCAGGATGGCGGAAAAGCAAGCCACCACCCTATTCTTTGTTATCTTTATTCTGTTCATTATTTTCATATCTTGAAATCTTACTTTTTCGTAAACATCTTATAGATGGCTGGCAGAACCAGAAGCGTAAGGAGCGTGCTGGTAATGAGACCGCCTATTACAACCGTAGCTAAAGGACGCTGGACTTCTGCTCCGTCGCCATGGGATAATGCCATCGGGAGGAAACCCATAGAAGCTACCAGGGCCGTCATCAGAACCGGACGGAGACGAATCATACAACTGTCAATAATTCTGTTCTGAATAACAGCTGCCAAACTTGCGTCATTCTCCTCAGGAACCGCTGCCGCCTGCTTCTGTATCTGGTTCATCTGACCTATCAGCACGATGCCGTTGAGAACCGCCACGCCAAAGAGGGCGATGAAACCTACGCCCGCCGAAATGCTGAAAGGCATTCCGCGCAACCAGAGCGCCCAGACGCCACCTATCGCAGCAAGCGGAATGGCGGAGAACACGAAGAGGGATTCGCGCAGATTCTTAACCGTAGCGTAGAGCAGCAGCAGAATGATGATGAGCGCTACCGGAACCACGATTATCAGGCGCTGGGTGGCACTCTGAAGATTCTGAAACTCGCCACCATAATTATAATAGTAGCCCTCAGGCAGCTTCAGCTTCTCATCAAGGATGGACTGAATATCCTTCACGGTACTCTGCACGTCCCTACCCTTCACGTTGAAACCTACGTAGATGCGGCGGGCACCATTCTCATGAGAAACCTGAGCAGGAGCCGGTTCGTAAACCACATCAGCCAACTGAGAAAGCGGAATACTCTCGCCACCAGCCAGCGGAATACGGAGCGACTGAAGCGACTGGAAGTTGCGCTCCTTAGGGTCAAGACGCAGAACGATGTCAAACTTTTTATCGCCTTCGTACACAGCTCCAGCCGTAGCGCCCGCAAAGGTGGTTTCAAGAATGCGGTTGATTTCGTCAACAGTTACCCCATAAGCCGCAATGCGTTCATGGTTGTATTTTACCTGAATCTGAGGCAATCCGGAAACCTCTTCAACGAAGATTCCGCTCACGCCCGGCACATTCCTGATCATTCTGGAAACCTTATCAGCTTGCTGGGTAAGCACATCGAGATTGTCGCCAAAAATCTTAATCGCCACATCCTGCTTGATGCCCGTAAGCAACTCGTTGTTGCGCATCTGGATAGGCTGCGAAATCTCAGCCTTCAAGCCCGGAATCGTCTTCAGGGTTTCTTCCATCTTCTCCATCAGTTCGGCGGTAGTTTCTGCCGAAGTCCACTCGGCTTTCGGCTTGAGTGCCACCATGATGTCGGCCCTTTCCATAGGCATCGGGTCGGTAGGAATCTCGGCGCTACCTATGCGGCTCACCACCTGCTTGATTTCAGGATATTCAGCCTTCAGAAGTTTCTCAGCCTTGGAGCAGCTCTCTACCATCTGCGAGAGCGAAGTGCCCTGCGACATGCTCATTTCTACCGCAAAATTGCCCTCTTCCAGACTCGGAATGAATTCGCCACCCAGGAAATGGAAGGCTACTGCGCTCATGCAGAAGAGCGAAACGGCGCCGGTAATCACATTCTTATATCGCGCCAAGACCCATTCCAGAACCGGTCGATACCAGCCCTGAAGTTTCTCTATCATTCTGTCGCTAAAGGTTTTACGCACATGTCCCTTCTTGCTCAGGAAGAGCGCACTCGCCATCGGAACATAGGTGAGCGAGAGGATGAAGGCACCCAGGATGGCGAAGAAAACGGTAAGCGCCATCGGACGGAACATCTTGCCCTCGATGCCCACAAGTGTCATCAGCGGAATGTAAACTATCATGATGATGATTTCGCCAAATGCCGCACTCTTGCGGATGCGCGAAGCGGAATCATGAACCTCCTCATCCATCTCTGCCTGAGAAAAACGGATGGGAGTATCGGCAGAATTTCTCGCCTTCCGCTCAATACTCTTCACGCCCAGATGGGCCACAACAGCCTCTACGATAATGACGGCAGAATCGACTATCATACCGAAATCGATGGCTCCGAGCGACATCAGATTGCCGTCGATTCCGAAGGTCTTCATCATGCCGAAAGCAAAGAGCATGCTGAGCGGAATGACGCTCGCCACAACCAGTCCGGCACGCCAGTTGCCCAGGAAGATAACCAGCACGAAGATAACGATGAGTCCGCCTTCTATCAGGTTTCGGGCGATGGTTCCCTCCACACGGTCAACCAGGTGGGTTCGGTCGATAAACGGCTCGATAACCACGCCCTCGGGCAGAGATTTCTGAATCTGCTCTATGCGCAGCTTCACATTCCTGATAACCTCCTGAAAGTTTTCGCCCTTCAGCATGATGGCTATTCCGGCAACCACTTCGCCCTCGCCATTTCGGGTAACGGCTCCGAAACGGGTGGCATGACCCAGCTGAACCTTCGCCACATCACCTATCTTAATAGGAGTGCCGTTTACGGTCTTCACGGCGATATTTGCCACATCTTCCAGACTCTTCACCACGCCTATGCCGCGGATGAAATACTGGTTGGAATTTTCCTCTATGTAACTTCCGCCCGTGTTGGCGTTATTCTTTTCGAGCGCATCAAACACCTCGCTCACAGTCAGATTGCTGGCGTTGAGCTTATCCGTATTGATGGCCACCTCATATTGCTTCACATAGCCTCCCCAGCCGCTCACTTCAGCCACGCCCGGGGTTCCCGAGAGCTGTTTTCGCACAATCCAGTCCTGGATGGTTCGCAGCTGGGTGAGCGAATATTTGTGCTCGTAGCCCTTCTCGGCGCGCACGGTATAATGGTAAATCTCGCCCAGTCCGGTAGCAATCGGTCCCATCTCGGTTTCCACATTTTTGGGCAAATCTTTCTCCACCTGGGTCAGCATCTGGCTCACCTGCGAACGTGCCCAGTAGATATCTGCATCATCATCAAAAACGAGGGTGATGACCGAGAGTCCGCTTCGCGAGATGCTTCTGCGCTCCTTGAGTTCGGGGATGTTGGCGAGCGCCATTTCTACCGGAGTAGTTACGTATTGCTCCACCTCCTGCGCTCCGAGCGAAGGCGCCTGGGTGATAACCTGCACCTGATTGTCGGTAATATCCGGCGTAGAATCGAAAGGAAGATGGATGAGCGAAACGATGCCCCAGATGACGAGGGCTATCGTGAAAACTCCCACCACCAGCTTGTGGCGGATGGAGTAAGTAATCAGTTTCTGAAACATAATCTGTTTTTCTTTAAAAAGCTCTTTATTGATGAAAAGCTCACCTTATATTAATGCTCATCCGCATGTTCGCCCGTGAGCGAAGCCAGATAATATGCATTTTCTGTCACAATCTTCTTGCCCTCCTGCTTCAGATGTTTGCAGAGTTTTACCTCGGTATAAGCTCCATCCGAAACGCCCGTAATAACCTCGTGGCGGGAGAAGCTGTACTCGCCCTTCTCTGGCTTGCCGTTCAGAGCGAAGACAAACTGCTTGCCGTCGGTACTGACGATGGCCTTGGAAGGAAGGGCGATGCACGACTGGCTGCCCGTAGCTATCTTGCCGCTTACGTACATTCCGTCGAAGAGTCGGGCTGAGCCGTGAACGCCGCTGGTTTTAAGAGACTGCGCATCTATTCTTACATGAACAGCAACTGATTTCGAATTATCGTTAAAGTATTGGTTTAAACCATAGACATGGCCGACGAGCTTGATGCCCGGCTGATTGGTAAGCGAGAGATAAACCTTATCGCCCGGCTTTACCTTCTGCAAATCTTTCTCGAAAATGTTCAAATCGCACTCTATCGCCTGGTTGTTCTGAATCTTCATGAGCGGAGTCTGCATGTCGGCAAAGCTGCCCAAGCTGGCTGTAATCTGCGAAACCGTACCCGCAATCGGAGCACGCAAAGGGAAGGCTGTGGTAAACTTGCCCCTGGCTACGGCGGCGGTAGAAATGCCCATCTGGGCAAGCTGTTTGCCGATGCCGATGAGGTTGGCGTGGGCCACATGATACTCCTTAGCTGCCTGCTGCGCATTCTTCTTGACGCCAGCTCCGGCCTTGTTCAGCAGTTTCTGTCGCTCCAGGTCGGTAAGTGCCAGTTCGCACTCCTTGCTGGCAGAAAAATATTCGCGTTGCAGACTGACCACATCTGTATTTTCGACCAGCGCCACCACCTGTCCGCGCTTCACATTCTGTCCTTCCTTCACGTAGATAGCCTTCACCACGCCACCCATGAGCGAAGCCACATCGCCCTTGTTCTGGGCGCGCAAAACGAGCTGGCCGTTGGCTGCAATCGTAGCATCCATCACGCGGTCAACCGCCTCGCCCATCTTCAGATCTACCGCATCAACTTGTTTCTGAGAGAGCGGAATATTATCAAAATCCACCTCTTCATGTTCTTGCTCATGTCCGTGTTCGGCATCATGAGCCTCTGCTCCGGCGTGGTTTGAGAAAAAGGTGAAACCACACCAGGCTAAGATTGCCGCAACGGCAACCACCAATATTCTTTTCATTTTTTCTTCTTTTAAATTGATATTTCATTAAAACTTGGGTGCAAAAGTACGCACCTTTCCCTGCAACCCGGTTGCAAAAACTGCATCCTGGTTGCTCTAACTACAGAAAATCAACAAAAAGAAGGAGGTCCTCGCCTACTGATGGCCGTTTCGTCAACACAAGGAAGGCTGGCTGCAAACTGCTGCCAACGTACGCTAATAATCGACGAGGTAGGGATAAACAAATACTCAGAAGAAAGCACGGAAAGAAGATGGTTGCCATCGAAAAGCTGCTTCTGAATGCTCTTCAAAATCTTGCCGTTGGTTACAAAATGGTACATCTGATGCACGCGGCAACTATCGTTTTCATTCTCATGATGCTCAGTATGCTCATCGTTGAGATTACCATCCTGCTGGCAACGTTCTACAACCATACATATACGCCCCATGTGGTGATGATGCATCACCACCGTAGAGAGCAGCACACTCATCGTGGCCACAAGGAGGCTGAATAAGTATAGTTTCTTCTTTGCCATTTTATTCTGTTTCCAATTTTACGATTGCTTTCATTCTGCCCGCAAAATTACATTAAAAGTACGAAATAGCCAAATAAAACTGAGAAAATTAGCATTTTTTCTTAAAAAAATTAAAACCGAGTACCCTTAAAGCCATCTGAATACGTAATATGATTAGTTTTTAGTAACTTTGCAACATAAAATTAAAAAATAGAAATGAAAAAAGTATTTTTAATCTTTCAATTACTCCTTGTAGTAATGCTGGCTCAGGCGCAGATGATGAACCCTGTGAAGTTCACCAGCTCGCTGAAAACAGACGGAAGTGCTGTGGCCGAAATCGTGTTTAGCGGAAAAATCCAACCGGGATGGCACGTCTACTCTACCGGTTTGGGAGGCGACGGACCTATTTCAGCTTCGTTTAACGTAAATAAGCTTGAAGGAGCTGAGCTCGTAGGCAAACTTCAGCCACGTGGCAGAGAGATTGCAAAGTTCGACCCTCTCTTCGAGATGAAACTCCGTTATTTTGAAGGTAGCGTTACCTTTGTACAGAAGGTGAAGTTTACCCAACCTAATTATCATATTGATGCCTATCTGGAGTATGGCGCCTGCAACGACCAGAACTGTCTGCCACCAAGCGAGGCAGCATTTAAGCAGAGTGGTAAATCGCCAGCCGTTGATACTCCTGCAGCTGGGGCAAAAGATGCTCTGAATGCAAAGGATGCGAAGGCGATTGATCCTGCCCTTGCTGCCAAGATGAAGGCCGATTCGCTTGCCAAGGCCGCTGCCCTGGCTCAGACCGATAGCGCTACTCAGCCCGTAGATTCCGCAGCTTTGGCATCTGCTATGGAAAAACTGAACGTCAAGGACTTATGGAAACCGGTTGTCAAAGAACTTCAGGCTTTTGGCGGAGCTAACGACATCGCCAACCATTCGCTCTTCTACATCTTCTTCATCGGTTTTGTGGGCGGTCTGCTTGCGCTCGTCATGCCTTGCATCTGGCCTATTATCCCGATGACTGTAAGTTTCTTCCTGAAGCGTGCTAAGAACGATAAGAAGAAAGGTATCCGCGATGCGATTACTTATGGTTTGAGCATCGTAGTCATCTATCTGGTTTTGGGTCTTGCCGTAACAGCCATCGCTGGTCCTAGCACCCTGAATGCGCTCAGCACAAGTGCCATATTCAACATCATCCTCTTCCTCCTGCTTGCCGTTTTCGCCTTCTCGTTCTTCGGTTGGTTTGAAATCAAATTGCCTGACAGTTGGGGAAATGCGGTAGACAACAAGGCTTCCAGCACCACGGGTATGATTTCTATCTTCCTGATGGCTTTTACCCTGGTATTGGTCAGCTTCTCATGTACAGCTCCTATCATCGGTTTGCTGCTGGTTCAGACCGTTACATCCGGCGACTGGCTCGCTCCTACCGTGGGAATGTTCGGTTTTGCGCTTGCTCTGGCGCTCCCATTCACCCTCTTCGCCCTCTTCCCATCATGGTTGAAGTCGGCTCCTAAGTCGGGTTCTTGGATGGAGACCATCAAGATTGTGCTCGGCTTCATCGAGCTTGCCTTCTCTCTGAAGTTCCTCTCTGTAGCCGATCTGGCTTACGGCTGGCACATCATGGACCGCGAGGTATTCCTCTCTCTCTGGATTGTCATTTTCGGTCTGTTGGGTCTCTATCTCATCGGCAAGCTGAAGTTCCAGGTTGATGCTATCGGGGGCGACATCAACAAGCCTATGCCTGTAGCCTGCATCATGTTGGGTCTCTGTTCTTTGGCATTCTCGGTTTACATGATTCCAGGTCTCTGGGGCGCTCCTTGCAAGGCTGTGAGCGCATTTGCTCCACCTATTAACACACAGGACTTCAACCTCAACACCAAGACCGTAGAGCCTGCTTACAAGGATTATGAGTTGGGAATGGCTGCTGCCAAGGCTTCCGGCAAACCGGTATTGCTTGATTTCACGGGTTATGGTTGTGTAAACTGCCGCAAGATGGAGGCTTCTGTCTGGACAGATCCATCGGTTGCCGATAAGCTGGCAAAGGATTATGTCCTCATCTCACTTTATGTAGATGACAAGACTCCTCTTCCTGAGCCTATGGAGGTAACGTTTAATGGTGAGAAGCGCACCCTGCGTACCGTTGGCGACAAGTGGAGTTATCTGCAGGCAAGCAAGTTTGGAGCTAATGCCCAGCCATTCTATGTGGCTATTGACAACGACGGCAATCCTCTTGCAGCAGCCTTCAGTTTCAAAGAAGATGTTAGTGCTTATCTCGACTTCCTGAACAAGGGTCTGGATAATTACAGAAACAAATAATGTTTTTGATTTAATAGTTCAAATAAGGCCGGTATTGGTTCATTTAAGTAGATTTATGAAGGATAAATTTCAATAGATTAGTTTATTCAAGGTAGATTATTTAGGATTGTTACTTCCCCCGACAGGTATGGTTTCCAAGCCATCCTGTTGGGGGATTTGTATAGGCACCAAAAAATAAAGGCACAAAAAAATAGGGTCTGTTTCACAACAGACCCTAAACATACTTACTAAAACTAAATTAACCACTAAAAAAACTAATATTTTTTAATCCTAGAAAATAAGGTGATTAACACCTTTAATCTAAAAACCTAATCTATGACACGAAATCATCCCGATTTCTTGATTGCAAAGATAGGGCTTTTATATGAAACCGCCAAACTTTTTCCCAACTTTTTTTCTATGAGTGGGCTTTTTTATCGGGATTTCACATTATTTAATCAAAAAGCCCCCTACTTCACATTTTAGAACCTATAGCCAACGGTCATCAGCAACTGATGGCGCTTGTTGTCAACCTTTGTTGCAGGAGCTGCATTCGCACCAAGCTCCTCCCAGGCTGCAAATGGATAGAAGTCACCATTCTGACAGCTGTACTGGTAAGCCACATCAATAGACAGCTTCTCGTAGTTGAAACCTACGCCGGCTGTAAATCGGTTAGTCGCCTTCCAGTTGGTATAATCTGTAGAGGTAGCGTAGATTGTTCCCTGAGAAGGAATAGTCTGGTCGCGGTCTGCGCTCTCCTTGAACATCGGAGAAACGTAATTATAACCCAGACGGAGCGCCAACATACTGACAGGCTTGTATTCCAAACCCAGCTTCAGCGTGCTCACTCCCTGCAACGACTGCTTGGTATGATCATTCATGAGGTCATCGCTTGAACTGGTTTCATAATATTCGTCCCAATAACCATCATAATAACCGCCATCCTTCACACGATTATCCATGTGATTGTACCATGCATACTCGTAAGTAGCACCCAGGGCAAGATTGCTGCCAATGGTGTGACCCAAGCTGATACCCGTCTTCCAAGCCGTATTCAGACGATAATCGAGGCTGGAACTGTTCGTATTGCTAGCCTCAGCATAATTGCCCTTATCGTCCGTTATATTCTTGTCAACGAGTTCCAGGTCAGCTGTTCCATCCATCGACAAATCATAAAATACTGGCGAATTGACATAAGCACCAATACGGAAAGGAGAATCTTCTACCGGACGGAAGATAATACCCAGTTTTGCATCATAACCCGTACCCGTGATACGCAGGCTTTCCCAAGCTGTTCCGTAAGCCTCCTTATCAGCCACATAATTCTCTGTATAAACAGAATTGCTGCGGTAATGAACATCATGAATGCCCAAGGTGAAGCCCAACCATACGCGGTCGTTGAAACCCACGCTAATGTTGAAATCATATTCGCCTATGTAGCCCTTCTGATACTGGCCAAAGAGGAACGAACGGCCATCGTAGGTCATCTGGTTTCCATTCTCGTCTTTGCCCATCAACGCATTATAGTTAGCATCTACCGCATTCCAAACCTCATCACCTGCATCTTTACCATGTTTCTCATCCAATTCTTTAGCGTAAGCCGTCTTGGCAGAAGCCCATTTGGTTTGAGATGCTCCGTTGAGATAATTGGCTGCAGAAAGAATCTGAGAGAAATTTGTGCTCTTGTGATAGTTGAAACCGAAGTTGAGCTTTACATTCGAATCGCCATTTGTAGCAGCCCAAACGAAACCAATCTGGTCGAAACTAGGAACCGATTTCTTTCCGTCGAAGCCAAATGGAGTTTTATCGAAATTGAGTTCCGTATCAGCTCCAGGCTGAGCCACAACGCCAGCCGAGAAACTTGCCATGCTCTTTCTGAACAGACCCAAACCGGCAGGGTTGCTGGAAATGGTAGAAATATCTGCGCCCAAGGCTTCCATAGCTCCACCCATACCTACATAGCGTGCAGTACCCGTGAGGGAATTTTCTGCAAACTTAGTATCCTGATAAGTTTCCTGAGCCAACATTGGGGCTGACATGAGTCCCAATGAAGCCAGGAATAAATATTTTAAATTCTTCATAATCTCTTAATTCTTAAGGTCTTCATTCCCAGATGAAAGTTTTCATTTTCGAAAATTGTCTTCATCCTCAGAACAAAGCCCAAGCTATTAACTATAAACTATTAACTATAAGCTGAAAAGCGACTATCTTCTTCCACCAAAGCCGCCGCCACCTGAGCGACTGCCGCCTCCGAAGCTACCGCCTCCTCCGCCAAAGCTTCCACCACCGGAATGCGATCCGCCTCCGAAACTGGCTCCACTACGGTTTCCGAATCCGCCAAAGTTGCTGCGGTCGAAGTTGTTGGTATTATTATTGTTGCGAACGCTATTGTAACGGCCATTACCGTTGATGCGACCGCCGAAATTGCGGTTTCTGTTGCTTCGGTAAGTACTGTTGCCAGCATAGCCTTTATCGCCATTATAACGATAAGTTCTGCTTCCTGCATAACCGCCCGAATTGCGTCCACCATAGCTAACATGTCCGATTACCGGACCGCCCCAATACCAAGGATTGTAGTAGCCGCCCCAGCCATAATACCAAGGGTCGTACCAGCCACCATACCAGCCGCAGTAGCCATAATACCATGGATCATACCAAGGGT
>ERZ780167.2838-NODE-2838-length-13101-cov-2.659512_pt1 | contig 13101 bp, 10 predicted proteins | sample MGYA00510982_ERZ780167 | MGnify/ENA primary metagenome ERZ780167 (study PRJEB29588, sample SAMEA2146107) | human gut metagenome | biome: human gut; feature: human-associated habitat; material: faeces | place: Denmark | collected 2008/2010 ... | reverse complement strand
TGTAAAAAACACAGAGTCTATTATACACCGCATGGCTATGCTTTTTTAAAACAGGATGATTCTGCCCTCAAAAGAAAGATTTATTTTTTAGCAGAAAAGCTTCTCTCCATGAGCCATGCAAAGGTGATCGGTGTATCCAAAGGAGAATATGAGGAAGCATTAAAACTTACAAAAAATGCAATGTATATCAACAACGGAATTGATATTACAAAGATCCCAAAGGGCCGTAAAAAAGAATTTGACAGGGAACATCCGGTCATCTGTACTTTAGGAAGGATCAGCTTTCCAAAGAATCCATCGATGTTTAACCGGATCGCAGAGACATTTCCTGAATGGAAATTTATCTGGATCGGGGATGGAGAGCTGCGGAGTGAATTGACCGCATCGAATATTGAGATCACCGGCTGGATGGACAGAGAGGAAGCGACAGAACAGCTTGCAAGAGCAGATGTTTTTCTGATCCCCTCCCTTTGGGAAGGACTTCCGGTGGCACTTTTAGAGGCAATGTATCAGGAAAAGCTCTGTATTGCCAGCCGAGTCATTGGAAACCGGGATGTGATGATCAATGGGGAAAATGGATTTTTAGCAGACCGTTATGAGGATTATGTACGGATATTAAAGGACGTTTCAAGCGGTAAGATTCCGGTGGAGAAGATACAAAAAAGAGCAAAGCAGGATGTGACAGAGTCCTATAGCACCACGAAGATGTGTGGAGAATATTTGCGTGTTTACAGAGAGGATACGAAATGAGTCAGAGTTTGATCAGTGTAATTGTTCCGGTTTATAACGTCAAAGAATATCTGAATACCTGTGTGGAGAGTATTCTAAACCAGACCCATGAAAATTTAGAGGTTATTTTAGTGGATGACGGGTCTACCGATGGCAGCGGAGAAATCTGCGATTCTTATGCAAAGACCGATACCAGGGTACAGGTGCTGCATACCAAAAACGGCGGACAGGCGGCGGCTAGAAACCGCGGGATCGAGGTCTGCAAAGGAGAATATCTGACGTTTATAGACAGCGATGATTCCATGGAGCCGGAATTGATAGAAACGCTGTATCTTGCACAGAAAAAGAGCGGTGCGAATCTGGTATCCTGCCGCTGGAGAAATGTCTATGAAGATGGCAGAATCGAGAGAAGCAGTGGTCAGACCAACGGAAGTGTAACCGTTGGCAAAGAGGAAGCCTTAAGGCGGATGCTTTATCAGATCGATACCGATGTCTGTGTCTGGGCAAAGCTGTATCAGAGAGATTTATTTAAGAGTCTGCGTTTTGAAGAGGGAAAAATCTATGAGGACTTTGCCATTATGTTTCCGATATTAGAACAGACCCAAAAGGTTACTTTTTTAGGCTATGACGGTTATTGCTATTTACAGCGGAGTGCCGGAACCATGCGGCAGAGTTTTCACCGAAAAAAAATGGCACTGATCGACTACGCGGAAGTCATGTATCGGCACATCAGTACAGTTTATCCAAAGCTGGCAGAAGCGGCGGCATACCGTGCGGTAAGAGCGGATTTTAACATCTATTTACAGATTCCGAGAACGGCAGAATACAAAGAAGAACGAAAAAGAGTCGAAAACTGCATCAAAAAGTACCGCAAAACCGTGTTAAGAGACCAGTATGCAGGCTTTGGAACCAAGGCACCATTGCTTTGTACCTTGATCAGTTTCGGACTGGTTTACCGGTTAAAGGATATGAAAAAATTAGGAAAGAGGCAGGGACAGATATGAAAAAGAGAATTGCACATATTGCAGGCGGCTTAACAACCGGTGGTGTAGAAGCTGTGATCTATAACTATTTTTCTAAAATAGACCGTAAGGACTATGAGCTGTATTATATTACCTATGATACACCCGATCCGGCGGTAAAAAAGAAATTTGAGGATATCGGATTTCATGTCTATGAGGTAACGAAAAAGAAGGAAAACCTTAAAAAGAGCTGCAAAGAGGTTTATACGATCTTAAAAGAGAACCACATTAATATTGTACATTCCCATATGACCTTAATGTCGTTTGTGACCTCTTTTTTAGGCAAACTCTGTGGAATTAAGGTGCGGATCGCTCATTCCCATTTAGCGTTATACCCGACAGGGATCAAGAAGCCGGTCTATGCATTTTTTAAGTTCTGCACCAGAGTGACTTCTACCGATTATATGGCATGCGGAAAAAAAGCAGGAGAATATCTCTACGGTAAGGCAAATATGAAAAACGGCAGAGTACGGATCATGAATAATGCCATTGATACTGAAAAATATGCATACAACGAAGAGATACGGAATAAGAAACGCGAGGAGCTTCAGATCGGTGACCGTTTTTGTATCGGACATGTCGGCAGATTTGCAGAGCAAAAAAATCATGCATATTTAATTGATATTTTTTATGAGGTCCATAAAAAGAAAGAGGATGCTGTTCTGCTTTTAGTCGGTGACGGGCCGTTACAGGAAGATGTAAAAGCCAGGGTACATCAGTATGGCTTAGACGATGCGGTTATTTTTGCAGGCTCAAGGGATGATGTGGGAGAAGTGTATCAGGCAATGGATTTATTTGTACTTCCGTCTTTATTCGAAGGACTTGCACTGGTATTAGTTGAGACACAATGTGCCGGATTGAGGATTCTGGTATCGGATGCCGTAACAGATGAGATCAAGATGACAGACCGTATGGAATATCTTCCATTGCATGATAAAAAGGTATGGGTCAATAAGATCCTTTCTATGACAGAAGAGATCAAAGAAGAAAATCTTGCATTACGGAGCAGGGGAAGAGAAGAAGTAGCGAAAAGCGGTTATGATATTATGACCGAAGCAAAGAAGCTGGACCGGTTTTATGAAAAGAGACTGGAAGGACGGCGTTAGGAGAAGGATATGGCAGTTTACATCATTATGACAATTATATCGATGCTGTTTGCCGGCTATGCACAGAATGTTAAGGAAGTGGAAAGTCTGGATTCCACCTACCGGATCCTCGGTGTGATGGCATTTTTACCATTTGCTGTTGTGTCGGCACTCCGTTATCAGGTCGGAACAGACTGGCCGATCTATAATGATTATTTTCATTCAATCCCGGCAGGAGGCAAGAAATTTACGGAACCGTTGTTCAATCTGTTAAACCGTTTTCTGTATCATTTTACACAGAATTCATACATCTTGTTTGCCGTGGTAGCGGTACTTTTGCTGAGTTTTATGTTTTTGACCATTTTTCAGCAGTCAGAATATCTTCCGCTTAGTATTTTGATCTTTGTTGTCAGTGGAGATTTTTTTAACTCACAGAACCAGATCCGCCAGATGCTCGCCACGGCCATCCTGTTGTATGCTTTAAAATATGTCTATGACAGAAACTGGAAACATTATTTTCTGCTGCTGATTATCGCGGCGGGGATTCATATCAGTGCATTGCTGTTTGTACCGGTATATTTTATCTATGGAAAAAGGGTCAATATCAAAAAGCAGATCATTGCCTACCTGATCCTTGGCATATCGGTGCCGATTTTAGGAAAACTGGTACTGCGTCTGATCTCTAAGACAAAGTACGGATGGTATATCGGTTCTATGTATGATACGAATAACTTCTATCTGATCGGATTTGTGTTTACACTCTTTTTCTTAGCGATTTTTTATTACTATGTATATTGTAATCCGGAGCATGATGTAAAGTATGAGTTTTATGTAAATCTTTACTATTTAGCGGCGGTAACGGTCCTGTTTTCTTCCGTAGTGCCGCAGGCAGATCGTCTGATGAAGCTGTTTGCATCTATTACCTGTTTAGCAGTTCCAAAGCTGGTATTCAGGGAAGAGGACCGCAATAAAAGGATTCTTTTGTATATGTTAGTAGTAGGGGCGTTTACGGTGAAATTAGTTTATGATGTGTACAGAAACGGCTGGTATGATGCAGTACCGTATCAGACGATTTTTTCGACGCTGTAAGGAAATAGAATTATGAATCAGAAATTTCGCAATTTTTTAAAAAATTTCATGCATGCACTATCCGCGAATGTCATCCGTCTGATGATCTCCGTGGTGATGACACTGGTACTTCCAAGGATTTTAGGAGTAGAGGAATACAGCTACTGGCAGTTATATCTGTTTTATGTGACGTATACGGCATATTCATCAATCGGCTGGTGTGAGGGTACTTATCTGAAATATGGTGGAATGGAATATGCCAAGTTAGACCGCAGCCGTATGGCAGGACAGTTCTGGGCATTGGCAGTCTTTCAGTTGATCTTCTGTACGGTTTTTGGTACGGCAGCTCATTTTTTGATCGACAATCCATATAAAAGTACGATTCTGATGCTGGCACTGGTATCTTCGATGTTTGATATCCTGCGTTATCTGCTGCAGAATATCCTTCAGACAACCGGACGCATCAAGGATTTTGCAAGGATCATGACTTTAGAAAGAATGTTGTTCTTTGTATTATCCGTTGGAGCATTGTTGTTAGGTTTCCGTAATTTCTATGTCCTGATCTTTATGGAGATCACGGGCAGGATTTTGTCCATGTGCTATGCGATGTATGTGTGCAGGGAGATCGTCTTTGCAAAATTAGACAGTTTTCATGAGATCACAAAGGAATCAAAAGAGATTATCGGTATCGGCTATAAGCTGTTAGCCGCTTCTTTTGCAAGTCAGCTGATCATAGGAATTGTCCGTTTTGCGATCGAGCAGAAGTGGGGAACGATCGTATTTGGAAAGGTTTCACTGACACTGAGCCTTTCGAATATGGTCATTACCTGTATCGGTGCGGTCAGCGTGGTACTGTTTCCGATGTTGAAAAAAATGAAGGAAGAGACCTTAGAGGAATTGTTTTTGACCATGCGAACGGTTCTGACGGTTCCGGTTTTAGCGGTGCTGATCTTTTACACACCGATGCGTTGGATCTTAGAGCTTTGGCTGCCGCAGTATCATGACAGCCTGCACTATCTCGCAGTGCTGTTCCCAATCTGTGTCTATGAGACACGTTCCGTTGCCCTGATCGACACCTATCTGAAGGCTTATCGGAAAGAAAAACTGATCCTTTTTAACAGTCTTGTGACAGTTGGTATCAGTGCATTGCTGTCCTGGATCACGGTATGTTTAATGGGAAGTCTGGATGCGGCAGTGATCAGCATTGTACTTTTGATGATGTTTAAAAATATTTTTTCCGAGAAAATGTTACTTCGAAGCAGCCTTCCTGTCAAAGTCTGGAAAGACAATCTTTTAGAGGTTGCATTGACCGGGATTTTTATTCTGGTGAACTGGAAGATTGGTGGCATTACTGCAATGCTGCTTTATACAGCGGCATATATCATCTATGTGTTACTGAAATCAAAAGATATTAAGCGGGAAATGAAAAATCTGAAAAAAATTGCAAGAGGATAACAGTTATGGCAAATGAGAAGAGAAATGCATCCATTGATATAACAAAATTTATACTGGCACTGATTGTTGTAATGCTGCACAGTGCAACGGAATGTCTTGGAACAGAGCATATGGCAGTCCGGGTGATCGAATACAGCGGACGTTTCGTTGTACAGTTCTTTCTGATGGTTTCCGGGTATTATTTTACGAAAATGTTAGTGGAAAAGGGAACCGGTTTTTTGAGATTTTTCGTGCGGATGATGAAGATTTATCTGCTTTGGTCAGCCGTTTACATTTCTCTTAGTTTTGCAGTGAATGTTCTATTAAATGGAGAGAATGCAGGCGAGGCAGTGCTTGGCTATGTAAAGAATTTTTTCTTTGTCGGAAGCTATTGGCATCTGTGGTATATGGTCGGATTGATCTATGCACTCTGTCTGACGGCACTATTTTATAAGATTGCAAAAGAGCGGGGACTACGGATCTTACTGGGGATCAGTATCGTATTTTTTGTATTCGGAGCACTCTGCTATGCCTATACGCCGCTTATGGAGCGGATCACATGGCTTAGACCGTATCTGGATGCTTCCTGGTTTTCCTCGTTTTCAGAGATCCTGTGTCTTGGAATCCCATGTTTTATCTGGGGATATGCAGTGGTTTTATTCCAACAGAAAAATGCCATGAACCCGAAAAGGGATGGCAGATTGCTGATCCTTTCGTTGATCTTATATACGGTAGAATTCTGGAGTATCGTAGGTCTGACCGGAAATACACATATACGAAGCTTACTCAGCACACATTTTGTTACATTTTTCCTGATGCTGGTATTATTAGAGCATCCGGCAAGTACATGGGAAAAACAGGGACTCTTGTGTAAGGACTATTCCACCTATCTGTATTTAGCCCATCCGCTTTTTATTGCGATCTTATCTGCCGGACAGGATATGATCGGCATTCAGCAGCCAGCAGCACTGTATGTTTTAGAAGTACTGGCGTTCACATTGTTCAGCAGAGTGGTGCTGCAGTGGTGCAGACAATTCAGGGTAAGGAGAAGGGGTACGAATGAAAAATAGAAATGTATCGGTAGATTTATTCCGCTTTTTGGCGGCACTTAGTATTATGTTTTTGCATACCTGCTGGGGACTGGATGACAGCCTCTTAGATGCCTATCCGATCATTGGGATTGTCATTGGACGATATCCGGTCATTTTATTCTTTACGATATCGGGATATTATTGTTTTTTGCAGATTTCAAAGGGACGCAATGCAGCAAAGACACAGATACGCAGTCTTTTGAAGGTTTACTGTGTCTGGACGGTGGTCTATTATCTGATGAGTTTTGTCTTGAATGTAGCAGCAGGACATGAGCCTGTTGGAAAATTCTTCGCGGAGAGAGTGCTGTACTTTTTTACCGAAGGCAGTTATCCGCATCTCTGGTATGTGGTTTCTTTGATCTATGTTATGATGATTATCTGTCTGATATATGAATTATGTGGTGAAAAAGGGATTCGGATTCTTGCAGCAGTGTCGATGGTACTGTTTGTGATAGGTGTCCTTGGAACGTCTTATCTTCCGGTTGGAGAGAAGATTCCGGTGTTAGGAGATTTTTACGGATGGAAATATTATTTTGTATTTCGCAACATTTTCTGTCTGGGTCTGCCGGGAGTGATGTTCGGTTATTATATTGTAAGACTTTTGCCTGTAATAGTAAAAAGACCAAAGCTGGCAGAAACAGGATTTTTTATCACGTCCGTTTTAGGTATGATAGAAGGAATGCTTGTCATTCAAAAGGGATGGATCTCTGATTTTCCGAGTATGTTTTTGATGCCGTTTGTACTGATCTTTGGAATGTCCTGTCTGATCAGACATCCGTTAGGGCAGTTAGAAAGTCATGCGGTATTTTTAAAAAGGATGTCGTCATATATTTATTTTGTACATCCGGCGGTGATCGCAGTGCTCGGATTTTTACTACAGGTGACAGGTGTGCACCTTTCTTATTGGATGGATTATATCATTGTTGCGGGGCTGGTGTTATGCTCCGGAATCATTTTGATGAAGATAAAAAGACCGTGGACAAAGCTGTTTATTTAGAAGAAAGTGGTGAGAAAGAAGATGAAAAAAGCGATCAGGATCTGGGGAGGTCTGCTGTGTGCCGTTGTTTTATTCGTGGCAACAGTCGGATGTACCAACGGCATGAAGGGAAAAAAGGAGTCCTATCTGTATCAGTTTGAAGGATATGACTATCAGTATGCCATTACGAAAGACCAGCAGGAGAAAGTGTTTCGGATGACGCCTGCAAAACGGACGGTCGAGGTATTAAATGGAGTCGGAAAATATACGATTTTAGGAGAAGCGGACAAACCGCTTTATACAACCGATAAGATGAAAGATTATACGGTGGATGAGTCGGGGAAAAATCCGGTTGTTACGGTGCATTATGCCTTATCGGACAATGCCGGGGATGTGACTGCGATCTATACGCTCTATAAAGAGTACATGGATGTTGAGATTTCTTTAGAAAACTACAGTGGAAAAGATGCTGCTTCGGCATACTATGTCAGGGAATTCACAAAGAAATATCAGAAGGTGGAAAAGCGGAGTGTCGGAACGTGGAAATTCCCGGAAAACGATGATTTTCCATATCAGACCTTTGACAGTCTTGCCTGGATCCACAGATTTAAAGATGGTGGAAGTATGTATACATTCTATGAAGGCGAGGAGGCACAGCCCAAGAATTATTTAGAGGCTTACCCGGAGCATGCAATCCCGCTTACGATGTCTGAGGATCAAAAACCACAGGAAAAGCTGCATTTTGCACTGGTATTTTCTTCTGAAAAGGACATAAAAGCAGCCGATAACCATGCGTTGTTTGCAAAAAAGAATTTAGATACGGCACTTTCTTTTAATTGTACGACGAAAGGAACCGGCAGTGCTACGCTTTATACGCAAAAAGATCTGAGTTTTTTAATGGAAGTGGAAAATCTGACGGATCAGAAGAAAGACGCAGAAGTGTCCTGTCAGATTTATGGATATGACGGAAGTACCTGTTTAGAAAAGACGGAGAAGTTCTCTGTGAAAAAACAGGGAAATGCACAGAAGAAAATTTCTTTTAAAGCACCTTCCTATGGGATTTATTATGCGATCCTGACGATGCAGTCAGGAAAGGATACCTACAAAGAGGTGTATCCGTTTGCCGTTTTAAAAAAGCATACTTATCAATATACAAAGAGCAGTCCGTTTGGCATCAGCGGTGTTCATTTTGGACAGTATCAGCCGAATGAAGATACGATCTCTATTTTACAGGAGCTAGGTGCAGCGAATGTGCGTGTCGGACTCGGCATTCCGGAATATGCGGAAAAGGATACAAAACTTTTAAAGAAAAATCTTGCCAGCCTGAAAAAGAGCGGTATCCGTATCAATGGTCAGTATCTGCTTTTAGACGACTGGTCGGAACCGCTCAACCCGAAGGTCTATGAACAGGCAATCCGAAGTGTGTTAGATGACGTTGGAGATTTACTCGATGGCTGTGAGGCGGGAAATGAGCCGAATCTCTATGCAACTTATTATGGTTATTCCAAAGAAGACTATATGGCATATTATTATGAGGTAAATTATACAGGAGCGTATCCGGCGATTAAGGATGCAGGACTGAAGTATTTAGGAGCCGGTGTTTACCAGGGGGAATCGATTTGGTTAGAAGGTCTGGACTACTATGGCATTATGGACAAACAGGATGTGCTGGTAACACATGGCTATGCATTTCCATATTCCCCGGATCTGACGAAAGATCCACAGATAGAGCTGAGTTTTGAAAGCAGTCTGGTAAGGACGCGTCAGTTCCTGGACAAAATCGGTGACAAGACGTGGTACTTAAATGAATGTGGACTGCCGACGACTCCGGAGCAGACGGAGGGAATCTCAAGCGGCGTGGATTTACGAACACAAGCAGATTACATGGCAAGAGAGCTGTTGTTAGCGTTATCCTATGGTGTCGATGAGATAGAGGTCTATTCAATGTTTGACCAGCAGAATCTCTATCATACCATTATGCCGGAAGAATATGAGAACAATTTTGGACTGTTTTATCAGCAGGATTACAGCGGAAGGATTTTTCCAAAGCCGTCTGCAGCAGCTTATGCAAATATTACAAGGCTCTTAGAGTCTGTGGAAAAATGCGAGGAGATCTCTGCCGGTTCCGATACCGTGCGGGCATTCCGATGTGATCTGAAAAAAGAAAACGAAGAGCTGTTAGGCTTATGGAGCACGAAGGAGCGCTTAAGCAATGACAGTAATGAAAATATTGTAAGAACGCCGAATCTTCCGTGGGTCAATCAGTGGACGGAAAAGGAGACCGTAACGATCCCGGTAGAAGCGAAATCCGCCAAAGTCTGTGATCTGATGGGAAATTCCTATGAGGTTCCGGTTACGGATGGAAAGATTGAGGTGGAAGCAACCGGTTCTCCGATGTTTGTGAAGTTGGAGAAGTAGGGACTATAGGCGAACGCCAAAGAATAAAAGATTAACAAAGGAAAAAATCCCCCATAAGCAGATTTTGGTTATTTACCTTATCTGTTTATGGGGGATCCTATTGTAAGTCCACATCCTTGTGCGGCTTATTGTTTTAATATCATATCTGATATCATTTTTAATGCTATCTTATTGATCACACATCAAAAATGTCCTCTTTAGCGGGCAAGGATGTCTGTGATCTCACCAATATACATGGTGTGGTAATCATCCAGATTTGCCTTGGAATACCATTTCTCATCAATGTCCATGTCAATAAACATATCTTTGGTGATCGGAACGGCTGCCATTTTTTTACAGATAAATGCAAGATTTCCTTCATCAACAAAAGGAACATCATTGTGATAATTCAAATTTAAGCCGGAAGTCTTGAATTTGTCTTCCTGTCTGCCTGAAACAGCACCAAAGTATTTTAAATCGTTTTTGTACTTCTTATCAAAGAAAGTCATGGAAAATGTCTCTCCATTGTCGATGAATTCTTTGGTGTAGCGGGATTTACGGATAAAGATAAATGCAACGTTTTTGCCCCAGAGAAAACCGAGTCCGCCCCAGCTTGCTGTCAGTGCGTTTGCCTTTTCCTTGTTTCCGGAAGTAATCAGCATCCAGTCGGAGCCGATTTTTGTAAATGGATCAATCTCGAACATATCGGAAGGATAGGTTTGAAATGTATGCATAAAAATACCTCTCTTTCATCAAATTATTCATTGCATCGAAATGTACGGGCATTCGCCGAACGTGCAAACACATTCTTCTCGCTTGCACTCATTATATCATATGATTCAGGGGCATGTCAGCAGAAAAAGAAATACCTGATATAAATAAAAAGCATAACAGGAGTATGGACTATAAATTTGAGTTATATTCTACATAAGCCATCGGAATAATCTTGACACCATTCAAAAAAAGTATAATAATTGACAACAGATATAGAATTAATACGTTAGGATGGAGGCTTATTTATGGAAATAAGAATGGAAAAATGTAAGGAATTAAAGCAGAAACCGGATCAGAAGCATTTAGGCTTCGGCAAATATATGACGGATTATATGTTTGTAATGGACTGGACAAAGGACGAGGGCTGGAAGGATGCAAGAATTGTACCATATGCACCGATCACTTTAGAACCGGCATGTGTAACACTTCATTATGCACAGGAAACTTTTGAAGGTATGAAAGCATACCGCACGGCAGAAGGAAAAATCCAGTTATTCCGCCCGGAGATGAATGCAAAGAGAATGATCAACTCCAATGCAAGACTTTGCATGCCGGAAGTGCCGGAAGATATGTTTGTAGAAGCAGTAAAAGCATTAGTAAAAGTAGAAGAGGACTGGGTACCGTCAGAGCCGGAAACTTCTTTATATATCAGACCATTTATGTTTGCAACAGAAAGTGCTCTTGGAGTGCATATGGCAACTGCATACAAATTCATGGTCATCTGCTGTCCGGTAGGAGCTTATTATGCAGAGGGTATCAACCCGGTTAAGATTTTAGTAGAGGATGAGCTGGTCCGTGCCGTAAAAGGTGGAACAGGATTTACAAAATGCGGTGGTAACTACGCCGGTTCTATTTTAGGACAGGTAAAAGCAGAAAAAATGGGATATTCCCAGGTGCTTTGGTTAGACGGCGAGCATCGTAAATATGTAGAGGAAGTTGGAACCATGAACATCATGTTTAAAATTGACGGCGAAATCTATACAGCACCAATCGAGGGAACTGTTCTTCCGGGTGTGACCAGAGATTCCATGATCCATATTTTAAGAGACTGGGGTTACAAAGTAAATGAGACAAGATTATCCATCGATGATCTAATGAAAGCTGGACATGACGGAAAATTAGAGGAAGTATTCGGAACCGGTACGGCAGCCGTAATTTCTCCTGTTGGTGAGTTACGTTATAAAGATGATGTGATTACCATCAATGACTTTAAGATCGGTGAATTAACCCAGAAATTATACGATACACTGACCGGAATCCAGTGGGGCAAGTTAGAAGACAAGTACGGCTGGACGGTAGAAGTAAAGTAGTATCCGTTTGACCATAAGTCAGTGACACATTTTTGATTTTTCCTGCATAAAATATTTTGAAGAAAAATATGAGGTTTTCTATGGCAGGAAGCAAAATCAGAGCCATGCAGACCGAAGGCGTGGACAGAGGAAAACTACAGGTAAATGTAACAGGAAGCAGGAGGCACAGACCGATTCCAAATGCCCGGATCCAGTTGTCCTATACAGCAGACCCGGAGACGGAGTTAGAGGAATTAGATACAAATGAGTCAGGGCAGACGGAACAGGTAACCCTCCCAACCCCTCCCTTAGAATATAGTATGCAGCCGGGAGAGCAGCAGCCATATGCAGAGTATACGATCCAGGTAACCGCAAGAGGATATCATCCGGTCAATGTTTCCGGTATCAATGTGTTTGCAGATGAGACAGCAATCCAGGAAGTTGAGTTAGAACCGACCGGAGAAATTGAGGAAGAACAGGAAAACATTGTGATTCCGGCAAATACACTGTTTGGAGATTATCCACCGAAAATTGCAGAAGCAGAAGTAAAACCGGTAGCAGAAACCGGAGAGATCGTACTTAATCGCGTAGTCATTCCGGAGTATGTGATCGTGCATGATGGAGCACCAACGGATTCTACAGCAAAGAATTATTATGTACGTTACAGAGATTATATTAAAAACGTTGCATCCAGTGAAGTTTATTCCACATGGCCGGACGCAACACTGCGGGCGAATATTTTAGCGATCATGTCCTTTACATTGAACCGTGTCTATACGGAATGGTATCGGAATAAAGGCTATGATTTTACCATTACATCGTCAACGGCATTTGACCATAAATGGGTATTTGGACGAAATATTTTTTCCAATATCTCAAGAATTGTCGATGAGATGTTTGTGAACTATCTGTCCAGACCAAATGTAAGGCAGCCTATTCTGACACAGTATTGCGATGGTGACAGGGTCTCTTGTCCGAACTGGATGACCTTTTGTCATTTGCGTACCAACTTTAAAAAGCCTGCTGTTTATGGGCAGTTTGCGAGATAAAAGAAGATATTCACGGAACCGGTAGCACGGTCAAATACGATTTTTTCAATAATGCTTCTGGCGGCTTTGTTCTTTTCCTCCATGCCAATATCAGGATTGGTTATAACCTCATATACATTTTTGATACGGTCCATCATAATAGGTTTTGCTTCCTCCGGGGAAAGAGCAGGTTCTTCGATATCCTCTA
>ERZ780167.2832-NODE-2832-length-13121-cov-4.547145_pt1 | contig 13121 bp, 7 predicted proteins | sample MGYA00510982_ERZ780167 | MGnify/ENA primary metagenome ERZ780167 (study PRJEB29588, sample SAMEA2146107) | human gut metagenome | biome: human gut; feature: human-associated habitat; material: faeces | place: Denmark | collected 2008/2010 ... | reverse complement strand
TGATCAACGCCGGTATCCTCAGCGGGGACAAGGGGGTAGTCCGCCCCCAGCAGATGCACCACGCGCCGCGTGTTCGGGAACGTGTTGCACAGCAGGCTGTTGCCCGCCACGGCGGACAGGCCGATGATCTGCAGCTCCGGCAGCGCATGCGCCAGCATGATGGCGACGGTATCGTCCGTACCGGTGTCGCAGTCGATCCAGATGGGAATTTGTTTCGTTGTCATGCCTTTGCCTCCCCATAGAATCCGATGGCCTCGACCAGCAGATCCGCAAAGCGGCCGCGGTCCACGTCCATCAGCACGTCGGCGTTCGGCGCGTGGCCGGAGAAGCCGAGCAGATCGCCCACGGTCGTCCCGCGGCAGTATTCGCCGCCGGTCTCGACCTGGACATACATGGGCCGGATCGTGAAGATCTCCGGATGGATGAGCGCCATGACGGCGCACGGGTCATGCATCGGGGCCCCAGCGTAGCCGATGGACCGATGGAATTTGTAGAAGAACTCCAGCCACTGCGCCACGATATCGCTCACCGGGTTGCCGAGCGCGCGCACGCGCGCAAAGTCCTCCGGCAGGATCAGCGCCTTTTCCGTCACGTCCAGCCCCGCCATCGTGATGGGGACGCCGGAGGTGAAGACGATCTTCGCCGCCTCCGGGTCGACCAGAATGTTGAATTCCGCGGCAGGGGTCCAGTTGCCGGTGGCGATGCCGCCGCCCATGAGGCTGATGCGGGCGATCTTGCCCTTCAGCTCCGGATGCGCCAGCAGCAGCGCCGCGACGTTCGTCTGCGGGCCGGTGGCGACGATGGTGACGGGCTCTTTGGCCTCGCGCAGGACCTTCGCCATCAGCTCCGGCGCGGGAAGGTGCGACGGGGCGAAGACCGGCTCCGGCAGCGCCGGGCCGTCGAGGCCCGATTCGCCGTGGACCGAGGGCGCGTTCATCACGTCGTTCAGCAGCGGGTGCGGGCAGCCCTTGCCGACCGATGCGTCCAGCCCGATGAGCGTGCAGACGCGCAGGGCGTTGTAGGTGGTTTTTTCGATCGTCTGATTGCCGCAGCACGAGGTCACGGCGAGAATGTCGAGCTCCCGGCTCGCCCGGGCCAGGACCCACGCGATGGCGTCGTCATGGCCGGGGTCGCCGTCGAGGATGACGGGAATCTTTTTCAGTTCGGACATACAAAGCTCCTTACTTGAGCGCCGCGGCGGAATGCAGCTTTTTGGCCCGGCTGCGCCGCACGAGCGAGAAGATGACAAGGCCGATGATCGTCACGGCGTAAGGGATGGGGGAGGCGAGGTTCGAGTCCAGGCCGACAGCCGAGAACTTGATGCCGAGCGCCTGCGCAAAGCCGAACACGAGCGAAGACAGCATGCCGCCCAAACATTCGCCGCCGCCCATGGCCTGCGCGGCCAGCGCGATGAAGCCGCGGCCCGCGACCATGTCCAGCGACCAGCCGGCCGCGTAGTACATCGACATGAATGCCCCGCCGAAGCCGCACATGAGGCCCGAGAAGCCGATGGCGATGTACTTGATCTTCAGCACCGACACGCCGACCGAGGAGGCCGCGTTCGGGTTTTCGCCCACCGCGCGGATGTTGAGGCCGAGGCTCGTCTTATAGAGCATCACGCTCGTCAGCGCGCAGCAGAGGAAAGCGATCCACGTCAGCAGATTGTGGCCCGAGAGGATGCCGCCCAAAAACGGGATCTTGCTGATGAGCGGAAGATTGATGCTTGGGATGAGCAGGTTGGAGTTAATCAGGCCCGTGGACGAGGCCATGGCCGTGCCCTCGGTCAGGTTTGTGATGACCTTGCAGAGGAACAGCGTGCCGCCCGAGCCCATCATATTGATGGCGATGCCGACGAGCGTGATATCCGTCTTCAGCTGGAAGGCGAAGAAGCCCATCATCAGGCTCATGAGCACGCCGATGGCCAGCGCCGCAAGCAGACCCCAGACCCAGCTGTGCGCGTAATACGACACCAGCGAGCCCGTCAGCGCGGAGAACATCATGAGGCCCTCAAGACCGATGTTGCAGAAGCCAGCCTTTTCGACCACGATGGCCGCCAGCGTCGCAAACAGGATCGGCGCGGAGATGCGGATGATGGAGAAGAAAAACTCCGGCGTCAGCAGCAGCTTCAGAAAATTAAGCATGTTCCGCGCCTCCTTTCTGCGCTTCGAGCGCGGCCTTGGCAGCCAGCTCCTCCTGCGCGGTCTTGACGACCAGCTTCTGGCGGTAGCCGGACAGGAACTGCTCAGCCGCGAAGAACAGGAAGATGACGCCCTGGATGATATCGATCAGCTGCGAGGGCACATTGGCGTAGGTCGCCATCAGCTCGCAGCCCTTCGTGAGATACGCCATGAAGAACGAGGCGAACGGCACGAACCACGGGTTGTTGCCCGCGAGAATGGCGATCGTGATGCCTGTCCAGCCGTAGCCCGGCAGCGAGCTCCACGAGAAGGTCGGGTAGCGGCCGAGCATCTCGATACCGCCGCCGATGCCCGCGAGGAAGCCGCCCAGCACCTGCGACAGAACGATGACCGTCGCGACCTTCATGCCGGAATACTTGGCGAACGCCTGGTTGATGCCGATCATGCGGATGGTGTAGCCCCAGCGGGTATTGTATATGAAAAGCCCGATGAGCACGACGCACGCGATGGCGACGACGAAGCCCCAGGAGAGCTTCGAGCCGTTGTCGATCAGCGGCGCGATCTTGGACGTTTCGAGGAATTCATACGACTGGATCTGGCCCTTGGTCTTGTCGGCCAGGTATGTATTCATCAGGTACTTGATGAAGTACATGACGATGTAGTTGAGCATCAGCGAGCAGACCATCTCGCTCACGTCGAGCTTGGTCTTGAGCAGCGCCGGCAGCAGCATCATCACCGCCACGGCCAGACCGCCCGCCAGCACGCCGACGATCGGGTGGATGGCGGCCGCCATCGGCACATAGACCGCGACCATGGCCGTCGAGAACGCGCCGAGCATGATGCCGCCCTCGGCGCCGAGGTTAAACTGGTTGGCAGAGAACATCACGCAGACGGACAGGCCCGTAAAGATGATCGGGATCATCGAGGCGAAGATGTCGGTCAGGCGCTTGAAGTCGAATTTCGTGCCGCTGCGGCCCATGCGGAACAGCGGGCCGACCAGCAGCTGCTTGAGCGCGCCGCCCGTGGCCGCGAGCTTTTCGGCAAAGCTATCGCCGTCGGCAGACAGGAAGATCAGCAGCGTCGCCACCAGCAGTGCGATCAGAATGGCGAGCAGACCGCGGATCACCGAAAACAGGATCTGACGTTTCTTAGTCATGGCAAACCCTCCGGATCTCTTCGTCGCTCTGGTGCTTGAGCCCGAGCATGTATTCGCCCATCACATCGTCGGTGAGGGTGGAGGTATCTTCAAAATAGGCCGCGATCTTACCGCCGTGCATGACGATCAGACTGTCGGACAGCTCCATGACCTCGGCCAGATCCGCCGAGATCAGCAGCACCGCGATGCCGGACCGCGACAGCTCGACGAGCTTCTTGCGGATGAACTCCGTCGCGCCGACGTCGATGCCGCGCGTCGGCTGGTCGGCAAGGATGAGCACCGGATCGCCGGAGAACTCACGCGCGACGACGACCTTCTGGATATTGCCGCCTGAGAGCATCCCGACCTGCTGCTTGCGCGACTTGCAAAGGACCGTATAGTCCTCGATGAGCCGGTCGGCCTCCTCGTGGATGGCCTTCATGTTAAAGAGCGGCCCGTGGTTCAGCCGTTTTTCCGCCGAGCGGTCGGAGATGAGGTTTTCCTCGATCGAGGCGGAGGCGGCGATGCCGTAGAGCATCCGGTCCTCCGGCACGAGCGAGATGCCCTTGCTGCGCAGCTTCTGCTGCGGCAGGCCGAGGATGTTCTCCTTCTGCACCGTGACGCTGCCCGCGTTCGGCGTCAGGAAGCCGAAGAGCATGTCGACCAGCTCCTTCTGGCCGTTGCCCTCGACGCCCGCGATGCCGAGGATCTCGCCCCGGCGCACGTCGAAGGAGATCTTGTCGAGCATTTTCTTGTGCCACTCGTTGACGTATTCCACGTCCCGCACGCGCAGCACCACGTCCGTCGGCTGCGCTTTGTCCTTCTGCACGTTCAGAATGACGTCGCGGCCGACCATCAGCCGGGAGATCTCCTCTTTTGTCACATCGCAGGTGTTGTACACGCCCATCGAGCGGCCGCCGCGCATGATGGTCAGCCGGTCGGTGATCTCCATGATCTCGTTGAGTTTGTGGGAGATGAAGACGATCGTGTAGCCCTGCTCCTTCAGATTCCGCAGCTCCTTGAACAGCTCGACCGTCTCCTGTGTGGTCAGAACGGCCGTCGGCTCGTCGAGGATGAGGATCTTCGCGCCGCGGACCAGCGCCTTGAGGATCTCGACCTTCTGCTTCATGCCGACCGGGATGTCCATGACCTTGGCCTCCGGCTCGACGTGCAGGTTGTATTTTTCCGCGTATTCCTTCGTGATGGCGACGGCCTTCGCGTGGTCAATGAAAAGACCCTTGCGCGGCGCCATGCCGAGCACCATGTTCTCCGCCACGGTCAGGCTTGGCACGAGCATGAAGTGCTGGTGCACCATGCCGATCCCGTGGGAGATGGCGACGGTAGGGGAGGTGAGCGACAGCTTTTCGCCGTTCACCCAGATCTCGCCGCTCGTCGGCTGCTCCAGACCAAAGAGCATCTTCATGAGCGTCGATTTGCCGGCGCCGTTTTCGCCCATCAGCGCGTGGATCTCGCCTCTGCGGAGGAAGAAGTCCACGCCCTGGTTGGCCGCGACACCGTTGGGATACACCTTGGTGATCCCTTTCATCTGGACGACATACTGCTCGTCCGGACGGCCGGTTTTTTCGTCTGGCATACGATATGTTCCTCTCTTTCTTCAGAAAAAGTTGTGCGCATAAAAAGCAATAAGTAATAGTGAATCCTGAAGAAGCGACAAAATTGCCGCGCTGAATGCGCCACGTCGCTTGTTCCTTATTCACTATTACTTTTTACCGCATGTTCCGGGGAGACTCAGAGAGTCTCCCCGGAAAGAACCGAAATTACGGTCTGACAGAGTCGCGCAGCGCGGCGACGTCAAAGCTGGCGTCGAACGCGGTGTCGACCTTGGTGCTGCCGTCCATGATACCGGCCTGTGCAGCCTCAACGGCGGCCTTGGTCTCGGCGGAAGCGTACTTGTCGTAGTTCTTGTCGGTCACGATGCCGACGCCGCCCTCGGCCAGGCCGAGCTGGACTTCGGTGCCCCAGTAGGTCTTACCGGCATCCCACTGGTCGAAGATCCAGATGATGGAGTTGCCGATGTTCTTGAGGCCGGAGGTCAGCGTCAGCGCTGCAAGGTCGTCGGAGAAGGTCAGCTCCTGGTCGGAGTCGACGCCGATGAACCATGCCTTGCCGGTCTCCAGAGCAGCCTCAGCCGCGCCGTTGCCCGCGTTGCCGGCAACGCCCCAGATGATGTCGCACTTGTTGTCGTTGATCATGGAGTAGCCGAACTCCTTGGCGATGGCGGTGTCAACGTAGTCGTTGGTGTAGCGGGTGTCGACCTTGATGTCGGGGTTGACGGCCAGAGCGCCCTCAATGAAGCCGGTCAGGAAGTCGTTGATGACCGGGGAGTCAACGCCGCCGACGAAGCCGATGACTGCGTCCTCGTTGATCTTGTCGAGGTTCGTATCAGTGGTCATGCAGGCGGCGTAGGTGCCGACCAGATAGCCCATGTCGTTCTGCTTGTAGGTGATGTTGACAACGTTGGAGTTGTTGCCGGCATAGGTGTTGTCGTCGAAGATCAGGTAGAGCTGATCGGGATACTGCGTAGCGACTTCCTTCAGGTAGTCAGGCATCTGGTAGGTGCCGCAGATGACGAGGTCATACTCGCCGGACTCGGAAACGTCGTACAGCGTGGACAGCCACTTCGGCTGGTCTTCGTCCAGACCGCCAAGCTCGATGGTGTCGCAGGTGATGCGGCCGTCGTCGATCAGCTTGTTGATGCCGGCCTGCGCGGAGTCGAAGAAGGACTTGTCGCCCAGGTTGCCGTTGACGATGTAGACCACGTGCTTCACGTCGTCCGCAGCGGGAGCTTCTTCCTCAGCGGCCGGGGTCTCTTCCTCGGCAGCGGGGGTCTCTTCGGTGGTTTCCGCCGGTTCCGCTGCAGGCTCTGCAGTGGTGGTATCGGCGGCGGGCTCCGTCTTGGATGCGCAGGCAGCCAGACCGAGCACCATGATCGCTGCAAGCAGCAATGCGATGATCTTTTTCATGTTTGTTCCTCCATCATGTTCAATCTGTATGATTGTGGGGATAAAAATCCCACTGTCATTGTACAGGACTTACGAAGACCTGTCAATATGTCTCCCGGCAGCAGACAAAATTTTTTTTTGCGCCGGCTGAAAGATTTTTGCACGCCGCCCGGCTCAGTCGTCGACCTTCTCCGAGTCGATGATGGGCCCGCCCATATACATGTGCAGCTTCTGCCGCGCCTCGCGCACGCGCTTGGAGAACGCGAGCGTCGCAATGAGGTCGAACACGCCGTCGACGATCAGCGAGATCCCGGCCAGCAGCATGATCGAGTCGAATTTACCGAACAGGATCACGCACCCGAGCGCGATCGTGATGACGGCCAGCGCCGCCAGCACCCACCAGCCGCCGAGCTTCGCCCGCGCGCAGTCAATGCCGTCCTGCAGCGTGACCATGCCGTCGATGACCAGAAATACGCCAAAAATGACGGTCAGCAGCCCCTGGATGACCTCCGGCCGCAGCAGGCAGAACACGCCGCACACCAGCAGCACGATGCCAGACACCAGCGCGTACGACCCGAACAGCCGCCCCGAGGCCAGATAGCTCACCACCGCCGCAATGCCGGAGGCCAGCAGCAGAATGCCCGCCACATAGCAGATAACGTCCGCCGACGTCTGCGGCGTCAGAATAAACAGCAGCCCGATCAAAATCGCGCTGAACGCGATGATCAGACTGCGCCACTTCAGGCACTTGAAATAACTCCGGATGGATCCCATAAAAAAGCTTCCTTTCATTCTTTATAATAATATTATGCCGCGTCCCGCCCCAAAAAACAACAGTCATTTTCCCACCCCTGCCCGACCACCGCCCAAAGGCTCCCTTGTGTAAAGGGAGCTGTCAGCTGTCAGACTGACTGATGAGGTGGGGGCACGCCCAGATCTGTGCCGCACCCCGCATTTCTACCCCTTTTCTTTCTCCGCCCGACATGTTAAAATAAGAAAAAACCCAAAGGAGGCGCGTCCATGCTGCAGATCCTCTGCGGGCCGGACCGGACGGCCAATTCCATGCGGATCCTCGATCAGATCTGCGAAAACGCCAGGGCCGGCGTCGCCGGCCAGATCCTCATCGTCCCCGAGCAGTATTCCCACGAGACCGAGCGCGCGCTCTGCGCCCGCGGCGGCGATACCATCAGCCGCTATGCGGAGGTTTTGAGCTTCACGCGGCTGGCTGCGCGGGTGTTTTCCGTCTGCGGCGGCGTTTGCGAGGAGTATCTGGACGAAAACGGCCGTGTGCTGACCCTCTATCTTGCCGCCCAGCAGGTACGCGAGCAGCTGAAATTCTATGCCGCCGTCATGACCCGGCCGGATTTCCTCCGCCAGCTCGGCGCGCTCATGGAGGAGCTGCTGACCTCCTGCATCCCGCCCGACGCCCTGCATGCTGCCGCCGCGCGGCTCGAAGGGCGGCTCGCGCAGAAGGTGACGGAGCTGGCCCTGCTGTACGAGAGCTATCTTGCCGTCTGCAAAACCGGCCGCGGCGACCCCGTCACGCGCCAGATGCGCCTGCGCGATCTGCTGGACGAGACGGATTTTCTGGACGGCCGCACCGTCTTCCTCGACGGCTTCTCCGACTTTACCGCCCTGCAGCAGCAGATCCTCGCCGCCATCCTCGCCCACGCGGAAGCCGTCCACGTCAGCGTCCTGACCAGCGGCGGTGAACAGGCTGCCTGCCAGACCGGCAACGAGACGAAAAAGCGCCTGCAGCAGCTGGCTGCCCGGCAGGGCGTCGAAGCCGCTGTCTGCCGCGTGACCACCCGGGCCCCCCGCGGCCCGGCGGTGCAGTCCTGGCTGGATGGCCTGTTTTTCGGCGGCCCGGCAGAGTCCGGTGCGCCGCAGAATATTTCGCTCGTCCAGGCCGGCAGCTGGCAGGCCGCCTGTGCCTATGCCGCGCGGCAGATCCGCACCGGAGCGGCCTCCGGCCTGCGCTACCGCGATTTTACCGTCTGTATGACCGATGAAGCCGCCTGCGCGCTTCCCATGCAGGCACTTCTCTCCCGCGCCGGCATCCCTGTCTACAGCGCGGCGAACGCGCCGCTGCTCAAAAAGCCGCTCGTCGCGGCTCTCCTGAGCGCCCTGCAGGCGATCCTGCGCTATGAGCAGGGGCCGATGCTCTCCTTCCTCAAATCCGGCTTTTCGCCCGTCAGCGAAGACGAATGCGACCGGCTCGAGCGCTATGTCCACTACTGGAACATCCGCGGTCAGCTCTGGGAAAAGCCGTGGCAGATGCACCCGCGCGGCCTCGGCCTTCCCATGACGCCAGAGGACACACAGGCGCTCGAAGAGCTGGACCGCATCCGCGAACAGGCCGTCGCGCCCCTGCGGCGGCTGCGCCTCGCCTTTGCCAAGGCCCCCGACACCGACGCGCGCCTGCGCGCCATCGCGAGCTTCTGGGAGGAGCTGGACGTCGCCGGCCGCCTGCAGGCGCAGAGCGAAGCGCTCGCCGCCGCCGGACAGGCCCAGCAGGCGCAGGAGTGCGGCCAGCTCTATGAGGTCCTGATCTCGACGCTCGAGCAGATGGACCGCGTGCTCGGCAGTACATCTCTGGAGCCGGAACTGTTCGTGCAGCTGTTTTCCATGCTGATCGCCAACACCGCGGTCGGCACCATCCCCTCCGTCTGTGACGCCGTCCAGCTCACCACGCTCCCCATGCTCCGCCACCGCCGCAGCCGCGTGCTGATCATCCTCGGCGCGGACGACGGGCTGCTGCCCGCGTTCTCCGACCCCGGTGGTCTGCTCGCCGACCCGGAGCGGCAGAAGCTCCGCAGCCTCGGCGTGGACCTGAGCCCCGGCCGCGAGACGGCTGTCGACCGCGAGATGAGCTGGGTCTGCGCCGCGCTCAGCGCCGCGGAAGACCGTGTCTGCCTCGTCACCACCGCCGCGCAGCCCTCTTTCCTCTACACCAGAACGCAGACGATCTTCCCCGCGCTGCAGGTCCTTCGCGCGGAGGACGAAGTTTTTCTGCCGGACTGCGCCGCCGCAGCCGGCGCCGCCCTGCGCCAGCCCTCGCTGCCGCCCTGGCTCCCGGACGCCGTCCGGGCCGAGGTTGAAAGCCTCTCGGCGCGCAGCAGCTATCATTTTGCGGATATGGCCCCCGCCGCCGTGGAGGCGCTCTATGGAAAGACGCTCCCCCTGTCCGCCTCGAAGCTCGACTGCTTCGCCGGCTGCCGCTACGCCTTCTTCCTGCAGTACGGCCTGCGGGCGCTTCCCTGGAAGCAGGCGGAGTTCGACGCGCCGCTGTTCGGCTCCTTCGTCCATGACGTTCTCGAGCACGTCGTGCGCGAGGCGCAGGCGCAGGGCGGCTTCGCGGCCCTCACCGACGCGCAGGTCGCGGCGCTCACCGAGCGCTGCATGGACGCGTGCATGCAGACCTACCTCCCGCAGGGTGACGCCCGCGCCAGCCGCGAGGGATATCTCTCCACACGCAACCGGCAGGAGGCTGCCGCCGTCGTGCTGGATGTGGCCCGCGAGCTGCGTCTGTCACAGTTCACCCCCGCGGCGGAGGAGCTGACCTTCGCCCCCGGCGCCCAGATGCCGCCCATCGTCTACCATGCCTCCCGCGGCGACGGTCTGCTCACCGGCAAGATCGACCGCGTGGATACCTACGAAAAGGACGGCACGACCTACTTCCGCATCGTCGACTACAAGACCGGCCGCAAGGATTTCTCCTATACCGACCTGCTTTACGGCAAGGACCTGCAGATGCTCCTGTATCTCTTTGCCCTGCAGGAGAACCAGAAAAAGGCCGGCCATCCCATGCAGCCGGCCGGGGCGCTCTATGTGCCGGGCCGCTGCGATATGATCCGGCTCGAGCCCGGTGAAGACGTCGGCGAGGCCGACGCCGAGCGCCGCAAGCAGCTGCGCCGCAAGGGCCTCGTTTTGCAGGACGAGGCGATCCTGCAGGCGATGGAGCATTATGACGGCGAGCCGCAGTACCTGCCCGTGCAGCTTAAAAAAGACGGCCTGACCGGCGATCTTGCCACGCCCGCGCAGCTGGCCGCGCTCGAACGTTTCGTGACCGGCCAGGTCGCAGCCATGATCGACGAGATCCTCTCCGGCAAGACCCAGCCGAACCCCGTCGACCGCGGCCCGGCGGATTCCGCCTGCCGCTGGTGCGACTATTCTTCCGCCTGCCACAAGGACGTCTGCGCCGTCTCCCCGCGCCGCTTCGCGGCGGTGAAGGCGGACGAGTTCTGGCAGGAGATCGAAAGGAGGCAGCGTCATGGCTGAATGGAAAGCCACTCCCGAACAGCAGGCCGCCGCGCAGGACCGGGGCGGCGCGCTGCTCGTCGCCGCGGCTGCAGGCTCCGGCAAGACCAAGGTGCTCGTCGACCGCCTGATGGGCTACCTGACCGACCCGGACGACCCGGCGGATCTGGACGAATTTCTGATCATCACCTATACCCGCGCCGCTGCCGCCGAGCTGCGCGGCAAGATCGCTGCGCGCCTCGGTGAGATGCTGGCCGAAGACCCCGACAACAAGCACCTCCAGCGCCAGCTCACGCGCGTCTATCTCGCGCAGATCTCCACCGTCCACGCTTTCTGCCAGACCGTCCTGCGCCAGTACGCGGCGGAGGCGGACCTGCCCGCGGATTTCCGCGTGGCCGACGAGCAGCAGGCCGCTGCCCTGCGCGCCGAAGCGCTGCAGGATACGCTCGCGGAGCTCTATGCCGGTCTCGACGCGAACCCCGACTTTGCCGCCATGATCGATACCCTCGGCTACGGCCGCGACGACCGCCGTCTGCTCGCCCTTGCCGAGGAGAGCTACGGCGTCATGCGCTGCCAGGTCGACCCCGCGGCCTGGACGCGCCGCTGCCTGCAGGCTTATGACCTGCCGGAGGACGCGGAAGCGGAGCAGACGCTCTGGGGCGCGTGGTTTTTGCAGGAGCGCACGCGCGTGCTGGAAAACGCCGACGCGCTGCTCCGGCAGGCCGAGGATCTCTGCCGGCGGGAGCCGAAGCTCGAGGAAAAATGCACCCCTGTTCTGGAAAAAAACCGCGCCGCCATCCGGGATCTTCTCGCCGAGACGACCTGGGACGGCTGCATGGAAAAAAAGATCGCGTCCTTCGGAGCCATGCGCCCGCCCAAGGACGCCGAAGCCGTCGAGCAGGTCAAGGGCCTGCGCAAAGAGGCCTGGGAGATGGTCAAGGACATCCAGCGCTGCTTCTACGCCCCGTCCCGGCAGGTCACGGACGATCTGCGCCGGACCGTCCCGGCCCTGCGCGGCCTGCTCGCGCTGCTCAAAGCCTTTGACGAGCGCTTCACGCAGGAGAAGCGCCGCCGCCATCTTCTCGATTTCTCCGACCTCGAGCACTGCATGATCCGTCTGCTGACGAAAAAGGACACCGGCGCGCCCACCGCCGCCGCGCGGAGCCTCGCGCAGACCTACCGCGAGATCCTGATCGACGAATATCAGGACTCCAACGCCGTGCAGGAGTGTATTTTCCAGGCCGTCAGCCGGGAAGGGAAGAACCTTTTCCTCGTCGGCGACGTCAAGCAGTCGATCTACCGCTTCCGTCTGGCCGACCCCACGATCTTCCTGCAGAAATACGCCGCCTATCCCATGCGCGGCACACAGGCCCCCGGCGAGCCGCGCAAGCTCCTGCTGTCGAAGAATTTCCGCTCTCGCGCAGAGATCTTGGAGGCTGCCAACGACGTCTTTTCCCTCGTCATGAAAAAAGAGGCGGGCGAGCTCGACTATACGCAGGCCGAAGCCCTCGTCCCCGGCGCGAGCTTCCCGGAGGAGGGGAGCCCCAAGGTCGAGCTGCACTGCCTTGACCTGACCGCCGCGGACGACGATACCGGCGACAAGACCGGCGCGGAGGCCGAGTTCGTCGCCGCGCGCATCGCGGAGCTTCTGAACGGCGGCACGTTTGTAACGGAGAACGGCGCGCTGCGCCCCGCGCGCGCGTCTGATATTGTCATCCTCATGCGCTCGCCCGGCATGACCGCAGGCGTGTACCAGGCTGCGCTGCAAAAGCGCGGCATCGCCTGCGACGCGGGCGCGGGCGGCGATCTGCTGCAGACCGCCGAGGTCGAGATCCTCCTGCAGTTGCTGCAGATCATCGACAATCCCCGCCGCGATATCCCGCTGGCCGCCGCCATGGCCAGCCCCGTCTTCGGCTTTGCCCCGGAGGAGCTGGCCCGCATCCGCGCAGTGGATAAGTCCGCCGACCTCTACACCTGCATCTGCGCCCAGCCGGAGCCGACCGCCCATCTGCAGCGCTTCACCGCGTGGCTGACCGCCATGCGGCGGCAGAGCCGCCTTGTGGACGTGCCGGAGCTGCTGCAGACCGTCATCCGCACCTCTGGGCTGGAGGATGTTTTTGCCGCCCTGCCGGACGCCGAGCGCAGGCAGGCGGACCTCGCCGCCTTCTCCGCCTTCGTGACGCAGAGTGCGCAGACCGACGTCCACAGCCTTTCGGAGCTCGTGCAGCTGTGCGGGCAGCTGCTGGAAAGGGGCGCTTCGCTGCCTGCCCAGCAGACGCCCGCCCGGCAGGACGCGGTGCGCATCATGAGCATCCACAAGTCCAAGGGTCTGGAATTCCCCATCGTCATCCTCGCGGACCTCGCCCGCAAATTCAACCTGCAGGACAGCCAGTCCGCCGTCCTCACCGACGAAGAGCTGCTGCTCGGCGGCAACGTGGTCGACCTCGCGAGCCGCTCGTTCTATCCCGGTCTTGCCCGCATGGCGATCATGCGCCGCAAGACGAGCCAGACCGTCTCCGAGGAGCTGCGCGTGCTCTATGTCGCCATGACCCGCGCAAAAGAGCGCCTCATCATGACCAGCTGCGCGGCCCGGTATGAGAGCCGCCTGCAGAAGCTGCGCCTGCT